>Ga0209381_1002896_pt1 | contig 19709 bp, 18 predicted proteins | sample DewCreD2012metaG_FD_184111 | JGI IMG/M metagenome (GOLD analysis project Ga0209381, IMG submission 184111) | Hot spring sediment bacterial and archeal communities from British Columbia, Canada, to study Microbial Dark Matter (Phase II) - Dewar... ...
AATCGATAATAAATTTTTCATCAAAAGGAGGCTGAATTTCTATAGATATTTTCATATTTTCCTCACGAAGTTAATTTAATATCAATAATTGCCGCCAAGGATGACGGTGTTGATGCAACACAACGTTCCGCGGCTATGCGCCGTTTTAATGGCGTATAGCCGCTGTTGGCCGGCTGTTAGTTTGGTCCTTTCTTCACGCGCCGATTCTTTATTTCACCAAGATTAGTTTATTGTATCTTCATAATTAGGCTTTTGATTGCCAGAGCCAATTCAACAACGCGGTTACTGTTAACGATATCAAGATTGTCTTTTGGCGTATGCGTAATTTCTTGATTGTCGATATTATCTATAAACCACTTTGATGAGACCGCAATTGCTGGCCGTCCATGCTGAATAAATATGCTGTGGTCACCCTGAGGCCATTGCACTCCCTTAACAATATTAGGATTTTCTTTTATGACTTCTAAAGCAATTTGTTGCAAATATTCAGGCAAAGCAAATAACGAAAATGAAGATTTTCCTTCTTTGTACCCAGCACCATCAATGTTTACATTCAAAATTATATTACTGAATTTATCTTCATTTGAACGAATGTAGTTCATTTGTCCAGGATTAGCATAATAATCTTCACCATTGAATGCAACGATTTCAATTTCTTTTGTGCCAGAATAATCTTTTAATATCCTGGCAAGAATTAAGAGAATTGTAACACCTGTTGCATTATCGATTGCTCCCGGCGTACCCTTCTTTGCATCAATGTGAGCTGTAAGTACAATCCTATCTGAACCTTCAATCCCTTTTCTGCCTATAACATTATATCCCTTTCCGCTAATTCGTTTTGATTTGGACTGAAGATTAACAATTTTCCCGATATATTGCATAAGCTTGTTGCCTTCTTCTTCAGTCATATAAACAGATGGAATATCAAAATCACCATCCTCAATAAGAGGAAATGGATATACTCCTCCAGCCAGTGCAGCATTTCTAGATGTTGCACAGATAATTGCTTTCGGTTTGCCATTTTCCAGCAATGAAATGATTTGTTGGTGTTCTTCAGGATTGTAGAAAACAAAATTCTTTGGCATTAGCTGTTCTTTAGCAATATCACCATGAAGGAATAAAATCTTGTCAGCAAAAACCAATTTCTGTAATTCTGGAATAGTTGTGGCACTAACCAGTTCTGCTTCTGCTATGCATCCCAGTGAATAAGGGCTAACATTTACAATAAAATTATTGCCATTAGAGTATAATAATGCACCTCCATCAACCCAGTCCATTGCTTCAAATTCAGGCATTTCTGTTTTCCAGCCAAAGGAAAGCAGCTCTTCATTAAAAAAGCTTGTAGCTTTTCTATTTCCTTCACTTCCTACACATCTTTCAGAGATGTCGACACAAAAGGTTTCTAGATACCTATTACATAGTTCGATTAATTCAAAGGTGTCATTCATTATTCCTTCTCCATATATTTTGTATTTGTCGGCGCGTGTCTTTGTTCTTGGACCAAACTATTTGCAGCTAACGTTTCGCGGCTATGCGCTGTTTTAATGGCGTATAGCCGCTGTTAGGTGCATGTAGCTTTTATTTGTTCTTTCGTCTTATCAAAATTATATCAGCTGTTATAGCCGTTACTAATATCATTATGTCTTGGAATACCCCAATGTTTATTGCAGCACTCAGACCAACGACTGCCCATAACGAAGGAATTATCAATAAAGATTTTGGAAATTTATTGTTTGTAAGCATAAATAATCCAAAAGTAAATATTGTCGAAGGGCATGGGAGTCCCATTATTATTGTTTTTTCAAATGAGCCTTCAACTAAATAGCTAATTATTGGATAGATTATTAAACCGTACAATATGAAAAAGTAACCTAAATAGTCATTTACTTGCAAAGTAAATGTGAAAACAAGTCTATTCTTAGTGAACGAGTAGAACAATATCAATAATCCTTGGAGAATAAAAATTCCTCCAAATAAGAAAGCTGCTTTGTTTATAGCAGTAAAAAAGGTCAAGTGATAAGCTACTCCTATCCATATCCATAATATACCTAGATAAATGCCAATTAATTTGTCTTTCAACGACAATTTAGAGTGAAGTAAAAATAAACAAACAATTCCCAATAATAAGATTATCAATTGGAATGGGAACAAGGTTAAATTGTACTTTTCAATTATATTAAAAAATTGTTCTGTAGTAAAAGGTAATTTCATGTCAATAATTTTTAAGTTATTCAATCATATATTTCAACTGATGGTTCATGTTTGCTATTGCACCTAACGTTTCCAACATAGCTGACGTTTGCCGTAGCACAGCGAAGGCAAATGTGGCAAAGCCCGAGGAGCGATAGCGACGAAGTGCTTACCCCATGTTGTGCGCTGTAGCCAGGACTGTTGAGGCTGTAAATGACAAGTATTACTGTTAACTTGTTTGTGTTATTTTATTATTAATAAGTTTTAATAAATATTTAATAAATTTTCCAAACGGATTGTCGTCATATAGTACTTCCCAAAGATTGTATTTAATGTTATTAAAACCATTCTCAATATTAATTATACATGTACAGCCATCAAGTCCCATAGAAAATTCAGGAATAATATTGATTTTACAATTTAGTTCTTCAATTAACTTTTTCCATTCTTGAGCAGTTAAGTAAATCGTATTATTTTTCTTGGCATATAAATTAATTTCATCAATGTTAATTTTACCAGAATAACTTAAAATATATTTTGAATTATCTTCAAATAAATCGATAATAAATTTTTCATCAAAAGGAGGCTGAATTTCTATAGATATTTTCATATTTTCCTCACGAAGTTAATTTAATATCAATAATTGCCGCCAAGGATGACGGTGTTGATGCAACACAACGGTTTGCGGCGTATGTGACGTTTTCACCGTAGCGATAGCTGAGGTGAAAATGTACCAGAGCGCCCGTCTTCATATTTTGGGCGTGGTGGTCGAGGAGCGCAGGACACCGTGTTATGTGCAGTTACTCGCGCTCTTCTTAAATAATTCCTTTTGGAAAATATTTTATTACATCCTTGTCTTCATATCCACAATATCCACATTCTCCAAATCGGGGAGAATTAACGAGAGGCAGAAGAACGTGTTCTCCTTCATTTTGCACACATTTATGCTTTTCAATACATGATTCACATAATAATCCTTCATCTTCATAAATGCAAAAAGGACAAATTGCTATTGCTTTATTATTGCAGTATGAACATTTGTAATCGATTTCTTTATTACGCATAAGTATTTGAATATCTTTTTCATCTTTGTCTTCTATTTCATCTAATACTGATAATGTAATCTCTGTCGAAGAGCCAAAATCATATATGTAATCAATTTTATAGCCTTTTTCAAATACATCTGCTAATTTTCTTGTCATTCCAATTCTAGAGTATGAATTTGAAAAGGCGCTTAAATGACCGCAACATTCGAGCCATATATCCCTTAAAAATTTATCAATTTTTTTCATTGTTATATCGGATTTAGCTTTGATTACAAGCCAATATGCAGGGTTGTATTTCCCTTCAATTAATAAAATCATATGAGGAGTAATATTATCATTTTTATGTATAATAGATTTTCCGCAATTTATAATATGGTTCATTATTGAACGTGAGTTTTTAACAACTTCAGTTTTACAATAAGAACATATTCCTTTTGTTTTAATTTTTCTCATAATTATTTCCTTTTAATACATTAAGTTTATGATACAAAGCGTGAGCAACGTTTTGCGGCGTATGCGCCGTTTTAATGGCGTATAGCCGCTGTGTGCAGCTTTATTTATTGTTCTTAAATTTTAAGAAATAATCATCAATTTCTGGTCTTAATATTATTCCTGCCTGTTCGAAACAGTCAAGTAAATCTTCATAAGCATCATTGCCTCCAAGAAAATCCCAAAATTCTTTGCCAACCAATAGTTCTTCTTTATCGTCAAGCATACCTTTAATTGTCCATCTTTCGTAAGGTTGTGGCTCATAAGGATTATATGGAATTGCAATTAATGAATTTACTTTTGAATTTGGATTATTAGTTAATGCAATGCCTACCCATTCCAGCAGAGTTCGTTTGAAATCCTTAAAGTTACTTATATTGGGTTTAGCAGTTTTAAGGTCAAAGAAAAACATTTTTCCATCAAATGTTTCAAGATATAAATCTACCTCGACGGTTTTCATTTTATTAATATTGCCTTTTGAAGCAGCAGCCCGAATTAATACAATTTCTTTTTGTTTATTTGGTGCATTCCCTAATGTTAAATTGTTCATTATATCCTGAATAACATTCTGGCACTCACTGCTTATTTGATTACCTATTGCGTATTGTTTTTCTACTTTTTTGAAGTTGTTTTTAGCGAGTGCAACTGCAACAGGCTCAAATATCGATGTGCCAAAGGTAGTATTTAACGACTGAATAAAAGAATATAAAGCCATTCTGTCTTTGCCAAGTAGGCGGTAATGGAAAGGCATATTATTACTTTCAGGTTTGTAGTGTTGAAATTTAGCACGAAGACAGTTAATAATAACTTCTTTTATGTAGTCTTTTTGTTTGTTATTTAGTCCCATTATTTTTCCTTTAAATGAAAAATTATTTCTGCGTATGCACCTTTATCTTTTTCAGTTCTATTTAAGACAGGGCGTTTAAATTGATTTACTATTTTCATCCCTGCTTTTTCGGCAATTGTAGGATATAAATTATACTTGTCATTGGCTACAAGGAAAACATTATAATCTTCAATCAAATATTTTTTACAATTTATCAAAACCTGAGCTATACCTTCCACATAAGAATCTCTTGCTTCTTTTCCTTGTCCTTTATATAATGGTCCAATTTCAAGTTCATCTTTTCTTTCAAAACCAAACAAATCATATGCATAGGCATGTTGTTCATGATAGTCAATAAGGCCGACATAGGGAGGCGATGAAAAAATTCCGCTTATTTTTTGTTCTTTGATAAGCTTTGCAAAATCAGGGTTTCGTTTTTCAATCTCAGCGATAATATCTATTGTACGACTATCTCCAGTAAGACAAATCTGAATTGTATTAGTTCTTAACTTATCAAATTGTGCTAAACGTTTAATAGTATCCTTGCTATAAGTTTCCCACCATTTTAAAATTGAGAAGAGTGGCTTACATATCTTCCCATGTTTGGAACAATAATAGGGAGCCAGTACAGGTTCTTTTAACGTGGCCAAATCAGAATGGGTAGTAGCTCTGCAGCTTCGCATTGCCCTGCTTAGTATGATAGAAATAATTTTTTTTGTTTCAGCATTAGTGATATTCTTTATTTCATTAAAAACAAACTCGATTTCATTGCGTACAGACTGTAAATACCATTTATCTAAAAAAGTTTCTGATTTTGGTTGTTTGAGTTTTATATCATATTGTTGAACTAATTCTTTATAGATTTCTGAAATTTCTCGCTCTTTTCTCCTGCCATATTCTTCTTCATCAATTTCACCTTTTCTTAACCTATATTTATATTCCGGCGTTGGAAAAAATTCATTATTAAATTCGTATAGGATTTGAGTTAATTTATTATCAAATTCTAATGTTTTTGAGTCAGATAAAAACGATTTTAATTTAAATGTAATTCTATCAATTTCTTTTTTTACATCAATCAAATCATATTTTAAAATTTTACAATTACTAATAAGTGAATTAAAAGAAGAAATATCTATTCCTATTGCATGAATGCCAAGTTCACCAGCCTGAACAAGCGTTGTTCCACTGCCACAAAATGGATCTAAAACAATATCCCCTTTTTTAAAGTAGGTTTCTTTCTTGAAACTATCTGTACGATCATCTAAAAAATATTCAACAAGTTGTGGAATAAATTTTCCTTTATATGGATGAAGCCTATGAACATGCTTTGTTGTTTCAGCTTCTTTGTATTGTTCAAAAGATAATGCCCAGTTTAAATCATCTCCTAACTGCTCTTTCCACAACAATTCTCGTTTGCCATTAAATGAGTTATAATAATTTTTAAGATCTCTTATAGAAACATATACATTACCATTTTCTCCATGCTTTCTAATTCGGCCATATTGTATTAGATATGAAATATTTGAGGTAGTAACTTTTTTTCCTGTATAATTAGTTGCCCAAATACTCGCCTCTTTAATGTTAAGTAATTTATCTTGAGCCATTTTTTCGTCTTTTTCCTCAAACAAAGATAGTTTAATTTTATTCATTGCTTTTAAATTGTCCTTTTAATTTTAAAAAAGTTGCACACAACGTTCCCTGGGTAAGCGACGTTTTGCCGTAGCACAGCGAAGGCAAATGTGGCAAAGCCCGAGGAGCGCAGCGATGAAGCGCATGCCGTCGTGTTATGTGCCGTTGGCTCGCGATTACACTATAAGTCAGCCGCAGCCACGGATGGCGGAGGCTGTTGTAATTTATCTGGTTTCTTTCTTAGTAAATAGATCAACAGCTTTGCTTAATAAATTTCTTAATAATTCAAATATTGGATTCTCATATTTATCGTCTTTTATTGAAATTTTATCATGTGTAATGTTTGGTTTTCTATTTAATTCAAGAAAAACACCTGCTGTAATTTCATCTTCATATTTTGGTGCTTCTTTTTTGAATCCATAAATTGATTGTGCAATTGTTGATTTATGAGCATATTCTTCACGTAGAATGAAAAGCTCACGGTATCTCCTTGAGCTAAATCTTGTTAGCCATGTCGGAGGTATTAAGATTAAAAATCTTACTATGACACCGAATGAATTAATATCATTTTTTGCCTTGTCAATTTTAAGTGCAACTTTGAGTGCTTCCGGAATTTTAAAAACATCAGGAAGATGTTCAACAATTTCTTTTGGTAATATATATAGAACTAATGGTATAACGGATAAAAATAATAAAAATATTGCAATATAAAAACTCCATCTTGCACCTACAAGCTCCCATTTATATTTATCATATTGCTTTTTAAAACTTGTAGCTAAACCTGAGATAGTTGCTCCTTTTATTAAGTCATTGGAGGTTTTTGTTAAATTCTCAATTTCTTTTTCACGTTCCTCGTTTTTCTTATTTGAAGATTCAAGTAAAGATTGTATTTGATCCCATTTTTTTAATCGTTCATCAATTTGTGCGGTATAAGTGTCAAATTTACTTTTATATGTATTTACAGTTTCATCAAGAGTTTGTGATGTTGCTGTAATTTCTTTAATACGGGCGATTTTTGCTTCAGTTTCTGTCGATTTATCTTTTATGCTTTTATATTCCTCTGCGTAATCAGTTTTAATTTTTGCTATTTCAGATACAATTGCTTCGATTGCCGATTTATGTCCGTTAATTAATTGTACATCAGCATCAACTATAATTTTTCCTTGATTGAGATGATCAACTATTGTTAATAATTCATTAATTGCGCCTTGATACGAATGAATTCTGTCCACTAAATCGTCTATTGATCTATATTTTGAGTATGGGAGTATATTTGATAATATGGGGACAATTTGATTGCAATAGTTGAAAATATTAGTAAATGGAGTTGAAATGACTATTGGAGTATCATTATTATTTGTTACTTGGAATGTTGTTGAATCATAGGATTTAAATCCATTATTTGAATTAATGTTTGAAATGATTGTCTGGATTTCTGTTAGACTTACATTTATGCTATCGAGATTATTATCAATTTTAGTAATATAATCAAAAATGATATGGGATGATATTTTCGTTTCAATTTCAAGGTTGATCAATATTTCAGATAGGATAAGTAATTTATCATTGATAGTAATTAACGAAATATTTGGACTAACAATATCTGAATCTTGAATGCCCACTTCCTTCAATAAAAGGTATTTTTCATTCCATGTGTTTGCTATTTGGTTTATCTTTGTAATAATTGAATTATAATCTGCCAAAATATTATCTCCAATCATTTTCTTTTCGCCGGCCAGGACAGCCGGCGCCCCGAACCAGTATGGCGGTGCGATTTCATATAACGTCCCGCGGCTAAACGACGTTTGCTGGAGCGTACTCGCGGAAGCAAATGTGCCGCAGGCCGAGGCGGTACTCCGCCGAAGCGTTTAGCCGCTGTTAGGCGAAGCGGCTAAACGGCAACCGGTTCATTCTGCTTTGAGCCAGGACGGCGAAAAGCAGGGACAAAGTTCTTAATGAGTCCATTCAATGACTTGAATATCGGGTCCAATTTTTTTCATAACAGCATCTCGCATATTTGCATAATGTGGGCATGGATAACCAATAGGATTACCTTTACTAATACATGATGCAAAAACAATTATTTCGGCGCCTCTTTCAACCATTAATTTTGCTCTTGCTATTGCTCGTTTCCCGGGACAACCCCCACATGATACAAAACCTACTATTTCTACCGGACCAGTTTCTTCAAATGCCATTTTTCCTTTGGAGGCAACTGAAAAATCTGTGTTTCCAGGACACATATCTTCAGTCTGTTGACATCTGATTATTCCAACTTTTTTCATTTCTCACCTCAACTTTATTTTGGATAACCCCATAAAGGGTCATGACCAAATTTTCTATGCCAAAATTCTTCGGGGTCTATTTTTTTGATATTTTCTAATTCTTCTTTCTTAAAAGAGAATTTATAATTATAACAATAGTTTGTTACTATTCTATATGCCTCTATGATTTTTTCTGTCATAGCTTTGCATTTATCTGCATTATCTTTACAGTGGTCAGGATGCCATTTAAATAATAATGATTTATATTTTTGATTGATTTCAACCAAGGTTGCATTTTCTCCAATTCCTAAAATTTCTACTGCTTCATAAATTGATTCAATCATATGGTGTTATGTTTTTTTTGCCTTTATAGCAATAAAACTGCCTTCTCCATAGCCAGGTTTAAAAATATCAGTAGTAGAACTGTCATCAAAAAGAGCCTGTTTATATTCATACTTTATAAATTTTGCTTTTCTTAAATAATCAGTTAAAATTTCTACTGAATAAAATTCAGCGTTTTTGTAAAATTTACTACTTTCCTTATTCAAAGAATATCTTTTACCAAGATTGCTATTTGCATCAACAAACCCGATTATAATATTTCCGTTCTTTTTTAGAACTCTATATGCTTCGTTTAATGATTTTTGGACATCATCAAAAAAACATATGGATGTAACAATTAAAACAAAATCAAAAATATTATTTTTGAATGGTAATGATTCAGAAACAGCTAATATCACATTGATTCCCTGCCTTTTAGCTTTAATGGCCATATAATAAGACGGGTCAATGCCAATTTTAATATTAAACGGTATAGAAAATTTTCCTGTGCCAACACCTATTTCGAGACCGAAAGAATTTAAAGGTAAAAAACTTTTAATAATTTCAATTTCGTTTTTGTAAATGTTTTCGTTTTTTATAAACCAATTATCATAATCTTCATAATAATTATCAAAGGATTGATTTTTCGGCATAATATTATTTTCTTAAAATGTCCAAGATTTCAATGATTTTATGGTTCGTAATTTTATAACAAGTTTTCACTCCGGATTTATAAGGTTGTAATATTCCCGCTTTTTTTAATATTCCTAAATTTTGAGAGATTGTTGATTGAGGCATATTAAAATTATTTGCAATATCAGTTACACAACAGTCATCTTTCAATAGCATATCTACCAGTTTTAGCCGAAGTGGATGTGCTAATGCTTTTAATACTTCTGATTCGATTTCATATTGAATATTTTTCATTTTATTACTCATAAATTCGTATATTTGACATATTGCAATAATACGATAAACAAGTCAAGTTAATTAATGCAAAGCCGGGCAGGACGCCCGGTTATAAAGTTTTTTTGGCCGTTTCGCCTAACTCCCTCATATCCGCACTATTTCGCTTTATATCCCATCCGGGGATGATAGACGAAGTATTGCGTATATACTCCCTATGGCTTAAGTATCCATTAATTTTCATTTTAAATAATTCCACTCATCTTCTTTTATTCCGGCTTAAATCACAATCATCTAATGGGCTTCTTATCTGACTTAAATTTTTCATACTCACATGCGTATAAATTTCTGTTGTTTTACTATTGACATGCCCCAATAATTCTTGTATATATCGTAGATCCACCCCGCTTTCGAGTAAATGAGTAGCGAAACTATGCCGTAATGAATGAACGGTAACATTTTTCATTATTCCAGCTCTTTTGCAAGCGTTTTCAAAAATTTTTTGAACTGTCCGTATCGAAATATGTATATCAGGCTTTGCTCCTTCAAATAACCATTTTCTTGGCTTATATTCTTTGCTATATTGAGTTAGAACAGTAAGAGATGCATGTGAAAGCAACGTATATCTATCCTTTCCGCCTTTTGCGCCCTTTATGTAAATTAGCATTCTCTGACTGTCAATATCTTCCGGTTTTAATTTTACCACTTCACTTACCCGCAACCCCGCAGAATATATTATCATCAGCATTGTTTTGTGTTTTACATTGTCCACAGAATTGATAATTTTCGCAACCTCTACTTTATTCAAAATTACAGGTAATATTTTATCTTTTTTCGGTCTCTTAATTTCATATACAAACTTCTTTTTAAGCATTGAACCGTAGTAAAACTTGAGGGCGTTTATAGCTTGATTTAACGTAGCAGTTGCAACACGCTTCCTTTCTGCAAGATAAACAAGATAATCTGTTATATCATTATTTATAATTTCAGATGGAATTTTTCCACTATAAGAGATGAAATCTCGATTATAATACATATACGCTTTTACGGTTTTGTTGCTATACTTTCGTGCGATGAGTTCTTTTCTTAGATCATTAAAATCACAATATTGTTCTTTTCGATTTATGTCCGGGTCTACATATATATCAGTGCCTTCAAAAAGCTTGCGAACCATAGTCAGAGCATCATCGGTATGGGGTATTGTCCAGTATTTACCCTCTGGATGCCACCGTCTTCCTGAAATTGTTTTTATCTTTGTCACAAAGTCAGGAATATACGGGAAAAGAATTTTTATTGTGTCTTCATTTTCTTTTATAATCTGTATCATAGAACACAATTAATTTCTTTAATATGTTTGATAGTAATCATGCTAACATAATGAATATATAAAATATATATATAATTTATTTCTAAAAAAGAATAATTACATTAATAATATACCTTCTGTCAACAAAAAATCCTTGCCTTTGTATGCCTTCCATAACACTGTTATTATAACACACTTAGTTTTAGAGGGTCATTATGAAAAATCTTTGCACAATACAGGCAGGTAAAAAGGCATACCAAATCATTAAAGAAGAAGGCATACAAAAAGAAAGGATACGATGCTTGTTGGGTGCTGCTGGTGGGCCAAAGTGGCTTGTCCTATACGGGTTTGACAAAGCCATCTACAAGCATTTCTTGCAAAAACGAAAAACGCCAGTGTATTTAATTGGATCTTCTATTGCAACGTGGCGCTTTGCTGCATTAACACAAAGGGATGGGCTAAAAGGCATAGAAACATTTAAAGAACGATACATGGCTCAAAAGTATTCGCTCAATCCTGACCGCGAAGAAATAACAGCAGAAACGGTAGCAATACTGGAACATTATTTACCAGATAGCAAAGTACAAGAGATACTGTCCCATCCCACGCAAAGGCTTTGTATTATTACCGCACGGTCAAAACATCTGCTGCGCTACGAGGATAAATACAGGCTTATGGCAGGACTGGGTACCGCTGCTGTAACCAACGCTATCAGTAAACATACAATGCAGCTACACTTTGACCGGTTTGTGTTTTATGATAAGCGGGAGTTTCCATCATTCATACAATGGAATAATTTTGCAACACAGTATATTGCATTAGATGAAAATAACTTAAAAAAAGCAATACAGGCATCAGGTGCCATTCCGCTGGTCATGAAAGGAGTTGAGTATAATTACAATGGCTCTGCGGTTATGTTGCGCGATGGTGGGCTTGTTGATTATCAGATGGATTTGCCATTGGCACTTGATGATGCAATTGCATTATATCCCCATTACAGTGATAGAATCATACCCGGCTGGTTTGATAAAGCTTTGCCATACCGAAAGCCTGTTAATGCATTGGGAAATGTATGTATGATTTCGCCGTCACAAGAGGCAATTAATGCACTGCCTTACAAAAAGATTCCTGACCGCAATGATTTTTATACATTTGCGGGCAATGACGCCGAGAGGCTATCGTTTTGGAAGAAAGCGGTGGCACTGGGCGAAATGATGGCACAAGAGTTTATGGAACTGGTGGAAAGCGGAAAAATTAAAGACAGGGTGGTTTTGTTTTAGGGCGATAGTTACTGCGTGAGGGATGCGCAGGGTGATAATCATTGACATTAATAAAAATTAGTTGATTAAAAAAGTACATAACAGTGTAATTTTTTCTTTACAAATCAGTATGGGTATGGTATACTCAAATTTGTTACTATAATTTGAATAGGGGTGTAGTATGATTTTATTAAATCCAAAAAAGTACAATGTCAAATTTCCCGACAAAGAGTCGGAAGACATTATGAAAAAAACCATTAATTTTTTTGAGTCAAAAGGCTTAAAAAAGGTTCTGGATGATGACCACAACTGTGTGTGGTATGATGACTTTTTACAGTTTCAGAAAGAAAATCAGATCTTTGCTAAACTTTTTACGCCAAAAGGGTATGGCGATAAAGACAGCCATTGGAATACCTGGCGTATTGTTAATTTTGCTGAAATTTTAGGTTTTTACGGTCTTGCATACTGGTACACATTCCAGGTTTCCCAGTTGGGGCTTGGACCAATATGGATTAGCAAAAATGAAGAGGTTAAGCAGAAAACTGCCAAGCTTTTGAAAGAGGGCGCCATCTTTGCGTTTGGCCTTTCGGAAAAGGAACACGGCGCTGATATCTATTCAAGCGACATGATGCTGTATCCCAATGGGGATGGCACCTACCGAGCCAACGGTGACAAGTACTACATTGGCAATGCCAACAAAGCTGCCCTTGTGTCAACGTTTGGAAAATTTGCCGATACCGGCGACTATGTGTTCTTTGTGGTTGATTCGCAGCATCCTAAATATGAGTGCATAAAGAATGTTATTCATAACCAGTCGTATGTTGCCGAGTATGCTCTGCACGATTATCCCATTACTGAGGCTGATATCCTTGATAAGGGTAGGGATGCATGGGATGCCTCGCTCAATACTATTAACATTTGTAAATTTAATTTAGGATGGGGTGCGATAGGCATCGCAACACATAGCTTTTATGAAGCGTTGAACCACGCTGCACACCGCAACCTTTACGGCAAGTATGTTACTGAGTTTCCACACATCAGGCAGTTCTTTGTTGATGCATACACACGGCTTGTGGCAATGAAGCTCTTTGCCCTGCGCGCAACTGACTATATGCGTAGCGCCAATGAAAACGACAAGCGGTATTTGCTGTACAATCCTATGGTGAAGATGAAAGTTACCACACAGGGCGAAGAAGTTATTAATTTACTGTGGGATATCATTGCTGCAAAAGGTTTTGAAAAGGATACATACTTCCACATGGCTGCACGCGATATCAGGGCATTGCCAAAATTAGAAGGCACGGTTCATGTTAACATGGCGCTGATTATCAAGTTCATGTTTAACTATTTCTTCAATCCAAAAGAATTCCCTGAAGTGCCGCAGCGTCTTGATGCAACCAACGATGATTTTCTCTTCAATCAGGGGCCAACAAAGGGATTGGGCAAGATTCAGTTCCACGATTACAACATTGCATACAACAGTGTTAACCTGCCCAACGTTGAAATTTTCAAGAAGCAGATAAATGCATTTAAAGATTTCATGACTCAGGCAACTCCCGATCAGAAACAGGCTGAGGATATTGACTTGTTGCTTTCAATTGGCGAGCTGTTTACTCTGGTTGCCTATGGCCAGCTTATACTGGAAAACAAGAAGATCTACAATGTTGAGGATGATTTGATTGACCAGATCTTTGATTTCATGATCAGGGATTTTTCAAAATTTGCATTGCAGATCTATTCCAAGACAAGCAGTACAGCCAAACAGCAGGAGTTATGCTTAAAGATGATAGAAAAGCCTGTTGTTGACCATGATAGGTATAACCGTGTGCTTGAGAAATATGTATATTCGTTAGTTGATGCATATAAGATGAATGAATAGCGTAATAGTTTAGTGGTAGAGTAGTGTAGTGGTATAGTGGTCCCGATTTCTTCGGAACGAAGGATATCAAATAAAACGGCAAGATTCTTCTTGCCGTTTTTCTTGTAAATTGATCCTAAAGTGCTTACGCGCCTTAAAATGACAATGCCATTTACATGAGCGAAGCTAAAAATTTATCTGCTGAAATAATACGAATATTGGAAGGAGTGATAATATCTACTCCTGGTTTTTTTACAACCTGATAACAGTAGGGGATATTTATTCTCTCTTTATAATATATCAGGTTATTAGATACTGATGTATCTGACAATTTGGTTTCAACAGCTATCCATGGCTTACTATTAACGGTAAGCAAAAAGTCCACTTCTTTTTTGTCAACATTTCGTAGATACCATAGTTCACATTTATATCCTTCACTATCGTACATAAAGTGGGCAAATTTTAAAAGATGAGTAGCTATCATATTTTCAAAACGAGCAGCCTCGTCTTCAATTTCTGACCAATCAATTAAATATAGCTTTGGTTCTTTTTTTATTGACCGTATTTTAGATTTTGTATATGGATATATTCTAAAGCAGTAATAGAATGATTCTAAAATGCTTAACCAGCGTGATATGGCTTTGTGACTTACTCCAATATCTTCGCGTAATGAATTTAATGACAAAGGAGATCCGACACGTTCAGGAAGTATATCACTGAGTAATTTCATATTACTGATATCTACGATACGTTCAATATCAAGAATATCTTCTCTGAATAAGCGCTCAATCTTTTCATTATGCCATCGTCTTAGGGTTTTATGATTTTGACTTATACAGGGTTCGGGAAATCCTCCAAAAGTATCCAATTGTAATAGTAAATCATAGTAATTAGTTGGTCCAATAGGTAATTCATCAAAAATCTGAATGTTAGTGGTTTTACCACATAATTCAGCTAATGAAAAAGGATAGAGACGATAATAATGGTATCTTCCCTGAAGTGAATCCCCACCTTTCCGGTAAATATCTAAGCGAGCACTGCCAGTTACTAAAAAATGAAATTTTTCTCTATGTTTGTCAAATTCGCCCTTTATAAAGGATTTCCAGTTTTTGTATTTATGTATTTCATCTAAGATAATAAGCTGTGCATTGCCTGGCCATTGGCTGTTAATTATATCTTTCCTGTCCTGGCGATTATCCCAGTTAAAGTATGTTGTCTGTTTATAGAATTGTGCAACAAGTTTTTTTGCAAGAGTGGTTTTGCCAACCTGACGGGGGCCTCCAACAAATACCATCTTTTGTTGCAGGTCGTTAAAGATGGGTTTTGTAAGGTATCGTTGTATTGTCATGTTTTTATTATAATAATGAGTATTTGTAATGTCAAGAAATTTTGCCTGCAGGCAAAATTATTAGCTTATTTTTTTGCTTATAGGCAAAAATAGTAGCATTGGCAAAAAAGCTGTTTGTGTGGCACACGCCTGTTGGTTTTTTAATGGCTGCTACTAACCCTTATACATGCCTTATGAATTTGCACTTGACACGATTATATTAATATAACACGTATCATTACTATTACTGAAAAGAAAGAGGAAACACGTCATGAGAATGTCGCGATATCTAATCCCAACGTTGAAGGAAGATCCTGCTGATGCAGTTATTACCAGTCATAAGCTCATGATACGCTCCGGGCTTATACGCAAAGAATCAGCAGGGATGTATATCTATCTGCCATTGGGGCTTAAGGTATTACAGAAAATTATTAATATAATCCGTGAAGAAATGAACAAGGCAGGTGCATTAGAGTTTTTAATGCCCGAGCTTACCAATGCCGACTTATGGAAAGAATCAGGACGCTGGCAGACAATGGGCCCTGAGATGATCCGCATTAAAGACCGCAATGGATTAGAGTATGCACTGGCACCAACGCATGAAGAAGCATTTACCAATGCTATCAGGATGATAGTAACCTCATACAGGGATTTACCCGTAAACGCGTACCAGATTAACACAAAATTCCGTGATGAGATACGCCCGCGTTTTGGTGTCATGCGCAGCAAAGAGTTCATCATGAAAGATGCATATTCATTTGACATAGATGAAGCGGGGCTGGAGCATTCGTATCAGATTATGCGGCAGACATATAGAAATATCTTCAAGCGATGCGGGTTGGACACAATTCCGGTAGAAGCTGATACCGGTTCCATGGGTGGCAGCGACTCGGAAGAATTCATGGTTGCATCTGAGGTTGGTGAGGAGGTGCTGCTTTTGTGTGATGCATGCGGCTATAAGTCCAATCAGGAGCGAGCCACCTGTGCCTATGAACTATCGCCCCAAAATGAAAAAGAGGAACAGCTTACCATTGTGGACACACCCAATGTGCGAACTATAGAAGAGCTGGTGCAGTTTTTTGGGTGCAGTGCACATACATTTTTAAAAAGCCTTATATATGTTGCGGATGATACGCCTGTTATGGCGGTGGTGCCCGGCGACAGGGAAATAAATGAGGTTAAATTAAAAAATGCCTTAGGTGCTGTTGAATTGGTGCTTGCGCCGGATAGCGTTGTAGAAGATGTAACCGGTGCGCCTGTTGGATTTGCAGGGCCAATACTTCGTGAAGGAAAAACAATACGTATAATCTTTGATACTCAGGTCAAACACATTGTTAACGGCATTACGGGTGCAAATGAAAAAGACAAGCACTACAAAGGCGTAAAGCCGGGCAGGGATTTTGCAATCAAAGAAGAAGCTGATATTACCCTTGTGGTTGCCGGTGATAAATGTCCCCATTGCGGCTATCCCCTTACTGAGAAAAAGGGGATTGAGGTTGGGCATATCTTTAAGTTAGGATATAAATATACAAAGGCAATGAATGTCACCGTGCTTGACCAAAATGGCAAGGCAATTACACCCATCATGGGCTGTTATGGGATTGGCGTAAACCGCACCATGGCAGCGGTTATTGAGCAGCATCATGATGAGCGCGGCATTATATGGCCAATGAGTGTTGCGCCATTTCAGGTGCATTGCATTAGCCTTGCAAAAAATGATGAGGAAGAAAAGTTGGCTGAGCAGGTGTATGTGCAATTACTGCAAGCAGGCATAGATGTACTGTACGATGACCGCAAGGCAAGCCCCGGCTTTAAGTTTGGTGATGCTGATTTAATTGGCATTCCTATCCGCATTACATTGGGCAAGGCATTTTTTGGCGATAGTTCCCAGGTAGAGGTCAAACTGCGCAACAAAGATGAAAAGGTACTGGTTGCCAAAGTCGCTATCGTGGAATATTGCCAGAATCTTATTACCGAAGGGTTGCACGCGTTGGAATCGTAGATGTATGCGTTTACTGTGATATACTTATCTGCATGGGAGAAGCTATCTTAATAATCATACTGGTTATCCTGGCATTGGCGTACATTGTACACTATAGTGCAGCAATATTTAAGAAACCTCAGGACTGTGATTGCCAGCATTGCCCTATTGCTGATTGCAAAGAAAGGAAAGAGCGCCAGTGATGGCGCCCCTCTAATGCAGGAAGAGTTATTACAATTTAAAAGCTTATGCGTTGACTTCTACTTCTTCATTGTGCTTGCTGTTTAATGATTCAATGAATTTAACCTGATTTGATACAAGTTTAATCTTTGACTTGTGTTTGCCATTCTCATCCTGCCACCTGTCCTGCTTTAGGCGGCCAGTTGCCTGAATCTTTTTACCTTTTTTTATATTTTCTGCACACAAATCGGCTAACTTTTCCCATGTTTCAATATCAATAAAGGAAACATGAGGTTTTGCTTCGCCTTTTACCGGATGGTCCATAGCAATGGTAAATAGACACACAGATTTACCGGTTTTTGTTTTTCGTAAGATAGGATCGTGAGTTACTCTTCCTTCTAAATCAATTGGTTTTGACATAGTACCACCTCTTTTGTAGTATAAGATTTTTTGAATCGTCATTATATAAAACGCTTGAGATTGAAAAAATTAAGGCCTAAGCTGAATTTTTTTTATTTTTTTTAAAAAAAATTCACTGTTAATTCCTAAATGTATTTTTATGTACAAAAAATAATTAATGTACACTCCCGCCGCCTTCGGAGGCGAGAGTGTACAAGTATTTATGTTCCACAACTCCGCCTAATGCGGCCAGGGAGTACAATCCTTTCGTCAAAAATATTTGCAGGTCCATCAAAACACTAACACATATAAATTCCTTCCCAAAGTGATATTTATCTATTGACAGGCATCATGAGTATGAATTGTATATTGAAAATACTAGTGAAATAAAAGAAACATTGTAAAGAAAGGAGAAGTACATGGCACAGGAAAAAAAATCACCTAATCAGCAGCTACAGGAAGCATTAAGTGTAAAGAAGGAAAGTGCATGGATTAGATTGAAAGACAATATTAATGCTATATATAATTTTGGTGAGGAATATAAAAATTTTATAGGCAAAAATAAGACTGAGCGCTTGTGCATACGTAGTATGATTGAGATGCTTGAAGAGGCCGGATTTTCTCCCATTACCACAAAAAGTGCCTTAAAACACGGTGATGTGGTATTTAAAAATATTAAAGGGAAAAGCTTAATAGCCTGCAAAACAGGCTCTGACCCCATGATGTTACGTATAATAGGTGCTCATGTTGACTCTCCCCGCTTAGATTTAAAGCCGTACCCGCTGTATGAAGATGCTGAGGTAGCTTTGTTAAAATCGCATTACTATGGCGGTATAAAGAAATATCAGTGGGTTAATATCCCTTTAGCTATGCATGGCGTTGTCTTTACCAAAGAAGGCAAAACCGTTGAAATACATATTGGCGAAAATCCTGATGAACCGCGCTTTATTATACCTGATTTGTTGCCCCATTTAGCCAAAGACCAGATGAAAAAAACAGGTGAAACTGTTATAGAAGGCGAAGACCTTAATGTTCTTTTTGCCCATATTCCCATTGATGATAAGGATATTAAAGAAAAAGTTAAATTAAATGTCTTGAAGTATCTCAATACTGCATACGGGCTGGTAGAAGAAGATTTTATTGCTGCAGATATTGAGCTGGTTCCAGCTATGCAGCCGGTTGATATTGGCATAGATCGTGGGCTTATTGCAGCATACGGCCAGGATGACAGGGCATGTGCCTTTACGGCGTTTAAAGCGCTGCTTGATACAAAGGATTGCAAAGAAACAGTCATACTGTATTTAGCTGACCGTGAAGAAATAGGCTCCATGGGTGATACAGGTGCAGAAAGCTTTGTGTTTGTAAACTTTATGCGTGAGTATATACGAAAGACTGGTGTTTCTGCTTCATGGGATGAGCTATTGGAAAATGCTCTTTCAATATCTGCTGATGTAACTGGTGCTCTTGACCCAACATTTAAAAGTGTCAATGATCCTAACAATGTTTCGTATTTGGGTCATGGTGTCAGCATTGAAAAATATGGCGGGCGGGGCGGCAAATATTCAACAAGTGAGGCTCATGCTGAGTACATGCACTATGTGTGCGCATTAGCAGATAAACATGGAATACCCTGGCAAACTGGTGAACAGGGTAAGATTGATGTTGGCGGTGGTGGTACCATAGCCATGTTTATGAGCCGCTATGGCATGGATTGCGTTGATGTTGGGC
>Ga0209381_1002898_pt1 | contig 19702 bp, 15 predicted proteins | sample DewCreD2012metaG_FD_184111 | JGI IMG/M metagenome (GOLD analysis project Ga0209381, IMG submission 184111) | Hot spring sediment bacterial and archeal communities from British Columbia, Canada, to study Microbial Dark Matter (Phase II) - Dewar... ...
GTGGGAGGATGGGGTGGGAGGGGGAGGTGGAGGAGTGTTCTGGGAGCGGTGATTTTTTGGGGGAAGGAATCTCACCCCTACCCTCTCCTAAATGGAGAGGGAGTTTGGATTTGGATTTTTGCCCCTCACCCCGGCCCTCCCCCTGAGGGGGAGGGGGAGTGATTGGTTTTGCCCCTCACCCCGACCCTCCCCCTGAGGGGGAGGGTGGGGGATTGGGTTTCCTCACCCTAGCCCTTTTGCGAGGGAAGAGGGGATTAAATTGTAATGGGAACCGCAGATGGACGCGGATGGACGCGGATTTTTTCACCACAAAGACACAAAGAAAGAAAGGCTTTTTATGGATTTCCCTCGCCCTGGCCGTCTCTCCCGGCCATCTCAATAATCGTCATGCGGCCATCCATCCGCGCTTCCCTTGCTCGCGTCTCGATTGTATGCTCATGACAATCTATGCCGAATGACATTATTGACAACCAGGAGGCCCATCTGGCTGATGCCATCAACCAACTTCTGAGCCAATCGCAACGCGCCCATTTCGCGGTGGGATACTTTTTCATTTCCGGCTTCAAAGCCATCGCTGAGAAACTCGTCAACATCCATGAGTTACGACTCCTCATCGGCAACACCTCCGATCGTGCCACCATCGAGCAACTGGCTGAAGCCCATCAATCCGAGCTTTCCATTAATGAGCATTTACGCGACAAGCAATTCCAATCCGCCAAACAGAAAAATCAGGTCTTGCTTGCCAGCCAGCAAAGTCTTCGCGAGCGTCTGGAGCGGATGGACCAAACTAATGAAGACCAGGCCCTCATTGAACAGTTGCTCCGTCTGGTTTCTGAAAAAAAATTGAAGGTCAAAGTTTACACCCGTGGCCGCCTCCACGCCAAAGCCTACATTTTCGTCACTGAGCACGACCAAAGCCGCGCCCTCTCCAACCCACAAGACCGCCTCAAAGGCAAACAACGAAACCAGAAAGGATGAAATCGCGTACACAGCAACTTCTCGACCGCGCGGTGGCCGCAATGCTGGCCGCGATCGAAGTCTATAATAAACCCAGCTTCCCGTATCGTGCTGAAACCTTCGCCGTCCTTGCAGTTAACGCATGGGAATTGTTGCTTAAAGCTAAATGGCTTCAGGAACACAAAAATGACATCTCCTGTCTTTTTATCCGCGAAACTCCAACGAATGCTACCAAACAAGCACGCAGACCACAATTCAAGAAATCACGCTCTGGCAATCCACTCACGCATTCGGCGGATTTCTTGGCCAATAAACTGGTTGAAAATGGCCGGTTGGACCAAGCCGCGTTTAAGAATTTAGACGCTTTGATTGAGATGCGAAACTCAGCCGTCCACTTCTACAACCGCTGCCCGCGTTTCGCGCAGCGGTTGCAAGAGATCGCAGCAGCAACTGTGAAGAATTTTACGGCGGCTACCCAGGACTGGTTTCAACGAAGTTTGGCAGATTTCAACTTCTTCTTGATGCCATTGTCGTTCGTTGAACTACCTGCCGCGGCCGGCGCAGTCGTTCTCAATCCCCAAGAAAAGAGTTTTCTGAACTACTTGAACAGCTTGGACACCCCGACCAGCGATCCTCCGTCACGCTATTCGGTCACGGTAAACATTGATATCCAATTTACCAGGTCGAAAGCAAAAGACGCGTTGGCAGTCCAAATAACCAACGACCCCAATGCCACTGCTGTTCGCTTGACTGAAGAGCAGGTGCGCGAGAAATATCCTTGGGATTACGCAAAACTAACCGACGAGTGCAAGAAGCGGTATGAAAACTTTAAAGTAAACCGTGAATACCACAACCACCGAAAAACGCTCTTGAGTGACAAACGCTATTGCCACATTCGCGAACTTGATCCCGGCAATCCAAAGAGCGCAAAGAAGCCGTTCTTTAACCCAAATATTCTCAATGAATTTGACAAGCACTTTACCCGAAAGAAATGAATCGAGTTGAGACTAGGTATACGTCCGACCATCGTGCGATGGATGAGGTGTTGTTTGAGGTGGTGGGGTTGATGTCTTGTGGGCGGGAGGCGGTGTGTGAAGCGGTGGTCGCGCTTGTCCGCGCCCGCCTCGAAAAAGCCAAAAGCGTGTGACGATGCCAATAAACAATGGAGGGACGCGCTCCACCACGTCCGCCGGCCCGGGTGGAACCGGGCCCTCCATGGCGACGGGTCGGGGTGGAACCCGACCCTCCACGGAATGTCTTGGAGGGACGCCTTCCACGGCGTCCGAATCCGATTCGGGTCGGGATGGAACCCGACCCTCCAAGCGACGGCCCGTGCATTGGCCGGTCGTGGAATCGTTCAACCGGTCGATCATCGTGTTCGTGACGGTCTGTACGAAGGACCGGCAACCTGTGTTGGCGAATGACAAAATGCATGATTTGCTGGTCCGTGCGTGGAGCGTGGCTGATGCCTGGAAAGTCGGGCGATACGTCATCATGCCGGATCATATCCACCTATTTTGCGCACCGGGAACCTGGCCGCCGACCGGTCTGAGGCGATGGGTGGGGTATTGGAAGAGCTTGGTGGCGCGAGGGTGGGTGGGTCATGGCCCGCTTGCGGTCCATGGAGGGACGCCTTCCACGCCGTCCGTTGGAGGGACGCCTTCCACCGCGTCCGCCGGCCCGGGTGGAACCGGGCCCTCCATGCACCCGGAGGGTCGGGGTGGAACCCGACCCTCCACGTTGTTGTGGCAAAGGGATTTTTGGGATACACAACTGCGTCGTAGGGAAAGCTATTCGGCTAAGTGGAAATATGTACGGGACAATCCGGTTCGCGCAGGATTGGTGGCCGCGCCTGAGCTTTGGCCGTATCAGGGCGAACTGAGCCTGTTACCTTGGCACGACTGAACAATTGCTTTTTGCACTTGACGGCCCGCTGCTCTCGACAAGGTGGTGTTTGACGTGTTGGGGTTGACGGCCGGGGAGCGGGAGGCGGTGTATGAAGCGGTGGTCGCGCTCGTCCGCGCCCGCCTCGAAAAAGCCAAAAGCGTGTGAGAAACACCGCCCTAATAACAACATAACAACCTGACACACTCCCCCAAAATTGCCAAACCTTGCAATGCGACCGAAAAATTTCAGCCAGTAATTTCCTTGACCGCGGGGAGCAGAATGACATGCTCAAAACAACAGTCGTACTTATGAAATCACGCATTTTTTGTTTTAATTGGCCCGGTGTGGCAATCTTGGCAACACTGGGTGTGGCCCCATTGTTCGCTGCCAGCGTAAGCTCCCCTTTCTACGGAGACCCGCCAGACGAAAACCATCCCTGGGCCGTTCATGACCGCAACCGCCCCTTGCCGCCTGTCGTGACCCCGGGCACCTTCAGCTCCCAAGATCAGGCAGGCATTCCGCCCTCCGATGCCATCATCCTTTTCGACGGAAAAGACCTCTCCAAATTCTCCGACAACAAAGGCAACCCACCTCGCTGGGTCGTCCGCGACGGCTACATGGAGGTCACCCCAGGCTCCGGCGAAATCCGCTCTCGCGAAGAATTCGGCGATTGCCAGCTCCACATCGAATGGTGTGCCCCCACCAAAGTCGAAGGCTCCGGCCAGGGCCGCGGCAACAGCGGCGTCTTCCTCCCCGGCGGCTTGGAAATCCAAGTCCTCGACAACTACAACAATCCCACTTACGCCGACGGCACCGCCGGCGCCTATTACGGCGTCATGCCGCCCCTCGTCAACGCCGTCCGCCCCCCGGGCCAATGGCAGGTCTATGACATCGTTTTCCGAAAACCTGTGTATAAAGACGGCAAACCCGTGGACCCGGGCTATGTCACCGTATTCCTCAATGGCATCCTCGTCCAAGACCACACCCCCTTGGAAGGCCCGGGCGGTCACATGGGCCGCACACGTGCTCGTCCATTCCCGGAAAAAGGCCCTCTGCGCCTCCAAGACCACGGTAATCCCACCCGCTTCCGCAATATCTGGTACCGCCCGCTTCCTCCCCGGCCATCCCAAGGCGGCACCGATGGCTTCCTGAGCCCCGAAGCCACCCTCGCCAAACGCAAAGAAATCGCCGCCACCATCCGCGCCGACGCCGCCAAATTGGCCAACCCCGCCAATCCAGTCCCCGAATTGACGCGTTTAATGGAATCCCTGGTCTATGAGGCCGAACCCTCCGCTTTGAAAAAGGTGGAACAAATGGCCACCGCCTACGTGGACAGCCTCAAAGCCATGCCTGCTGAAAAATTACAGGCCAAGCGCGACGAAGCCCGCTACATCCGCGACGCATTCCGCTACCTCGTCCGCGCCAAGGCCATCACCAACGAATTCGGTCCCAAAGTCGCCTTGGAAGATTTGATCCGCCAGCAAGGCTGGGACAAACAAAAGAAATAACCTGCTCCCTTCGGAGGGACGGCACAGCGCCGTCCCTCACATCCAAACAATCCATTACCTGAACCGGCACTAAACAGTCCCGGCACTATCACTTTGCCTTGGGCCGGAAAAGGTCGTTGATGAGATTGTTGATGGGAGCGTTGGTTTTGTTCGTAGGTTGCGGGACAGCCGGTTGAGCCGGCGCATTGGTCGTGGCTTTGGTGCCGCCACCCAAAATATTGCCCAGCCCCTGCAACAGCGCCCCTGCGTCGCCGCCGACTTCCTTGCCCACACGTTGAAGTGCGGTGCCCGTGATGGCCTTGGTGTTCAGCCGCGTTTGCGGGTTTTCCAAAGTGCCGCGGACAACAACAAAATCAGGTAATTTGACATGCGTGGCCCCTTGAGGAGCGGAGGTGATTTGCAATCGCTGGGCCAAAGGCACAGAAAGCGAGATTTCAACCGGCAAATCAAGCGGGCTCGCGGTCAAAACATCGGCCATAGGGATGCGCCCGCGAGAACCAACGATGATCGTGGAATTCGCGAGGGTGAAATCCCGCAGTTCAATGTTGCCCTGCGCAATCTCCAACTGAAGACGCGACGTCTGAAAAGGTTGTGCCACCAAATTGGGAACGCCAACCGCCCCACCCACAGCATTCAGCAACGGATCGAGAATGCCCACCAAAACGCGCAGGAACTGTTGCGAAGTGGTCGTCGTGCGGCCTTTCGGCGGCGTGATGAGTTGTTTGATGCGCAAGGCGGCGTTGGTCACGTCCAAATGAAAGTGTCCGCTCAAATGGCGGCGAAGATTGGGACTAGTGGAGCCCGTGCCTTTAAGCGCGAATGCAAGAGACATATCGCCCTGCCACGGCTCCGGCGATGGCGTGAGGAAGGTTGCAGCCAACGGAGCAAGCGGCAGCCGTTGCAGTTGTAAATACACGTCGTATTGGCTCCCCGGCACACCAAGATTGATGTCCGCACGCGCTCTGGCCGGTGCGCCGTTGATGACGGTTTCAAGAGAGGCCAATTTAACAAACGGCCCGTCAAGCCGGAGGCTTGCAGTGAGATTGCTCAGGGCGAGTTCCTCCCAATAAAAGCGTTGAGCATTCAAGGTAACAACGAAATTGGTCAGCGGCAAAGTGGTGGGAGGCGTCTCTTGCTGCGTCGCCGACTCGGGCGCGCTGGCCATGGTGTTGGTACTCGAGAACGATTTGAAAAGCGGATGGTACGGCGTCCAGTCGAAGCTTTCGGAGACAATGTCGAGACGTCCGGTAATAGCTGTGGCGCTGGTAAGATCAAGTTGCCCTTGGGCGCGCACCAAATTGGTAGCGCGCGAGGTAGGCGACAGTTGCAGGGAGGCAGTGCGCAACTCAAGCTGGTTGGGCCGTGGGGAAGCGGCATTGATTTTCACTCCGAGGGACAAAGGCTGATTAGGAGTCGCGCCTGCAGAATCGCGCCAAGAAAGTTGGTTGATCTGCAAATCGGCGTTCAGAAAGTTCGAGCCACCCGCTTGGTAACGACCCTCAGCAATGGCATTGATGATTATGGACTCCAACGAGACAGGTGCCAGCTGCGCCGCAAGCCACGGGCGAAGCGCGTGTTGATTGAGTTCGCGAATCTCAGCTTTGAATTGTCCATTGGTCCTGGAGGAATCCCATTGACCAGTCAAATCAAGGAAACCGGCATCGCGCTGGCCAAATTGGAAGCGCGTGTTAAGACGCCGCGCTTCCAAAATGCCTGCACGCTGGCCGGCATCGAGGGTGACATCCATGCCCAAAGGTTCACGCGGCCATTTGCCAGCAGGGTCCCGAAGAATGAGGTTGGCGAGTTTCAGTGCGCCTGTGGCGGACCATTCATTGGGAGCATAAGCAAGCTGGAGATTGCCATCCAAGCGTGCAGCATCGAGATGATTGGAACCAAACAAAGGAGCAAGAGTTGCGAAAAGCCGCTCATTAAGATTGGAAACCTGGAGAGAAAGCCGCCCGTTGGTTTGCGCAAGATAATGCTGCCCCCTCACACTCAAAATCCCTGCGATTTGTCCCGATTGAGAAACGCGGGCGCGCAATTCTTGAATAAAGACCCATTGATTACTGAGGATGATATTGCTGTCGAGGTCGGCCGAGAGGCGATCCCACCGGTAGTTATCCATGTGACCGGTCATATCCGAAAGCTGCCAATGACTGATGACAGTCTGTGTGAGCAAGGGAGTAGTGGCGTTGGTGGGAGCCAAATTTTTCTGGGTGATTTGCCCCTGCCAAATCGAGCGGCCAGAATTGAGATGGAGATTGGTGATGCCGGCTTTGGCGAGGAGCTTTGGCAAATCCGCGTCTGTGGAAACTTTGAAATCAAAGTCCTGACGAACATGGTCCACGCGCCCGGTGGCAACGGCTTTAATGACGGCACCTTGCGGTTCAAGCACACTAACACCCAAGTGCGCCACATCTGTGCGTTCAAAACGGGTGGTGAGAGTTTTGGCGTCGAGTTGTATTTCAGATGCAGTAAAAAGATTGGTGTCCACCTTCATCCGCAAATCGCGCAAAGCACCACGAAAGTCGAGGGAAAGGATTTGACCGGCATTGCGTGAATGAACCAAAGCCCGCAAGTCCACGCGTCCATCCATATCAAGAGCAGGCATCAGGGCGCGCCAAGAGCCAAGGTTGAGATCGTTGACAGTAAGGAGAAATTCCGAATCTTCCAACGGAGTTTGAGAAGAGCCCCAACTCAAGTTCATGGGTTGGGTCAAGTTGGCTTGGGCCAATGGGCGGTTGCTCACGGTGGCGGTCAGGCCCAGTTCACGAATCACCATCCATTGACGCGATTGATCCGCGTCAAAGGCAAATCGCAGGCGCAAATCTGCGGGCGGAGTGGTCTGGTTTGCTTGCGCGACGACAAGTTGCAGCGCTTCAACCAAACCAGCGACTTTGAGGGATTGACCTTGGTTGGCTAGTTCCACACGGCCACGAGCCGAAATGGTAGCCTGAGGAACGGAGTAACCTGCAAATGCAGCGGCAAGGCTCAAGACTTGCCCACCAATACGATCTATTTCAAATTCCAAGTTACCTTCGCCACGAGCCGGTTGGAAGGGACCACGGACTTGAAGGTTGGCAAGCGGCTGATTGCTGCGGGTGAAGGCAAGCGACAGTTGGCGGATGTCAGTAGGAGTCCAGTCCCAATTCATTTTGGCTGCCAATCCTTGAGTATCGGCCAGCGGGCCCCCAGCTTCCCGGATGGCAAGGGAAAGGCTCCCCTGGCTCGAAGTGGGCAGCAAGGCAGAATCGAGTGAGACGCTTCCTTGCAGCGTCAGGGGCACAGCTACGGATTGTGTGTTGGTGCCATCCTGAGCTCGCCAGGTCAGAGTTGTCTCCCCATTGATGGTTGCGGTTTGCCGGTTGCCGAGATTCTCCAAGGTCAAGTTCAGGCCTTTGACTTCAGCGACTTGGGAATTGGTGCCTTCCCGGCGGCTGTAAGTGATAGAAGTGTTGGTAAGTCTGACTTTGCGAATGAAAACTTCAGGAGCCGCCGTTGACGCGGATGGAGTTGTGGATTTACCCGCTTCCTTGGTCAGTCCGCTCCAATTGTTTTTCCCGTCAGCCTGTTCCTGCAAATCAACTTGGAGGCCATCCACAAAAATTTCATCCAAGATGATGCGGCCTTTCAACAAATCGCCCAAGCTCGGATATTTGACGGAAAGTTGTTTGACCACAAGCAATGGGGAAGCGTCTTTGGCTTGCATTTTGAAGCCCTCAAGCGACACGGAACTCCAAGGAGAGACCTGAACCTCCTCCGCGGACAGTTGGGCTTGCATGGCCTCTCCTGCTTTGGGAAGGATCACTGTTTTAACAAACCATCCGCTGGTCAAAACGAAATAACCACCAACGACAAGCAAGAGCAAAGCAGCAACGGCGAAAGCCACTAACTTCAACCAACGCCGCCCACCCGGGGCGGTTGAGTTCTGCGATTGCGAGCTCATAACCATTAAAATTCCCTAGAGATATCAATATTCACCATTTCAGAGGAAAAAGCCATTGATTCCGCAAATTAAACGGCTGGCAACATTTCAATATCACTCGGCAGGCGAATTGTTGCGCCGCCCGGATTTAAAAGGATGACGTCAAGAGCGGGTGGCAAATTTAAAGATAGTTGTCGTTTTTTTAATCTGCCCCGCCCTCAGGATGGGACTCGGGAAATGAGGTTTGTTGATGGAGTCGGGAAAGTGCTGGGTCTCCAGGCAAAATCCTTGATGCTGTTGATATACAGCCCCGCCTTTTCCCGGTTGGTTGTTCATGTGGTTGGCGGTGTAGAGTTGGACGCCGGGCTCGGTGGTCCACATTTCCATGAGGCGTCCGCTTTTGGGTTCGTACACACGGGCACCCAAGGCTGGTGTGACGCCGTCGGATTTGAGGACAAAGTTGTGGTCGTACCCGCGAGTCTTGGCCAATTCTTTAATACGAGCACCGATAGGAGTGGGTTGGGTGAAATCCAAGGGAGTTCCTTTGACGAAATGGATTTCACCGGTGGGAATGAGGGCGTCGTCGGAAGGTGTGTAAAAGTCGGCGAAGATTTGGAGTTCATGAGCGAGGACATCGCCGTTGTCGTGCCCCCCAAGGTTAAAGTAACTATGGTTGGTGAGGTTGACGATGGTGTCCTTGTCAGAGGTAGCCTCGTAATCGAGGCGGAGTTCGTTGTCCACAGTTAAAGTGTAGGTAAGGGTGACTTGAAGATTACCCGGGTAGCCCTCCTCGCCATCCGGACTGTTATAGCGGAGGCGAACACCTGCTGCGGAAGGGGTGGAGAAGGGCTCGGCTTTCCAAATTTGTTTGTCAAAGCCGCGACGGCCGCCGTGGATGTGGTTTTTTCCGTTGTTGGCGGCGAGACGGTAAGTTTGGCCGTTGAGGACAAATTGAGCCCCGCCGATGCGATTGGCGAAGCGTCCAACGGTGGCGCCGAACAAAGGATGGCCCTTGAGGTAAGGAGCCAATTGATCGAAGCCCAAGACAACATCCCGAGGCTGCCCCTGGCGATCCGGGACGTGCAATTCAACCAAGATGGCGCCATAGGTCATTACTTTTGCGGTGATGCCGCGACCGTTGCGAAGCGTATAAATTTCGATGACGGTTCCATCAGTCGTCCTGCCGAAATCGGCGCCTTCGACGGTGGGGAGCTGAGTCGCCCCCCATGCACTGCCACCAACTGCGCATCCCAACATCAGCCAGCGAGGAATCATGTTTGGCATCATGGGCGGAAGCGTACGCCGAGGCCGTTTTCTTGACAATCGGTTTGTGGGGGACACAATGGCGCCGGATATGAAATCAACCCATGTTTCTCGCCGGCAATTTCTGCGACACACTGCGGCAGCTTCGGCTGCCATTGCAATCCCCACAATCATACCTCGCCATGTTTTAGGAGCGGACGGCCAACCGGGAGCAAATGAACGGGTGAATATTGGTTTTATCGGCATCGGACGCCAGGCCTCAGGTCTGCTGTCGGGGGCGTTGCGCAGTAAAACGGCACGGATCGGGGCATTTGCAGATGTGAACATGGGGCGCGCGCAAAAAAATGCGGCGGCTTTGGGCGCTCAAGCGTATCAAGATTACCGGCATTTGTTGGACCAGAAAGACATTGATGCCGTGGTTACAGCGACGCCAGAGCATTGGCGGATTTTGATTGTGTTGCATGCATGTCAAGCAGGCAAAGACCTGTATGTAGAAAAGCCTGTGTCATTGACCATCAAGGAGGGGAGGTGGATGGTGACGGCGGCGCGAAAGTATAAACGGATCATCCAGGTGGGCAGCCAGCAGCGGTCGGACCCGCTGGATGTGGCAGCGTGTGAATTTGTGAGGAATGGGGGATTGGGGAAAATCAGCAAAGTGGTGGCATCGAATTATCCGAGTCCGTGGGAGCATAACATGCCGGCTGAACCGGTGCCGGAGGGCTTGGACTGGAACATGTGGTGTGGGCCGGCGCCGCTCGTGCCGTTCAGCAATTCGCTTTATGTGCCACGTGAGGTAGGCAAACCCGGGTCACCAGGTTGGGCGGCTCCGGGCTGGCTGTCGTTTCGTCCATACTCGGGAGGGGAAGTGACGGGTTGGGGGTCGCATGGGTATGACATGATCCAGTACGCGCTGGGGATGGATGACAGCGGGCCGGTCGAAATATGGCCGGTGGGGAAAAAGTTTGAGGCGCCGACTTACGAAAAACCGGAAAGCAAAGCACGTGGCGATAAAATCACCAGTGAGCCCTTGGTTTATTTCAAATACGCCAACGGCGTGGTGGTGGAGCCCGGAAACGCACCGGGATTTGGATGCGTGGTCCATGGAGAAAAAGGATGGCTGCGGATTGACCGTGGGCGGTTGGATTCGCAACCGGAGGATATTTTCGAAGGACTGATGAAAAACCGGCCGAAGATTCCGGGACATATTGAAAACTGGTTGCAGTGCATCAAGACTCGGAAACTGCCAACGGCGGATGTGGAGATTGGTCACCGGTCGGCGACGGTGTGCCACCTGGTCAATATTTGCCGGTGGACAGGCCGGAAACTGCATTGGGATCCCGTTAAAGAAATTTTCCCTGACGATCCTGAAGCGAACAAGTACCTGGACCGGGAACGGCGCAAGGGTTTTGAAGTGCCCGCGGTTATTTGAATACTTGGCGGAAAGCTGGCGTTCCTCGGTAACAAGCCATCAAAACCGCCTCCCCTCGCCCTAGGCGGAGTGAGAACTTTATTGCTATGAAGATTACATGGAAATTGCTTGGAATTGTCGCAGGTTTCGCCATTGGAATTGCAGGCCTTGTGGAAGCCGCTCCCCCTCCCACTCCCCTGCCCCGTCTTGGAATGAACTTGAACGGGCCATCGGATTGGAACACGGAACTGCCGTTTGTGGATGTGTCGCGTCTGGCGCGGCAATGGGTGAGTCAAAAGAAAGGTCAGCCGTGGGGGAAAGGCCCCGCTCTGGCGCTTGATTCATTGGGTTATGTGACGCGGTTGGAGCCCGATTGTTTTGCGGAGACGTTGATGTGCACAATTGAAGGCGGGCATTATCCCTCGGGGGAATACACGCTTCTGTACGAGGGGGAAGGACACTTTGAGGTCAACAACGCTCCGGCGGTGTCACGGCAACCCGGGCGGGTGGTGTTCAAGGTGGATGCGTCCAAGGGCACAATCTTTTTGAGGCTGACTCAGGTTAATCCGGCCAATTATCCGCGGAATATCCGGTTTATTATGCCTGGCTTTGAAAAGAACTACCGGGAGCAGTTGTTTCACCCGGATTTTTTGAAGCGGTGGCAAGGGATTGCTTGTTTTCGCTTCATGGATTGGCAGGAAACAAACAATTCGAAACAACAGAAATGGGGGGACCGCCCCAAGCCGGAGGACTTCACGTGGACTCGCACTGGGATTCCTGCGGAGGTGATGGTGGAGTTGTGCAACCGGCTGCAATCGGATGCATGGTTTTGCATGCCGCATTTGGCCGATGATGAATACGTGAGGCAATTTGCAGAGTTGGTGAAGGCGCGTCTGCATCCCAAAGGCAAGGTATATGTCGAGCTGTCCAATGAGCTATGGAATGGGATGTTCCAGCAATCGCGCTGGGCTGGCGAAGAAGGCCGAAAGTTGGGGTTTGCGGAAAAATCGTGGGAGGCGGGGTGGCGATATACAGCATACCGGTCGGTACAAATATTCAAGATATGGGAGCAAGTTTTTGGTGGGCGGGAGCGACTGGTGCGGGTGTTGGCGTCGCAGGCAGCGAATCCGTACGTGTCGGAGCGGATTGTGGAATGGCAGGAGGCGTATAAACAAGCCGATGCACTGGCGATCGCGCCATACATCAGTTGCAACATTAGCAAGGAAGGCAAAAACCTGAATGAGGCGATTGCGGCAGCGTGGACGGTGGACCAGGCGCTGGATTACATGGAGAACACCGCGCTGCCTGAGAGCATCCGGTGGATTCAAGGGAATAAAAAAATTGCGGATAAATACGGGTTGAAATTGATAGCGTATGAGGCGGGACAGCACATGGTGGGGGTAGGCGGTGTGGAAAACAATGATAAGATTACAAAGTTATTACATGAGGCCAACCGGCATCCACGCATGGGGCAGATTTATGAGAAATACTACGCTGCATGGCAAAAGGAGGGTGGAGATTTGTTGGGTTATTTTTCATCGGTAGGACGTTGGAGCAAGTGGGGAAGCTGGGGAATCTTGGAATACGCGGACGAAGACCCGAGAAAGTCTCCGAAATTCATGTCCACGATGCGTTGGGCGAAATCGTTGGGACAGCCCGTCCATTTGCCGTAAAATTGAGGGGGGATTAGGCGAACTTCAGGATAGCCAACCCGAGTAAAAGGGTTGGCGCAGCGGGTGCTTTTTAGCAAGCCTTGTGCCGTTTATTTCAAATAAGCTTGTGCAACTATTTTGAGGGGTTAAATTAACAGTGGATGGCGCAAGGTTTGCAACTGACACAGACGTTGAAGCAAACGCTGGTGCTTGCACCACAAATGCAGCAGTCACTGGCGTTGTTGCAAGCTCCTATTCTTGAACTCAAGGCACTGGTGGAGAAGGAGTTGCAGCAGAACCCGGTACTGGAGGAGCTCCCGCCAACGACTGTTGAATCGCAGGACAAATTGGATGGCGAAACTGTGGAGCTGCCGAGCAGCAAATTGGATCCTACTGAGCCGCCGCCTGACGTGAGATACGACCCTGCGATGGAGCGGGAAACGAAGGCACCGGTGGATGATTTTCAAGCGGAGTTTGAGCGCTTGGCCCAAATGGACCAGGAATGGAGGGACCATTTTAATCAAACACAAACCCCGTTGCGAAGCCGGGAGGAGGATGAGGAAAAGCGGGCGTACATGTTTGAGAGCCTGACCAGCGGCACATCGCTGCAGGAAGACTTGTTGGAACAGATGCGGCTTTCGGATTTACCACAGGAGCAGCGGCCGATAGCCGAGTTGATCATTGGGAACATAGATGAAAACGGCTATTTGAAGGCCTCCGTTGATGAGTTGTCCTTTTCGACCAACATCCCCGCGGACCAAATTGAAGGAGTGCTGAAGGTTATACAGAGCTTTCATCCGCCCGGTGTGGGAGCGAGGGATTTGCGCGAGTGTTTGCTTTTGCAACTGGAGCGTGCCGGTAAACAAAACAGTCTGGAGTACCAAATCATCAAGGATCACATGGATGAATTGGGCCGGCGGCGTTTTCCTGAGATTGCAAAGGCGCTGAACATTCCGGTGGCTGAAGTGCAGGAGGCAGCACGACGGATCGCCAACCTTGACCCGCGGCCCGGCAGGGCAATTTCGGCAGAGCCGGACGTGTACATTGTGCCGGAGGTTTTCGTGACAAAGAGCGGGGATGATTATGTGGTGACATTGAATGACGAACACATTCCCCGGCTGCGCATCAGCAATCAGTACAAGGATTTGATGTCACAAACGGACAGTGACCAGGAGGTCAAAGATTACATTCGCAATAAAATCCAGGCAGGAAAGTTTCTCATCAAAAGCATCCATCAACGACAGCAAACGATTCTCAACATCGCGCGGGAGATCGTGAAGCGGCAGCGTGAATTTATGGAGAAAGGCGTAAGCGCCCTCAAACCGATGACGATGGCGCAGGTGGCTGAAGCGGTGGGTGTGCATGAAACGACGGTGAGCCGGGCGGTGTCGGGCAAGTACATGCAGACGCCGCAGGGGGTTTTTGAGATGCGCTATTTCTTCACCAGCGGACTGCAGACGACTTCGGGGGACGGTGTCTCGAATGCCACAGTGAAGGAGATGATTGCGGAGCTTTTCAAAAACGAGTCGCCCAAATATCCATTGAGTGACGAAGAAGTGGTGCGGTTACTGAAGGAAAAGGGAATCGTGATTGCCCGGCGGACGGTGGCCAAGTACCGGGCGGAGTTGGGGATATTACCGTCCAACTTGCGCAAGGTTTATTAGAGTTTTGCGGAATATGCCCAAGGAGGTTGTGGCATTTATTAATGACCCCTATTTCATGCCCATGAAATGCCAATGTTGACTTTCAAGGGAAGCGGCTTGGATGTTTGGCCTTGAAGTTGAACCTTACTCTGCAACTTTGGCATTACCCAATCGTTGCAGCCGGTATTTGCCTTCCAAGATGCGTCGCCACCAAGGTTCGTTGTCAAGGTACCATTGCACGGTGAGGCGGAAACCGGATTCGCGGTCCTGGCGGGGAGTCCAGCCGAGTTCCCGGCGGATTTTGGTGGCGTCAATGGCATAGCGCAAATCGTGTCCAGGCCGGTCGGGAACGAAGGTAATCAGGCGGGCATAGGATTCGCCGCCCGGCAATGGACGGAGTTCATCGAGGATGCGACAAAGAAGTTTGACGAGGTCAAGGTTGCGCATTTCGTTGTTGCCGCCGATGTTGTACGTTTCACCCGGGCGGCCACGCTCGAGAACGGTCCACAATGCTTCGGCATGATCGAGGACGTAAAGCCAATCGCGAACATTTTCGCCGCGTCCGTAGACAGGGATGGGCTCGCCGCGGAGGGCTTTGAGGAGGACGACGGGGATGAGTTTTTCCGGAAATTGAAAGGGACCATAGTTGTTGGAGCAATTGGTGACCAAAACCGGCAGGCCATAAGTGTGGTACCAAGCACGGGCGAGGTGGTCGGATGCTGCCTTGCTGGCACTGTAAGGTGAGTGTGGGTCGTAAGGGGAGCGCTCGGTAAAGAAACCGTCCGGGCCAAGGGAGCCATACACTTCATCGGTTGAAACGTGGAGAAAGCGGAAGTTTTCGCGCTCGGACGGAGGCAACTTTAGCCAAAAATCGCGTGCAGCCTGGAGCAAGACAGCGGTGCCGACGACGTTGGTTTGGATAAAGGCCATGGGGCCATCAATGCTGCGGTCCACGTGGGATTCGGCGGCCAGGTGCATGATGGCATGAGGATGAAACGTTTGAAGTGTCTGGCGGACGGTTTCGGGGTCTGCGATGTCACCTTGGACGAATTGGTAATGGGGGTTGTCGGCGATGTCGGCAAGGGATTCCAAGTTGCCTGCGTAGGTCAATTTGTCGAAGTTGAGAACTTCATGGCCTTTCTGGAGGAGAAAGCGGACCAAGTTGGACCCGATAAAGCCGGCACCGCCTGTGACCAGTATTTTCATGGCTCTTAAAATGCTTCCTGACAGGGCGCAGTATGCCTGCAGATAGGGTTGGGGCTCAAGTGCTAAGGCAACAGGGGCTGAATAAGGGTGGGACTGCAAACGTCTGTGGTTTTAGAAGTTAAAATAATTCTGTGGCCAGAGGGCTGCGGGACTTGCTAAAATGAGCGGACATGAAACTTTTAGAAGCAAGTGCGATGAATGCAGAATCCAATTATAATCGGCGAGATTTTTTAAAAGGCACGTCTTTTGCAACGGTGGCGGCTCTGATGGGCGGCGTCCGTCTGATGGGGGCGGATGCCCCTGCCGGACAGGAGGCGTCTAAGGTCAAAAAGCCCCCCGTGCCTTGCGGGGTGATCGGCCTCGGAGCGCAGGGACGTGAAATTTTGACGGCTTTGAGTCGTCTGCCGAATGCGCCTGTGGTGGCGGTGTGCGACACCTACCCGGCAATGGTCAAGAGGGCGGCGCAATTGGCTCCAAATGCCAAGCCTTACAGTGATTACAAGGAATTATTGGCGGACAAATCGGTGAAGGCGGTTTTGATTGCCACGCCGACGCATCAACATCGGGAAATTGTGGAGGCGGCCCTGGCTGCAGGGAAACATGTTTATTGCGAGGCGCCGCTGGCGCTGACCCTTGATGATGCCCGGGCAATCGCGGCGGCTGCGAAAAAGTATCCGCACTTGAATTTCCAAGCAGGATTGCAACGGCGGGCAGACCCTCAAAATCCATTTACGTTGAAATACTTGCGAAGCGGCGCGGCAGGAACTTTTGTGCGCGCACGGGCTCAATGGGCGCAAAAGACATCGTGGCGCCGTTCAGCGCCGAACCCCGAGCGGGAAAAGGCTTTGAACTGGCGGCTGTACAATGAAACCTCTCTTGGGCTGGCCGGTGAGGAAGGGATTCATCTAATGGACCACATCACGTGGTTTTTGGGGATGAAGCCCAAGTCCATTCAAGGGCATGGTGGTTTGTTGTATTGGAACAAGGATAATGATGACCGCGAGGTTTATGATACGGTGCAATTCACGGTCGAATTTCCAAACAAGGTGTTTTTCACGTTTGACCTGAGTTTGGCAAATTCATTTGAGTCATCCTACGGAGTTCTTTACGGGACAGATGCAGCGGTGCTTTTGCGGGATAACAGCGCTTGGATGTTTAAGGAAGCGGATGCACCGCTTCTGGGGTGGGAGGTGTACTGCCAGAAGGAAGACGGAGTGGTGTACAAGGAAGTCGGATTGTCCATGCGAATGGATAATACAAAGATTTTGAAGGATGCGACGACCAACGAGCCGTACCTGGCGACTTCGATGCATCGAGCAATGGAGGCGTTTATCGGGAACACCGGCACGCTGAGCGCGGCGATGGAAGACTTCGAGATGATGGGCGGAGAGCTCAAAGATTCGAAGTCAGTTGAGGAGTACCGGAACAGCGAGTCCATCAAGAAGGCGTGGTTGGCGTCTGCAGACTGGTCCGACGGCTTGATGGCCACGGTGATGGCAATCAAGGCGAATGAAGCGATTGTCAAAGGGGAGAAGATTGTCTTCTCCAAGGAATGGTTCCAAGTTTAAGCAACCTCGCAACATTTAAACAAAAACCACATTGGAAAACAGAGAAAGGAAAAACATCATGAAACGTATCAACACACTCTTGCTCACCGGTTGGGCCTTGGTGGCGGCGTTGACAGTGTCGGCGCAAACCATGACCCGGTATGTAAGTATTCCGGGGAGCTGCAAAGTTTTAATTGAAGGCACCTCAAACATCCATGATTGGACGGTTGAGGGGAATGTCATTGCCGGATTTTTGGAAGTGGACAAGGATGCCCTTGTTAAAGGGACTGCCGGGCCTGTCAAGGCTGCGGTAAGTGTGAAAATCACCGTCCGTTCGCTTAAGAGCGGCAAGGAGAAAATGGACGAGGTGATGCAGGAGCACATGAAGGAGGACCAATTCAAATTTATCGAATACAAGCTCGACGAGCTGAAGATTGTGAAAGGCAGCCTGGACAAGGGATTGGAATGTGAATCCAAGGGTGACCTCACCATTTCAGGCGTGACCAAGAAAATTGATCTGCCGGTGACCATTACCAAGGTGGATGATGAAAAGGTGAAAGTTGTCGGGAAGATTGACCTGAAGATGACCACCTTCGGCATCAAGCCCCCTGAACCCAAGCTTGCGATGGGTTTGATCAAGACGGGCGATGATGTGAAAGTGAGTATTGAGTGGGCTATCAGAGAACGGAAGGATCAGAAATAACAGCTTGATTGTTTGCACGCAGCCGCGATGGCGATTCATTGCCGCCATCGCGGTTTTTTATTTCCGGGGGCGTTTTGTAGAAGGGCGGACCAACCCGAATTTTTGCATGCGTGAGGCCAGGGTTGTGGGCTTGATGCCCAACAAAGCGGCGGCGCCACGGGGGCCGTGGACGCGCCAGCCGGTGGCTTCCAAGGCGGCTTGGAGGTTTTGGCGTTCGAATTCACGCATTTGGTGCTCTGTCAGGATTCCTTCAGCCTTTTTAACAAGGTGGATGGATATGGGAGGGGATGGTTTATGTTCCTCCCGCAAAGGGGTGTCGGGCAAATCAAGTTGGAGGCGACCGCCTCTGGCAAGGATGACGGCCCGTTCGATGACGTTTTGCAATTCGCGGACGTTGCCGGGCCACTCGTAACTTTGAAGGCGCATGACCTGTCCTGCGGTCAGGGCGGGCTCTGGAACGCGCAAGCGCTGGGAGGTTAGGCGTAGAAAATGTGCCGCCAGCATTGGGATGTCCTCCAATCTTTCACGCAGGGGCGGGACAAGGATGGGAAATACGTTCAAGCGATAAAACAAATCCGCGCGGAAACGACCGGCGGCAACATCGTCTTCGAGGCGGCGGTTGGTGGCGGCAAGGATGCGAACATCCACGGTACGTGTGCGGTCTTCGCCGAGGCGTTCATATTGGCCTTCCTGAAGGACGCGCAGGAATTTGCCTTGGAGTTCCAGGGGGATTTCGCCGACTTCATCGAGAAAGAGTGTTCCGCCGTCGGCGGCTTCGAAGCGGCCGGCCCGTTCTTTGAGGGCACCCGTAAATGCGCCTTTGGCATGGCCGAAAAATTCGCTTTCAAAAAGGTCTCGGGGGACGGCAGCGCAGTTGACGCGAATGAGGGGGCGCCCTGCCCTGCGGCTGCGCCGGTGGATTTCGCGGGCGACAAGCTCTTTGCCAGTGCCTGATTCTCCCATGATGAGAACGGTGGCCTCGGTGGGGGCCACCAATTCGATTCTGCGCAGGACTTGTTGGAGTGCACGACTTTGGCCGATGATTTCGCCGAAGGCTCCTGCCTCACGCAACTCCTCTTGTAGATAGGTATTTTCCAGTTCGAGTTGTGAGCGCAGGCGCTCAATTTCTTCAAAGGCGCGAGCATTGACCAGTGCAACGGCGATTTGGTCTGCGAAAATGCGGAGCCATGCGGGGCCGAGTTCCGGCGTTGGAATGCGTGTGAAGATGGCGAGGACACCAAGGACTTGCTCATGGTGAATGACGGGTTGGCCGTTGAAACCGTGAATACCTTCAACAATGGCCCATTCGGGGCGCTCAAGGTAACCGGCGTCTTCAGCCAAGTCCCTCACAACCAAGGCTCGTCCGGTTTCGCCAATTTGGCCGATTTTGCCGATACCCAAAGGAATCCGCTGGTAATCACCGTCGAGCCTGGACCAATCGGTTTGGTCTTCATAGGGGCGGCCTGCGCTGGCGACGAGGTGGAGACATTCCGAAGGATTGGGACACTCGAGACGCCAACGGCAGCGGTTGCAACGATCCCCTTGATTGCGCAGCCAAATACGGGCCAAGGCGACGTGGGGACGCTCGGCCAAGATGGTGACAACGCGGCGCATGAGTTGGTCCACTGAGCGGATTTGGGCCAATTCGAGCAACCGCTCGCGGAGGGAATCGAATTCCGGGCGATAATCGGCGTTGAGTTGGAGGGTATGCATAAAAAAATGTTGGATAAAGAGCGACGTTCAAATTCTTGCCTTTTTACGATTTTTCGTCAATCTAAAAATATTTCTACGTATTTTCGTTATTAACGATATTTCGTAATTTAGCAGTATCAAGCATTTAATTTATAAATAATTCACAGACAGTGACTTACAAATGGAAATCTCTGCAAAACAATTGAACATTTTGGCTTGGCAAACGTCCAAGAGAGTGAATGCAAACGACCACTAATCCACAACTGGGACTGCTTGACGCTTTGATGGCCAGTGTACCTTCCAATAAATTG
>Ga0209381_1002899_pt1 | contig 19698 bp, 17 predicted proteins | sample DewCreD2012metaG_FD_184111 | JGI IMG/M metagenome (GOLD analysis project Ga0209381, IMG submission 184111) | Hot spring sediment bacterial and archeal communities from British Columbia, Canada, to study Microbial Dark Matter (Phase II) - Dewar... ...
CACCGGACAGCCGGTGGGGGTCATTCGTTCGTCCCAGGTATTCACCAACTTTGAACTGGTGGCCGAGTGGCGGCACCTGCGCTCCGGCGGCAACTCGGGCATTTTTGTCTGGGGCATTGGGGAGTCGCTCGAAAAGCTCAAGCCCGGCCAACTGCCGCACGGCATCGAGGTGCAGGTGCTCGATCACGGTTACACCGGGCAATATGAGAAGCAAACCGGCAAAAAGGCCGATTGGTTCACCACCAATGGCGACGTTTTTCCCGTGGGCAAAGCCCGGATGAAACCGTTCCCGCCGGTTTCACCGAATGGCCAGCGCAGTTTCCCGCGCAAAAACCTGAGCCGCGGCGTGGGCGAGTGGAATCATTATTATGTGCGCGCCGTCAACGGCGAAGTGCGCCTTTGGGTGAACGGCGAGGAGGTGTCCGGCGGCACCGGCATCGAGCCGCGCTTCGGCTATTTGTGTCTGGAAAGCGAAGGCTCGCCGGTGGAATTCCGGCGCCTTCGGCTTCGGGATCTGCCTTGATTTGGATTGCATTCCCCGGCCATTCGCGGTTTGTTTCCGCGCATGGCATCCGACACAACGACCGCCGCGCGGGCGCAATGGCTGACCCTGGCCGCCGCTTTTCTAGGCTGGATGTTCGACGGCCTCGAAATGGGTATTTTTCCCGTGGTGGCGCGGGATGCGCTCCAGGAACTGCTCGCCACGCAATCCGACGGCGAGGTTTCCAAATGGATGGGCTGCATTACGGCGCTCTTCCTGGTGGGGGCGGCGGGAGGTGGCGCGGTGTTCGGCTGGCTGGGCGACCGTTTTGGGCGGGTGCGGGCGATGGCGGCGAGCATTCTGGCCTATTCGTTATTCACCGGGGCCTGTTACTTTGCCAGCGAAGCGTGGCATTTGGCGCTGTTCCGGTTTCTGGCGGCGCTGGGGATGGGAGGCGAGTGGTCGCTGGGGGTCGCGCTGGTGATGGAGTGCTGGCCGGAACGCAAACGTCCGCTGTTGGCCGGAGTGATTGGCGCGGCCGCCAACGTCGGGTACGCGCTAATCGGCCTCCTGACCTGGCTGAAACCAGTGCGCCCGGATTCGTGGCGCTGGGTGATGCTGGCCGGCGCGGTGCCGGCCGTGCTGGCTTTGCTGGTGGTGTTTCTGGTGCCCGAGTCGCGGCGCTGGGCTGACTCGGTGAAGCAAAACGCGTTCGCCGCCGCGCCGCCGCTGCGGACGGTGCTGGGGGCGGGTCTGCGCCGCAATACCCTCCTGGCCATCGCCTTTGCGTCGGTGGCGCTGATTGGCACTTGGGGTTCGGTGCAATGGCTGCCGTTGTGGGCCGGGCAGATGATCGGCCAGCAGATGCCCCAGGTCAAAGGCATCACCATGCTGCTGATGTCGGTGGGCGCCATCCTCGGCTGCTTCCTCGGCCCCTGGATTGGCGCTGTGGCGGGTCGGCGCGCCGCCTATTTTTGCCTCTGCGCCGGTTCCCTGATTTCCTGCGCGATTCTTTACCGCACGGTGGACCACTATGGACTGGCTTTCCAAATCGGCGCTTTCGTGGTGGGCATGGCCACCGCCGCCTTTTATGGCTGGCTGCCGCTTTATCTGCCAGAGCTATTCCCCACGCGCGTGCGTGCCACCGGCCAGGGAATCAGCTTTAACGCCGGCCGCCTGCTGGCCGCCATCGGCGCGCTCACCCAGGGGCAGCTTGTCGGCCTTTTCGAGGGCAGCTACGCCCGCGCCAGCGCCGTCATCACGCTGGTTTACCTGGCGGGCATGCTCCTGATATGGCTGGCGCCGGAAACCAAAGGCAAGCCGCTGCCGGAATAACTCCCCAAGAGCCCCTTGTTTGCGGGAGTCGACGTTGGCAGGCTCAGGTTTCCTGTTCTCCGGCGTTATTGTCATAATTATAGAGCCTTCTTACTGATCAGTGCTTGAGAAAAAGGACACGCGCCCCCTCACCCTGCCCTCTCCCCCCAAGGGGGAGAGGGAAAAGGGTTCCTCGTTGTTTCCAGTGGGACCCACTGGCGAGCAAGGCCATGCCGATATCGCCTGATTGCCTGATAAAACAACTCCGGCAGCAGCTCCGTCAGGAGCGACATGATGATAGAAGCGTCGCTCGCATAAGAATTCTCCGCCGTTTGGGGCGGCCTGGACTGAATCTCGCAAGTAACAAAACCCTTAATCAGGCCGCCCCAAACGGCGGAGGGGGTGTGGGGCCCGTGGCGGGCTATAAACATGTCGCTCCTGACGGAGCTGGCGGCCAGCCATTCCACTGAAAACATCGAAGAACCTCATTTCTTTTTGGCTTTGCCGCCGCCCTTATCTTTCTCTGGATCGTAGTCGGGATTGGGAAGGGGAAGCTGTGCGCCGGTCTGTTGGCGCCAGGCGTCGAGTTTGGCCCGCAGCTCCGCCGTCCTGGCGGGCTCGACTTGGGCGAGGTCATGTTGCTCGCTGATATCGGTTTTGAGGTTGTAGAGTTCCACCCGCCGGTCTTCGAAGAATTCAACCAGCCGGTAATCGCCCTCGCGAATGGCGCTGTAGGGAGTGGCGCCGCCGGGATGGTAATGCGGGTAATGCCAATAGAGGGCGGTTCGCTTGAGCCCGCCGGTCCCGCGCAGGAGCGGGACCAGGCTCTCGCCGTCGAGAATCTGGCCCGGGCGCGGGGCGCCGCCGGCCATCTCGACGATGGTGGGATGGTAATCCACGCTGATCACCGGGGTTTCGTTGGTGGTTCCCGGTTTGGTGACGCCCGGCCACTTGATAATCAGCGGCACGCGCACCCCGCCCTCGTAAGCCGAGCCTTTCCCGGCGCGCAGCGGCGCATTGTCCGTGATCCGCATCAAGCCGCCATTGTCCGAGGTGAAGAAGATCACGGTGCGATCCTCGAGGTTCAGGTCCGCCAGTTTCCTCAGGAGGCGGCCCACGCTGTCATCCACGCTCTCGACCAGCCCGGCATAGGCGGCGTTCGACTGCGCCTGGCCCGGCTTGATTTTGGCCTGGTATTTCGCCACGACCTCCTTTTTCGCCATGATCGGCGTATGGACCGCGTAGTGCGGCAGGTAGAGGAAGAATGGGCGGGCCCGGTTTTGTTCGATGAATTTGCAGGCCTCGGCCGACTCGCGGTCGGTGAGAAATTCGCCCGCCGGCCCCTCGGGCAGGGTGGCAATCTTATAAGGGGCAAAGTAGCTGGGCGGCTGTCCGCGGTCGGTGCCGCCGAGGTTCAGGTCAAAACCGTGCTTGTCCGGATAATACTCGGGTCCGCCAAGGTGCCATTTGCCGATGCTGGCGGTGGCGTAACCGAGCGGCTTGAGCGCCTCGGCAATGGTCACCTCCTCATGGGGCAGGAACATGGTCCAATCCGGCACCCGGAGTTTGGCAAAGGGCCGCTTGTGCCCGGCGATCCAGTCGGTGATGCGCAGGCGGGCCGGGTATTTGCCGGTTAGCACCGCCGCGCGGGTGGGCGAGCAAACCGTGCAGGCCGCGTAGGCCTGCGTGAATTTGGTTCCCTGCGCGGCCAGGCGGTCAATGTTTGGGGTGTCGTAGAATTTGCTGCCGAAGCCGCTCAGGTCCGTCCAGCCCAGGTCGTCCACCAGGATGAAGATGAAATTAGGGGGTGACGCAGCCCCTTGGACCAGCGGTGATGTCAGGCACAGGAACACCGCCAGCGGCAATAAAATCTTTTTCATATCTTGTTAGGCCAATACTGTAACCGCTCGCCCCGCCGGAAAAGCCAAAATACTTGCGGACGGCTCCTGGGGGCGGATTACGCCGCCTGCTTGGCCGCCCGCAGGAAGCGCCGCACTTTGTCCGGGTCCTTTTTCCCGGGAGCGCTTTCCACGCCGCTGGAGACATCCACCGCCCATGGCCGCACCCGCCGAACCGCGTCGCCAACGTTGTCCGGGGTCAGGCCGCCGGCCAGGATCAGGAAAGGATTAATGTCCCGCAGACCCGCCGCCAAATCCCAGTTGAATTTTTCGCCGGTTCCTCCGGCCTGGCCGGCCACATAACTGTCCAGCAGCCACGGAAGCCCGCGATAGTCCTCGCAACGCTCGAGGGAGGCCGCGTCGCGCACGCGAAACGCTTTGATGGCGCGGGGGACGAAATTTTGGCAGAAGTCAGGCGGCTCGTCGCCGTGAAATTGGATCGCATCCAGCCCGCACTCGATGGCTAGCCGGGCCACCTCGGCGGGCGGATTCACAAAGACGCCGATCTTCATCACCATCGGCGGCATCTGCCGGATGATTTGGCAGGCGTTGCTGTAGGAGAGGCAGCGCGGACTGGCGATGCAAAAGACAAATCCCAAGGCGTCCGCCCCGGCTTCCACCGCCATCCGGGCGTCCTCCAGGTTGGTGATTCCGCAAATTTTTACGCGCACGCTCATGGCCGATTCGGGCGGTGCTGACGGCGTTGATCCTGATGCATCTCACTCTAAGCTCCAATTGACCGGAATGCAAATTTTCCTTCCCTGACCGGGGTAAAAAACCTTTTTATGGGCCGCGCCATATTCATGGACCATCTTCGTCACCTTCACGTCGTAGCAGCAGTATTCGGCAATGTCCATCAGCCGCCCCTGCTTGAACCATTCCAACGCCTGCCGGCCATCGGCGGTTTTTTGCACGCCGAGAGTGGCCTCGGCCACATCGTCCAATTTCAAGCGCCGGCTGATGGCGTTTTCCAGCTCGGTCATCAGGTCCAGCGACGGCAGTTGGCGCAGGTCGAAGGGCAGGTAGCCGTGCAACACCTCGTAGTCGAAGCGGACATGGTTGTAGCCGACAATCAGGTCCGCCTGCTGCAAGTCGCGCACCAGGTCCGCCACCTGCGGCTCGCCGTAAATCCGGTATTCGCCGTGCCGGGTGCTGTAGATGACCCCCACGCTCATTTTCATGTCCGAAATGCGATGCCAGCCCCCCACCTCCTGGGCGGACTTCTGCGTCTCCAGATCGAAATAAACGATGTTCTTCATCGGCGACGCCCTTTTTAACGCGAAACCGGCCCGCGCTAAAACTTTTTTTGCGCCGTGCTGGTTATCGCCGGCAGCGGGGTGCTTTTGGGGCGGCGGCCGCCATTGGGCGGGCCGCCGAACCCGCGGCTTTCCGCAAACCGCCGGGACGGATAAAAGACCGGCTTAGTCTTCAGGCAGCGGCTGCCCCTTGGTTTCCGGGGCCCAAATCAGCGCCACCATGCCCAGCAGGTAGATGCCGGACATCAGGATGGCGGCATGGCGGAATTCCATTTGCGTGCTGAGCCAGCCCAGCATGTAGGGGAAGGGAGCGGCGAGGTAACGAACCGTGTTGTAGCAGAAGCCAACCCCGGTCCCGCGCAGGCGGGTGGGATAAATCTCCGGGAAATAGATCGAGTAACCGGCGAAAACGGCGAGCTGGGCAAAGCCCATCAGCGGCAGCATCCAGTAGGCGTCGGACGCGGATTTGAGCGCGTAAAACACATAGGCGGTGGATACCAGGCAGACCGCAAACGACAACAGGAACGCCAGCCGCCGGCTGAACACCGAGGCCAGGAAAGTGAAGGCGAACATGCCGAGCAGGGCGCCGACATCCTGCAAAAACATCCCTTTGCCGCGGACATTGTCCATCGTCTTTTGCAGTTCCCTGACGGTGCCCGGCAGCGATTGCTCGATCAGTTGCCGGTTCAGGAACATCTGGTCGGTCTTGTTGGGCTTGGTGGCCAGTTGTTGGACCAGGTTGAGGGTGCCTTTTTTCAAGTTATTCGCGTTGAAAACCTGCTCCTGGTAAAGTGAGCCTCCCGTTATCAGGCGGTTCAAATCCTTCACCAGGGCCTGCCGGGTTTCCTCGGCGATGGAAGTTGTTTCCGAGCTTTCGATCAACTTGACCACCGCCGGCGACAACTGGCCTTTGATGTGCTTGGCCGCCTCGGTGGGGGGGGCTTTAAGCTGTTCCACCAGGGCGAGGTAATTGGTCACGTCCCTCGGCCGGAGCGGTTGCTCCTTGAGCGCGGTGCTGATCAGTTCCGGGGAAAAGAAGCCGATGCCCCACAGGCCCACCATGCCGGCCAGCCCAAGGCAGATGCCAACCAGGGTGTTGCGGCGCCAACGCGGCTGCCGAAACAGGTCGGCCATAGACCCGACTTTCTTTCCCTGGCCCGGCACGGCCGCCTGCGCCTTGGCCTTTTTCCAGGCTTCCGGCTCCTTCAGAATGAACATGATCGGCACCGCCAGGATGGCCGGCAGGATGCCCACAAAAAACAAGACCCGCCACCCGGAGAAGCTGCCCAGGAAATTTTCCTGTCCCGGATTGATGCTGAGGCTGATGGTGGCCCCCAGCATGTTGCCCATGGCGGAAAGGGCTTGCAGGGAGCCCAGCGCGAGGGTGCGGAAACGACCGGGGACGCTTTCCGCCACCAGGGTCGTCGCCGCGCCGAACATACCCCCAACGCCCAGTCCCACCAGAAATCGGTAAATCATGAAATCCCACCAGCCGTGGGCGAGCCCGCACAGGCCCGTGAAACCGGAATACACCATGAGGGTGATGACCATGGTTTTGACGCGGCCCCATTTATCGCTCATGATGCCGAAAATGATCCCGCCGGTGGCCCAGCCGACCATCATGGCCATGGTCGCCAGCCCGATGAATTCCTTGACATTGGCCAGTCCTTTGGGGTCGCCGGCCAGCAATTCCTTGAGGGCGGACTCGCGGGCCAGGGTGAACAGGCGCTGGTCCATGCAATCGAAAAGCCAACCACAGGAGGCGATGATGACCACCAGCCAATGATACATGGTGACACCCGTGAAGATGCCGCCCTTCTCCGCCGTGCTTTCGATTTGTGGTCCGTGCATACAATTCGCCCGCTATTTGTTCGGTCTGTTCAATTTTCGCCCCGTTCCGAGTTTTACGCCGGGCGAATAATGGGCGGCATTGTTCAGGACCCGCCAAGGACCTGTCAAGCGCGACCGCCAAAAACTTTGCCCGGCGCGGCTAGGCGGGGGGCGGGGCGGTGCTTTCGCGAATGACGATATCCGCCGGCAAACGGCGGCTTTCCGCCGGTTCGCCGCGCAGCAGTTTGGCCAGCAATTCCATCGCTGTTTCGCCGAGGCGGAACTTGGGCTGCCGGGCGGTGGTCAAGGGAATCCGAAAATGCTCCGCCAGGAGGATATTGCCAAAGCCGGTCACCGAAAGGTCCTGCGGGATGCGCGATCCCCGGGCCTGGAAATAACGCGCGGCGCCGATGGCCACCAGGTCGTTGACGCCCATGACGGCGGTGGCTTTGGCGGCTTCCTGCGTCATTTGGGCGGCCGCTTTTTCCCCCTCCTCGATGGTGCCGCCGGCATTGAAAACCAGCCGGTCGTCCGGCTCGATCCCCTTTTCCCGCAGCGCCTGGCGATAGCCGTCCAACCGTTCCGCGCAGGCCGGCGAGGCCGCCGGACCGGCCAGGAAGGCGATGCGCTGATGCCCCAACTCCAACAAATGGCGGGTCAGTTGGCGCGCGGCCTCGCGATCATCGCTCTCCACGTTGACAAACTGCCGGCAAAACGCCGCGGTGTGGCCCAGCAGGACCGTTTTCAGGCCGCGCTGCCGCAATTCCTCATAAACCGGGGCCGTCGGCGCCAGGCGATAAACCGGGCACAGCAGCAAACCGTCCACACACCGGGCCAGCAGGCGGCGAATCACCGCTTCCTCGCGCTCGACCTGGTTGAACGTGTGGCCAAGGAAAATTTCGTACCCGCTTTGATGGGCCTTTTGTTCCAAGGCCAGGAGGAGGCGGGCAAAAACGGGGTCGGTCGCGGCCGGGATGACCACGCCCAGCGACCGGGAGGTCCGGCAGCGCAGGCTGCGGGCCATGTTGTTGGGCACATAGCCCATCTGCCGGGCCAGGGCCGCCACGCGCGCGCGGGTGGCGGATGAAATGTCCGGCGCTCCGTTCAACACCTTGGAAACGGTCATCACCGTTACGCCCGCCCGCTCGGCAATGTCTTTCAAGCGCACCATGCGAACCATCCCGGCCGGGATCGTTTAGACATGCGACCCGCTCCAATTCAGCTTGTGTCTAAGGGTGCGGAAAAAGGTGACGCCGGGCAGCCGCGCCAAGCGCACCATGCGCCGGCTGCGGGTGATCACCACGCCGCCGCCCGGCGGAAAATCAAACAAAATTTCCCCGTCGCCGGAAATCTGAACTTGCGGGCGGCTCCCCAACGCCTTGACCACGATGGTGGAGCTGAGATTCAAAATCACCGACCGGTTGGATAGGGTGTGGGGGCAGATGGGCGTCAGCGTAAAAACCTCCGCCGCGGGCTCCACGATGGCGCCGCCGGCCGCCAGCGAATACGCCGTCGAGCCGGTGGGCGAGCTGATGATCAATCCATCGCAACGGTAGCGGGTTAATTCCTCGCCGTTCACGTACACATCCAGATCAATAAGCCGGGAACCGGCGGCGCGATGGATGACGAAATCATTGAGCGCGCGCGCCGAAGCGGGGCCGCCGGGAAAATCGGCTTCGGCCTTGATCAAAGGGCGCGCGTCAATCTCATAATGGCCGCCCAAAACCTGGCCCAAGGCGGTTTCCATGTCGCGGGAGGAAACCGCGGTCAAAAAGCCCAGGCCGCCGACATTGACGCCCATGATGGGGGTGGAAGACCCTTCCAAATCGCGCACGGCTCGCAGCATCGTGCCGTCTCCGCCAAAAACCAGCAACAACTGGCACTGAGCGGCCAGGGCGGCGGCCGTGGGCAGCACGGGACAGCGCAATCTGGCCAGGCCGCTGGTCGCCTGATCGGTCAGAACCTCGCAGCCCGCGGCCGCCAGCATCTCCGCCGCGCGGTGAAGGGCGGCGCCGCAATGGGCTTTGCCGGGGTTGGCCAGCAAGCCCACCCGCCGTATTTTGTCAGTCGTTTTTTTCAAGCCAAACCAGAAACTCCCGGTTGCCGGCCGGTCCCGCCAGGGGCGACTCCGTCACCCCCTTCCATTGCCAGCGGGCTTCATCGTCCAGGAACTTTCGCAATTCGTCCAGCACTCTTTGCCGCACCGCCGGCGACCGGATGACGCCGCCGCCTTTGTCCGCCTCGGCTTTGCCGGCCTCGAACTGAGGCTTGACCAGGGCCACGGCGTGGCCGCGGTGCCGGAGCAGGCGCCAGGCGGCGGGCAGGATCAGCCGCAACGAAATGAACGAGCAGTCAATCACCACCAAGTCGGCCGGCGGGAAATCGGCACCCAGGTCCGCGGGCGCCAGGTGGCGGGCGTTGGTTTTCTCGCGCACCACCACGCGGGGGTCCTGCCGCAGTTTCCAGGCCAGTTGGCCCCGCCCCACATCCACGGCGGCCACCCGGGCGGCGCCCCGCTGCAGGAGGCAATCCGTAAAGCCGCCGGTGGAGGCGCCCAAATCAACCGCGACCCAGCCTTGCACTGGCAGCCGAAAAAAATCCAGGGCATGTTCGAGTTTGTAGCCGCCCCGGCTGACATATTTTTCCGGGGCCGGTATTTCGAGGCGGTCGCTTTCCGTTACGGACTCGCTGGGCTTGCGGGCCGGGCGCCCGTTGACGCGCACCTGCCCGGCCAGCACCAAACGGACGGCTTTTTCCCGGCTGGGACAAAGCCGGCGGGCAACCAGGGCCTGATCCAGGCGCAACTTGGCGCTTCCTGCGGACGTCATGAACAGGGGGCGGCTTCGGGCCCGGAACGACGCCTCAGCGTTCCGGGCGGCTGGCCGTCACATTTTGCCTTCGGCCATCCGGTTCTCCACCTGCCGGTATATGTTCAGGAACATGTCGTTGTCGGCCTTGACCTTGGTGAGCAGCGCCTCGAACTGGTCCAGGTCAGCCGCGTTGACCACCGCGTGGACGCTTTGCGCAAAGGCCTGCATGGGATTGAGGGTCTGGAAGGACTCGCCCAGCAGTAAGATGGTGGAATGGCGGCGGAGATTCATGGCCAGGTTTTGCAGGAACGTCAGGGATTGGTTCTCGGCCGCGCTGGCGCAGTCAAACATCTCCTCGATCACCACGATTTGATACTGGTACTGGGTAAAGCGGCTGATGAAGTCGTCGTGACTTTGGGCCGGATGCACCTTGTAACCCAGCGAATCCAGCACCGCCAGGACGCGCGCCTGCCATTCGAGGGTGCTCAGCCCGAGGAGGGCCGGCTTGTCGGTCACCGCGATTAATTCGTAGTCTTGAGCCATGGCGATTATTTGAGTTTAAGGACGGCGGGAATGGGCGGGGCCGCGCCCTCCTTCTTTTCCTCGCCTTTTTTCATCTGGAGGTCGGAGATGCTGCTGGTGGCCTCGCCGCGCTTCTTTTTGATGTTGTCAATGCCGCGGCTGACGATGCCGCGCTTGGTGCAGTAGAGCAGGGCGCTTTCCTCGGTGATGATGTTGTTCTCGTAGGCCTCGAGCACGGCGTGGTCAAAATGCCGCCAGCCGAACGTGTAGCTGGCGTCAATGATCTCATAGAAACTTTTGCCCTCGCTCTCGCCGTGCACAATGCTGTCTTTGGTGCGGATGTTGTTGCCCATGATTTCGAGAAGGGCGTAGCGGCCGCCGCCGATTTTGGGGGCGAGCCGCTGGCTGACGATCCAGCGCAGGGTGTCGGCGAGGCGCACGCGCACCTGCTCCTGCTCGTCGGTTTCGAACATGCCCAGGATGCGGTTAATGGTCTGGCCGGCGTCAATGGTGTGCAGGGTGCTCATGACCAGGTGGCCGGTCTCGGCGGCGCTCAAGCCGATCTCCACGGTTTCGCGGTCGCGCATCTCGCCGACGAGGATGATCTTGGGGGCCTGGCGCAGGGCGGCGCGCAGGCCGCTGGAAAACGTGTCAAAGTCGTTGCCCATTTCCCGCTGGTTGAAGGTGGCCTTTTTTTGCGGATGCACAAACTCGACCGGGTCCTCGAGGGTGATGATATGGATGCTGCGGGTTTCGTTAATTTCGTTGAGCAAAGCGGCGAGGGTGGTGGATTTGCCCGACCCGGTGGCGCCGGTGACCAACACCAAGCCGGTCTTTTCCTTGGCCACCTGGAGGAATATCTCCGGCAGTTTCAGATCCTTCAGCGTGGGGATTTTGGTGTTCAGCTTGCGGAGCACGCACGAGAGGTTGCCGCGCTGGGAGAAAATGTTCACGCGGAAGCGCGCCCGGTTGGCCAGGGAATAGGAGGAATCGCAGGACCCGGCGCGCAGCAAATCCTCGGTAAGCCGGCGGTTGCCCCCAATCAGGTTGAGGGCGATGGTTTCCGTCTGGTAGGGAGTTAGCTTTTCGACCTTCGGCTCGATGGCGATGGGCACCAGTTGCCCGTCGTGCTCCACCTGCAGCGGCTTGTCCACGGTGATGTTAAGGTCGGACACATCCTTGTGGTAGTCCAGCATCGTGCCGAGCACGTAATCCAGTTCGTTGCGTCGCATGGCTTTTCGTTCGGTTGCGCCGGCGGGACCGGCGCGCCTGGCGGGCGGGCCGGGCGGCCGCCGGTTGGTTTATTCGATTTCGCCGTTGGCCTTGGCCTCCTCCTGCCGCTCGTGCGAGAGGAAGGGAAAGAATTTTTTCCGGTCGAGGCACTTGTCGAAGGCCTCCTCCGGCGATATCCGCTTCATCTTAAGGTGGTCCATGATGGAATCATCCAAGGGGGTGTTGCCGATTTTCTTGCCCACTTGGATCATGCCGGGAATCTGGTGGGTCTTGCCCTCGCGCACGAGGTTGGCGACGGCGGTGGTAAACACCAGGATTTCCAGGGCGGCCACGCGGCCTTTTTTGTCAATCCGCTTGAAAAGATTTTGGGCGACCACGCCGCGCAGGGCCTCGGAGAGGGTGGCGCGAATTTTGTTTTGCTGGTCGGCGGGGAACACGTCAATGATGCGGTCCACCGTTTTGGCGGCGCTCTGCGTGTGCAGGGTGCCAAAAACCAGGTGGCCGGTGCTGGCCGCGGTCAGCGCCAGTTCGATCGTTTCCAAGTCGCGCATCTCACCGACCAGGATGATGTCCGGGTCCTCGCGCAGGGCGCCTTTCAGGGCGGAGGCGAACGACTTGGTATGGACTCCCACTTCGCGATGGTTGATCAGGGCGTTTTTGCTTTCATGCACGAATTCGATCGGGTCCTCCACGGTCAGGATATGGTCTTTGCGGTTCTTGTTGCAGTAATCAATCATCGCGGCCAGGGTGGTGGACTTGCCCGACCCGGTGGGGCCGGTGACCAGCACCAGGCCCTTGTGCAACATGCAGAACTTCTTCAAGACCGCCGGCAGCGGGGCGTCGAATTTCTCGAAATCCTCGAAAGAGAGCACTTTCGAGGGAATCTGCCGGAACACGGCGGCGATGCCATATTTCTGGTTGAAGAAATTGGCGCGAAAACGCGATACGCCGGGGATTTCATAGCCAAAGTCCACATCCCCGGTTTCCTCGAAGTGCTTGATTTTGTATTCCGGGGCGATCTCGTAAAGCATCGCCTTGAGGGAATCGCTTTCGAGCGGCGGGAAATCCACCCGGTGCAATTCGCCGTTGATTCGCAAGATGGGGGGGTTGCCGGAGGACATGTGCAAGTCCGAGGCTTTCTGCTCCAGCAACAGGTTGAAAAAGGCGTCAATTTTTGCCATAGGTTCTCTCGCGTTTAATTAACGCGCTTATTAAAGCCCTTTCGGGAAAAAATGCAAGCAAATGAGCACGCTGGAAAATCTGATCGCCGGGGCGGTGGGAAAAGCCGGCGGGGTGATTTCCCTGGCGGATTTCATGGAACTGGCCCTTTACGCGCCCGGCCTCGGTTATTACGAACGCCGCGAGCGCGCCCCGGGCCGGCAGGGCGATTATTACACCAGCGTCAGCGTCGGCAACTTGTTCGGGAGGCTGCTGGCGGCCAGGTTTGCCGGCTGGCTGGCGAGCCTGCCGCCGACCACGCCGCCGAGATTGGTCGAGGCGGGGGCGCATGACGGGCGGCTGGCGGCGGACCTCCTGGCGGCCTGGCCGGAGACAGGCCCCGAGTGCCCGCGAACGGTGGAATACTGGATTGTTGAGCCGTCTCCGCGCCGCCAGCAGTGGCAGCGCGATAGGTTGGCCGGTTTTGCGGACAAGGTGAGGTGGGCCGGTTCGCTCGACGACCTGCCCGGGGACTTGGCCGGCGTGATTTTTTCCAATGAATTGCTGGACGCCTTTCCGGCCCATCGGCTGGTGTGGGAGGCACGCCGGCGGGACTGGGACGAGTGGGGGGTCGGCAGGGAAAAAGGGGCGTTTGTTTGGCGGCGCCTGGGACCCGCGGGCGACTTGCGGCGCCTGTTGCCGGAGTTGCCCGGTGAATTGCTGGAAATTTTGCCCGATGGTTTTGCGGTGGACGTCTGCCCCGCGGCGCTTGCCTGGTGGCGCCAGGCGGCCAGCCGTTTGCGCCAGGGCTGGCTGCTGACTTTTGACTACGGGCTGGAGGAACTCGAATTCCTGGCCCCGGCGCGCTCCGCGGGAACCTTGCGCGCCTATCACCGCCACCAGCTGCAGAAAAATCCCCTGGCCCGCCCGGGACTGCAAGACTTGACCAGCCACGTTAATTTTACCGCCCTGCGAAAGGCGGGAGAGGAGGCGGGGCTGGAAACGGTGGATTTCTGCTCCCAGGAGGAATTCCTGGTGAAACTGGTGCGGGAGTCTGGCTGGCCGTCGGCCGCAGGGCGGGAAAACTCGCGGTGGACTCGGCAATGGCAAACCCTGACGCACCCGGCCCACTTGGGCGCGCGCTTTCAGGCGCTGGCGCAGAGGCGCCGGCGGAGCTGGGGGAAAAATTCCTCGGCGACAATGTAACCGACGCAGTTGGGCGCGCCGCAGCGGCAGGGATGATCCTGGTAGTCAACCAGGTCGTAGCCGTAGTTGAAGGTGATCTCCTCGCCGGCCCGCAGGTCGCGCCGGGCGACAATCCAAAGGCGTTCGTTTTCCAGGACGGCCTCACAGTTGGGCGCGCAGGAATGATTGATAAAACGAGCGGGGTTCCACGGCACGTTGCCGTCCAGATCGAACTCCTCGTTCAGGTGGAAGATGTATTCGTTGTGCGCTTCGCAGCGCCGCCGGGATTCGGCCTTGGAAATCCGCTGGCCAACGTATTCCAGCACCCGCGCGCCGCGCGGAATCGGTGCCAGCGCAAACACCCCCCGTCCATGAATGGGGGAGGTCCGCACCGCCAGCAAACGCTCAGGCTTCATCACCGAACAACCTACATCAGGCGGCGAGCGGCGCAAAGCCCCAATCGTCCTTTGGCCCCGCAGGCGCAGGGCCGTTCTAATGCCGTAACCCTGTGCGGTCTCCGGGATGCCATGCGCAATTTGGCGCCGTGGGCGACGTTCTCCCTCTCCCCCCTTGGGGGAAGAGGGCAGGGTGAGGGGGCGCGTGTCGTTTATCCCAAGCACTCATCCGTAAAGCGTGCGGAACTGCACCTTGCGCCATCGCACGGAGAATGGGCCGGTGCCTTTTTTAATGCCATGCACCTGGAAGCCGATCAGGCCCTCGGGATCGCCCGGCTGCCTGAAATCGGCGGTGAGCACGCCATTCACCCAGCTCTGGTAATGATCTCCCTTCACCACAATCCGGTAATGATTCCACTCCCCCTTCTTGAAGGCGGTCTTCGCGGCTTCGGTGCGCACGGCTTCGGTCTTGGTCAGGATGCTCCACCACGTGCCACGACGCGCCTCGTCATAAAAGTCGCCCGCGGCGCTGCCGTTCGCGATTTCACACTGCGGCCCGAACATGCGCCCCTTGGGCAGCGGCTTGCCGCTTTTCGATCCCTCGGGCGCGGGGCTGCCCTCCTGGAACACATGGCTGCGCACTTGCACCCCGGAGTTCAACTGGTCGTCCACTTTTACCTCGAATTGGAGCTCGAAATCCTTCACGGGATTGGTCGTGGCCAGGAAGGTGTTCGGACTGCCCTCGACGGTGGTGCCGATAAGCACGCCGTTTTCCACTTTGTATTGGGCGGTGCCGCTGACAATCTGGAAGCCGTCCAGCTTGCCATCGGCAAACCAATTTTCCCATTGTCCTTGGGCCAGCGCGCCAAGGGTTGGAGCCAGGAGCAAAGTCAGAAATAATTTCTTCATCGAGGCAAGTATTCTGTAAAATTTTGTTTAATCTCGCTGCGCGCTTAAACTAAGCGCTGGCCGGCCGCCGGGCAAGCAAACTTTGAGAAGAGCTGGCGCCTTGTGAAACCGCAGCGCCCGATCGCTTCGGACACTGGCGAACGGGCCTCCCTCTCCATGAACCCCCTGGTTGTAGGAGCCGACGTAAGGCGGCTCAAATGTATCCCCAGGCGTGATGACTATAATATGCCAGAGGACTGGCGCACTCCACGACGCTGGCGCGCCGCACAAGCGCCTTTTCTCATTAACACCCCGCTTCAGCGGGGGGATCAGCGGCTGGGAAAGAACCTCAACGGTTTTAACCGTTTCACGGCGCGCGTGGCGCAAGCGGCGCGCGAAGTCCGCGAGGTCTTGGAGTGCGGTAGTCCTCTACCGCTTTTCTTTGGCGCATGGCCTAGGCGTGCGTCAGCCGTTGGTCAAGAATGACGCCCTAGCACTGCCAAAGCGCCAGAGGACTGGCGCACTCCACGACGCTGGCGAAAGTCCTAGCGGGCGCAGGGAATTCTAACGCAAAGCCGCAGAGCCGCAGAGCCGCAAAGATGAAGGTGGTGGTTGGGAGAAGGGAATTTTTTTTCCCGGCGACTTTGCGCCTCCGCGTCTTTGCGTTTGGCCTGCTGAACTTGTGCCGACGCGGCCCGATCACTATTGGACAGGCTCCAAAAAAGAGGATGCTGGAGGCATCCTAACACCGCCTTCCGCGTGAACATAAAGATTAGCGTTTGAAAACTCCGCCGAGGTCCTGATACTGGGCGCATGCGGCGCAAGTCGGCGGAACGAATTCAGCCAAGATGGCTGGGGGTGGAAGGCGGCGGCAGCCGCACGGTGGCCGTGCTTACGGACAGCCAAGGGGCCATCCTCGAACGGGCGGAGGCTGGACCGGCCAATTCGCGACTGATTTCCGACCGCCAATTGGCCGCCCTATTAGCCGGTCTGGCCAAGCGGTTTCCCGCGCCCGCCGCGGTGGGCATAGGCCTGGCCGGCATCCATGACCAATCGGACCGCCAGCGGGTGCGCCGGGTGCTTGGGCAAATCTGGCCGGGGCTGCCTTGCTGGGTGGGCAACGACCTCGAGAGCGGTTTTGCCGCCGCCGGCCCGCCGCCGCCGCCCGGCCATGCCCGAGTGCTGGTCATCAGCGGCACCGGTTCCTGCTGCTACGGTCGCAACGGCGCCGGACGCATTGTCAAGGTGGGCGGCTGGGGACACGTGCTGGGGGACAATGCCAGCGGTTTCGACATCGCCCGCCGGGCGCTGAACGCGGTGATGAAGGAGCACGATCACACCGGCGTTTGGCCCCCCCTGGGCCGCCAGTTCTTTCGCGCGTTGCTGCTCAACTCCATCCTGGATTTGGTGGATTGGTCGTTGCGCGCCAACAAGCCGGAATTGGCCTCGCTGGCGCAGGTGGTTTTTCGCGCGGCGGCGGAAGGCGACCCGCTGGCGCGGGAAGTGCTCCGGGAGGCCTTCGCGGAACTGGCCGCGGACGCCGCCACCTGCGCCCGGCGCCTGGAAACCCGGAGCAACCGCGTGGAGGTTTTTTGCACGGGCAGCGTTCTGATCAGCCACGCCTCCTACCTTGCGCTTTTTCGGCGTTGCCTGCGGCAGCGGCTTCCCGGCTGCCAGGTGCAAAAATTGCCGCGCGAAGGGGCCTGGGGCGCGGCGATGATGGCGGCAAGCGTTCTGCCGGACATGGCGGTTTCCGATCTGCCCGGCCACCGGAGAAGGCCCGCAACTCGTGCGGCGGGCGTTCCCTCCTGGCCTCTCCCGGAGGCCACGGGGCCTTCGCCCACCGAAGCGCGAAATCCGCGCTCGCTGAAGCTGGACCGGATGCCGCTAGCGAAGGCCATTGACCTGATGCTGGCGGAGGAGTCGCAAGGCCTGCAGGCGCTGCGGCGCGAGCGGGCGAATCTGGAAAAAGGGGTCCGGCTCATCGCTCGCGCGTTGCGTCAAGGCGGACGTCTGTTTTATGCGGGAGCGGGGACCAGCGGACGTTTGGGCGTGCTGGATGCCAGCGAGTGTCCGCCCACCTTCGGCGTGGGGCCGGACCAGGTTCAAGGCATCATCGCGGGCGGCCTCCCGGCGCTGCATTCCTCCATCGAAGGGGCGGAAGACGATGCCAACGCCGGCGCGCAAGCCGTCGCCGGTCGGGGCGTTGGGCGCAAGGACGTCGTCGTGGGCATCGCCGCCAGCGGCCGCACTCCCTTTGTGTGGGGCGCCTTGGGCGCGGCCAAAAAAGCCGGCGCGGCCACCATCCTGTTCTGCTGCAATCCCTGCTTGCGATTCCCGCGCGGCCTGCGTCCCACCCTGGTCATTGCGCCCCGCACCGGCCCCGAAATCCTGACCGGCTCGACCCGGCTGAAGGCCGGCACCGCCACCAAGCTGGCGCTGAACATTTTCAGCACCTTGGCCATGGTGAAACTGGGCAAAGTTTCCAGCAATCTAATGGTGGACGTGCGGGCCTCGAATGCCAAACTGCGCGAGCGCGCCGTGCGCATTTTGCGCGACCTTTCCGGCGCCGACGACGCCTCCGCCCGCGCGGCCCTGGAGCGCTCCGGGTGGCATATCAAGAAAGCGCTGCGGCGGCAGCGCAAAACGCGGCGTGGAAATTGAATTGGTTCTTTGGTAATCCCGGTGGAATAGACCCGTTACTGGACCCCAAAGGCGCGGCAACCTGACGGGCTATCCGGACCTCCCGCGGCGATCACCGGGTTCGGTTTGCGCAGAGCTGGCCGGTCTCGTCCCTGCCCGCGGCTACTCCTCCCCCAGCAATTCATTTAACCGCTTTTCCCACTCGTCCTGAAAGACCACGTCATACCGGATTTCCTTGTCCCGCATGGCCGGCACCAGCTCATTCCACGCCTTTTTCTTCGCGTGCTTGTTGCACAGCGCGAACACCGACTGCTTGTAGGCGGTGTTTTCGTTCTTCAGGTGCAGGCCCTTCGTTTCCAGCACGAACACCTTCCGGAAGTCGCTCCGGTCCCCGCCGTGTGTCGTAAAAATGAAGTCCGCATAAATCCGCGATTTCTGCCACCCCTGCACGTAGTATCCGTAATGCGGAAGGTTCCGATACCAGAAATAAAGCTGGCTCTGTTCATCCAGGAACGACGCCACTTTTCGTTCCAATGCGTTCATCGCGTCCGCCGGCACCGGATCAAACAGGTTCATCTCAAACTGATTGCCATCCAGCCGCGTCGCCCTCACCGCCGACTTCGCCACGTCCAGCTTTTTCGGAACCCGGTGCATCCCCAGGTCCCGCAGCACCACCATGAATCGCATTTCCTCCAGATCCAGCATCTCGTTGAACGCCTTTTCCGCCAGCCGGTCCCGCTCCGCTTCCAGTTGCTTGCGCAATTCCTCTAGGATGAACACCAGGTTGTTCGCCACCACCGTTTCCCGGCCCTTCCATTTCGCCAGTAACTTGTTGAACACGCGCTCCACGAACTCGTAGCCCACCCACGGATTCGGCACCACATCCAACAGGTGCCCCGCCGCGTAGGCAAAATCAAATTGCACTGTGCCCCCCGCCGCCACCTCCTCGCGCACCCGCTTGGCGAACCCCGTCAATTCCACTTGCAGCCCCGCGCGCAACTCCACGTCTCGTTTCTCTTCCAGGCTCAATTCCAGCCTGGCCACCGGGCTGACGTCCGCCTCGGCCCACTTGACCCGCGACAGCACGTCCGCCTCGTAGCTCACCAGCCGCCAGTCACTTCCGTCCCGGATCACAAACGCCGGCAGCACCATGTTCCCGACCGCGTTCTTAAACCGAGTTCGCGGTCCAACTTCCCGCAACTCCACCGGCGCCAGGTCCGCGGTGTCCTTCACAATCCGCCCCGCCATCTCCTCCAGGCCCTCGCGCTTGAATCCCTCGCGCACCTCATCCAGCAGCTTGGCGCGCTGGAAACAAAACACGTAGCTCTCATCGAGCGCGGGAATATGCGTTTTCCGCGCATAAGGCTGCCGCAAAATCCGCCCCACCAGTTGCGTCATCGCCGTCTTCGAGTGCGGGTTCGTCAAAATGGTCAGCACATAGGCGAAGGCGCAATCCCAGCCCTCTTGCAACGCCTGTTTCGTGATGAGGTAACGCACCGGGCAATCCCGCGCCATCAGCCCCCCCAAATCCTCATAATCCTTGATCTCATCCGTCTCGGACGACTTCACCGCGATCCAGTCCTTCGGCACCCCTTGCCCGATCAGGTATTCCCGCACGTCTTCGGCGTGGATCAACTTCCCATCGCGCTGCTCCTTGCCCGTCCGCTCCACCTGCACCAGGCAGATGGGCCGGATATACACGTTCGTGTTCGCCTCGTAATCGTGCGCCCGCGCTTCCAACTCATCCCGCCGCGCCATCGCTGCCCGCATCGTGTCCCGCCAGTTCGTGCTGGCCCTGTTCACCACATGCAGGTCCAGCTTGATCATTTCTTCCTTGTGCAGCTCCTCTCCGCTGATCACCACCAGCTTGTTCGCCTCTTTCGGCGGGGTCGCCGTCAACTCCACGATCATGCACGGGTTCAGGTTCCGCAGCGTGTCCTGTGCCTGTTCGCTGTAGGCCTTGTGCCCTTCGTCCAGAATATCGCTCTTTGCATAAGTAATTGCATATCTGTTAAATGGCATCTGCGGCATACTGAGTATCTTGTAGCTGGAAGAACGACCGCACGAGACTCACGCTGCGTTGGA
>Ga0209381_1002900_pt1 | contig 19695 bp, 20 predicted proteins | sample DewCreD2012metaG_FD_184111 | JGI IMG/M metagenome (GOLD analysis project Ga0209381, IMG submission 184111) | Hot spring sediment bacterial and archeal communities from British Columbia, Canada, to study Microbial Dark Matter (Phase II) - Dewar... ...
GCATCCAACGTTTTATAAACGAGAGAAAACAAAAGTTATCTGCGAAGGTAAATTCGATGAAGCATGGATTTATCTTTATCCCGGTGCTGATAAGTATCCTAAAATTGATGATGGAGAGTGGAAGTAATTATTATTCTTTAAATATTTTTTCAAATTCTTCCTCAAAAATTTGTTTCCTATGTTGTTCATTGAAGAAAGGCATACCCCAAATGATATATTCTTTGTTTTCCCAAAGCTGTTCTACTTTGTGGTCGGCTTTCAGAACTTTAAGAAATTCTTCCTTCCATTTATCATGCTCAAATAGGTGTTGCCCTTTCGGTTCAATAAATATCTGGTAGTGCAATGACACCTTCTTTTTCTTATCGGTAAGGAATAATAGAAAATCGGGTTCTAATGGTCTGCCATCATCAAAGTTGTAAATCTTAAAGTGTCTTTCATTTCTCAACAAATAGATTTCAGAAAACTTGGACTTTAATTTATCGTAAGTTTTATTGATGAATTTGACAAGATATTTTTCTTCAGTTGTTCCATAGTTATCATTGAAAACAAACCAATCCTTTTGGCTTAAATCAATTCGCAGGTCTTCATTTTTAGTTTCACTCTGCCCAATACCATATTCTTTATCTTCACTGTCGCTGATGGCAATATTGAGTTTTTTGTCTTTGAACTTCTCTTTAATCATGTGCGGCTTAAACTCTTTAGTGCCTTTGAACTCGATTTTATCTGATTCAATTAGTTGGGCTATATCCTGCAACACTTTTATAGTTGCTTCTAATTTTTCCTGAGGTGTTAAATTTTCGACTTGTTCTTTAGTGCCATCTACTTCGATTTTTACATTGCCTAAGTAATCGGGTGAAGTGATGAACTCTGTAATTGAATTTAGATTTGGCAAGTGCTTTTTGAGGTTGTTGAACTGGTAGAACTCTAATTTATTGATTGCTTTTCGGATAACAGGAATACCGAATGAAATGAGGTTGTAATCTTTTTGCTTACGTTCTACATTTGTGTTGCTCTGCCTTTCAAATGCAACCGTTGTTCTTGTGTAACCTGTTTTTAATGAAACCTGATGTTTTTTATTGATGAGGGTTGATGACAAGCTGAAAATATCGGAACGGTCATATTTCTTTTGTTCATTGATGAATACAAAACCTGTTTTGTAGAATGGGGTTTGCTTGAAACTCTCTTTGAGTTTTAAATCAACTTCCCTTGTTTCTTTGGCTTTGATACCGATTTCTTCAAGTGCTGTGTTCAACTCGTCAATGTAGCGTGGATTGTAGGCACTATGGTAGTAAAGCTCTTCACAAATTCGCATTTCGTTGTCAAGGTCATTATCAAATTTTCGGGTGTAGGGGGAATGTTCCTCTGTGATTTGGAAAGGACAATATCTTGCACCCCTACCAATCAACTGTGCTTCTGACATGGTGGTTTTACCGGGCTTACCTTGTTTAGCATCCCTGGTATTGTATAAACGAACAATATCAAAGAGATTGAGAACGTCCCAACCTTCATTTAATTTATCCACAGCAAAAACTGCCCTGTATTCGTTTGCTTCATCTTCAAGCGTATTAACTGCAATCTGCTTTTCTTCGCTTTCGTCTTTGCTGTTTACAGTAATACACTTTTCCTGTGAGAAGTCGTTCTTTAACTCTGTGGCGAGATTTTCAAGTGTGATATTGTTATCATCAAAGTATTGGAATGCCTTTTTGATAACTGGGTTGGTATTACGTTTTTTGATTTTCTCTAAAAGTTCGGGTTTCAGATTTTTTACTGTGGTTATGAATTGCTCGTAAAATGCCTGACTTTCCTTTATAGTTTTTGATTTAAAGAGGATTACAGGCTTAATGCGTTTCTTGTTTTTCTCGAAAACTTTACGTCTGTATTGGCTTAAAACAATGCCCTGCAAAGCACGGTCTATTTCTGAAAGGTCTGCTTGCAGCACTTTTACTTCTTTAGAATAACCATCAGCACGAAACTGTTTTAAAGGATAATCAAAAAGCAATTTATCGAAATACTTTTTACCAATTTCGGGGTCGGATAAATCGGCTGTGGCGGTGAACTCTAACAATATGTTTTCGCTGTTTGCCCTGAAAATTTTATTTACGGTTCCTTCCCAACTAATAACTTCCTCAACTTCTTCCTTGCTCAAATCAGCCCCTTTCTTTGTTTCGGCATTGATGTGGTGGGCTTCATCAGAAATAAGGACAATGTTTTTATCTACAAAATCATCATAAGTAAGTTGGGTTTCTTTGGGAGTATTTAAGCGGGAATGCAAGCCCTGAATGGTGGTGAAAACAATGTTGATGTCGTCTTGATTTGCTGCCTGAAAGTTTTCTACTTCTTTGATACGAACCTTTTTTTCGCCGAAAGAAATGGTGTCACTGAAAAGGTATTTAGAGGAATTGGGGTTAAGAAAATTATCACGGGTTTTTTCAATGATGTTTGAGCTATTGACAAAGAAAATGAAGTTGCGATACCCTTTTTGATAGAGGTATAACATACACCCTGCCATGACCAATGTTTTACCGCTACCTGTTGCCATGTGAAAAAGCAACTGTGTTGGCTTGGTGCGTATTCTGTCATTGTCAATGTAAAATATAAATCTTGCAAATGCTTCAATTTGATATGGTCTTTGCCCGTAACCTTCCCGAAGGTTGGACAAAATAAATTCCGGTGCTTCTAACTGAAGAAGTCCTAATTTGATTGCACCTGTGATGTTATCGTTGAGGGATTGCATTTACAAATTGTTTAAATAGGTAATTAGCTCTAACGGGGGCTTACTTGTTCTGATTGGACACAACCAAAATTCACGCCTTGCGAAAGCCCAAACCCTTTGACTTGCGGGTTTTGCATTTATTGCTGCAACTAATGTTGGTTTGTCAATCCAAGCTACAAAATATGTGGTGTTTAAGTAAGCACGTGCATTTAATGAATCGTATAAATACTCTATATCATCACTTGTCAAGTCAACATTTTGTTGTTCAAGCCAAGTATCTTTTGCTTTTCTGTTTTGCTGATAGTAAATTTGAAGGTGAACATCACCTTTTAAATCTTCAATATTCTTTGTCCTTTTTATCAATTTAATATCTCGAACCTGAATAGCCCTTTCAATAGTTTCATCAACATCTGGTATAAGTGATGTTTTTAATTCAATATTCTTTCCCTTGTAGAAAAAGTCAATATCCATATTATCATCCTCAACTAACAAATTTGTGGTTTCAAAAAATATGTTGTGAGATTGAGCCCACTTTAATATCGCATACTCACCCACATAGCCTCTAATCATACAATCAAATTGTATATTTCTGTGTCTGTTCCTTAAATTGTCAAGTTGTGCAATATCAAAGTTATCTTTAGCTTTTTGTATGCAAACCTTCACTTCATCTTTTGTGAGAGTGAATTTTATTATATTTTCGATAGTGACCATTACGATACTTTTAGTTTATAAAATTCAAGGTTTAGTTTTTTCAATTCTTCTGAAATGCCAAAATCAGTGTCATCTATGTCAGAAAAGCATGTATAAATCTGATTCTTATCAATTAACTCAAAAATTATTTTGCGTAACTCATTTGGCGTTAAACCTTCAGTTTCATTTATTCTGTAATCATGTTTAAGTTGATATTTAACAACAGGTAAGGAAATAACTTCATTAAAGAGTGCTTTGAGTTTTTCATCCGGCACAGTCTTAATCTTTTTTAATAAATCAGAAAATGACTCCAACAACTCTAAATAAAGAAATGAATCATTTGTTTTATTGAGTTTGATGTAGTTATGAATCCTCTTTACGGTAACATTTTCAACGTAATCAAGCTGCTCAACCAAGATGAATCTTCTATTTGACCCCTCTTCCTTATTTAGTTCCAAAACAGCTTGACCTGTTGTGCCTGAACCCGCAAAAAAATCCATAATAATGTCATTGTCTTTTGAAGCAACTCTTACTAAAGTTTTTATCAAGTTAATGGGCTTCGGATAACTAAAAGGATAATCACCACCAAACATTTTTTTCAAGTCACTGTTTCCCTCTTTATTTAGAGCAACATCATATAATATTGAAGATAAATTTCTGCCCTTTTGAATTATGTTACCATTGGAATCTTTTCTCAAAACCCCCTTTTCTTCGTTTAGGTAAATCTTGTAAAATACTTTCCATACACCATCCTTGTTTTTTTTAAAAACTATACGATTATCAGATAACCTTTCTTTGAAAGTGGTCAGATTACACTTCCACTGATTTTCATCACCTTTAAGAATTGATCCATCAGGACATTCAATATCATAATGCAGCCCCGGACTGTCGCTTAGTGATGGATCATTCAAGTCCTTAAGTGCATACTTTCCGTGGGTTTTTACTTTCTCATCCTCATATTTATAGTTCTTAAGAGTTTCTTCATTAAGAGGTAGCTTATATATACCATTTAATTTTTTTCTATATGTGATTATATATTCATGTTCAACTGCAATATCTTCAGAATCATTACCACCACCCGCTTTTTTACGCCAAATGAGTTGTGTGATAAAATTTTCTCTCTTAAAGATTTCGTCACAAAGAACCTTTAAATAACAACTTTCTCTATCATCACAGCTTATGAATATTATACCATCATCTCTAAGTAGTTCATGAGCAACCTCAAGTCGATTTTTCATAAACGTCAACCAAGAGGAATGATTAAAACTGTCATTGTAATTAAAGCCATCACTACCAGTGTTATATGGCGGGTCTATGTAAATTACTTTTATCTTACCACCGTAAATCTTTTTTAGTGAGTGAAGTGCAATGAGATTATTTCCCTTAATAATTAGGTTATCTTTTATGCCAACATTTGATACATAGGGATTCTCGTTCTTAGAGAATCGCTTAAAACCTCCAAATGCCTTTGGCGAAAGCAATCTATCAATTTCATTGGGGGCAAGTATCTCATTCCAAAACATTTCGTTTCTTGACTCACCCTCCAATTTTTGCCCACCTTCCAAAACACAATCTTTGTAGGGCCATGATAGGACAACTTCTTTCTTTTCTGAAATAAATTCATCATCAATAGTAAGACCAATATTGTTTTTGAATGCTGTGTAGCTGTCGGGTAGAAATTCTTTGTTGCTGACAAACTTCATGAATTTGATTTTGTCGAATACTAACACGCCATCTACGTCCTGAAAAAAATGCTTTTTGATGGCGGGGTGCTTTAACAACAATGCAAGCAAACCTTTATCAAGAGCTAAGCCCAACTCAATGATTTTGTTTTTCATGAGTTTGCCGTCCACCACCAACCGTTCATCGGCTGTGAGTAATTCTTTGAGGTCGTTCAACAGGTTTTGCATTTGTATATAGATATTTTGTTCAATATGTCGAATTCATAAAAAGCTAGGATAAGATAGCTCTTTTGGATTTGTGAAGTATTGTTCCCGATAGCTATCGGGAAGCTTACTCGTTGTCCGTTTGTTTTAAAGCATTTATGTCTGTGTTCAACTGTCAAAATGATTTACTTATTTATCGTTTTACCCAGGTTTTTTTAAGTTTTTTCGTAATAACCCTTCTTAATTTAATAAATATTAGTTAATTATTCAAAATTAATACTACAAACACATATTTCGAAGCAAAAAATATTTACAACCAAATATATTTTTTTATCCTACCTTAACAACTTACTAAAAATATCTTACAACCTCACTTATTCAAATGCTGAATGTAAAAAACTTTAAGAACCTGCACGATCTTCTCGATATCTTCGTTCTGAATCACCAGGAATGGTCGTGCAGGAATATTGATGGTTACCTCACCAATTTTAAATTTCCGTTCAATTGTCCTTGATGATAAAGCTTTCTTTTTTGCAAATTTGTATTTATACCCTGTTTTTTTGCTGCCGGAAACTTTCCACTTTGCCGAGCCCTCTCTTGCTGATAGTTTTATCTGACCTCCAAACTGATGTATTCTTGCATAGGGAAGATTGGAGCCAATTGCAATGCTGATTCTGTTCCCTTCTTGAATAACCTTTACATAAATTGATTTAGCCAGAGCTGATGTGTCCAGCAAAGTTTTCCCTGATGATGATTTCCCTTTGTATCCTTTATCTTTTTTTGCTCTGCGAGAAACTTTCCATTTCTGGCTTCCACCACCCCAGATATTTTCGTTTCCATATCTTCCGCCCTGCTGGAAATTTTCGTCAATTGAATTTTTAATTATCATGCGGATCTGCCTAAGCACAGTTGTGTAATCAACGTTTTCGAATTTCGAAGTAAACCTCTGAACCCAACGTGCAAGTGATTCTTCGGGCGTCATTGCAGAAAACCTTTTAATGCTTGACGAATATCAGGTGAGTATTTTGATAAATCAGGAGTCCACTGCTGAGCAGGATTAGAATCGAATCCTTCATCAGGGTTTATTTGTGATATTTTCTTTTTGATGATTTCTCCATCAGGGTTAACAAATTCAACCTTATCGGATTTTCTACTCACCTTGATCTTTTTTTTCCTGATATCATCTTCAGAAAGTGATTTAACCCTACAGCGGCAATTGTATCCAGATGGCGGGTAATGCGTAGTCCAGAATGAATCATTAGCTTTGAAAGTTACTTCGTTTAAAGCTGCATGCGAAGCTCGTGTTCTTGAATCCAGAACCGCAAGATACTGCCAATAAGGGAAATCATCAACTGTTTCAAGCATATCAAAAAATCGTCCAGCCATGTAAGCACTTTGTAAATTAGTCCTGTAAATAGTATCAATTCTGAAAGCTGAACCATCTGCCCTTGTTTGATACCCATTATCTATAAGTATATCTTCAATCTTATTAGTGAATTCTCTTATTGTTGAGCCATCTTTCAGGGCAGTTACTAATTTGTCTTTAAACAGCTGAAGGATGTCAGCAGAAGAAACTTTTGCAACTGTGAAAGAATGTTTACGAATCAAGTCAGCTTGTTGTTTCCAATCCCACGAGATGGTTATCCCTTGGGATTCGAGAAACTTAACAGCATCCTCGGGTGATTTATCGAACGCCAGTTCAAGGAATTCAATAAGAACAGACAAAGATGCTTTTTTGTTGTAAATTCTTGTTGAACTTTGAACTTCGATATCTCTTCCGGTTTCTCTCATATTGGAAAATCTCCCAACGAGTTCAGACGTAAACAGAAGGTTTACCATTCCTGACTCAAAAGTCTCTGTATCAAACTTCTTCAACATATTGCTGATTTTTTCAATTGCAGATTCAATTGAGTCAGCATCTTCAAGATAATCAAACAGTGGCTTTGACATTTTGATGAATTCATTTGATTTTGCTTTCAGCCTTGAATCAACAGCACTATCAATCAAATCTTGGTCCCAAAATTTGGGTGATGCATTGAAAAACTTAACAAGAGATTCTATTACAACATTGATGAATGGTTTCATTTTGATGCCAAATGAATAATTTTTAATAACAGATTTTCTTTCTCCTTTGAGTTAGCATCCTTAAATTTATCATCAACAGCCAACAGCAATTCAGTATTATTTTTAAATTCACCTTTTCTGAGCTTCTCAACAATAGATTCTATGCGAATATCTGAAGTCATTTGAGCAGGCTGAAATGATTGAGGATCAACAACATCAAACTCATCTTCAGGAATGTTGTATTCCCTGCTGAGATAAGGCTTTTTGAATCTTACGCCAAGCTTATCAACAAGTATAGCATCTCTGGCAGCCAGCTCTTGATTAATATCTTCCTCAACATAAAATCGAAATTCAGGTGCAACAGCATCATTGAAATTAACTTCAATTATCCATCTGATAAGATTATTAAAGACTTCTACAACTGATTCTTTTTGCTCGGCAATAACTCTTTCGTATTCATCGTTAGAACTTTTATCAGTTCCAAGTTTTCCCGGTGTGGCAATAGTTGTTGCTGTATGACCAGTGAAAATCCTGCTGATACCTTCGTTGCAGTAATCAAGAAGCAATTTATAATTATCAGTATTTTGAGCCGAGCTTGGAGAGGTCAAATTTGTGTCGATTTCTTTTGGCAAAACCAATACTGCATCTTGAGTCTGATTCTTCAATAAATATACTATTTTACCTGCAGCAACTTCTGCGGAATCATTTGGATAAAGCTGGGACAAAATGCCAGAATCATACTGACTGATAACCCATGGCATTCCATACTTCTCAAGAAATACATTAAAAAACTGCAAGGCATTCTTCTTGAAAAACACCAGCCAGTAACACCTGGATACAAGGGATTCCCCATAAGGATTCTTAAGAGTTGGGTTATATCGCGGATTCAATACTGTATAAACCGGGACAGGGACATAATCCATAATATCGTTTCCTTGCCTCATCAGTATTTGTCCATCAATGTTATATTTAAATAGCTCTAAAGGATAGTTGAAAATCTGAGAAGGCAATTGATACTTCCCTGAGAAACCCCATTCAACAACAAGGAATTGCCTCCCATAGCAGATAGTCTTGACTATGTTTTGAATTGTGTTCTTGATATTGCCATTAATACTTAGAGAAAGAAAAGCTGACCTGACAGCATCATAAACTTCATCTTTAGCCTCTCCCTGATATATTTCCCATTTGTAACCCGTTACTGCCCGGACTATTTTATTAACACATGTATAAACCATGTCATCAGCCATAATTTCTTCGTAAAAACTCCATTCATTGAGCACGTTTGATTTTCTGAGAATACGATCAACATTCGGGAGTATATCGTTGAACGAAGCTCCAAGGGTAATCCTCAGTTGATCAACATTTTTTATTGATTCTATTTGGTTCATCTTAAAATCCTTTAAGTAAATTTTTCATATTAAATCTTGAACTATCATTATTACCGGGGCTGTATTGACCGCCGGGCAGGACTACATTTGAATACCTCATATAATTCAAAGCATGTACAATCGAGTCAACAATATCATCATGCTGGCTTCTGGGGAACTCAGAGCATTCTTCAATTATTGTTGAAGTGAACTGTGCGTGAATTGGGAGAAACACTTTATGAGCTTCCAGTAGAGGTGTTACTAAACTTGCACGCTCTTCCTTTGAGCCATTAGCCGCAACAGCCTTTATCGGGATTGAAGTTTCACGCTGCAGGTCCTGAATAAGACTCTGCCCTGAAGCTTTATCTTCAATCAATACTACTGCTGGTCGCCATTTGTTATAAAGTAGTTGAACCTGTCTTTTCAAATCCGGGTAAATAATTTTATCTCTGAACATGTCAACAAGATAGAAGCCGGTTGCAGTTTTTGTCCATGTTGTACAAACAGAATAATCGTTCATCTGTTTGTCTTTAAAACCGGTGTCCCAGCTTTGTATTACAAAAGTAGACGCGGGTAACTCTTCGTAGAATTGCCACCAACCACGTCTGAATATCTCATTTTCATTAGCTACAGGAGATTGCTGATAAAGAGCACCAAACCAGTATGAACCAATAGTATTTTTTATCTCAAGCAGTTTATCAATATTGTATCTATCTTTCCACAGTGCCTCGCCGGGCATCCTTCCGAGTTGATCGTTTTCACCTGCTATTGCAGGCAGGATAACGACTTCCCACTCTTCTGCAGACTCTTTCAGTATCCTTCCAACAAGATCATCATGATGCCATCTGGTCATAACAATAATAATTGAACCATTAGGTTCAAGCCTTGTATAAGCAGTTGAGTTGAACCAGTCGTATGTTTTTTGTCTGTATGTATCAGAAAAAGCCTCAATGTCGTTCTTGACAGGATCGTCAATAATAAGTAAATCAGCACCTTTGCCAGTTATAGCACCACGGACGCCAGCAGTTTGCAATCCACCTGAATTATTCAAGAAATCGAACCTATAAGAAGCATTCGAAACCGGATCGAGTTTAACATCGAACAAAGATTTTCCGTACTCTTGAATTATCTGTCTTATTTTCATCCCCCAGGATGCTGCGAAGTCGGCTTCATAAGTGGTCAAAATTATTCTTTTTTCAGGTGAATTCATCAGGTACCATGCAGGGAAGTATCGAGATATCAATTCAGACTTCCCGTGTCTTGGTGGCATGTTGACAATTAACCGCTTTATGTAACCGTTGTAAACATCTAACAACTTATCGTGTAGATAACTCAAGTGTGGCGGCAATTGAAAAAAGCCGTTACTCGCCTTCAGAGCCAGAAGCGCCGGAGTCACCTTGGCTAAATTGTTTGGAAATTGCATCAAATAATTCCTTTGCTTTCAATTTTGCTTCTTTAGAAATTGGAATTCCTGCAGTTATTTCAACATCGTTCTTTACGATATCGGTTGGCTCGCCTCTTGACTTTCTCTCGACATCCACAATCTTCGAGAACTTGTCAGCAACCATCCCGATTGCATAGAGTCTTTGAATGTCAGATACCCCGTCAAATTTTATCTCACCAGCGTTATAACGCTTGATGTAGTCATTCACAAAAGACATCATTGCACCTTCCAGACTCATAGCATGCTTGGCATGGCGCTTATACATGTCCTTGACAACCTTTTCCATCGCTTCAATACCAAGCTTATCAAGGTATCTGTCATAAGCCAGAACTCTCTCCTGCCAGTTATTCTTGATAGAAAGTACCTCAAGATACTGCTTGGAGATTTTGGCAACCTTAGCTGCTTTTACAATTGACCTGTTTGGTCCCATATCACGATAAATTTTAAACTTACCGAAAGCGCCGGCTGTTTCACCGTCTTGTCGTTCCCATAATTGAATGTCATTCATAAATTACTCGAAAAAAGATTTATCAAATTCTTCATTGTTTCTAATGATTGACAACGGTTTATCGTTGTCTTGACAGTACTGAATATATCTCAGGATTATGGCATCGCAGTATCTCGGTTCCAGCTCAAGTCCATAACAAAATCTTTCAAGGATATCCGAAGCAATTAAAGTTGTCCCTGACCCGAGAAACATATCCAGAACTATTTCACCTTTCTGAGAGCTGTTTCTGATAGCTCGAGAGGCAAGTGAAACAGGTTTTTGGGTTGGGTGAATATAATTTCCATTATGCTCACGATTAATTATCCATGCGTTAGTCTCATTGTTTGGTCCGAACCAACGAGCACCCTCACCATTCCCGTTGACCGCGCCCCTTCCTCCAAAAATACACGGTTCAGTTATTCTCTTATATCTAACCCAAGATAGAGGCGCGACCTGTTTAACCCATTGAATTGGTACTTTATCGTATGGTATATCTAATTCCTCAAGCACTGTTATTAGTTCTCTATAATATGTAGATGCATGCCAGATGTAGTAATGTCCCCATTCAATTAAATTGTTTTTAGCATTCTGAATAAAAGACTTTAAAAAAGAGATATAATCCGAGTCTGACATAGAATCTCTCCATTCGGAGCAATAACTATCAGTCCAATCTTTGCCGCTTTCCGAGCGATTTTTGTTAAATTCAGGATAATTAATGTTGTAAGGTGGATCTGTGAACAACATGTGAGCTAACTGACCATTCATTAATTTTGCAACATCATCAGGATTCGTTGAATCTCCACAAAGAAGTCTGTGTCCATTGAGCTCATACAAGTCGCCTGGTTGAGTTTTTGGATTGTCTGGAACTTTGCCAGTGAAATTATCATCTTCAATTTCAGATATATCATCAATCGTGCTATGACCGACATTCAGAATATCGAGCAGTTCAGCTTCAGTCCAAGGCAAAGTTGTAATCAAATCTTCATCCGAAAATTCGATCTTGATTTCTTCTATAAGACCGGCAAGTTTTATCTGGTCTGATTCGAATCTTGTTTCATTGGTTTCTATAGCTATCCTCTGAGCTTGAGGCAGTGAGATTCTCCCGCAATTGTAAGCGACAACACGAGTAAATCCTAATTCAACAAAAGCATCGAGTCTGTGATTACCATTAACAACTTCAAAAAATCCGGTATCGAGTTCTCGGATAATGATATTTTCAATCTGTCCATTTCGTTTAATGTTAGCTTTTAATTTTTCTTTTTTTACAGGATCGTCTAATTTGTAATTCCAATCAGCCTTTACAAGCTGAGAAATATCAATCTCAATAAAATTCCGTAAAAGTTCCTTTTTTCCCATAAATCACCTGAATAATCAATAAATATTCATGAAAAATTGAAGGAAAAAAGTGGAATATTAAAGTGCAAAGCAACTTTACTTTGCACGTGCATATGCACTTTACTTTGCACTTTACTTTGCACGTGCATATGCACTTTACTATGCACTTTAATAAGTCAAATTAATTTATTCAATTTTGCCGTTGAATAGATTAAGAAAGTTAAAAATGAAATTTTTATACATATACGGGGCTATTTACGAAGGCGAAATTGATCTAAAATACGTCCAAAGTGTAGTAGACTCACTCGAAAAAGATGAAGAACTGACTGTTTACATCAATTCACCCGGTGGGAGCGTCTTCGAAGGACTCGCAATATTCAACGTTCTTGCCCCTCTGAAACCAACAGTCAAGGTTATTGGTCTCGCTGCATCTATGGCTTCTGTCATTGCTTGCGCCGGGCGGGTTTTGATTGCTGACAGCGCCTTCATGATGATTCATAATCCCTGGACGGTTAGTATCGGTGATGCAGAATATCATAAAAAAGTTACTAACGAACTTCAAAAGATTCAATCACAAATAAAAAAAATTTACATTACAAAAACAGGTAAGTCTGAGGAAGAAATAACTGCTATCATGGAGCAGGATACTTATCTCAATGCTCAGGAATGCTTGGATTTAAAACTTGCAGATGAAATCTACAAACCGAACGACAAAGAAATCAAACAAATGGCAATCAATCAATTCGTTGCTTTTAATAAGATTATTAATTACAAATTAGGAGGCAATATGCCTAACAACACAAACATATTGCAGGGAGACGATAACAACCTGCAGGCAAAACTTTTGCAGCTTCAGTCAGATTTCTCGGCCAAACTAAAAGAAATTGAAACTTTGACGGCTGCAAACCAAAGATTAACAGAGGAGAGTATTCAGCTAAAATCACAACTTGATTCAATGACAGCAAAATCATCTCAATTGCAGACAGATTTGGATAATGCTAATTCATTGATAAAGTCCCAGGAACATCAGGTAGCGGTTATTGAAATACTATCCTTGCTAAAAGAACTGCACGCAGCTGCGAAAATAAATTCTGATGACATCAAACCCAATGAAAGCGATCCGGATAAGCTTTCCATACTGGGTAGAAAGCTCATCACTCTTAAGGAATCCGGTCTCAAATTCAATGATTCTAAAACACTTTACCAACTTGAAGTTGAAGAACTGCAGGCAAGAAAGCCAATGGTCACTGCAGGCAGGGATCTTTTTAGGTTTGGTAATGTAAACCGGGAACCATTGGATAGAAATGAAGAAATTAATCAAATTTTTAAAGAAATAGAAGGGGCAAACTAAATGGCTTCATTCATAGAATATACAAGCGTTATGTCTCCTGACATTGTTGCCGGAGTATTCCCATCGAAGGAATTTCCAGTAACAATTGCTTCAGGTCAAAACCTTGTTAGAGGTACTGCCATCGGGCTGAAAACCGATGGAGGAAAAGGCTACAAGTTGAATCAGGGTGCTTCCGATGGCACCGAAAATATGGTTGGAATCCTTGGTTCCGATACCGATGCTTCGGCTGCTGATTCAAAGAGCTTTATCTACGTTGACGGTATTTTCCGTTATGGGTCTATAATTGCCACATCTCCGGTATTATTGCCGGCTGGCATCTATAATTCTGGTGCAATCATTATTGTTGAGGAGGCATAAAATGATAGAAATTGATATTTATGATTCGAGGGATCTGACATTAGCAATAGACAAGACCAAAGCCATAGAGCCTTTTGTCTTGTCTAAATTATTTAAATCACCAGAAATGCATTCATCTGATAAGATTGATGTCGAAATTCTTACTGGCGGTGCAAGACTGGCTCAATTTGTTAATGCAGAAGAAAAAGCCAAACCTACTGTTAAATTGAACAAAAATACTCAGACAATCACTCTTCCAAGAACTTTTGAGAAGAAAGTGTTCACGGTTACAGATCTTGCCAACTACAAAAGTGTTGGAAATATATACACTGCGAATTCTAACGACAGAGTGAAACTTGCTAACCAGTGGGTTATTAAAGAACTGACAGATTTGAAGAACAGGGTAAAAAACAGACGCGAGCAGATGGCTTGCGAAATCCTGTCAACTGGTCAAATTGTTGTGAACCAAGACAACATAGCATTCTCGATGGACTTCGGATATACCTCAGAACAGCTTGTTACTTTACAAAATAACGATCTATGGACAGCTGATGCCTCTAACCCAATCAAGAATCTAAGAGCTTGGAAAATGCAAATCGGTAAGCTGGCAGGAGTCAATGCCGATACACTGATTCTTGGTGAAGAAGCCGCTGATGCGTTTTTGGCTAACCAAAAGGTTATCAAAGCATTAGATACAAATAACTACAAAGTCGGAGGCATTGATCTGAACTCAAATACTACTGCATCAGGTCTGTTTATTGGTAGGATTATGGGTATTGATATTTATATCTATAATCAGCAATACACTGATTCTGATGGCAATTCGCAAGATATGATTCCATCAACAAAGGCAATACTTGTTGCATCTCAGGCGCCTTTCAGACTCCACTCAGGTCCAATTTATCGTATTGATAGAGATACTGGTGAATTAAAAGCATACAATGTTGATATGTTTGTTGACATTGGTGATGGTTCTGGCAAATTAGCTCTTGAATGGGAATGCGAACAAAAATCACTGCCTGTTCCTCACGACCCGACTGCAGTAGTTTCTGCAACTGTTGTAGCATCTTAACAAGAGTGTTGTTATGGATTACATTGACATCTCATACATTAAGGCAAGAATCAGGGAAAGAATCCTTGTTGAGCTTACATCCGATAATCCTGAAGATGATGTGATTGACGAGGATAAACTTGAGTCTGCTATCAACCAGGCTGAATTGGAGTGTAAGAACAAACTGAGGAAACTTTACATTATACCATTCGAAATATCCACAGCAGGTTCCGAAGCTTATGAGGAATCGCTCATGGTTGTAAAGCGGATAATTGTGAACTTAACAATGTTCCACCTTTACGAGTGGTCCGGCAATGAAATACCTGAACAGTTTATTTCTGCTTGGAATGAACTTGAGGAAATCTCAACCGGAGCTACGAAACTGAATGGTTTTAAGATGAATTCTTTGATGTCAATTGCATCTAACAAATCGAGTGAAAGCAAAATTTACAGCGAATCTGTTTTATCAACTTATTGATGAATCATGTTGAAAGAATTAGAAGAAGAAATAATCGAATACTTGGAAAGCGAAAACATCGGAACTCCTGTAAAAGTATTCACTGAAGTTAACCTTGCTGATGAAGGTGTGTTTATTAAATGGGAAGGAATACCTTACGTGAATATCATCATGGAAAATGGTCCCTCTTTTATTACACATCATGTAATTGCACGGATAAACTCAAAAAGTCTTCGTCATCCTGTTGGACTGTATGACCTTATTGAACTTGTTATGAGCAAGCTCACTAATTTTGATATGGATAATTGCAGCCCTATGCAATTGATGTCAGTATCTCCTCCGCCGGAAAAGCCTGACAGCAAAGGATTCTATTCATCTACTATTAGATTCTCATTAAAAAGCAGATTCGATGTGAAGGTTCATAAAAAATCGGTGTTACCGGCTGCACCATAATAACCGGCGTTACTCCTGACCCTCAATCGGAGCTTGGGCAACTCCGGGAAAGGGGTCAACTCCTGGATGGTTAGCCCTGGTTTTGTAAGCCAGGGCGGATTTTAAAAACAAATAATTGGAAATATGTTCGACAATCCTGATCAATTCTGGGCAAACATAGCAGGGATAATTACTTTCTTGATCCTGATTGCTTCTGGAATTTTTAAATTGATTAAATACCAAAAAAACAGGAGTCGGGCAGAAGCAGAAAGGTGGGTTGAGATTAAAACACGACAAGATAAAGTAACCGAAGAATTGAAAGAACATCAAAACAAAGAAGCAATGTTATTTTCGCAGGAAATAAAAAATATCTATAATGCTATAGAAAATATGACCAACGAGCTCGTCAGCAATGAATCAAATCTGAATTTGCAGATCGGATTTATCAATGAAAAACTTGCTGATATGAAGAAAACTTTAAGAGAGCACGGAGAGATTATTAATAAAATCATCCGAAAGCTGGATAAAATTGCACCTAACGGTATAACTTAAAAAGGAGGTATCTATGACAAATTTTTGGAATTTCTTATTACGCCATAGTGCCTGGATCATCGCAGCACTGGCAAGTCTCTGGGGATTGTCGCTTATATTCGCTTACATCAATGTGGTTTTGAGAATCATTTTGATTGCAACATTGCTTACAAGTCTTGCTACAGGGCTTAGTATGTTTGTGTTGTTTGCTTACACAGAAATCAATTTCACAAAGCAAATCATCAAAGGAAAAGACAGCGAATTCAACTCAGTTGAACAGCATGGCTTTTATGAAGTGATAAAGGGAGTATTTATCGGAGTCAGCATCATTGTAGCAATGGTGGTTCTTGCTATGTACCAGAGCGAAATATTAGGAGCTTTGAACGGGCAGTGAGATTATTAATATTCATATTGTTTTCATTCAGTCTTCAAGCAGGTATCAAGTACCAGCTTAAAGCCGACAGGGACATGCTTATATTAGCTGAATATTATGCATTTTCACAGCTTGGACTCAACGAACTGACCGGTAACAATGACGGACCACACATTGAAGAATACCTGAAGTCAGTTGGATTAAACCCAAAAGGGCGTTTTCCCTACTGTGCCGCTGGGATTTATTGGTGTTTTCTGCAAGCACAGATCAAGTTGAAATCACTTGGCTATGATGTTGCGATACCTATCAAGAGAACTGCTTCGGCAAATGCTATTTTCGATGATGCAAAAAGCAGGGGCAAGAAAATCAATTATATGCCTCCTACCCGTGGAGATTTGCTTGTCTGGAAGTTATTGAACAGTTACAGCGGTCATATTGAAATGGTTATTATGAACATAAATAACATCCATGTCAGAACGATAGGCTTCAACACAAGCTCAGGAGTTAAAGGCTCACAATCGAACGGTGGTACTATTGCTATCAAAATAAGGTCTGTCTTCGACAATATCGGTAGATTGAATGTAAGAGGATTAATCGGATTCAGTTATGAATAAAACTGCAAAAATATTGATAGCAATAATAATTATTCTACTGCTTGTTGCTGCTTACTTCATGGTCCGAATTTATCAGCTGCAGAATACTACTACAAGCGTTAATTCAAGGATTGACACGGTTGAAGTTGTCAGGATCAAAGAAAAAATAGTTTTAGATTCAGCAAGAGCAAAGATCGTATTCAGAACGATTTATAAGCATGTCAAGGAAAATGCTTTTGAAGAGTTAGATAATTATTCTGAAAAATCTTCTACTGATTCTTTAAATAATATCCCGGCATTCACTGCGAGTTTGGACACTATTGTCAAAAAGGATACCATCAATGTGAGTTATTATTACCCTGAAAATTATTTCAAATTGTTAATTAAGCAGGCACCAGACACTCTGAAAACAATTAAAATCTTTAATGATAAGATTATAACACAAAAAAGCCTGTGGTGGGAAACAGCAGCCTATGTTGCTGGAGGGTTTCTTATAGGTTACATTATTGCAAAATAGTGGGGTGGAGAAATAGTATCTCGCCAGGCTCATAACCTGGAGAATGAGGGTGCAACTCCCTCCCCCGCAACAACTTAATTGAGAGGATATTATGAAATATCAAATTACATTAGATTTATCGGCAAATGCTGAAAGTTTATGGTATAAAGGGACAAACAACTGGCCGTTCGAGAAATTCAGCTGTCAAATAGCTCTTCACGATTTAGCAGGGACACCCGGAACAGATAAAATTCAAATAATTAAAACTTTGAACGAAAGCGAAACAATCCTGGAAGAATACGTAATACCTACAACTCCTGACTCGGCTGATGTTCAAAGTTACAATAAAGTAACATTATGCGAAGCTGTAAAATTCAAATTTGTTTCTGATGGAATAACAGGTGGTACCGCTGTGATTGACTTAATCATCAAGGAGGAATACTAATGCCGGAAATTAACGACAATGAAAAACAAAACAACAGTAGCAGCAGCTACAATCCGCCTATTCCGCAGAGTGATGTGCAGAACCTGACAAGCGATTTGTTAGCAAAAGCAGAGAAAAAGCTATCTATAAAAGCAGGCGAGAATTTGTCTGCTGGTGATATTGTAAAGATAGAAAGAATCTCTGGAGAGCCTGTTGCTTTAAAAATCCGAGACAACAATTCAAACTTTTATGATAGCTTTGTTACGGCAGGGACAGGAACAAGTTGGTCAAGCTTTCAAATATATAAATTGGACAGTGACAGACTCGTTGTAGTAGGTATTTCTGCAAATTCTTTGTATTGCAGAATATATAATATTACAACAAAAACCTGGGGGACTTCAATTCAGATTGATACTTCAACTGTTTCACTTGTTTCTGGTTGTGTAAATACAACCGATAACGTCATTGTTGTAGCTTGGGTTAAGAGTAGTATTGCTTACACAAGATTGCTAACGTGGAGCGGTGAAACGCTAACAGCTCAGGGAACAAATCAAAGGATAAACGGAACAGCAACCACAGTTCCTGTTTCCTCATTAGCTTACGTTCCAACAGCTAATAAAATTGTTTGCTTGTATAACGATGGAACGAGTAATTATACTATATCAGGAACGATTAACACAGGAACGTGGCAAGTAACTTGGGACGATGCATACAAACATAATCCCGTAATAGGTTTTACGAACTCAGCAACCGTTTGCTATGTTCCTGTAATTGATAGAGTATTTGTTCTTGGTAAATGGTCGCCATATACAAGAATGAGTATATATAGATTTGACACAGGAAATCTGACACCTATAACAGGGCAAGATGTAGGTAATATTACGTATAGTTATGAAAGGGCAATCTCAATTGGCAACAATAGAGTAATGTTTACAGGATGGCGAGAAGAAGCGGTAACAATTCGTATCTACACCATTGGTGAATCTACCATAACATTGGATTACATCACAACATTAGTAGATTACACGGGAGCGTCTTTTATTACATCTGTTTATAACTCAACAGAGGACACAATTTACTTAATCTATCTTGACTTAGCTTTATGTCATTATATTATAATGCCAATGCAATTCGATGGAACTAATTTACATTTTGGTTTGCCAACTGTATATGCTTATGCAGGTTCTAACACAGGTGGAACTTTTTGCATAGATGCAGTAGAATACGGTAACAGAATTGTAGGAATTCAAAGAACACGTCTTGATTCAAATTACAATCATATTGTCATTCATTCCTTGTATGATGACAGAATGAATGTATTTGGTTTTGTGAAAGTAGGAGCAAATTCAGGACAGAATGCAATTGTAGTTCCTCTTGGATTTCTGGATGATACAAGAAATGGATTAGTGGTTGGAAGGCACTATTTTATAGGAGCTGATGGCAATTTGCAAACATTCCGAACGCCTTTCTATTATGGCAAAGCAATTAGTTCAACAGAAATACAAACTTGCGATTTAACAATTGGGAGACAGGTACTATGATAATAGTAAACAAAGAAAATGATGTAATAATAGCAAACGAGCCTGATGGTTCAGGAACAATAGAGAATAACGCCATTCTTGTAAAAGACAAGGATGGTAACGAATTGTATTATTGTGCAGTAAT
>Ga0209381_1002903_pt1 | contig 19679 bp, 12 predicted proteins | sample DewCreD2012metaG_FD_184111 | JGI IMG/M metagenome (GOLD analysis project Ga0209381, IMG submission 184111) | Hot spring sediment bacterial and archeal communities from British Columbia, Canada, to study Microbial Dark Matter (Phase II) - Dewar... ...
TTGAACTCGAAGATTCAGATGATCAAATCCAACGCGCGGGGCTTCCGCAGCTTCGACAACTATCGAATTCGCATCCTGTTCTTCTGCGGCAAGCTCAACCTTTACCCATTATGAAGCCGGAAGAAGGGAAAGTTGAAGATCGAGACGAAGGCGTCGAGGACCACGGACACTATGTGTTGCGGGTTGCGGCAATCACGAAGGCAAGGCCGAAACGTCACGATGGCCCGCCACAGGGAATCTTCGCGCCGGAGTATGCCGACCGAGAAACAAATTACCTGTGCAAGTGTGTGCTGGCGTGGTTGACGATTCAGACACGCCACAGTCCATACACCACACTCCAAGCTGGGCATCTTCGCGCGATTCTCAACTCAGCCAACCTGCTCGACGCCGCAGGCTACGAGCGCCGGAATTCTCTGCGCCACGGAATCACTTGCTGCCCACTCTGCCTGCGAACACTCAATTACGAACAACTTCACTCCACCATCGCATTTGAAGATGAGGCCGGGCTGGGTAACGCAGCGACGCAGATCGAAGGCGCGACCCGTTCGACAACCGTGAACCTGTTTCACCTGATTCCCCTCGTCTATTCTTCGCTTGAACACACACCGCAGCAAATCGCTTGGGGACATGCCATCTGCAACACTCGTCTCGGGCAACGGCGCTGTTACTCGCTCGCCGAATTGCAGGAGCGTGATTTGAAAGTCGGCGTCATTCGCGAGGAGGGCATAGAAACCTTCGGTTGGATCAGTGAGGATTTCCAAATGATTCGCTCACCCTATGGCGCAGTGTGGATTCAATTGAACGGAGACACGTTGACCGAAGAGGACTTGGTTCTTCCGGGTTCTTAATGGGTAAAAAGAGGCGTGATCTCTCGGCCGACGGCATGCCAAACCGCCAAGGGCTTGAGAGCCTGAGCAACCGGGATGGCTGTAAGCCGCTCATAATGAAGAGCTTGTTGGATTATTGCGGGTGTTCGGCCGCAGCGGGGCGCGAGCTTGAGGCTCGCAAGCTGCCCCGCTGCTCGTCCTATTTTGCTGCGTTACCCATTAAAAAGTCGGAAGAGCGGAGGACTTGAAGCCAACGCAAGCTGCTGTGAGTTGAAACGAGATGAAACCCCTCGACCGCCAAAAGCTGGATGTCTTCAACCCGACGCGGAGCAACATCTTCGGCAGGCGCGGGCAGTTCATACCGGAGTTCGCCGCGCAACATTTGTGCGCCGCTGTCAGTCGGATATTCTCAGCTCAGAGCTTGTGACAACCGCCGCCATCCTTCCGAACGTCTTTGGCGGTGAAACGCCCACGTTGTCGCCGTATGCTCCGGCATCGCCGGACGACTTGGACAAGCAGCACGAGTTGGGCAGTTCCTGACGCCGAATCCGGTCGCGGCGAACCACGCCGCCAACCGCACGCGCACCGTGCGCCGCTGCCACCAACCCGTCATGACGCCGCCCCCTCCGCGCAACACGAAGCCCACGCCGCGCACGGTTTGAATGAGCTTCACCGCATGGACCTCGTCCACCTTGCGCCGGAGATGCGCGCCATGCACATCAATGACATTGTCCAGCGGCGTGGCGCGGTTCGTCTCGCGCCACACGTCCTTGGCGAGCATCTCGCGTGTCACCACCTGATTGGGCTACCGCCCCAGATACGCCAGTAGATCGAATTCGCGCGGCGTCAATTCCAACGCCCGGCCCGCGCGCCAGGCCCGGCGGGTTTCCAGGTCCACGACCAAGTCCGCGAGCGTCCGGCGCAACGGTTCGGCCGTGGCGCGGCGTAGCAGTGAGCGAATCCGCGCCAGCAGTTCGGGGAACGCGAACGGCTTCACCAGGTAATCGTCCGCGCCGCTCTCCAGGCCCCGCACCCGGTCCTCCACCGCATCGCGCGCGGCGATGGTGACGTGGTGGCCGGCTTTGAGGAGGCTGCCCGCGAGCGCGCCGCCGACCTGGCCGATGCCAATGAAGGTGAGGTTCATGATTTGGGTTGTTTCAGGGCGCATCCAGCCGGAATCACCGCAGCGCAGCCTGGAAGTGTGCCGTCGCGCCGACTGGCAGTCGGCAGGGCTGCGGGGCTGTCAACCGCTGGCGGATTGCCAATCCGCGATACGGCAGATTGCCAATCTGCGCCACCCTTCGACGCCTGCGGCCGTATGGTGGTTTCGCCAGGATGCGCCCGTTGTTCCAGGATTTCGCGATTCACGGTTGCACGAGCCGGTAAAACACCGCGCCGTTGGCCGGATCAACCGGCACGGTGAATTGATTCGTGTCGGCGCTGGCGGGGAGGGTCACCCAGTTTGTGCCCAGGCCGACGCCGGGGCTGTTGGTCTGCGCCTGCAAGCGCCAGCCGAGATAATCCGGCGGCCACGCGAGCGTCAGGTTGCCGCCGCCCGTGGTCACCGTCAGTGGCGGCGGCGCGGTGGGCGACCCGCTCACGACGGTGATCGTGCCGTTGACCGGCAGGTTCGCGGCGTCATAAACCGCCACGCCGGGGAACTCGATGGCCGCGAAGCCGCCAGTGAAACCGCCGCCCGCGTTGAACAGCTTGAGCACCTGGCCGTTGGTGTAGGGCGTGGCGCTCACGTTGGTGATCACCAGCGTGCCGCCGTAGTGCAGCGACCCGGTCACGAAGAGCGAATCGTTCGTGCCGGCGGCGTTGTTCACTTCCAACACCGTCCGCGCCGCCGGGCTGTTGCTGAAGCTGCCGGTGACATTGAGCCGCCCGAGCGGCAGGCCGGGCGCAACCGTGCCGTCATTGATCACGCTGCCGACCACCGTGGCCGCGCCGGCCAGCGTGGCCTGGGCGGCGACGCGCAAGCCGTTGGCGAAACTGTGCGTTCCGCCGTTCAGCTCGCACGCCGCCGCCGCCAGCCCGTTCCCAACCCAAAACACCGCGCCGTTGCTGACCGTGGTGGCCGCGCTGCGGAGCGTGCCCGCGTCGAACGTGAACACGCTGCGCGCGCCGTTGGTCACCAGCAGTTGGCTGACGATGAACGTGCCGCCCTCGAGGTGGAAGCGGCCCTGGCCGCTGGCGGTCGGGCCGATGATGGCCGGGCCGTTTTGCACCCACAATCCGCCGGCCTGATGCACCAGTCCGGTGGTCGTCGAGTCGGGCAGCGCCACGCGCAACGCGGCGGTGTTGCTGACCACGCCGCCGGTCTGGCGGAAGGTGGCCACGGGAAACACCGAGGCGTTGAACGGATCGGCCAGGCGCAGTTCCGCGCCGTTGAGGGTGCGCAGCAGGCCGCCGGCGACCTCGACCGTGCCCGTGCCGCCGCGCGCGACGTAGAGCGGCGCGCCGTCGAATGTCACCACGCCGTTGCTGAGGATGAGGCGGTTGTCGTGGCCGGTGTTGCGGCCCAGATACAATCCCTCCGTGCCCTGTTGCGTGTAGCTGCCGCCCAGCACGGTCAGGCGCGCGGTCTCGAGCAGGCGGTTGAACTGGGCCGCGCCGCCGGTGTTCTGCACCTCGCCGCCCGTGATGTTGAACTGCGAATTGCCGCGCAGGCTCAGGCCGGTGACGCGCAACGTCGAGCCGCCGCTCACGTTCACCACCGCCCGCGTGTTGAGGGCGAAGCCGTCGGTCTGGTTGAAGTCCGCCGCGCCGGTGAGTTCCAGCCAGGTGTTGGTGAGGTTCAGCGTCGCGCTGCCCGCCGCGTTGGGATTGGTGACGCGCAGCCGCGCGAGGGTGTTGGCGACGCCCGCGCAGGTCACGGTGTAATGAAGCGGCAGGTTGTTGGTGATATAGACCGAGCTGTTGAGGTTGGGCACGGTGGTGTCCCAGTTGACGCCGGTGGTCCACGCGCCGCTGGCGGCGTTGGTCCAGACGGAAATGTTCGTGCCACCGACGTTGATGGCGACCGTGGCCACGGCGCTGGTGAGCGCGCCGTCAAACGCGGTGAACGTGAAGCCGCCGCTGCCGGAGAAATGCGTGTCCGGCGTGAAGGTGAACGCGCCGCTGCCGGTGTCGAAACTCGTCACCGCGCCGCCCATCGTGCCCTGGACGGCGTAGGTCACCGGCGCGCCCTCGGGGTCAACGCCAAACACCGTGCCGCTGACCGGCGTGCGGAAGGGCGTGGTCAGGCTCTGGCTCTGGGCCAGTGGCGGATCGTCCACGCCGGGATTGTCGAACGTGTCGCAGGTGTAGGCGGCCTGTTTGGTCACGAGGCGCAAGCCCCAGCAGCGGTTGGTGGCGTTGAAAAAGCCGTCGTTGTGGGCGACCAGCCGCCAAGTGCCGTCCACGGGTTTGTCCCGCAACAGGCCCAGCGGTTCGACCGGCCGGTAACTGCCCAGATACGGCGGCAGGCTGGAAGGGTCGTTGATGGCGGTGGGGGCGGCGTCGCTGAACACGGTGCGTTGCGCGCCCGCGCCGCACGTCCCCAGGCCGTAATTCGTCATCGAGTAGTCGAGATACAGCGTGCTGGCGGCCAACTGCACCATCGCGCCGTCGGGATGCTGAAGGTGGTAGTTCAGGTCGCGCGGATAACCGTCGGCGCGCAGCAGCACCTCGACCGACTCAAGCACCTGGCCGGGGCTGATGGCCACGGTGAGCGTGTTGGTGGCCCGCGAATAGGAGAGGACGGGCGTGGCCAGCGGCGCGCTGTCCACGGTGTTGGTGAACTGAAGCTGCCGCCCGAGGCGATGGGTGAACTGGTTGGTGAAGCTCGCGCCGCCGGCCGTGGTGAGCACGAGTTCAAACGCGAGGTCGTCGCCGCAGGTTGCGCCCGCGATCTGGTAGCGGAAGGGCACGGCGTTCGAGGCGGTGGCGAACGGGGGCAGATCGGGGAAGGGAACAACATTTGTCAGCAGCACGACGCCGGGGGTGACGCAGTTGAGCGTGGCGGTGAGGCCGGTCAGCGCCGTGTTCCGCTCGTTGCGCACGGTCACCCATTCATGCAGCGTCTCGCCCACGTCGAGGAAGCCGTTCGCGTTGCCGGCCACTTCGACAAATTGCGCGGAGCGCAGCGACACGTCGCGGCGGGTGAAACGGATGGCCTGGCCGTTGCGCACGAGGCGGCTGCCGACGATGGAATACGCTTTGGCCAGCAGCCCGGAGTGATGTTCCAGCGCGATGGTGGCCGCGCGGCCCGCGCCGATGGTGGTGTCGCCCAGGGCCATGTCGCGGTATTGGAAGGTGATGTCGCCCGTGTCCTCGTGCAGCAGGGCCTGGAAGGTGAACCGCGTGGCAAAGGATTCGGATTTGATGTTGTCGTAGGTGACGACGGCGATGCGCCGGGGCGCGCTGCCCACCACGCCGAATTTGACCGCGCCGCCGCCGGCGCTGGGATCGAGGTCGCTGGTGAAGACGCAGAGGTCCGCGTTGGGCGGCTCGGGGTTGGGCGGGCGCATGTCCGCCGGCAGGTCCAGGCGGTTGGTGAGGAAGCCGAGGTTGCCGTTCGCGCCGATGTAAAGCGTGGTGTAGTTCGAGCCGTAGAACGGAAACGCGAACGGCAGCGCGCGGCTGACGAAACCGTCCTGGCCGAGCGCGAGGGCGGTGTGGCCGGCCGGCTCGATCCACGCATAGGGCGCGTCGGCGTCCAGCTCGTAATTGTAATCCACGAGGATCGTCCGGGTGCGGCTGCGCGCCTGGCCGTTGGCGGAAATGGCGGTGAGCGTGACGGCATACGTGCCGGGGTTGGTGTAAGTGTTCGCGGCGTTGAAGGTGGTCTGGAACGGGCCGCCCGCGCCCATGTCCCACTGATAACTCACGGCGTATTGCGACAGGTTCGTGGTGGTGACGGTGAAGGGCGGCGAGCCGGCGGTGAAGCGCTCGGTGTTGAACATGGGGCGCTGGTTCGGCAGCGTGTTGAAGCGGACCACCGGGCCGGGCGGGTGGGCGAGGGCGGCGTGCAGATTGAGCCGGCTCTCCGTGACCGAGGCGTTCAGCATGTCCTCGAGAAAATCCGCGTTGCTCAGGACGCGCCGGATGTGCCCGCCGGGCGGCTCGTGCGGATAATGCGCCTTCACCAGGGCCAGCGCGCCGGCCACGTGCGGCGCGGCCATCGAAGTGCCGCTCATCGTGCCGTAATTGACCGGGAGGTTGTTGGACTGCATCTGCGGCGTGAGATAGGTGGGCAGCGTGCTGAGGATGGACGAGCCGGGCGCGGCCAGGTCCGTGCTGTGCTCGCCGAAGTTCGAGGCCGCGCCGCCGAAGATGCCGGTGGCGAAGATCGAGCCTTTGTCGTTGCGATCGGTGGACAGCACGGTGACGACGTTGGCGTTGGTGAGGGCCGCCGGGTAAAACGGGTTGGTGTCGTTGTCGCTGCCGCTGTTACCCGCCGCCGCGACCACGATGATGCCGGCGGTTTCGGCGGCGGTGACGGCGTCGGCGAGCGCCTGGCTGTAGTCGCTGCCGCCCCAACTGTTGTTGAGGATGTGGACGCCCCGCCCGATGGCGTAGTTGAAACACTCGACCGCATCCGAGGTGTAGCCGCGGCCCGTGTGGTCGAGGAATTTGAGGGCCATCAGCTTCACGCGCCACGCCACGCCGGCCACGCCGATGCCGTTGTTGCCCACCGCGCCCACCGTGCCGGCGACATGCGTGCCGTGGTAATGGTCGTCCGCCGGATTGCCCGCGGACACCGTGCCGCTGGGCAGCGCGTTGGACGTGACGAGCGAGTTGATGCCGTGGAGGTCGTCAATGTAGCCGTTGCCGTCGTCATCCAGGCCGTTGCCGGGAATCTCGCCGGGGTTGACCCAGAGGTTCGCCACGAGGTCCGGATGGCTCGTGTCAATGCCCGTGTCCACGATGCCCACGATGACGAAATTGGTGACGCCGTTGGTGACCCAGGTGGCGTCGGTGCGGATGTCCCAAGCCTCGGGCGCGTCAATGTCGGCGTCGGGCGTGCCGCCGCTCTGGCCGGTGTTGTGCAAGCCCCATTGCGTGCCGAACGAGGGATCGTTGGGAATGGCGGCGATGCTCACCGCGTAATCCGGCTCGACGTGGGCGAACAAACCCGACTGTCGCAGTTGCGCCAGCGCATCCTCGACGTTTCGGCCCGGCGGGAGGCGCAACACCTGCCAGCCGCCGAGGCGCGGGAACTCGCGATGCAGCGTCGCGCCCAGCGCGGCCCGGGCGGCGGCGACTTCGTTCATGCGTCGCGCGCGCACGTCCGCGCGGGGCAATACCAGCACGCGGTCGGCGCGGTAACGGTTCGTCAGGCCGGCTGCGGGGCTTGCCACGCCGGCGGGAGAACGCGCGACATTCGGGCTGGGCTGGGCCAGCAGCGGACCGCGGGTTGACTCCACCCACAGCAGCATGAGTGCGAGCAGCCAGGCCGTTGGGAAACTGTGTCGCGGAGTTGCCGGGCGGAGGAGTTCCGACGCCCCGGCCCGATGGTTGCTGGGAAGCATGGCCGCCAAACTAGCCCCGGCGGAATCACGCCCGCCACTACCGCAAGCGGTAGTTCAGGGCGCGACGGTTTGGAGCGGGTAAAGAAAGGTCACGGTGGTTCCGCGTCCGGGGGTGCTGACCACTTCGCAACGGCCGCCCACGCGCTCGAGGCGGCGGCGCATGTTGACCAACCCGTCCGCCTGCTCGGCGGCCACCGGCGGCAGCGCGCCGGAGCCGTCATCGGCCACGGTCACGAGGAGGGTGTGGTCGCGGACCGCGATGGTGAGGCGGACCTCGCTGGCGCGGGCGTGGCGGACGACGTTGGTGAGGGCCTCCTTGAAGGCGAGGAGGAGGTTCTGGCGTTGCTCGGAATTGAGCGGATGGGCGGGCAGGGGATCGTCCACCTCGATGCGGCAGCGCAGGGGAGTGGTTTGCAGGAACTGCTGGGCGTATTCGGAGAAATAGCGGCCCAGCGCGGCGACGGAATCGTGTTTGGGATTCACGGCCCAGACGATTTCGTCCAGGGCGGTGACCATGTCGCGGGCCTTGGTGGCGATGTGGCCGAGGTGCTCGCGCATGCGGTCGGCCGGCGTGGTGGAGCGCTGCGCGAGCGAACTGAGCAGGCCGACCTCGGTGAGGGCGGCGCCGAGATCGTCGTGCAGGTCCTGGGCGATGCGGGTGCGTTCGCGTTCGAGGGCGTGTTGTCGTTCGAGTTCGGCGAGGCGGCGTTGCAGCTTGCGGCGGGTGACGCGCCGCACGGTCCAGGCCAGCGTGCCCGCGCCGAGAACCAACAGGCCGCCGAGGAACCAGCCCGTTTCGTAAAAGTGCGGCGGCACGCGGATGCGCAGCAGGTCCACCGGATCGCTCCACACGCCGTCGCTGTTGGCGGCGCGCAGCCGGAAGGCGTAGTCGCCGGGCGGCACGTAGCGGTATTCGGCGCGGCGCTGGCCGCCGGCCTCGATCCAGTCCGCGTCCAGACCGGCGAGCTGATGTTGGAAGCGGACCCGTTCGGGCGCGCCAAAACTCAGGCCGGTGAAACGGAACTCGAGGTCCCGCTTGCCGGCCGGGGTGCGCAGGGCGGGCGGGGTGCGGTCGCGGACATCGGCGGTGTGGATCGCCGCCGACTGCGTTGGCCAGAACCGCGCGCCGTCCACCCGCGCTTCCTCGAGCACGACCGTGGGCGGCTGGGGATTGAGGCGGACGGCGGCGGGGTCCACCGCCGCGACGCTGTTCAACATGGCAAACCACAACCGGCCATCGCGGCCCCGGGCGCAATTGGGCTGGAACTCGGCGACGCTGCCGATGGTCAGCAGCCCGTCGGCGCGCCCGTAGCGGCTGACGCGCAGGGTCGGCAGTTCGCCCCGGTTGAAGCGCGTCAGGCTGGCCTCGTCCACGCGGCAGATGCCGTCGCGGGTGGCCAGCCAGAGGTTGCCGACGCCATCTTCCATGACTTGCACGATGTGATCGGAAGGAAGGCCGTCGCGGGTGGTGTAGCGGCGGAACTGGTTTTCGTGCAACTGCAGCACCCCGCCGTCCGTGGTGCCGATCCACAGGCCGCCGTTGCGGGCGGGCCACAACGCCCAACTGCGGCCCAATTCCCGGATGCCGGGCGGCTCGACGCGGTCGAACTGGTTGCCGGTCCACCGCAACAGCGCGCCGCTGAACGTGCCGGCCCAGATCGTGCCCTCGGTGGTCTGCGCCAGCGCGGCCGGGCGCTCCTGGCCGCCGGCGGGATTGGCGCGATGACGGAGCCGCAGTTCGCCGTCCTTGAACGTCCAGATCGCGTCCAGGGTCGCCAGCCAGAGCTGGCCGTCCCGCGCGGGCAGCAGCACGCGCGGATCGCCCTGCAACTGCGCGCGCGGAAGCACAGGCTCGAGGCGGCCTTGCGTGTGACGCAGCAAACCGCCGCCCACGACCCCGATCCACACGGCGCCGTCCGGGCCGGCGGCCGCCACGCTGTCGCGCCCCGCCACGCCGGGCGGCAACGGCAGCAACGTCGTCTGCCCCTCCGCCTGCCGCACGATCGTGCCGCGATGCGTGCCCAGCCACAGCGCGCCGTCGGGGTCTTCGCTCACGGAATTGATCAGGTCCTCAGGCAGCCCCTGGGCCGACCCCAGCACCTCGAAGAGGCGGGGGCGAATTTGCACCAGCCCGCCGCGCTCGTAGCCGGTCCACAAGAATCCGTCGCGATCCACCAGGCCCAGCCGCAGGGAATCACTGGGCAGCCCGTCGCGGGTGGTCAGCCGCAAAAAGGCGCCGTCCGGCTCGACGCGCAACAAACCGAAGTCACGGTATCCGGCCCAGAAGCCGCCGCGCCGGTCGCCGACGGCGAAGGCGAGCGGCCCGGCCGTTCCCATGTCCTGAATCCAGCCGGGCGACTCGGCCAGCCAGGTGCCGCCCTGCCAGCGGCGCATGCGCCCCCCGGCCTCGATCCAGGCGCCATTGAGCGCGGCTGGAATGATGCGTTTGACGACGAGCGGGGCGTCGCCGGGCGGCGACGCGAGTTTCTCCCATTGGGCGCCGCGCCAGACGGCGGCTCCGCGATCCGTGCCCAGCCAGACGTGGCCATGCGCATCTGCCGTGAGCACGCGCACCGGCTGGCCCGGGAATGGCGGCTCGACGGTCTCGGCGCGCGGTTGGCCCGGCCGCCAGCAAGCCAGCGCGCCGTTGGTCTGGACGTGCCAGAGGCGGCCCTCCGCGTCCGCGCTGAAGCGGGGCTGGGCCGCCACCGGCAATTCAATGACCTCCCACTGCCAGGCTTGCTGGCGGCGCAGGCCGTGCCAGAGGGAGCGGTTCCCGGCGAGCAACAGGACCTCGTTGGTGCCCGACCAGAGGAGGCGTTCGACCCGCAGCGGCTCCTCCCGGGCCGACGCAAACCCCGCGGGAGTCCAGGTGAGCAGCGCGTCGGTGTAAGTGTTGAACCAGAGCCGCCCCGCGCGGTCGGAAAACAGCCGCCGCACCGCCATGCCGCGAAATCCGGGCGTGTTCAGGCCGTGATAGCTGGCAAACTGCACCCCGTCGAAGCGGTGCAGTCCGGCCAGCAGCGTGCCCACCCACAAATACCCTTCCGGCGTTTGGGCGATGTCGGTAACCGAGGTGGCCGGCAGACCCTCATCCGCCCCCCAAACACGCACCAAATGGCTCCGGCCGGCGACCGCAGCCGCAGGATCGCTGGAGCCGGCCAGCAGGGCGGACGCCAACGTCAGCAGCAGTCCGGCTCCGGCTTTGCCCGCGCCGACGCCAACCGCGCACCGCCCCGGGCGGGCGGGGGGACGCGCCGGCTGGCCTCCGCGGGGCGATTTGAAAATGTCGGCGCAAACAAGCACAGGCGGTGGGCGGCAATGCCGCCGGACCCGGTCAATCCGCGGACGGACGGCGGTGGATTTTGTGCATCGCGGCCTGGTCCGTCGGCTTGATGATCAACTCGTCAATGTTCACATGCGGCGGGCGGCTGGCGACCCAGACGATGGTTTCCGCCACGTCCTCGGCACCCAACGGCGTCATGCCCTCATACACCTTCGCCGCGCGGACGTGATCACCCTTGAACCGCACGGCGGAAAACTCCGTGCGCGCCGCGCCGGGATCAATGGTCGAGACGCGGATGCCGGTGCCGTTGAGTTCGAGCCGCAGCACGCGCGTGATCTGCAACTCGCCCGCCTTGGCCGCGCAATACGCCGCCCCGCCCTCGTAGGCCACATGGCCGGCGATGGAACCGATGTTGATGAGGCTGGCGGCGCGGGCGCGGCGGAGCAGCGGCAGCGCGGCGCGGCTCATGCGCAGCACGCCGAGGACGTTCGTCTGCAGCATCGTTTCCCAGTCCTCGTCCCGGCCTTCGGCCACCGGGTCGAGGCCCAGCGCGCCCCCGGCGTTGTTGACCAGGACATCCAGATGCGGTGTCAGCCCCCCGGCCCAGCGGATGAATTCATTCACGCTGGCCGTGCGGCTGACATCGAGGGGGTGAACCGACGCGCTGGCGGCACCCGCCTCGCGCGCGGCGCGGGCAACGGATTCCAGGCGGTCCACGCGCCGCGCGCCCAGCAGGAGATGCGCGCCGCGCCGGGCAAAGGCCAGTGCTGCGGCGGCACCAAAGCCGCTCGACGCGCCGGTGATGAGAACCCACGAATGGTGAAGGGAGAAATGCACGGTGCGGGAGGTGTAGGCCGGCGCCCCGCGCCGCGCAAGCGAAAGACCCAATAGCCCGCCGCCCGGCGCGGGGCGATTTTTTTGTCGCCAGCCGCCGGCCGGGCGGCAGGATGCGCCCGGCCCTCAACCGGACACGCCATGAACGTCACCCTCAACGGACGCACCCGCCGCTTCCGCACCGTCACCTTCTCCGCCGCCGGGAATGAAGTGGAGTTGATCGAGCAACGCGCCTTGCCGCACGAGTTCAGGCTCGTCCGCACCGGCGACTTCCGCGCCACGGCGTCGGCAATCCGCGACATGGTGGTGCGCGGCGCGCCGGCCATCGCGGCAACGGCAGCCTACGGTCTGGCGCAGGGCGCGCGGGCGTTTCGCGGACGTTCGCTGGCGGCGTTCGCCGGTCATCTGCGGCGGGTTTATGAAACGCTGGCCGACGCCCGCCCGACGGCGGTGGACCCGGTCAACGCCATGGACGAGGTGCTGGCCGCGATGCGGGCCGGGGACAGCGTGGCCGAACAACAGGCGCTCGCGCTGGCGGCGGCGGAGGAATTCGCGAACCGCTCGGTGCGCGAGTGCGCGGCCATCGGCCAGCACGGGCGACGGCTGATCCGCGCCGGCATGAAGGTGCTGACGCATTGCAACGCCGGGTGGCTGGCGTGCGTGGACATCGGCACGGCGACCGCGCCGTTGTATGCCGCGCAGGCGGCGGGGCGGAAGTTCCACGTGTTTTGCGACGAGACGCGGCCCCGCTGCCAGGGCGCCTCGCTCACGGCGTGGGAACTGGCGCAACAGGGCATTCCCCACCACGTCATCGCCGACAATGCCGCCGGACACCTGATGCAGCGGGGCGAGATTGACCTAGTGATCGTGGGCAGCGACCGCGTGCTGGGCCGCACCGGCGAGGTGGCGAACAAGATCGGCACCTACACCGCGGCGGTGCTGGCCGCGCGGCACCGGATTCCCTTTTACGTCGCCATTCCGCTTTCGACGATTGACTGGGAACTGCGCTCCGGACGCGCCATTCCCATCGAGGAACGGGCGCCGGACGAGGTGCTCGGCGCGTGGGGGGTGGGGGGCCATCGGCCGACGGCGGGCGGACGAGCGGAAAAACGCCGCCGCCAGTTCGTGCGGATTGCGAACCCGACCAGTCCGGCGCGCAACCCGGGCTTCGACGTGACCCCGGCGGAACTGGTCACGGGCATCATCACCCCGCGCGGCATCTTCCGCCCGGGCGACCTGTGGCGGGAGCGCGCCCGGCTGCGGGGTTGAACCCGAATTCCGAAGCGGGTGGCGTCAGGAATCCTGCCTGACGTGGCGGGCGGCCTCCCTGCCGCCCGGAAACGCGCCCGAACGACTGGCCCCCCCCCGCGTGGAGTCTTTGACTGCGGGCATTCGGAAGTTTTTTCCGCCGGGCCGGGAAGCCCGGCACCACGGCGGGCAAGGAGGCCCGCCGCCACACCGCCGCCTCGCCTCCGAACGGCCATTTCGATTTCGGAATCGGGTTGAAGCGGGCCGTCAGCCCGGATGTTTTACACCCCGCACGAAAGGCTGACCGAGTGGAGCGCCGGTCGGTGACCGGCTTTGGATGTTTTGCCGCGACAAGCCGGTTGCCAACCGGCGCTCCGGCCCCCGGAGTGTGAAATATCCGGGTCAGGGGACGAAGCGCGGCTCGAACACGGGCGAGAAGCCGTGCCTGCGGAGCAGCTCCACGAACTTCAGCAGCCCGCGTTTCTCATCGGCACCCAGGTGGTAATGGATGTGCCAGCCGAGGTAATCCTGGCGGAATTCACGCGTGTATTCGGCGCGGGTGTTGATGATGTGGTCGAGCGTGTCGAGGCCGAAGTCCCGCGCCTCGCGCAAGGCCCGGCGCAACGCCGCATTCTCCACCCCGCGCCGCAACGCCCACACGGCATACACAAACGGCAGGCCGGTCAGCCCGGTCCATGCCGCGCCCAAATCCCAGAGCGTATGGGGATGATTCGCGAAGGCGAAATCCAGCGCACGGTCGCCGATGAGCAGCACCGCGTCGCAACCCGGGGCATCCGCGTAATCCGCGAGCGGCTGGTATTCCGGCCGCAGTCCGCGTTCGGCGAGCAGCACCTGGAGCAGGGCCACGCTGGTGAGCGAGGCCGGATCGAGATGCACGGTGCGGAGGTTTTCCAGCGGCCCCCGATGCGCCAGGAACACGCTCCTCACCTCGCCCAACGAGGCCACGGCGATGCCATCGAGGATGTCGTAACGGTCCGTGAACAGCGCCTCGACCACGCTGACGAGCGCGGCGTCCAGTTCATCCCGCCGCAGCAGTTCGGCGAGCCGGGCAGGCGGCGCGTAAAGCACCTCGTCCTCGAGGCCGCGTGTCAGGGGAACGGCATTCAACGCTTCGACCGAGCCGACGCGGAACGGTGCCAGCGAGCGGTCCAGCTCCTGTTCGGTGTGGCGTTCCCGGGTGAGTTTTTCGCGGGCGACGCGTCGGGCGATCTGCTCCGGGGATTCCGGCGGCCCGGGCGGCGCGAGGCGCAGTTTGGGGAGGGGCGGGCTGTCGCTCATGAATCGTGAACCTCCCCCGCGCTGGCGTCGGCCTGCTTGCGGCTGGCGCGCCAGCCTCCGCCGTTGGCATTCTTTTCCCCCGGCCAGGAGCGCGGCGCAGCCCCGGCGGCGGCTTGGGTCCCCGCGATTCCCCCGCCGTGCGCGGTCAGTCCGGCAGCGGGACGGCGGGCGTGGCGGCCCGCCGCCGGGACGCGCGCCAACAAGACTCCGAAGTGCATGGCGCAACCTATCGGCGCCGGGCGGCAGGGTCAACGCAACCGGTGAACCCGGAATCCGGGGATGCGTTTCGCCGCGCGCCGCCCGCCGGGGCACCCGCCACCACAAAAGCGGGGCGCCGCTGATTCCCTGCCTGCTAATGATTGGAATAAGCCCCCAGCGTGCGGCCTTTCCCAACTATTGTCGGCGGTTCGCCGGCCCGCCCCCCATCCACTCATGAAAACCCCACTGCGCCTGGCACCGTTCGTCGTCGTCCTGTGTCTGACCACCCCTTCCACCCGCGCTGCCGATCCGGTGGATTGCAACTGCGTGACCAACCTGCCCGCGCTCACCGCCACCTGCCCGGCGGGCGCGCCGCAACTGGCCCGCCCGGCGCGTGGGTTGTGCGCCGCGTTCCGCAGCCCCGTCAACGCCCCGTCACCGACAGCAGCAACTCCACATACGCCAGATCCGCCGGCACCGTGACCTTGGGATTCGGCGCGGCATCCGCCACCAGTTGCACGCGCTGGCCAACCAGTTCGCAGGCCGCCGTGTCATCCGTCACGATCAGCCCGTGCCGGCGCACCTCGGCCAGCGCGCGACGGATGATTTCGAGCCGGAAGGTTTGCGGGGTCTGCACCGACCAGAGCTTCGCGCGATCCATCGTGCGCGAGATGAACTGGCCATCGGCGGATTCCTTGATGGTGTCCGTGACACGGGCGGCGGCGACGGCGGCCCCGGTGGCGCGGGCGGCGGCCAACGTCGCCTCGATGAGCGCCACACTCGTGCAGGGCCGCGCTCCGTCCTGAATGGCCACGAGTTTCGTGCCGGGCGCGACAGCGGCCAGGCCATTCCAAACGGAATCCTGCCGTTCCGCGCCGCCTGCCACAACCCGGTGCGGCTTGCGAAAGCCGAACCGGCCCGCCAGTTCCGCCAGCGCCGCTTCCAGCCCCGGACGCGCCACGACGATGATTTCCCCGATGCCAGGCGCGTCTTCGAACCGTTGCCAGGTGTGCGCCACGACCGGCCGGCCCGCGACCTCGAGGAACAACTTGTCCCCCGCCGGTCCCATGCGGGTGCCCCGGCCAGCGGCGACAATGATGGCGGCGTTCACGCGGGCAAGGTGACGGGCGCGCGGGCCGGGTTCAACTGCATTCCCGGCGGTGCGCCGCTCATTCGCCGGATTTACTTCGCCATGAGCGTTCCTATACTCCGCCGCGTGAACCCCAAAAACGTGGACCTGCACAGCGAGGAGTTCCTGCACGCGCTGATGCGCAAACAGCTCAAGCTCTCCATCGCCTGCGCGCTCGCTTTTCTCGTGGTGCTGCTCGGCCTGCCGTTGGCGAACTACCTCGCGCCCGAGCTGATGGCCAAACGCCTCTTCGGCTTCACGCTGACGTGGTTCCTGCTCGGCATCGGGTTTTTCCCCGCGGTGTGGTGCATTTCGTTCTATTTCATCCGGCGGTCCATTGCGCTGGAGGAGGAGGAGGTGCGGGAGGTCGTTGGCGCAGATGTTGAAAAGGGGAAAAGGGGAGAAGGGGAAAAGGAGAAACCAGTATGAACGGTTCACGCAAGATTACCCATCACTGGGAGTTGGACGTCTATAAGCTCTCCGTTGAAGCAGCGATGCAGCTCTTCGAGTTGTCCAAGAAGTTTCCACGTGAGGAGATGTATTCGCTCACGGATCAGATGCGGCGCTCATCGCGCTCGGTGTCGGGACACATCGCCGAGGGTTGGCGGCGGCGGCGATACGAGGCCGCGTTCTGTGACAAACTCAACGGCGCGGAGGGTGAAGCCGCAGAAACGCAGTCTTGGATTGAATACTCCGTCCGCTGCGGCTACCTGACCGCGAAGGATGGCCGCGATCTCCACCGCGCCTACGACCGCATTCTTGGCAAACTGGTGAAGATGCAGGCCAATCCCGATGTTTGGCTTCTGCCCAGACTGCCCAAGCGCGCCTAATCTCCTGTTCTCCTCCTCCCCTTTTCCCCTTCTCAAAAACGATGCAACCCATCCTCGCCCTCGCCTTCGACCCCTGGATTCTCGCCTTCAGCGCCGTCACCGTCATCGTGACGATCTGGATGGGCTTTCGCTCGGCGAAAACCTCCAAGACCGCCGGCGACTTCTTCGTGGCGGGCCGCAGCGTGAGCGTGGGCTGGAACGCCAGCGCCATCTCCGGCGAATACCTCAGCGCCGCCAGCTTCATGGGCATCGCCGGCATGGTGATGTCCAGCGGTTACGACGCGCTGTGGTATCCGGTCTGTTACGCGTGCGGCTATTTGTTCCTGCTGCTGTTCATCGCCGGGCCGCTGCGACGCTTCGGGGCTTACACGATTCCCGATTTCGCCGAGGGCCGGTTCGACTCGCCGCTGTTCCGCAAGATCGCCGTGTGCTTCGTGCTGTTCATCGGCTTCTTTTACACGATGCCGCAGATGAAAGGCGCGGGGACGACGCTGGCCTACATCTTCCCGGGATTGCCGTATTGGGCGGGCGTGGTGCTGGTGGGCGCGGTCATCACGCTCAACGTCGCGCTCGGCGGCATGAAAGGCATCACGCTGGTGCAGGCGTTTCAATACTGGCTCAAGATGTTCGCCATCTCCGTGCCCATCTTCGTGCTCATGGCGGTGTATGGGCATTATGGGAAACAACTCCAGGTGAACGCGGGATCCATTCCAATCAATTCTGCCGCAACAAACCAGATCGGCCGAATTGTTGTGGATTTTGAAACCGGAGTTCAACGCGCCGTCATTGCGGACAAGAAGATGCTGCATGATTCGGATTGGCTTTCCCCCTTTGGCCCGCTCACGACCAGGGCCGCCAAGGCCGCCAACCTTTCTGCTGAGGAATCGAAGCCCTATTCCCTCCTCTACACCTACTCGCTCATCATCGCGCTGGTCTGCGGCACGGCGGGATTGCCGCACATCCTCGTGCGCTTCTACACCAACCCCGACGGCGGCGCCGCCAAGCGCACCACCATGTGGGTGATGATCCTCATCGGCGTCTTCTACGTCTTCCCGCCCGTGTTCGGCGTGATGGGGCGCAATCTCATGCCGGAGCTTTACTCCGGCATCGGCGCGAAAGGCACGGACAAGATCGTCCTCGAACTCCCGCGCCTGTTGAACGAGAAATACGCGCCCCTCGGCTCGATCCTCTCCGGCATCACCTGCGCCGGCGCGTTCGCGGCGTTCATGAGCACGTTCAGCGGCCTGCTCGTTTCCATGACCGGCGCGATGGCTCACGATGTCTATGGCCGGATGCTGCGGCCCCAGTCCACGCCCGAGCAGCGCATGAGGATGTTCAAAATCTCGGCCGTGATCCTGGGCGGCGGGGCCATTCTTGGCGGCAGCTTCGTCGAGGCGTTGGAGATCAATTTCATGGTCGGCCAGGCGTTTGCCATCGCGGCGGCGAGTTATTTCCCGCTGCTGTTCATGGCCGTCTGGTGGCGCAAGCTCACGATGAAGGGCGCGGCCACCGGCATGTTGACCGGCGGCTTGAGCGCGGTGGTGGCGATTTCGCTGACGAGTTTCAGCACGCTGGCCAACGCCCCCGGCAAGAGCGGCGAGCTGTTCGCGCTGTTCAAACCGCTGAACGAATTCTGGGCCGCGCATCCGTTGCTCCGTATTCTGTGCGAGCAGCCCGCCCTCTGGGCCGTGCCGCTGGCCATCACGCTGATGATCGTCATCTCGAAGCTGACGCAAAAGGACGTGCCGTCGGACATCCGCATGAAGATGCTGGTGCTGCACGCGCCGGAGAAGCTGGGGTTGAAACAGGAATACATCCAGGAGCATCAGCCGCCCGGGCATTGAAGGAGCGCCGACGTCCTCGTCGGCTTTTGGCGAATGAACGGAATGACGGGTGAATCAAACCCGGGATGAACGCGGGCGGTTAATTCAACCCGCAAAGCCGGCTGGAGGCCGGCGCTTCTTTTACGCCAGCCCCAAATTCTTCACGATGGCCGTCGTGGTGGCGGCTGTGTTCAGCGTGTAGAAGTGGAGGCCGGGCGCAGCAACGCCTTCCACCCCACCTGCGAGTCTCCGCAACCGGGCCACGCCTTCGGGACTACCGCAATTCCGCGCGCAGCGCCTCCGCCAGCGCGCGTTCCTCGGGCAGCAGCGTGGCCGTTGCCGCCAGGTCCAGGTGACGGCGCGCTTCCGCCGGGGCGTTGGTGCCGAGCGCGAGCGCGTAGTAGAGGGCGATGGCGCCGCGCTCGCGTTCCGCCGGGGGAATGGCGGCAAAGGCCGCCTGCGCCCCCGCGCGGTCGCCCGCCTGCCATTGGGCAAAGGCGTGGGTGGAGGCAAAATAGGCGTTGGTCGGCTGCGCCCGGACGAGTTCCCGCGCCATTTCCCGCGCCCGGGGGGATTGCGGGTGGAGCAGCAGCGTGGTGACAGTGAAGTTGTTTTTCACGGCGAGGTTGGCGGGGTTCTGCGTGTGGAGCGTGCCGTAAAGCCGGTTCAATCCGCGCGTGTCGCCGTCCGCCTGGCACAGCTCACCCAGCCGCGCGGGCACCCAGCGTTCGCCGGGATGGCGTTCGAGCAGCACCCACAACAACTCGCGTTCCTCGGCGTTCCAGCCCCACTCCGCCGCCAGCCGGGCGAGCGCGCCGAGCAGCTTCGGCTGGCCGGTGGCCGCGCGCGTGGCGGCCAGCCATTCGGCGGAAGCCCGGGTCGTCTGCCGTTGCTCGCGCAACGCCCGCGCCAGCAGGGCGCGGCGGAAAAAATCGCGGTCTTCCCAGCGCGCGCCCTCGAGCACGGCCTGCAAGTCGGCCCATTCCCGCCGGGCCAGATGGAGGTCGGCGCGGGCCATGGTCACGCGCGGGGCGGCGCGCAACTCCGGTGCCAACGCGGCCAGCCAAGTCAGCGCGCCCGCCGTGTCGTTGATGGACAACATCCACGCGGCCAGCGCGTGAACGGCCTCCTGGCCCAGCCGGGCGGCCTCGGCCTGGCGGGCGGCCAGTTCCGCCGGATACGCGGGCGCCGCCGCCCGGTGGAGGATGTTCAGGGCAAACATCCGGTCGCTGAAGGTGGCATTGGTGGCGGTCGCCAGTTCGCGCGCGGCGGCGACAGCGTCCGCGGGGCGGTGATGTTGGAGGAATGCCTCGGCGAGATTCTGGAGAACGACGCGGCGGTGCGGGGAGCGGGGGTCGGCCTGTTCGAGCTGGCGCAGGCCGGCGAACGCCACGTTGGTGTCGCTGGCCTGCAGGAGGAGCACGGCGTGGTTGAGGCGGAGGATTTCGTTGGTCGGGTCGAGGCGAAGGCCGGCGGCGAGGTGGGCTTCGGCCTCGGACAGCCGCCGTTGGGCGGCCAGCGTCAGCGCGGCGGCCTGGTGAAAGGCCACGGAATTCCGGTTGTTGGTGGCCACGCCGGAAAGGGCGCTTTCGGCGCGCGCCGGGTCGCCGAAACTGAGCGCGACCTCGGCCAGTGCCAGATGGTTCGAGGCGCGTCCGGGGGCGAGTTCGACGACGCGCTGCCACCA
>Ga0209381_1002905_pt1 | contig 19674 bp, 16 predicted proteins | sample DewCreD2012metaG_FD_184111 | JGI IMG/M metagenome (GOLD analysis project Ga0209381, IMG submission 184111) | Hot spring sediment bacterial and archeal communities from British Columbia, Canada, to study Microbial Dark Matter (Phase II) - Dewar... ...
ATTTGCAGGTATATCAGGTCCACCTGAAAAACTTATAGTTACATATTTATTTGCATTCCTTCCACTGTATGAACACACACTGCCTATGGATGTTTCTGTTGAAGATATATTTGAAAATGTTCCCTGGTCAGCACCTGATGAATTATATACCCTTCCATCATATTTTTCTGCTGTTATTGCTTTACTTGTATTTAACCACACCCTTACAGTCACATTTGCAATTGGAATTGCTACTGTATCCCAGTTTGTTATTTTTATTTTCCAGCGTAAACCCTGCTCAGAGCAGGAACCATTGCCTGATGAATTCATTACTTCAAAATTTAATTTATGCGTTGGCGGCGGTGGTGTCCATGTAGGTGTGATTGTTGGTGTCCATGTTCTGGTTGCAGATAAATTTATTGTTGGAGTTCTTGTCGGAGTATACATACTTCTGAAATTTGGAAAATTTCCTGAAATCATTAAAAGCGATAACATCTGTAAACATCCTGCATAATACTGGGATGCTACATTTTGTGATTCAATCCATGTATAAAAACTATTTATACTTGTCTGATATGTTGAACTCACCATCAAAGAACAAGCAGCAGGTCCGGTAAAAGCGCAATTATGATTATTTGAAAGTTTATTTCCTGTTGCAACTTCATAACCATCGCCAATATTTGCAGCACCTTGCGGAGAAAAAAATGCCGCCAGCGCTGCTATTTCGCCCTGGGCAAAAGTATCGCCGTTCCAGATATAATCAGCAGCATAACGCCATGGAATTCTGCAGGAATTATATCCATAATTACCACTTCCACCACCGCCGGTATGATTTGTTGTTTCATGCGCCAACCCATTTGAGTCATTTCTGCCATTGTCTAAATTAGTATTGCATTTATTTCTAACATTATTCCAGAAAGTTACATCATTTGTAATTTCACCAAAAACACGATACCACGCAGGTGTATAATAAGATGGAAATTCAACATCATCCCACCCATCCCCAGGTTTTAAATGATAATCTGCCTGATTTACATCATATTGTTTTATCTTTGCAACTTCTGCCTGTGCAAGTGCAAGATAATTATATGACCCGCCACTCCCCCATTGTTTATCTGCCATTGCAAGTGCAAAAGCAAAATCAACATCAGCATCAGTTGCAGATCCTGTTCCAACAACACCACCACCTGATGCTATTCTCCAGTTCATTAATCCATTTGAGTCATTATAATATTGTTTATAATCCCATAAATCATTAAATGTTGCCTGGTCATCCATATAAACAGTAATCAGCATTCCGTATGCCTGTCCCTCTGAAACAGTATCATTGCCATCAGATGGCCTTTGAACACGTAGCATTCCAGAAGGACATCCAGAAGATGTTACATAAGTTGATTTCCATGTGTTATAAATTGATTGAATATTTGAAAAATTTGCATTTGTAGCTTTTATTCCATAAGGATATGTAAAATTCTGCGGGAAAGGATAGTTACCTGCTTTTAATAAAAATGGCACAATAGAAAAAATTGTTAAAATAATAAATTTTCTCATATTTTTTCCTTTTTTATCATATTATTAATATTATATCATATAAAACTAATTTTTTCCAAATTTTTATATGAAGGATAATGAAATCTTACAAATTTTCAAATCTTCCGAATCTACTAAATCTACCGAATTTCCTTATTGCCAAATTGCCTTATTGCCTGATTTATTTCAATTGTTGATTGCTTTTTGCTGTTTACTGGTTGTTTTTTGTTTTATCCAATCCGCAATCAGCAACCGGCAATCGGCAATGTATTTATCTCCCCCTCACCTTTATCCTCTCCCCGCAGGCTGTCCATTACCCATATCTTTATCTATATAATAAGAAGCAGGTATATCCTGATTTTTGAGGAAAATTACGGGTGATTTGTGGCGTTGTCTAGTTTACTTACTCCCAATTTTAACGCCCTTCTTAATCCTATCCAAGGGTTGTTGCGTAAGCCTCGCCTACTTTTGACTGTAAATTTTTTGCATGACTTTTTCTCAACCGTTTTTTACGAAAAAATCAGCGGTATACCTGCTTCTTAATACTTATGGGTAATGGACAGCCGCAGGGTAGAGGAAATTTTTTCCAATCGGCAATCGGCAAACTGCAATCGGCAACGTAGTAATTGAATCTACCGAATTTTCTAATTGCCTAATTGACTAATTGCCTTATTGCCTGATTTTTATCTTTTAAATCCAGCAAATTTTGTCAATCAAGCAATCTGGCAATCAAATAAATACATTTCACATTTCACATTTCACATTTCACATTTTAAAAAACACTTGTCTCTATTTTATAATATGATAATATATATTCTGTTTATAAATTAAAGGAGATAAATAAAAAATGAAAATTTTTAAACCAATAGATCATTTATCAAGCAGTAATTATTATAAAAGAAAACAAATTCAGTTGATTTTGTTTATCGTAATAGGAATTGTTCTTGCTTATTTTATATTCTATTTTTCAGGTAAAAATTTAAAACATTTTATTTACATTAAAAGTGGTATATCTAATTTTGAAAAAGGCAAACTTGCATATGCAATGTCTGACTTTAACAAAGCATTAAACACAAAACCAAATTCACCTCTGGCGCTTGATGGTTTGGGACTTATTTATGTAAAACAGGGTGATTTTGAAAAAGCAATGAAAACTTATGCAGAAGCAATCGCGGCAGGTTTAAAATCAAATAATTTAATCAATCATACAAAATATGGCAACAAATATCTTGATAATGGCCTTTATAAACAGGCAGAACTGGAATTCACACAGGCAATCAGATTAAGTGGTACAAATTCAACTGCTCTTTTCGGTCTGGGCTGCTGTTATCATGCAATGGGAAATTTAAATCAGGCAATCAATTATTATACAAAATCCTTAACATATAATCCTAAATTTACCGCAGCGCGTAAAAATCTGTCAATTGCAGAAGATGAAAAAAATAAAGGTTCAATTTATTATTTATATGACAGAAATGGAGAGCCACTTGCACGCTATAATTTAATTTCCGGGGAAAATAAAAAGACATATCTTCTTGACTTTAAAGCCTCTCATCTTATCGGCTATGACAGTGACAAATATGGCAAATATGGACTTGAAAAATACATTGAACAGTACAGTCAGGGAAACAAAATATATTTAACCATTGACTCCCGCTTGCAGCAGACAGTTGCAAAGATTATGGGTTGGTATAAAGGCGCAATAGTAATTTTAAATCCATCGACAGGTGAAATACTCGCTATGTACAGCCAGCCAACATTTAATCCAAATACAATTGATAAGGACTGGCGAAAAATAAATAGCAACCCAAATAAACCATTATTAAATAGAGCCACTGAAAAATTATATGAACCGGGCTCTATTGCTAAAATTATTACAATATCAGCTTTTTATGAAAACAACCTAAAAGAAAACACAATATTTCCTATACGCTGCGCCGGCTCAACTATGTTTGCCAATAAACCTTTCTGGTGCTGGGATAAACACGGCAAAGTAAAATCAATTGAACAGGCAATTGAAACATCCTGTAATATTGCAAGTGCTTTTCTTGGTTTTTCAATAGGTATAAATTCATTAGTTGAATATGCTACAAGATTTGGTTTTAATAAAGATTTGGATATTGGTTTTTATGATACTATCAGAAATACAAAAGTTTCTATTCCTGTTGCCAAAAGTATTTTTCCGGCAGAAGTAAAAGATAAATATGAACTTGCAATGGTGGCAAGTGGTTTGACTCCTGCCAAAAATAACCCATATATGATAACGCCACTCCAGGCAGCAATACTCGCACAAATAATTGCAAACAATGGCAGCTATATTAATCCATTTATAATAAAAGAAATAAGAAATATAAATGGGAAACTTTTATATAAAAACACTTTAGTTGAATCAAAAAAAATTATTTCTCCTTCTACTGCTTCTAAAATAAAATCCCTTATGGAAAAAGTTGTGGAAGACGGTATCGGTAAAAAGGCAAAAGTAAAAGGTTTATCTGTTGCAGGAAAAACCGGAACATCAGGAAATTTGCACGGATTAAATGCCTGGTTTGTATCTTTTGCTCCATCTGAAAAGCCGGAATATGCTATGGCTATTGTTTGCGATGAAGAAGGCAAAGGTATGACAATTGCCGCACCAATCGCCGCTGAAATTTATAAATCATTATTAAAATAGCAAAATGAACCTCCCCATACTTTTATATCATAAAATTATAAATGATAATGAAAATACCGATGATAATTTATCAATTTCTTTATCTGCTTTTAAAAATCAAATTGAATATTTAAAAGCCAGAAATTATAACACTATAACACAAAATGATTTATTAAATTATTTAAATAAAAAGATTAAATTGCCAAAAAAAAGTATAATAATCACATTTGATGATGCTTATGAAGATCTTATAACACTTGCCAAACCGATACTTGATAACGCCGGATTTAAAGCAGTTGTTTTTGTTGTTTCAAAATCAATTGGTATTTATAATTTTTGGGATAATCCTGATGAAAAAAATAAAATAAAATGTTTAAATAAAAATGAATTATTGTCTTTAATTAAAGATGGTTGGGAAATTGGTTCTCACTCATTAACACATGCACATCTTTTAAAAATCACAGAAGATAAAATAATAAAAGAAATCTATGGTTCTAAATTTGATTTAGAACAAACATTGCAAATAAATATTTTATCATTTGCCTATCCTTTTGGAGAATATAACGATAATATAAAAAATTTTGTTAAAAAAGCCGGCTATAAACTTGGATTTTCAATAGTATCCCCTGCCTTTTCAGTTTTAAGTGATCCTTTTTTAATAAGAAGAATATTAGTAAAAAAATCTGATACCTTTGATGATTTCAAAAGAAAAATATCAGGATGGTATTTGCTATACAGGGGGATAATGAAAAAATAAATATTAAATAAAAATAAGTAAAATCTGTTGTCTTTTAATATAAAAATACCTTTCCCTTTTTTAATATGCTATTATTTTTATCTCTTATTATATAAAAATAAATTCCCGGCGCTACAACATTACCACGGAAATTACTTGCATCCCAAAGTGCTATCCCGCCCAATGGATTAATACTTGTTATATATTCACCTGATATTGTATATATTTCTACCTTTGACTCTTGTGCTAAAAAAATAAATTTCAGTCCTTTATTTGATTCTATTTTATATGGATTTGGATAAACAATAATTTCACTATCATCAGATGCAATAATAGATGGAGTTTGTGTTGGTGTATATACAGGTATTGATGTAAAATTAGGTGTTACAGTCATTGTTGGCGTATGAGAAACCGTTGGCCATCTTAGATAATTAATGGTTTGCAAACCACCCTCGTCCTCATCATGATAATTAACCCAGAATAAATTGGGGCTAAATACATTATCTAATTTTAAAGTTAAATTTATCGGTGGGCATCCAAAAACATGATAATCTTTCAGATTTATTACAATTATTGATTCTTGACTGTTGCCATCTGCGTCAACCCATTCATTTCCATTCCATTTTAAATAGTATATATTATCTTTCGTATAATTATAATCTTCATCTACCCAAGCTATATGTGGATATCCATTATTATCAAGTTGTAATGATGGACCAGAAAATCTGATATTATTAAATACTGAAATATTATTGACACTAATTGACTCCTGCCCTATTCCATCTACGTCAACCCACTCACTTCCATTCCATTTTAAATAATATATGTTATTATATGCCCAAGCTATATGTGGATATCCATTATTATCAAGTTGTAATGATAAAGAATCTAGAAATCCTGCATTATTAGAAACAATAATTGACTCCCGCCCTATTCCATCTGCGTCAACCCATTCGCTTCCATTCCATTTTAAATAATATACGTTATTATTTACCCAAGCTATATGTGGATATCCATTATTATCAAGTTGCAATGATGAAGAATATGCAAATCCTGTATTAGCAACACTAATTGACTCCTGCCCTATTCCATCTGCGTCAACCCACTCGCTTCCATTCCATTTTAAATAATATATGTTAAAATTACCAGAACTTGGATCTAACCAAATGATATGCGGATATCCATTACTATCCAATTCAAATGATAGTTGATCTATGTAGGAATATCCTACATACTTATAAATACAAACCGATTCTTGTCCATATCCATCTGCATCAACCCACTCGCTTCCATTCCATTTTAAATAATATATGTTATCATCATTTTCCCATATTATATGTGGATATCCATTGTTATCAATACGTATATTTATACCAGCACAACAAAAATCACTGCTTAAATCAAAAATTTTTTCCGCTACTAATACAGAATTACCATTAATATCAACCCAATCATTACCATTCCATCTAATATACCATATTCCATTTTCATTCATAAATACAATATGTTGCAAACCATTATAATCAATATAAGATGAGGACGTAAAATACATATGACTCCTTATTATAGTCATTGCTTCATGTCCGATGCTGCCTTTAATATCCACCCATTCGGCAGATATATTATTTATAAATATTAAAATAAACAAATATATAAATGTATATTTTACTATCTTTTTCATTGTTGTATCTTTATATGTATTTTTTGTTTTATTTTGCCATATCTCTGTATATATATCAACTATTTTTTTTATAAAATAGTAGGTTTTAATTATGATTATGAAGTAGATATATCCTAATATGTAGATAAAAATACTTAACAAGCGTATTTTTAGTTGATTAACTTCTTTTTTATTTTAAAACACTTCTTCATTCAAAATATAGGTTAAAGTAATTTTTATTTTTATGCCAACTTCTTTAGTTGGTGGAATAAATAAAAAACATTTTTTTTGATTTTTATGGAAATATTTTTTATTTTATATAATATATATTGAAAAACCACATAGCAAAAAATTTGCATTGTCACTGCAAAATTTCCTTTTATCAAATTTTAATCCAATTAAATAATTTTTATGTTTGAAAGCATAATAAAAAGTATTTTTTTTAAACTATTGCTAGCGGTAAAAATTTAATAGAATCTTTTTTCCCTACATATTCAAGAGATAAAATATATACATTATCAGGATTATATTTTTCAATAAAATTATAAACAGATTTGCCCACTGTATCTTTATTAATATTTGTTTTCAATTCAATAATTTTTATTTTACTGTTTTCCTCTATAACAACATCTACTTCTGCTCCTGATTTTGTCCTCCAGAAATTTACCCGCAACCCTTCTTTTATTAATTCTGTTATGACAAAATTTTCAAACAAAGCCCCAACATCACTTCTATTTTCAATTGTAAGCAAATTATTTATTGATATATTTCTGAATCCATTATCAATAAAAAATATTTTAGGTGTCTTTACAAGTTCAACTCTTTTATTTTGGTAATACGGCCTGACTATATTACAGATAAATGTTTTTTCTAAAATATTTATATATTTAATCAGATTGTTATAATTAAATCCTGTCAATATAGATAATTCATTATATGAAAACATATTTCCTATCTGTGTTGCAAATGCTTTAATTAACTTTTCAAGTTTAAAATCTTCTTCAATATGCAAAATTTCTTTTATTTCTTTTAATATATATGTTGAAAAAATATTTTTTAATATTAGCCTTTTTTCCTCTTCATCATTTGATAAAACAACTCTTGGGAAACCACCAAAAACAACAAATTCAAATAAATATTTATTTATTTCTTTTATTACAACTTTACTTAAATTAAAAACAACCTTTTTATTTGTTTTAATTGCATTAATAAATTCTTTATGCTTTTCATAATATACTTCTTTATGCAAATCTGGATTTTTAAATCTCAAAAATTCATTAAATGATAACGGATATAAAGAAAAAATAAATATTCTGCCTGTTAGATATTTAATTGCCTCTTCGCCTAATTCTATGCTTGAAGAGCCCGTAATAATTATTTTTGTTTTATAATTGTCAAACAAGAATTTTAAATTTTTGCCACCATTTTTTGCATATTGAAATTCGTCAATAAATAAGTACTTATAATTTTTTAAATATATATTTGCAAAAGTTTTTATATCTTCACAAAAAAGCCGAAGTACATCTACATCCTCAAATGAAATATAATTTGATTCCTGCAGTTTTAAATGGATATTACTAATCAGAGTCGTTTTTCCACTCTGTCTCGGACCTACTATTGCTAAAATCTCTGGTGAAGATAAATATTTATGTATTTTTTCTTCCAAATCTCTATAAATATAAATTTTAGCAGGGTTATTATTCATCATATATAAATTTTAGCAGGGTTATTATTAAAAGTCAAGATATTTTTGTGAAGTTTTCCCATATTTGAGGCAAAAAATACACGAAAAGCATTATAAATAAAGCAAAAAATGAAGAAAATACCCAAGTTTTCAAATTTACCATATATACCAAATTTAAAATCTTCAAATCTGAAATCATCAAATTTTAAATAAAAGGAAAGCATATGGTGATTTTTGAGGAAAATTACGGGCGATTTGTATTTATTGCCTAATACTATTACCATTTTAGTGCCACTTTTTAATCCTAATAAACGGGGATTTGCGCAAGCTACGCATACTTATGACAAAAAATGCAATGATTTAATTTAAATCAAACCGTCTTTTACGAAAAAATCATCATATGCTTTCCTTAAAACTAAAACAACCAAATTTGCAAATCCACCAAATCTTCCAAATTTCCTAATTTCCTGATTGCCTAATTGCCTGATTTTTTAATCTCTTAAATCCTGCAAATCTGACAATGAGGAAATCTTGCAAATTACCAATTTTATCTTCTAATTGCCTTATTGACTAATTGCCTTATTGCCTAATTTTTATCTTTTAAATCCAGCAAATTTTGTCAATCAGGCAATCTGGCAATCAAATAAATACATTTCACATTTCACATTTTAAATGGTTTTTCCAATCCGCTTTATCCTCTCCCCGCTGGGTCTATCCATTACCCATATCTTTATCTATATAATAAGAAGCAGGTATATCCTGATTTTTGAGGAAAATTACGGGTGGTTCGCAGTGTTGTCTATTTTACTTACTCCCAATTTTAACGCCCTTCTTAATCTTATCCAAGGGTTGTTGCGTAAGCTTCGTCTACCTTTGACCGCAAACTTTTGTTCGACTTTTCTTCAACCGTTTTTTACGAAAAAATCAGCGGTATACCTGCTTCTTGATACTTATGGGTAATGGTGAGTTCACAAATGGGGATTAAGGGGGATTTGTTTCCTTAAATCTCCCATTTCCCCTCTTTACGAAAGCTGTCCATTACCCATATCTTTTATCTATATAATAAGAAGCAGGTATATCCTGATTTTTGAGGAAAATTACGGATGGTTCGCAGTGTTGTCTAATTTACTTACTCCCAATTTTAACGCCCTTATTAATCCTATCTAAGGGTTGTTGCGTAAGCCTCGCCTACTTTTGACTACAAATTATTTACTCGACTTTTCCTCAACCGTTTTTTACGAAAAATAAAGCGGTATACCTGCTTCTTGATACTTATGGGTAATGGTGAGCCGCTGGGTAGAGAAAATTTTTTTCAATTTTCAATTTTTTCAAACCGTAAACCGAAAATCGCAAATCGTAAATTTTTTTATCTCTTACTTTTTGCCCTTTTAAACAAACTTCCCAAAAAATTAAAATCCAGCATATTTAAACGCTGTGCAGTTTTTATTTCCTGAATAAATAAATACATTGATGAAACAATATGAAAAGCTAGACCCTGAAAACCATCTAAAAATCCAAACTTAAAAAAATAATTTTTTATAAAATTATAAAATGGCTTTATAAATATAGAATACCCGGTTGGTATTTTTGATACACTCACATTTTGTATTGCTTCAAGTTCTGTATATTTGTTTATATTTTCTATGTGGTCAAATATTGTTTTACTTGTAAAGTGCAGTATTTCACCTTTTAACTTTTTTGTTTTACCGGTGAGCCACACGCCTTCATGTATTTTGGTTTTATTAAAACTGCCTTTACCTTTTTTGAATAATCTTAAATGATAATCAGGATAAAGCCCGCCAAATCTTAAAAACCTGCCATAAAAATAATTTTTAAATCTAATTTCATATCCATCATATTCAACTTCATTATTTAATAAAATACTTTTTATTTCATCTTTTAATTCATCAGACACAATTTCATCTGCATCAATACTTAATATCCAGTTTCCTTTTGCTTTTGATATTGCAAAATTTTTCTGCTCTGAATAGCCCTGCCATTTTTTATAAAAAACCTTTGCCCCATACTTTTTACATATTGAAACTGTCTCATCAGTGCTCCCGGAGTCAACAACAATTATTTCATTCGCCCATTTTACTGCATCAAGACATCTACTAATTATTTTTTCTTCATTCTTTGTTATTATTACAACTGAGAGTTTATTTTTCATTTAAAACTTCCTTTATAATATTGTGAATTTTTTTTTGCATAATTTTTTCATCAAATTTTTCTTTTACTATTTTATAAGCTGTTTTACCTGTTCTTTTTATTTTTCTCCTGTTTTTATATACATATAAAATCTTTTCCGCAAGTTTTTCTGCTGAAACTTCTTTTACTAAAAATCCGTTAACCCCGTCTTTTATTATCTCAGGTGTGGCACCGGTTGCAAATGCAATAACAGGTTTTTCAAAAAGTCCTGCCTCTATTGTTACAAGGCCAAACGGCTCTGCATAAGAAGGAAGTACAAAAACATCAAAATCACTGACACATTTGAATCTATCAATAAAACCGCCAAATATCACAGTATCATTAAGATTGAAATTTTCAACAAGTGATTTTAATTCATTTTCATATTTTAAGTCACCATCTGATTTACCAGCAATAAAAAATTTTATATTTTTTTCTTTTTGTTTAACGATAAGCGCTGCTTTTATTAAAAATTCAAAACCTTTGTTTCTCCTGAAAAAACCAATTGTGCCTGCAACAAAATAATTTTTTAATTTGTATTTTTTTCTTATTCCACCTTGTTCTTTCTTTTTAATTAATGTATTAATGCCATTATAAACCACACATAATTTGCGATTATCTACCCCTATCCTTTTCATTGATTCTAAAACTGCATTTGATACACAAATTATTTTATTTACATATTTTGATGTATTTCTAATATGTTGTGCAAGATATGAATTATATCTGTTTTCAATTATAATATGTTTATGCCAGATAATAGGAATATTTGTTGCCCTTACAACAAAAGTTGCAAGTTTTGCTGTAAAATAACTATTACAATAAATGAGTTTTATATTATTGTATTTTAAATATTTTTTAAATTTAAAGTAAAATGGTATTGAATGCCAGAGATATCTTATTTTTGCATTTTTGGGCGCCTGCATAATTTCACATTTAATTTTTAATTTTCTTAATTCCTTTACAATTAACCCATCATTAAATGATATAAATTTAATATTATAAAATTTTTTCAGATATTCTATAATTTTTAGTGTGATTCTCTGTCCGCCACCTAAAAATGGAAAATATTCAAGAAATAAAATATTATCTTTTTTTTCTTTCATTTTTACTTCCTGTTATTATTGTAATTCAGTATTTTTCCAGTGCGGAAATATATAATCTACACATATACTAATTCTGTTATTTATATTATCCTGTAATATTGCATCAGTAGAAATAGCATAATCAAATTTAACAATAAAAATTTCAGATGGTTTAAATCTAAAACCGGTCCCTATTGCTATTGTTTTATCAAAACCGGTTCTTAAATAAAAAAATTCATTGACTTTTATTTCTAAACCCGGCTTTATCAAAAAATATCCAAAAGTATTATAAACCCCATCCAAAGCAAATAAAATATCAAAATTTTTTACATCAAAAACTGATTTTAAATTATATGAAACACCTGTATTAATTGACAGAGGAATATCCTCTGTATATGCATTTTTATCCCAGTTTAAATATGTTGAAATATTTATTGCAGACAGCCCAAAATATAAATTATCAATAATTTTCAATAAAAACCCTGCATCAAAACCAAATCCTTTTGCAGTATTCTGGTAAATTGATTGATAAATAAATTTAAAATTTCCACCGAAATCAAGATTTTTTGAAAGTTTCATTGCAATTGTAAAATAAAATGTATGCGCAACATCAGAAATCAACTCCATAGGGTCAGGGGAGTTGGTAAGACGTTTTTCAATTGCTCCTGATGAATAGTTAAACCACGAAAGTGCCAAAGAATAATGGTTATCTCCTATTGATACCGGCTTTCCGGTTGAAATATAATTCACACTCCTTCCAAAACTTAATAAATATGTCTCAGCATATAATTCAAACCCGTCTAAATTTATGATTCCTGCAGGATTGTATAAGACCCCGGACAGATTATCAGAAATTGATGTCCATGCACCACCCATTGCTGTAGCACGTGCACCGGCTTTTAATTTTAGAAATGCAAGTGGTTCTCCGCCATAATCTCCATAAACACCAGCAACTATTAAACTTAATAAAATAATAAATATAATTTTCTTCATCAGTGCAAAACCACTATTTTATTTTTTCCTGAACTATTTTGTGTCTTTATCACATAAAAATATGTGCCATTGCCAGCCATTTTATCTTTTAAATTTTTTCCATCCCATCTTACAAAATTCTGACCCGCAGTTATATTTGTTTTACCCACATCTTTTTTCCACACAACATCACCTGCTGCATCATAAATAACAATATTTACATCTGTTGGTTCATCCACAAAAAATGTAATATTTGTATATAAATCCATTTCAGGTGAAAAAGGATTAGGCCAGTTATAGGTATTTATTTGAGTTGCTGTATTAAAATTTTGTTGAAATGCTCTGACAAAATTAATTCTGCCCCAACCGGTATATTTATCATATCCTGATGCACCAATATCATCTGCTGTTTGTTCTATTAATTTTCTAATGGTATCTGAGGTTGCATCATCGTATTTTAATAATAGCATAGCAGCAAGAGCAGATACAAAAGGAGCAGCAAAAGAAGTGCCGCTTAATTCTGAATAAGCACTATCTGAAGCATTATTTGTACTTAAAATTTCTTCACCCGGTGCAGTTACATCTATTTTGCCGTAATTTGAAAAACTTGACCTTATATCAAATTCATTGCAGGACGCAACACTTATCACATTTGAATATGCTGCCGGATAATAAGCATTTACTGCATCATTACCTGCTGCTGCAACATTTATGCAACCACGAGAAGCAGCGTAATTTATAGCATTTTGTAAAACAGGACTCGGGTCATAACCACCGAAACTGTAATTTAAAACCTTTGCGCCATTATCAACTGCCCATTTAACACCTGTATAAACATCACTGTCATATCCTTCTCCACTTGATGCCAGTACTTTTATTGGCATAAGTAAAACTTTTGCAGTCCAGGATGAGTGCGTATATGCAGAACCAGCCATAGAAGCATTTGTAAGCGGTGGTGGCCATGTAAAATTATCATTTGTTCTGGCTGAAATAATACCAGCAACATGGGTTCCATGGCCGCCATCACTTGAATCATCAAGAGGTTCTGTGCCAGGGTCTAAAACATTATATCCATTTACTGTCATACCATAAAAATCCTGATGCGTGGTTCTAACTCCGGAGTCCAAAACAGCAACAATAATAATTTTATTTTTTGAAGGGTCAATGAAACCCCATGTAAATGCCTGGTCTGCTTTTACAAGATTAAAACCATACTGCTGGCCCTGCTGATAATACCAGTCATTAGGGCCTGTAGGTGCAGGAATTGGTGTATAAAGTGCATATCTTTTGTAATTTGGCTGGGCATAATTTACAAATGGAAGTTTTTGTAAATCCGAAACTATTTTTGATAAATTATTTTTATTTTTTACTTTGTATCTTATAAAAGGAATATTATGCAGTTTATGTGGAATTTCTGTTAATTCATATTTTACTTTTAAATACTCAATCGCGCGTTGGAGTGACTCCGGCTTTTCATTATATATTTTATAAAAATTTTGTTTATCATTTTCAGAAAAATCATTTTTAAATTCAACCAGTATTTCATCATCAAATGACTGTTTGTCTTTTATCTGATTTATCTGCGAATAAACAGGGAAAAATAAACTTATAAAGAAAAATGATATTATGATATTTTTTAATTTCATAAAATTTCTTCTATTTTATCTATAATTACTGCTGCGAGATTTTCTTTTGTGTCTTTGCCGGAAAAAAGGACTTTGGCTTTTTTATCAAGTATTTTTATTTCATTTATATCAGAATCAAAGCCGATATCTTTTTTTGATATATTATTAAAAACAATTAAATCAAGATTTTTATTTTTTATTTTTTCTTTTACTTTTTCTAATGAATCATCTGCCTCTGCTGCAAATCCAATTAATAATCTTTTTCCTTTTTCTTTTCCCGTCTCTGCTATTATATCTTTTGTGGGTTTTAACTCAAGTTTTAAATCATCTTTTCTTGAAATTTTACCTTTGACGGTTTTTACAGGTGTAAAATCGCCAACAGCAGCAGCGCCTATTATTACATCCGCCTGTTTATAATATTTTCTTACTTTATCAAACATATCTTCTGCTGATTCAACATTTTCTACGATAGATGCATCAGGAATATAATTTGATTTTCCCGTTATGAAAATAACCTTTGCACCTCTTGCCATTGCTTCTTTTGCCAAAAAATAACCCGTTTTACCGGAAGAAGGATTAGAAATAAATCTGATATTATCTATGTATTCTCTTGTGGGTCCGGATGTGATGAGAAATGTCTTGTTATTTAAGGTCTTTTTTTTTTCGTCTTTTAAATACGATAAAACCTTGTCTTTTATTAAATCAATATCTGCTATATGTCCTTCTGCGTAATCACCGCAGGCGAGTTTACCTTTTTCCGGTCCTATAAAAATATATCCAAGATCTTTTAATTTTTTTACATTTTGCTGAACTATTTTATTATTCCACATATTATTATTCATAGCAGGTGCAAAAATAACTTTTTTATCTGTAGCCATTATCACAGTTGATAAAAGGTCGTCTGCAATACCTGATGCAACTTTTCCTATTATATTGGCTGTTGCAGGTGCAACAAGTATTAAGTCGCATTCCCTGGCAAGGTCTATATGAATTGTTGCTGCTTCTGGATTATTAGAGTTAAAAAACATATCAGTAAAAACAGGGTTTTGTGACAAGGTCTTCAAAGTAAGTGGTGTAATAAAATGACCAGCACAAGAAGTCATAACACATATAACTTCTATGTTATTGTCTCTTAAAATAGAAATCAAATCGCAGATTTTATAAGCAGCGATACTACCTGTGAGTCCAATAAGAACTCTTTTTTTATTTTTTTCAATCATCAGTATTTATTCTATCAATATCAAACTCTGGAAATTTCAGTTTATCCTGCATAAATTCTTTTAATGCAACAACTGTTGGTTTTAGACGTCTGTTTTCTTCGTCTGTATCAGCAGGATTTTCGCGCAACTGTTTTGCACGATTTGCAATAATAATAACTGCTGCATATTTATTTCCCGCTTTCTTTTTTAAATCAAGTGTTGTATAAGCAACTTTTTCCATCTTTTTCCTCCTGTTAATTTGTAAATTTTGTTTTAAACCTTTCAAACTTATATATGGCTTCCAGCACAGCCACAGTATCATTGATATCTTTATTAGTTATTATATAATCATATTTTTTTTGTTCTTTCAATTCTTTTTTTGCAAGTTGTATACGTCTTAATGCTTCTTTTTTTGTCTCTGTTTTTCTCTTAAAAAGACGGTTTTTTAACTCCTCTAATGAAGGTGGTTTTAAAAAGATAGTTATACATTTTTGCACTTTTTTCCTTATTTTTGCTGCGCCCTGAACATCTATGTCCATTATAACATTTAATCCGCGATTTATTGATTTTAAAACTGTACTTTTTAATGTTCCATAATAATTATCAAGTATTTTTGCATATTCTAAAAATTTATTCTTTTTTATATATTCTTTAAATTTTTCTTTTGAAATAAAATAATAATCTCTGCCATCTTTTTCATTTATTCTTGGTTTACGCGTAGTTACAGATATAGATAAGACAAAATCTTTTTTATGCTTTTTTAAAAATTCATTTATTACTGTTGTTTTTCCTGTGCCAGAAGGCGCTGAAATAATAAATATCAAACCTTTTTCTTTCATAATATTTTACACCTGAATTATTTGTTAATAAAATTTTTACACAAAAAAATGATATCAAACCTATTCGAGGTTCTGTGCCTGTTCTCGTATCTTTTCTGTAAGTTCTTTTATCTGAATTACCAATCCCACAATATTAACATCCTGTATCTTTGAACTAATTGTATTAACTTCCCTGAAAATCTCCTGTGTAAAAAAATCAATTTTTTTACCACTTACATCTAACTTCGTTATCATCAACAGCTGTTTTATATGTGACTCCAATCTGACAAGTTCTTCTGTGACATCATATTTTTCTATTATTTCAACAACATCTTTATTTATTATATTTTTATCTGTGTCACTTTTAAAAATTTCTTCTATTTTTTTTCTGGTTTTTTCTGTATACACATCTCTGAAATTTAAAAATTGTATTTTTATTTTTTTACTAATTTTTTCAATTTTTAAAATATTTTCCCTGATGTTTTTTATAAGTCGCGTCCCTTCTGCTTTTTTGGATTTTTCAAAATCATCAATCGCTAAAATCACTGCTTTTTTTATTTTTTCAAAGGACAATTTATTATATCCATACATTACCTGTGTTGTAGCCACACCTTCAACATCTCTTAAAATATATTCAATTGGTAAATCCTGCTTTATATTTAATTTTTTAAACATATTTTGAATTTTTTTATATGCATCATTAAATAAATAATTGTTTATAATATATTTTCTTTTTATTTTTTCAATATTAAAATTCAAATACATATCAACTCTGCCACGTGTAATTCTCTCATTTATAATTTTATAAATTAATGGCTCTGCTTCAATTAAATCCTGTGGCAGATGCAGATATATTTCTTTGTATTTTGAATTTAATCCTCTGATTGCAATGTTTAATTCCGGTGTTTTATATATACCCCAACCGGTCATACTACCTGACATTTTTTTCTCCTTAACTGTTTATTGTCTTGCCACAGCAACAACAAAAGCAATAACCGAAATAATAAGTGCAGTAATACCTGTATAAGGCCACATAGCAATTGAATTAAAAATATTATCCGAGTAACCGTATTGTTTTTTTAGTTCACTTATTTCCTTTTTCAAACGCGCTATTTCAATTTCATTATTTGATATTTCCTTTTTTAACACATCTAAGATATCATCCCAGCTCTGCATTTTATCAACTCTTAATTTAAGGGTATCTTTTATTTCTTTGAAATCACTATCAAGAGTATTTATTTTTTTTACCTGTTGATTGTAGTTGTTATCTATTATTTGTATTTGTTCATTGTATTTATTTAATTCTTTTAATACAGAATTATCAGTGTCTGCCATTTTTCCCATATTTTCCTGCATTGTTTTAATTTCTGTTTGCGCGTCCTTTAATGATTGACTTAATTCTTCCATTTTAATTTTTAATTCAGAAATTGAATTTTGAATTGATTTTATTTTTGCATCTGTTTGTGAAGAAGTAACAGAGACATTGGTATCGACAGGTTTGGGTTTTTTTGTTACATCCTCTTCCACGATTAGTTGTTCGCAGAAAACTTGCGTATTTAAAAAAATAAAAACAAGAAAAACTAAAAATAATTTACTGGTTTTGATTTTCATCTTTGCCTGCATATCTTTCATATAAATAATCAAAAACAGATACAGCTGCAAAACCGCCACCAAAAACAATGAAAATAAAACCAATTGCTGATTCAATAACAGGGTCCCATTTACCGCCTGCAGTAAAAAACACAATCAATGATATAATAAAAAGAAAAAACAAAAAAATGATATTAATATAAAAATAATCTTTTAAAGTAAATTTTTCCTGCTCTGGTTTTTGTCCCTGTTTTTTTTGTTCTTTATTTGACATAAAAACCTCCTTAAATTATTAACTTCTTCCAACGCCTGTATAATTAAATCCTAATTTTTTAACCAAATCCGGATCATAAATATTTCTGCCATCAACTATGTTAGGACTTTTCATCAATGACTTTATTTTTTTCAGGTCAAGTTCCTTAAATTCATTCCATTCTGTAAGAACAACAAGACATTCTGCATTTTCTGCAACTTCATAGGCATTTTTTACATATTTAACTCCTTTTATCATCTTTTTAGCATTTTCAATTGCAGCAGGGTCATAAGCTTTTATCCTGCAACCTTTTTCAAGCAAAGCATTCATAACATCAAGAGAAACTGCTTCTCGTATATCATCTGTTTCTGGTTTAAAAGCAATACCTAAAATCCCGATTGACCTTCCTTCTACTGTGCCGAGCATCTTTTTAATTTTTGTAATAATTGATTTCTTTTGAATTTTATTAATTTCCATAACTGCTTTTAACAGTATCGGGTCATAATCTTCGCTGCGCGCAATATTTATAAGAGCTGATACATCTTTTGGAAAACAGGAACCACCAAAACCAGCGCCTGCATTTAAAAATAATCGCCCTATTCTTTTATCAAGACCCATTCCCATTGCAACTGTTTCAACATCTGCGCCAACCTTTTCACAAATATTTGCTATTTCATTTATAAATGAAATCTTTGTTGCAAGAAATGAATTTGAAGCATATTTAATCATCTCTGCGGAACGCAGGTCAGTGATTATTACTTTTGTATTCAGTGGTTTAAATATCTCTGCAACTTTGTTTGCAGCAATTTTATTTTTTGCACCAATTACTATTCTATCCGGATTCATAAAATCATGTAAAGCACTGCCCTCGCGCAAAAACTCCGGACAGGAAACAACATCAAATTTTTTCTTTGCCTTGCTCGTATCCTCAATAATTGATTCAACCAGATCGCCCATACCAACAGGCACAGTTGACTTATCAACAATTATTTTATAACCATTTATATATTTACCTATTGATTTTGCCGCATCTTTCACATAAGTTAAATCTGCTTCTCCGTTTTCCTTTGGTGGTGTGCCAACAGCAATAAATATGATATCTGATTTTTGAATTCCTTCTTTTAAATTTATAGTAAATTTAAGTCGTGTTTTATTTCTTTTTACCAGTTCTTCAAGCCCTGGTTCATATATTGGTAATATATTTTTATTTAAATTTTGTATCTTTTTTTTGTCAACATCAACACATATAACACTGTTGCCAAGGTCAGCAAGACAAGCACCAGTTACAAGTCCAACATAACCAACACCTATAACACAGAGTCTCATATTTCCTCCAGAAATTAAAAATGATTATATTTTATAACATAAAATAATGGAATTTACAAGAAAGAATGTGAGGGTGGGGTAACCCCTCAGTGATAGCAGGTTTTTATAAAATATAAAGTAAATTTTTTTGCTTTACTTTTCTTGCATTAATAAAATCTCCCCTGCCCCTCTTTTATACCGTAAAATTCACTTCGTTCATCACGGCACTTTGAAAGAGGGGCAATCACTTATCTTCTTTTCCCCCTTTCACAAAGCTGACCATTACCCACATCTTTATATAATAAGAAGCAGGTATATCCTGATTTTTGAGGAAAATTACGGGCGATTTGTGGCGTTGTCTAGTTTACTTACTCCCAATTTTAACGCCCTTCTTAATCCTA
>Ga0209381_1002923_pt1 | contig 19521 bp, 7 predicted proteins | sample DewCreD2012metaG_FD_184111 | JGI IMG/M metagenome (GOLD analysis project Ga0209381, IMG submission 184111) | Hot spring sediment bacterial and archeal communities from British Columbia, Canada, to study Microbial Dark Matter (Phase II) - Dewar... ...
AGGAGGCTCAAATTGGTCCCCGGGCGTGATGGCCATGAAATCAGAGCCTCCTTACGTCGGCTCCTACGCGGTTCAGGGGTGGCAAGGCGCGAAACCGGTTTTCGGGGAAGTCTCTCCCCCCAAGGGGGGGAGGGAAACCTCGCGCACGATGACCAATTGTCTATTGCATCCCGGAGACCGTGCAGCAAGCCGGACCGGCGAGGCCAATGTCGCGCGGCCATTATATTTTGGTTGGACGGACCGTCCAACCCGGCCTAGAATCCCCACGTATGGAGCGGCGAAAGCGCCCCCATATTTTCAGCACGGGTATGAAAGCGAAAACCAAGACGGCGAAAAAAGCGGCGGCCACCGCCCCGGCCAAAGCGAGCAAGACCGGTATCCGCGTCCGGCGAGCGGCCAAACCAAAAACGGCGGCCGCCACGGCTTCGGCCAGGAAAGTTTCCACCGCCACGGCGGCCAAACCGGCGGCCAAGCGAAAAACGGCGACCGCCAAGCCCAAAGCGGCGCGCAAAAAGCCAACCGCGCCCCTGCTGGAGGCCTTGCCGCCCATCCTGCTCGAGGGCGACGTTCCGCCCGCGCCGGCCGTCGCCGGTCCCGGCCAGCGCTATGCCCTGGGCCCCGAAGCCCCGCCGGCGCATTTGCCGGGGGGGGAACCCGGGGAATTGCCGGAGGCCTACGGCACCAAGCAGTTGTTCCTGGTCGCCAGGGACCCGCACTGGGTTTACGCCTTCTGGGACCTGACCAGCGCCCAGCAACGGCAATACAACCGCCGCTCCGCCGACCGCCACCTGGTGCTGCGCGTTTATGAAAACGCGCTGGCCGGAACCCCTTGCGCCGAGGCGCGCGTCCACCCGGAATCGCGCAATTGGTTTGTGCATGTCGGCAAAGGCGGCGCGAAATACCTCGCCGAGCTGGGCTACTACGACGCCCGCCGGAATTGGACGCGGATTGCGGCCTCGAAGGCGACGTTGACGCCGCCGGACACGCTTTCGGAGGATACCACCGCGCGTTTCGCGACCATGCCCCCGGACCTGTCGTTTGAAGCCATGATCACCCTGCTCAAGCAGGCGGCCCTCGAGCACCGCCCCCTGGCCGAAGCCATCCAGGAAATCGCCGCCGTCGCGAGCGCCGCGGCGGCCGCCGCGGAGGCGGGAGTTCAACCCGCCGCTTTTGCGCCGGCGCCCGAAGCCGGGCCGGCGGCCTGGACCCCCGAGCAGGAAAAAGCCCTGGCCCGCCTCATCTCGGTGGACGCGGTCCGGCGGGTCTGGATTGGCTCGCTGGAGATCACCGAGTTGCTGCGCCGGCAATTGGTGAAAGAGCTGGCGTCCCAGGCGGCCGTGCCCGCCCCCGCTTTGCCGCCGGGCCAATTGGGCAGCCTCAGCAGCCCCATCGGCGGCGCCGCCGCCGCGGCCCGCGCCAAGGGCTTTTGGTTTAATGTCAACGCCGAGCTGATCATTTACGGCGCCACCGAACCGGACGCCGCCGTGCGCATTGCCGGACGCCCCATCCAACTGCGGCCCGACGGCTCTTTCACTTGCCGTTTTGCCCTGCCCGACGGCCAATTTGATCTGCCCGTCACCGCGGAGTCGGCGGACCAAACGGAGGGGCGCATGGCTGGTTTGAAATTCAGCCGCCAGACCGAATATCGCGGCGCGGTGGGGGTTCACCCCCAAGACCCCGCGTTGCGTCCGCCACTGCCGGCCAACGTGCCGCCGAAAGGTTAAGCCAGGGCCGCCGCCCGTTCCAACCAGCGAATTGTCATGCCCGGTTATCACGCCATCATTCTGCACGCGCACCTGCCTTTTGTGCGGCACCCCGAACACGAGCGGTTCCTCGAGGAATCGTGGCTGTTTGAGGCCGTCACCGAAACCTACCTCCCGCTGCTGGAAGTGATGCGGGGCTGGCGGCGCGACGGCCTGCAGGCGCCGGTGACGCTCAGCCTGTCGCCGACCTTGTGCGCGATGCTGCGCGACCCGCTGCTGCAAAACCGCTACGAACGCCACCTCGGCCGCCTGATCGAACTCGCCGACAAGGAAATCCACCGGACGCACTGGGACCGGGCCTTTCACGACTTGGCGTGGATGTATCACGAGCGGTTCACGCGCGCGCGCGCCGTTTGGGAAGGCTGCGGCCGGGACCTGGTCGGGGCCTTCGGCCAATTGCAGGACTCCGGCAGCCTTGAAATCATCACCTGCGCCGCGACCCACGCCCTGCTGCCGCTGGCGGCCGAGCATCCCCCCTCGCTGCGGGCGCAGGTGCTGGTGGCGCGCGATTATTACCGCGAATGCTTCGGGCGCGAGCCGCGCGGCATGTGGCTGCCCGAATGCGCCTACGCCGAGGGTGTCGAGCTGGCCCTGCAGGAGGCGAACGTGCGCTGGTTTGTCACCGACACGCACGGCCTGTTGCACGCGCGCCCCCGGCCGCGCTACGGCGTGTTCGCGCCGGTCTTCACCCCCTGCGGCGTCGCCGCGTTTGGCCGCGACCTGGAGTCCGCGCGCCAGGTCTGGAGCCGGCACGAAGGCTACCCCGGCGACCCGCGCTACCGCGATTTCTACCGGGACATCGGGTTCGACCTCGAGTTCGATTACGTGCGGCCCTACCTGCCCAGCCCCGACTTGCGCGGGTTCACCGGCCTCAAGTATTACCGCATCACCGGCCAGCAGCCGCACAAGCAGGTTTACGAGCGCCCAAGCGCCCTGCGGGCGGCCGCGGAACACGCGGCGCATTTTCTCGAGGCCCGCGTCCGCCAGACCCGCGAATTGGCCGCGGTGCTCGACCGCCCGCCCCTGCTGGTGTCGCCCTACGACGCCGAACTTTTCGGGCACTGGTGGTATGAGGGGCCGGAGTTTCTGGATTACTACGTGCGCAAAGCCTGCGCCGACCAGCGCGATTACACGCTGATCACGCCAAGCGAATACCTGCGGCGCCATCCCACCAACCAGGTGGCCGCCCCCAGCCCCTCGAGCTGGGGCGAGGAAGGCTACTGGAAGCTGTGGATAAACGAGTCCAACGAGTGGGTGCTGCCCCATCTGCGCATGGCCCAGGAACGCATGACCGCCCTGGCCCGCCGCCATCCGGACGCCACCGGGCTGACCGCGCGCGCGCTCAACCAGGCGGCGCGCGAGCTGCTGCTCGCCCAGGCCAGCGACTGGCCTTTCATCCTGCGCACCGGCACCAGCCCCGACTACGCCCGCCGCCGCGTGAAGGACCACCTGCTCCGCTTCATCGCCCTGCACGAGCAACTGACCGCCACCGCCGTCAACGAAACCTGGCTCGCCCGCGTGGAGGCCACCGACAACCTCTTCCCCGGCGTCAACTATCGCTACTGGGCGTGACCCGCCCGCCGCGGTTACGGCGCGGCCAGCGGCTTGGGCTGGGCGGCGGCCCATTCGGCCTGGCTGACTTTCTTCACCTCGTGCAGAAACACGAACGCGCCCTTCTTGTTGCCGACTATCACCTCGGGCCATTGATCCCCGTTGAGGTCGCCAAACGTGACCTGCGTGCCCACCCCGGAGTTGTCGTCAATCAGGTAAGGGATAAAATCCACGTTCTTCCCCGCGTCGCGCGCGGTGCGGAACCAGTAAAGGACCGCGGGCGCGTCCGGCTCGACATCGCCCTTGGGGCCGTGCGCCCAGAACCGCTTGCCCACCAGCACATCCAGCACGCCGTCCCGGTCCATGTCCACCAACTCGATGGCGTGCGGCTGCGAGAATTTCACGCCGTATTTGTTGTCCTTGGGCTCCTTGTTCATGATGAGGTGCTGCTTGAATTTGATCTCGCCGCCCTCGCGGTATTGCTCATACCACGCCAGGCCGTATTTGTGCGGATCGAGGCAGGTGAGCACGTCGTTCAAGCCGTCGCCGTTGAAATCGTAGGCATACATCTGCGCCGCGCCGGGGCCGGGAGCGAAGGGGAACGCGTGGAACGTCCAAACCGGGTCGCCCGCCAATGATTGGGGCTGTTCCCACCAGCCGTTCTGCTCGAGCAAATCGGCGCGGCCATCGCCGTTGAGGTCGCCAAAGCCGATGCCGTGGGTGTATTTGTGCCACTTGCCCTTGGGCGAGATGGGGTGAAACGTGCCGGGCTGCCGGGGGTCCTGCCAGTTGAACGTCAGGTAGCCCAGGTATCCTCCGCTGTTGGCCACAATCTCCGGTTTGCCGTCCCCGTTGATGTCGCCAAACATCGGCGATTCGTTGTCCAGCACGTCCATCACCTTGTGCTTGGGCCAGTGCCCCGCCGCCCCCTTGGGGTTCTCATACCAGTAACATTCCTTGCCCGGCCACGGGTAGCAGATGATGTCCATCCAGCCGTCCCCGTTGAAATCCCAAGTGTAGGTGAGAAAATTATCCGAGTAATCGTTCTCGTTGCCCAGCGCCCCTTTGTATCCGGGAATGATCACCTCCGTGCCGTCCGCCTTTTTGATTTTGGAAGTCTTGTCCGCCGGCCGGTATTCCCCGCGGCTCTTGAAGTCCGGCCCGGGATAGATGAACGGCCCGGCCACCACGTCCATTTTGCCGTCGCGGTTGAAATCGCCGAAATGGGCCCCCTCGCACCAGAACTGATCGGTGAGCGCCAGTTTTTTGAACGTATGCAGCGTGTATTCCGCCGCGCCGGCGGTGACGGCGGCCATGGTGGCCAGAACAAGCATTTTCATGGCCCTGAATGTGCCCCCAACTCTCCGCCGGGTCAAGCCCCCGCCGGACGCCTGTTCGCTCCGCGCCGCGACTCGGTGGCGCAGGTTTCCCCACTTGCGGCCCGCCCGCCGCCAGCCCAGTGGGTATCGCGGGTTTTTCAATCCGCCGGGCCGGGGGTGTTCCCAGCGCCTTCGTGTTTCAGCAGGAAACACCCGTTCGGCTAAAACAACCGCTGCCCAATCATCTGAACCATCCGCCGGGGCGGTGGCGCCTTGGTTAGCCTTCATGCTTTCCGGGCAATCAAAATCATGGACTTCCAGAGGTAGGGAATTCTGCCAGCGCCGATAAAGCCAGTGACGCGAAATCCCTCCTCCGACACCAACTGCGACAGCGTATCACGTGACCAGAACTTGATGTGGCCTCCGTCCCACAGGGCAGTAAAATGCGTGTCCAGCTTTCCTGAAATCGCCAGCGCCAGATTCTTGAGATAGCCGTGATAGGGAGTGGTCAGGATGAGATGGCCTCCCGGACGCAAGACACGCGAGGCGAATCGCGGCAAAGACCTCGGAAGAAAAAGATGCTCTATGACCTCGCTGGATACCACCGCATCAAAGGGCGCGTCGCCAAGGCTCGCCGGCTCATCGTAAACGCCGAGAAGATGAAACGGAATCCCTGGATATGTGTGGCGTGCAATACCGATGCCGTCCTCGCTCGGGTCGCAGCCGACAACCTCAAATCCGGCCGCAGCCAAAGCGCCACACAATGCTCCGTTGCCGCAACCGAGGTCGAGAATCCGCCGGGCGGAGACGCGGCGGCAAACCGCGAGAATGTGAGGTGTGAGATAGTCCGCCGTATGCGGTGCGTCCGCCGTGCCAAAGGGGTATCGGGAGGTTATCGTGTTGGTGCTCATGGCGCGATGACGACTGCCAGTATTATTGAACGAACTTTTCGCCCGTTGTCACCAGCGGTTGGTTTTTTATTGCGGTGGCGATGCTGATTGGGCACACCCCAAATGTCAAAGCGAAAACACCAAGACCTCAGCAAGCGAACCGGCCAAGGCCAGGACCGCCAACTTACTTCTCGAGCAGCTCGATTTCGCTCAGGGTGGGGCCGTTGGTGGCCTGCAGGATGTTCAGCCGGAATTCCCGCGCGATCACCGGCTCGAACTTCCGCTGGAATGACGGCCCAATCTGCTCGCCGGCAAAAATGGTTTTCCACGCCTCGCCGTCGCGGTATTGGAACTCGAACTGCCGGACCCGCTCGGCGAGGGCTTCCCTGATGCGCACGCGCCCCACCGCCTGGGTCTTGCCCAAATCCGCCGCAATCCAGGCCTCCTTAATGCCCTGGTCGGTGGCCCAGCGGGTGTGCGCGTCCTCGTCGAAAGCCGCCTGGGGGCCGTATTTTTTATCCTGCTTATAGACGTTCGAGGCGGTGGCCTTGACGCGCGTCTCCGGTTCGACCGCCAGCGCGGCAAGCTCCATCGCCGACCCGTCGAGTTCCAGCGCGACGATGGTGTCTATCGGGTCCAGCGCGGCGGGGTCGAGCCTCAGCGCCAGTTTTTCGCCCTCCAGCGAAAGTTTCACCGCGCCGCCATCCAGCCGGCGCGCGGACAGGACCTTGCGCGGCAGGCCGGGCAGTTCCACGCGGCCTGCCGGCGCCTGCAATACATGCAGGAATACTTTGTTTCCCTTGCGCGTGCTGGCGAGCGTTTTGGTCGGTTTCCACGGCCCGCCGCGGGTGCCGTAGATGGTCTCGCCATTCTGGGCCAGCCACGCCCCCATTTCCCTCAGGCGCTCCACTTGGCGCTCCTCGATCACGCCGTCCGGCGTTGGCCCCACATTGAACAGCAGGTTGCCGTCGCCGCCCGCGCACAGGACCAGGGTTTGCAGGCATTGCGGCAGCGATTTCATTTCGTCGTTCGGCTTCCAGGCCCACTGCCGGCAGATGGTCATGCACGTTTCCCACGGGCGGTGGTCCTGGTATTTGCCCACCTTTTGCTCCGGGGTGTCGTAATCGCCGGGCGCGCCGGTGCGGTTGTTGATGATGATGTCGGGCTGCAGGGAGCGGACGTAATCAATCACCCCCTGCCCGCGCGCCTTGTCGAATTTTTGCGGCACATCGAACCACAGCAGCCCCAGCGGGCCGTAGTTGTTGATCAGCTCGGCCACCTGCGCCCGCAGGTATTTCTCGTAGCGGTCCAGGTCATGCGTTTCCCGCGCCTTCTTGCCGCCGGGGCTGGTCAGGGGGAAATCCGGGTGATGCCAGTCGCAGGTCGAGTAGTAAGTGCAGAACCGCAGCCCGGCGCGCTGGCAAGCCGCCGAGAGCTCCTGGCAGACATCCCGCCCAAAGGGCGACCGCATGATGTTATGGTCGGTCTGCTTGGTGTCCCACAGGCAAAAACCATCGTGGTGTTTGGTGGTCAGCACCAGGTATTTCATCCCCGCCTCCTTGGCCGTCTTCACCCAGGCGTCGGCGTTGAAATTGGTGGGATTGAATTTCGTGTAAAGCTGGTCGTATTCCTCGATGGGCGTCTCGCGGCCGCGGGACCAGCCGATCTCCTTGCCCGTCAGCGCCACCGGCCCCCAATGGATAAACATCCCAAATCGCGCCTCCCGCCACCATTGCAGACGCCGCGCGTCATCCGGGCCGGGCGCCGCCGCCGGACCAGCCGCCTTTGTCTGGGCCAAACCCTCCGCGACCGGACCGAGAACCGCCGCCGCCGCCAATAACCATTTCCATCCGTTGGTCATAAGCCGTCCGTTTTTTTCATGGGCCGCGCCGATCCATCCGCCGGGGCGCGGCCTTCCTGCGCCGAGGTTGCCGCGAGAAAACGAACGCGGCTTCCATTATTTTTCGCCGAATGAATTTTAACAGCCGATATCCCGCGGGCGGAACGCCGCCGTTTTTCCACTTAATTCTTGCCTTTTCCACCGCTTTTGCTTTAGCCTGCCCCCATGGTCGCAAGTCCTGAACCGCTCGCGCGCCTGGGGGCCAGCCCATGTGCCCCGCCCCTCGCGCTTTATCCCTGTCCCTCCGGGGCTTCTGGCCGAAATTTCTTTTTCAGGTATTGGCTCCAAAACGCCCAAAAAAGGGGGGGTCGCTACCTAAGTAGCATCTCACTGAAAATAAACATATTAGAAAATATTCGAGCTCTTTTTACCCCTGCCAAAGCAATTTTCATGCCAACCGAAAAATGGGGTCGCTACCTGGAATACTCTTGCGCCCTTGGCCTTCAATGGGTTACAAAGGTGTTGTCGGGAACGCGGTGAATGCCGAAAGGCAATGGAGACCCGGGGCCGACGGGGGGGTGTCCTTGGCAGGGGCCGGGTCGGGAACGCGGTGAATGCCGAAAGGCAATGGAGACCGAACGTCCCGGGCTTCGGGTTCCAAGGCCGCTTCGGCAGTCGGGAACGCGGTGAATGCCGAAAGGCAATGGAGACGCGGCGGGCCTCGTAGGCCGCGTCCGATTCACCGCGCTTCGTCGGGAACGCGGTGAATGCCGAAAGGCAATGGAGACAGGCCGCAAACCCCTTGCGGCCTGCCCAAATCTCCGCCTGTCGGGAACGCGGTGAATGCCGAAAGGCAATGGAGACTGCTCTAGGTCTCGCGACCCGGCGCAGCCGCCGGAGAAGGCCGTCGGGAACGCGGTGAATGCCGAAAGGCAATGGAGACGCTCAACGGTGACTGCGCCGCCGATGCGGCAGTTGTTGGTCGGGAACGCGGTGAATGCCGAAAGGCAATGGAGACCATCACGGCCGCGACAAGGTCGCGGCGTGCGAACAACCGGTGTCGGGAACGCGGTGAATGCCGAAAGGCAATGGAGACGCCTGTGCGGCGGAAGGGTGGCCAACACGTCCGCGAGTCGGGAACGCGGTGAATGCCGAAAGGCAATGGAGACCCGTCGCAACTCTCCGCATATTGCGTCATCGCGCCGCCTGTCGGGAACGCGGTGAATGCCGAAAGGCAATGGAGACCGCCGCCTCGGCATCAGCCTTTGCCTTGGCCGCCGCGTCGGGAACGCGGTGAATGCCGAAAGGCAATGGAGACCGAGCGCGCTCGGACAGGAATTCCCCGATCATTTGGAGTTGTCGGGAACGCGGTGAATGCCGAAAGGCAATGGAGACCTACAATGGTTTGTAGGGAGTTTGGGGTTGGGCGCTGGTCGGGAACGCGGTGAATGCCGAAAGGCAATGGAGACACTCGGCCTCGGCCTTGGCTTTGGCCGCCGCCGCCTTGGGTCGGGAACGCGGTGAATGCCGAAAGGCAATGGAGACTTCCTGGAACTCGACCGCCGCCATGATGACATCGCGGCGTCGGGAACGCGGTGAATGCCGAAAGGCAATGGAGACTGGCCGCCGCCGCTAGGCGGCAGCGGCGGAGGAACTCCTTGTCGGGAACGCGGTGAATGCCGAAAGGCAATGGAGACCGGCCTCGGCCAGGGTTATCCCCTTGGCCTCGGGTCGGGAACGCGGTGAATGCCGAAAGGCAATGGAGACGGAGAATTGTCCTGTCTTGCTGACAGGATTTTTTATAGTCGGGAACGCGGTGAATGCCGAAAGGCAATGGAGACAGCGCGCTCGGACAGGAAGTCGCTGACCATCCTAAGGTCGGGAACGCGGTGAATGCCGAAAGGCAATGGAGACAATGGCGCATCAAGAAATTCAATATGCGTTATAAAATCATCTGTCGGGAACGCGGTGAATGCCGAAAGGCAATGGAGACTTAGCAAGTCACCGCTGACATTCGCGCAAATTGCGCCAAGTCGGGAACGCGGTGAATGCCGAAAGGCAATGGAGACTCTCGGCGGCCCTTTCGCGGGCGTCCGACACTTGGGCTCGTCGGGAACGCGGTGAATGCCGAAAGGCAATGGAGACACGCCTTTTGGCGTTCGAGGGCGGTGAGCTCCCTTTCAGGTCGGGAACGCGGTGAATGCCGAAAGGCAATGGAGACGCTGTGCCGGAGATACGCGAAGAGTCCCCGGGCAGTTGGTCGGGAACGCGGTGAATGCCGAAAGGCAATGGAGACTGACGGCGGTCCCGGCACTTGTCTTCTTGTCCTTCGCGGGTCGGGAACGCGGTGAATGCCGAAAGGCAATGGAGACGCCCAAGCCAGCGACCCGCGCGCCACCGAGCGGCGCGTCGGGAACGCGGTGAATGCCGAAAGGCAATGGAGACACGGGTGGTAGCCCGAAAGAGTTGCCTAGGAAGCCACTGTCGGGAACGCGGTGAATGCCGAAAGGCAATGGAGACGTGCCCGCGAATCCGCAAATACCACGCCCGAGCGGGTCGGGAACGCGGTGAATGCCGAAAGGCAATGGAGACCGCCGGACGATACGTTCGAATTCTGGTGGGTCATGTCGGGAACGCGGTGAATGCCGAAAGGCAATGGAGACAACTGGGACGCCTTCGAACAGCGGCCACATCCCCGCCGTCGGGAACGCGGTGAATGCCGAAAGGCAATGGAGACCCGACGCTTCGGCGGATACGCTCTCAACGTTGCTATCCGTCGGGAACGCGGTGAATGCCGAAAGGCAATGGAGACCGGAAGTTCTGCAACTGGCCGCCGCGATACACTTGGTGTCGGGAACGCGGTGAATGCCGAAAGGCAAATCCCCAGCGTTGTCAATGGAAGGCGGGTATTAGCGCCGTCAGGCGCGGCATGTTTATAGCCTGGCCCGGCCCCAACAACCCTGACGCCGTTTGGGGCGGGATGACCCGAATCTGGCGGGCAACGAACAGCATGAAAAGGCCGCCCCAAACGGCGGAGGAATCATATTAGCGTGGCTCTGCTACAACCATGCCGCTCCTAGCGGAGCTGCCGTCGGCGCTATGGGCATTGGCGGACGGGGAACGTGGTGAATTGTAAAGAGGCAATTCCCGGCGTTGAAGCGGGCGCAGGGAATTTAACGCCAAGGCGCAGAGCCGCAGAGCCGCGAAGATGAAGTTTGTGGTTGGGAGAAAAGAATTTTAATTCTTTGCGACTTTGCGCCTCAGCGTCTTTGCGTTTGGCCTGCTGAACTTGCGCGGACTCTGGCCCGAGCTCGCCGCCCCTCCGAAGATCTGCTTTCGTCCCTCCGGGACTTTGGGCCGTCCTGCACCCGCATCCCACCCTTGAAAGGGTGGGCTATTTTCTACCGCCCTGCCGGGCTGGCGGCGTTATTCCACCGAAAACAGCGAAGAACCAGACTTGCGAAAACAGAGGCTGGCGCCTGGCGGGTGAAGGTCATTCCTGCTTCAGAATCTGTGTTCATCGGTGTTCATCCGTGGTTTACATCTTCCCCGCTCTCTTCCAACTGCGGAATCTAGGTTCAAGCAACAAGGTTCAAATCGCCAGGAAGATTCAATGACCAAGGCTCAAGGGCGTCCCGCGCGCCCGTCGGGCCATTGTATTTTGGAACTTGTAATTTGCTTGAACATTGATCATTGAAAATTTGAACCTTCTTTCGTCCATTCAGCGCCTGCCCCAAAAGTGCTTGTTTGGAAAACGACGTTCGCGGCGCGCACGGCGACAAATCGCGCATTGCCTCCCGAGGCCTGGCCAGTAACGCTGCGTCGCCGATAACGGGTGTTACCAGAGGTCAAAACCCCAGTTGTTGCCCGGGGGATCCCACTCCACACCGTCGTAACTGAAATTGATGGTGAAACCGCCGTCGGAGCTAATGGCGGCATTAAAGCTGCCCCGATGATTGGATTCATTAATGTCGTCCGGTGGATTGGTCCAACCGGCCAATTTTTCCCAAACGGCGAAGGTGCAATTGAACGTCCCGGACAAAGACCCATTGTTGGCGCAACTCAGGCTGAGCGTGCCTTGGGTCCGGGCCCAGATGTCCCAGTCGTTGTTAGGCGCCGCAAAATCGAAAAACTTGATCCAGCCTGTGTCCACGTTTTTCGATCCGGCGATGCTGATCCCCAGACCGGTCAGGCTCACGGAAATGTCCAGGTTTCCCGCCGTCCCGCCCAATTGCAGGGTGGTGTTGCCCGTGACCCCGGTGCGCGCCAGGGTGAAGGCGCTGTTGACCGTCGCTTTGCCGCCGATATTCAGCGAGCCATTCCCCGTCAGGCTGAAGTTGCCGTCGGTCTGCACCGCGCCATTGAACCCAAAATTCTGGTTGAACTGCCCGCCTGCGGCGCTCAGGTCAAAGCTCCCGCCGGCCCTTAACCCATTGGCGTTGTTCAAAGTCAATGACCCTGCCGCGGAGGTGAATCCGCCCAGGGACAAGCTGCCGTTCCAGCTCAGGTTGACGGCGTTGTTGTAGTTGATGGTCCCGCTCAAGGTTTTTGGCGGGAAATTATTGCCCAGGTTCAAGGTGCCGCCGGCGGAAAGGGCGCCATTGTAATTCACATCGTTTTGCAGTTGGAAATAGGCGTCCCGGAATCCGTAACCAAGGACCGTGGCATTGATGCCGTTGGCCTGCAAGTTGACCTGTCCGTTGGCCGCCAAGTGGCCGCGCATTCGCGCGTCAAAATCCAGGATGGCGGCGTTGATGTTGAGATCGCCGCCCACATGCAACAGGCAGGATGGAGACTGGCCGGGGGAGCGCGTGAAGGCCAGGTAGCCATCGGCGAAATCAAAGCCGGACAGGCCCAGGCTCAGGTTCGCCCCCGCCTGCAAGACGGCGGCCCCATTGGTGGCCAGTCCGCCAATCAGCTCGAAATCGGCCAGCGGCCCAAAGTTGAACTTGAGCCGGGTGCTTAAAATGGCCCCGCCTCCGGCCTGGTAATGGTCCAGCACTTGCCCGGGCGTCAAGGCATGGCCGTAAACCGCCACCTCGTCCATCCAACCGTTGAAATAGCGGCCCGCGGCTTCGGCGTTGGCGCCGATCATTACCGGATAATCGTTTTGTTTGAGGGTTTCCGCGTATTGGGCAAAAGCCTCAAGCACGCCATCCACATAGAGGTATTTCACCTGCCCATCATACACGCCCGCCACATGATGCCATTGGCCGTCATCCAAATTGCGCACGGAAGGGAGCGAATGATGCTGGCCATCCGCGCGTGTCGTGTCGAAGGAGACCTGGCGGGTATTGGAATAGCGACTTAAACGCCACGAGCTGTCGCCTTTGGTGACGATGGCCATCCAGCCGGCGCCCGCACCGCTCCAGGAGCCGGAAGGCACCTTGATCCAGGCTTCGACGGACACCGCCGTCGCAAAATCAAACGCGGATTCGCCGGGTATTTCGACGCGCCCGGAACTTCCATCCAAGCGCACCGCGGCATTGCCGTCGCCCAACAAAGCGCCCGCTTGGCCGAGGGTGACCCCCCCCAGGTAAGTCCCGTCGTGATCGAATACATTTTTGCTGAGGTCGTTGGCGTTGGTGCCGCTGGTTTCGCCCAGGCGCCAATAGCCGGCGGGTTCGTCGCCCTTGTCGGCGGGAACCAGGGGATCGCCACTCGTCACCATGCGGTAGTTTCGCGCCGCTTTCCGCAAAACATTGGTGAAGGCGTGGATGGGGAAATTCTCCAGGAAGGTGCTGTTGGCGTCTATGATATTGGTGAGGGCGAATTCGCCGTTGGGCTCGATGGTTCCTTGGAAACTGAGGCTGCCCAAATTGGCGACGGCCAGGGTTCCTGCCGCGCTCAGGGTGGGCGCGGTGACGGTGCCGCCGAGATCGAAGGCCAGGTTTTGCAGCTCAAAGATGGCGAGGGCGCCATTGGCCAAATCACCGTGCAGGTTGACCGCGCCGGCGCCGTTCATGGCGCCGCTCAGGCGCGCGGGCGGCGCGCCCGGAATGGCGAGGCTGGCGTCAAAGGCGAACGTGGTGCTGCTGACAGTTCCGGTGCTGGAAAAATTCACCGTGCCCTGGGTGAGCGGCAGGGAACCGAAATGGATGTCCACCGGGCCGGCTTGGAATTGGAACACGCCATCGGGCCCGATCATGCCTTGCAGGTTGACCGACCCGAAATTGCCCAAGTCCACGTTGAGCGAGCTGAACATGGCCGGGGCGCCGCCGCTTTGGTAATGCTCGGCAATTTCTGTCGCCGCCAAGGCGCGCGGGTAAATGGCGACCTCATCCAAGAGCCCGTTCCAACAGCGGGCCGGATACGTCTCGTTGCCGCCAATCCAAATGTTCGAGCTGTTGCCGCTGATGCTGCCGGTGACCGGGGTCATGGCGTCCAGCCGTCCGTCCACGAACAAATACTTCTTTTGCCCGTCGAAAACCGCGGCCACATGATGCCACTGGCCGTCGTTGACGGCGGTTTTGCCTTTCAGCTCGCTGGGCGTGGTGCCGGTGGTGTCGAAGGAGAGCACGCTGCTGTCGTAATGCCGATGCAACCGCCAGGAGCTGTCGCCCTTGGCGATGACCGCCTGCCAATTCTGGTTGAAAGCATTGACCTTGACCCAGGCCTCGATGGTCAGGTTGGTATTCAAGAGGTTGAGTTGGCTGATATGAGGCACCCGCACATATTGGCCGCTGCCATTGAACGAAACGGCAAAGTTTGCATCGTCCGCCAATGCGCCATCCTGTTTAAGGGCCGGGCCGCCGACATAGGTTCCGTTCAAGCCAGCCGCATAGTTTTCATTGGTGGCGCTGGTTCCGCTGCCCTCCCCAAGCCGCCAAAAAGCCACCGGGTTGTCCGCCAGCACCTTCGCGCGATACCCGCCCGGCGCGCGGGCGAGGATGTTGGTCATCCGCGCGGTGGGGAAGCCAAACAGGTCGGCGCTGGCCAGGGTGTTGGTCAGCGCCAGTTGGCCGGCGTTGTTCATGTTGCCGCTGAAGCCGAGATTGCCCAGGCCGGCCACATTCAAGCTGGCGGCCAGGTTGTTGATCGCCCAAAGGCCGCCGGACCGGCGCAGTTCAAAACTGACCGAGCCCATCGGAAAACCGCCAATTGCCACGCTGGCCGGCGGGGTGAAGTTGACGTTGAAATCGCCATCCCCCGCCACCGTGAAGGAAGGCAAATTGACGCGGAACAATTCGCGCACCTGGTCTTTGGCCACGAAACGGACCCCGGAGAGTTGCAGGCCGCTATTGCTCAAGCTGGCGGTGATGGCGCCGCCCGTGGGGGATTCCAAACGGAAATAATTATTGCCAAACGGCTGCACGGTGAGGTTGCCGCTGAGGCTGGCCGTGCCATCGCGGTTAATGGTCAACTGGCCGGTGAATCCCGATGGGGTTCCCACCGTGCTCAAGACCCCGCCGCTGGCCTGGGCGGCAACGGTTAATCCGTTTTGTGTCAGCCGGAAAGTGCCGCCGGCGGACATGCCGGTCACCGGCAGATTCAGGCCATTGAGCGCCATATTCGCTCCCAGGCTGCCGCTGATCTCAAACGTGCCATCGTTGGTGATGGCGACTGCGGCATCCACGCCCGGCAGCAGGGTGATTTGCTGCTGGTAGGCGGTTCCCGGGAAAATGGTCAACTGGCTGCCGCCGCTGATTCTGGCGCTGACGGAACCAACATTCAGGCCGTGGCCCGAAAAGCTCAACGCCTGCATCGAGCCGTTGGCGAGTTGCACCAAAGTCACGCCGCCGGCTTTCAAGGTCAGTCCGCTGGTCATGCCCAGCGACGCGGTCCAAGGCCCCTCCGAGTTGAATTCGAAAGGCGCATTGGGATGGGCGCCAAAAATCAGCAAGTGCTCGTCGTACAGCGACGGCAGGCGCAGTTTCGCGGGGCTGATATAGACATGGGCGGCGGCCTGGTTCGGTCCGGTTCGGGCCACGTTCACCTGGCCGGTCAGCGAGTTGCCCGCCAGCGGTTCAATCAAAAACTGGCCCAAGCCGACGGGCGTCAACGTGCCGCCGGCCGCAAAGCTGGGGTTGGGATCGCTGACAAAATCAACCGCCACGTTGTTGAATCGCAGCAGGCCATAATCCAGCGACGGCATTTGGAAATGCCCGCTCAGGTACGGCAGCCCGCTGTCTTTGGGAGTGACACTCAGTTCGGCGTTGGGAATGGAGGCCAGCACGGTGGCGCCGGCGCGCAAATCGAAATTGCCGGTCAGGGCGATCCCGCCATTGCGGCGGGCGCGGGCCAGCGGACTCAAGTCGCCCGGCAGATAATTGGTCTCGTAGCGGGGCGAATAGGCGTGGAGATGCGCGCCGCCGTTGAAACTGAGCACATCGTCAATCGGGTCGGGCATGGTCAGGGCCAGATCGGCCGTCAGCTTGACCTTGGGCAGGTTGGTCGCCAAAGAGTAAATCCACTCCTGCGCCTTGGCTTGGTAGGCGGCCTCCGCGTTGGGAGGCGGGTTGGTATAAACATTATTAAGTTCCATCCACGCATTGCTGGCCCACACGCTGATGGGCAGCAAGGGGGCTTGCCGGAGTTCGAAGACCAGATCGGCCTGGGTGACAAAGTTGGTCAGCCAATCGGTGGTTGGCCCATTGATTCGCGCTTCGAGCAGGCCGTAATCGCGCTCGGGCCCCGGCGGCAGCGCCGAGACAATGCCGGTGGCTATCGGCACGCCCAACAAGGAAGCGTATATGTGCCCCTGCACAAAGGCCTCCTCCATCGAGTAAAGCGGCGTGGGCCCCGAGGGGTCAAAAGCATCGGCGTCAAAGGTCATGATCGCTTGCAGCAATTCGCGCGGCCCCAGGTTTTCGCCGGCGCTGTTGGTCAGGTAGGGCGGGTTGGGCGCCGGCGCATAGAAGGTCAAGGCTGCCCGGTTGGTGGCCTGAAGGAGGTAATTCTGAATGTAATCCATCGCGTTGAGCAGGCGGTCCAGCGGCTGCATGCCGCTGTTCAAATCCAACAGCGCGTTCAAGTAGGGGGGCGGCTTTTCCGTCAGCACTTTCGGGAAGTCCACTTTCATGCCGCCCGCCAGCCCGCCGCGCGGGAAATAGTCGTGGCGGAAACTCAGGCCGGCAAGGCGCGCGTCCAGCGCGGCCATCTCCTCCGGGGTGCCAGTCCAGAACGGATCGCCCAGCCGATGCTGGTTCAGCATCATGATCAGCAGGTCGCGCCGGCTGGGCTTGGGATTCTCCGGGAAGCGCTGCTCGATGGGAATATAACCGCTGCCGGGCTTGGAGGGGTGGTTGGTCAGGTTGGGCATGATGATGCGCCCCTGGCTGCTGCTCACCTCAAAGCCCAGGGGGTTGACCCGGTGGCTCAGGGTGAAAGTGGCCCGCTGCAGCAGGAAATCAAAAGATTCGTTGGCGTATTGTTTGATCGATTCCGGGCTCGAGTATTTGCCATCCAAGGCGGCCACCAGGAAACTCTCCACCGACGGATAGGGATAGTTAAATCCGGCACTGCCTTCCTCAAAGGGCGGAAAAAGTTCCCCAATGCGAAAGAGCCACCCCAGGAATCCACTAACCGAGAAGGTGTAAGCGCCCGCCATGTTCGTTTTGGTCATCTCAAACTGGCCTTCGCCGGCGGTGACACTGGTGGGCAGGCCAAAAATTTTGACGTGTGTGGTCCCGCAGACGGAAAGATAGGGTTGCAAGACATCCATCGCGGCGGAGAATTGCTGGCGGAAGCAATCGGCCAAACCGTTCACCTGCTCCGGCGGCAATTGGAACAGCTCGGCCATAAAGGCGATCTTTTCGGCGTCGCTCATGGCGTTGAGCCATTGCGCGCCGGTGGCAAAATTGTTGGTCGCCAGGTGAGGAGCGACTTTCTGGGAGATTTGGAAGGTCAGCGGGTCGCCCAGGCAGAGCGCCATTTTGCCAAACTCGCGAAGGATGCCCGTGACGCAATCCCGGCATTTGTAGCCCACCTGCAAATTGCCATACTCGAGCGGGCCGAACACCAGCGAAATTTGGCCGCAGAAAGACGGATTGGGCAGGCCTTGGTCGTCGGTTGCCGCGAGGAAGAATTTGGACTGTCCGGCGGGCATGCCCAAGGTGTTCATGTAGCCGAAAAAACCGCCCGAGCCCGCCGAACTGATCATGCCCCCCACCGTGCCGGATAGGAAAGCGGACACCGCCATGTGGGTGAAGGTGCCGGAAACCATCAAGGTGATATCCGCGCAGGGCGCGCCCGCGTAAAACACCTCGCGGATGATGTCGTAAACCTTGTCGGAGGCCTGGTTGGTCTGCAACGCGCTGAGGATGGCCTCGGAGCAAACGGCTTCCATGGCGTTCATTTCTTCGTTAATGGCGGCCACCATCAGCGCGTAGCGGTCGCCCGGCAGCAATTCGGGATTGGGGGGCGGCACATTGGTGGTGACAAAAGATCGAATCCGGCTGGCCAGGTTGGTGGCAATCTGGAGGTTTGACGAGCCCAGCGCGGCCACGGTGTCGCGGCGTATGCCAAACACGTCGTTCAGAACCGGCTCGCTGATGGAGGTGAACTTGGCGATGACGCGGTTGGGGTATTTGGCCTGGTCCGGGTGCGGCTGGCAGAAGATGTTGATGGTGGGGGGCGGACAGGGACCGGGGCATTCAATGTTGCTGTTTTGGTTGTTGCGCGGCTGGCGCGGCAGCGCGGCCTTGAGCAGGCTGGCCCCGCAGCAGCCATCCGCCGCCGAGCCGCGCACCAGGGTCGGGGGCTGTGGAATCGGCGCCAGCGCGGCCGCCGAGTTCACCGCCCGCTGGATGGTCGAACGCAGCGTCTCCCAACTGATGACGGCCGGGAAATTGAAGGTCGCCAAAGGCTTGCCATCCGGGTCAATATAGCTGGTGAAATCGCAGGGGCTGGCGTTTTTATTAAGGAATGAATAGCCGCCGGACGCGCCGGTGATCAGGAAGCCGGTCTGGCCGAGAGGAATGCCGACGTTGCCGGCGTTGACATCCAGGCAAACGCCAATCGGCCCTTGCATGTTCACCGCCACGATCAATTTGATTTTATAGCCGTTGTAGCTGCCCGCCGCCTTGCCGGCGAAATACATGGTCTGGGGATTTTCCAGCCCGCCGATATACAGCTTGCCGCCGATGTCCTCGATGGGCGGCAGATTGAAGCCGCCAATTTCCAGGCCCAGCCCCGCGATGCTCCGCACCGCGAGCAAACCCTCCGGCGTGATCCGCAGCGACACATTATCCACCCGGCCGGCAATGACCGGATTCTCCGCGCCGGGCGGCAGTTTGACATCAGCGCTAATCGTCAATTCAAGGTTGGTGGGGGCCAGGTAATAAGGCAGCTCGGCGCTGGGTTCCAGAAAGCGGAGGGTGGCCTTGCTGACGCGGGCCGGCAGCATTTGCACCAGGTCGAACTGGGTGGCGTCATAGCCCAGCGCCGCCACGCTGAACCGCGGCAGCCGCCGCGGATCGAAGAAAGTGAATTTGGCGTCTTCCAGCATAAAAGCGGGGCCGCTCGGAATGTGCAGCGCGCCGCCGATTCGAAACACCAGGGGTCGGTCATCGCTGAGGTCAAATAGATTGGTGAGGCCCTCGATTGAAATCAGGGCGTTGGTGATCAACAGACCATCGGCGCCGCCCAGGTGGAAGTTGCCTGAGAACTCGAGCGTCTCCAGCGCCAGGCGCGGATATTCCGGCGGCGGCGGCAAAGTGAGCGAGCCGCATACGGTCGAGGCCACCGTATCCCCCTCGGCCCCGGTCAACATGCTGGCCGGCAGGGTCAGTTTGATGCCGCCGCTCAGCACGACCGTCGGAATTTGTCCCGGAGCGGCGGGGTGAACCGTCAGCGCGCAACCCGCCGCGCAGTTTTCATTGCTGCGGCCCATTAGGGTGAAAACCACCCCGCCTTGATCCAGCAGCGTCAGGTCGTTGCCCAGAGCGATGGTGCCGCTGGGCAGGCCATCCAGCGACCAGGCGCCCTTGATGATCTCGACGGTGGTGGTTTGGCCCTTGGGCAAGGGGATTTTGGCCACCCCGTTGATGTTGGTGAAAACCGGCAGCCGGTCGCTGTCGAAGATGAAGGTGGCGGCGCACAGCTCCGCGCCCAGGCCCTCGATCGAAGTGGGCTTGATGCCGAGGTTGGCAAATTGCAGCTCGCCGCTGAAGGAGAGGCTGGAGGCGGGAGGCTGCGGATCGGAGAGGAAAGTGGCG
>Ga0209381_1002929_pt1 | contig 19501 bp, 26 predicted proteins | sample DewCreD2012metaG_FD_184111 | JGI IMG/M metagenome (GOLD analysis project Ga0209381, IMG submission 184111) | Hot spring sediment bacterial and archeal communities from British Columbia, Canada, to study Microbial Dark Matter (Phase II) - Dewar... ...
CCTGAGCCGTCGCCGCACGCAAGCGGCGACGTTCCGCAGGGTTCGATCCGTCACAGCACCGCCTCCCGGTAGGGCGTGATCACCCGCTTGACCCGACCGACCTCGGCGTAACGCGGCAGCGCCGGCAGGATGTCGGGCACGCCCCGCGCCTGGCCGGGCCGGTCGCAGCGGAACCAGTGCAGCACGCTCGTGGCCGGAATGCGGTCGTACTCCATTTGAAACCGCCGCGCGGCAGACAACTTGTAGCGTTTGATGGGGTCGAATCGCAGTGTGCCTGTTGCGTCGCCGGATCGACAACGGGCAATAGTGGCTCTTCAAGCGTCTTGCAACCTATTGCTCGCTGCGATACGATTCCGGAGCACCACACGAACGACTCTAGGCGGCGTTGAGGCCGAGACGTGTTCGTCGTGGCTGCATGCTTCTCGACCACGTCCGCGAAGTAATAAGTGATGAAGTGGTTGGGCCTGCTGGCGACGGATCGGCGGAGCTTCGTGAGCGAGCCGCTGTTGACACCCGCGAGACCTGTATCACACCGGGAATTGGCCGCGCAGTTGTCCAAGACGGAAATCGACCTGTCGACCGTGTTTCGCAACCTGGTACTGCTCTCCGAAACTGGTTTGGTGCGGCGTATCGAGTTGGGCGACCGCATCTGGCGCACCGAGCGGGCGGGAGTGCAGGGAGCCGCCGGGCATCATTCGCGTTTCGTGTGCAACCGCTGCGGGCGGATACGATGTCCGAATGACGGCGGGCCGGCGTACTCACCGGTGACGGCCTCTGGCCTGCTGGTCGAGGGAATCGTGCCGTGGAGGCTGTGTTCCGAAAGCCACGCGCTACAAACATGTACCGCGGATTGATTCGCGATTGCTTGGGGACGAACCCTTGTGGGAGATTCCCGAAGAAACACCCGCACAAGTATGGGCCATCCGACTGATGGCTGCTTTCACGGTGTTCTGGTTCTTCTGCATCGGAACGTGTGTGGGCAGCTTTTTGAATGTGATTGTCTGGCGCTGGCCGCGCGGGCACTCACTCGTGCGAGAGCCGTCGGCTTGTCCGGCTTGCCAGACGCTCATCCGCTGGGATGACAACATTCCCATCATCGGCTGGTTGCGGCTCCGAGGACGTTGCCGCACCTGTCAGGCCGCCATTTCCACTCGGTACCCTCTGGTGGAAACCCTCGTGGGTGTGCAGTTCGTCGGTCTCCTCTGTGCCGAGGCATTGACCGGCGGCGCCACCATTCCCGTGAGGCCGATTGATCCCTACGCGGGAGTTGTCTGGATCATCTGGTACGCCATGCAGCCGGACCTGCTCCGGCTTTATGCCTGGCATCTGGGCCTGCTCTTCGTGGCCAACATCATTTGGCTGATCGATGAAGACGGGCAGACGCTCCCCAGATCGCTCTTACCCATGGTGGTGACGGGCGGTCTGGTGGCGTTGGCGGCGTTTCCCGATTTGCATCCCACGTTGAACATCCAATTGACACGCGGGGAATGGTTCGCAATCGGTCAGAGGTGGCAGGGAGTACTCGGCGGTGGCGTGGGGCTACTTGCGGGAATTGGCGTTGGGGCCTTGTCAGCAGGGATGGTCCGTCACCAAGGCTTCGGCTCGGTCACGTTTTCCGGCGTTTTGCTATTGGGCGCGATTGGACTTGCGCTGGGGTGGCAAGCCGCGATTTCAACAGCCTTGCTGGCATCTGTGGTGGCACTGCTGCGTGCTGGCATCGAGCGTGTGGCGAGTAAGTCCTGGATTGGGTCCTCGGTCTTCGACATCTGGCTCGCGCTACACATTCAACTGCTTTCGTGGCGGTGGCTCGACCGGCAGCCCTGGTGGCCCAGCAGCCAGTCGCCGTGGTTCGTCATCGGTTTGTCGATCCTCGTCATTGAAGTCTTGCGAGTTCTAACCGACTCGATTCGGAAGCCGCTACTGATTGCGAAGAATGTCGATGGTGATCCGCAACTGGCAGACGAAATCTTCAATCCGAAAGGCGAACCGTCGCAGTCGTGAGTGTGCTAATGCGGATCTGACTTTGGCGGGGCATTGTCGGCAACGGTTGAGCTGGGCTTCCTCAACAACGAAAGCAGACTTCGTGCGCGGACTTCCCTGGCCATTGGCCGCGCAAAACCGGCCAGGCATGGATGCGTGAAAACCGACCAGATTGAAGAGGATTTGTCCGCCGGTGTTCAGCAGCGCCCCCGGAAGGGATCCTCCGCGAAACAAAAAGCCCCTGTTTACCCCAAGTTCTGCTGCGGTGTCCGGCACCTGGTTGAGGGGCAGTTCCTTGAAACAGTTGCTCGGCGGTGACTTTGAGCGCTGTCGGTACGAGCAGCAACGCGGGTTGCACCAGGATCGGCTTCCCCCCGTCGACTGCTGGGCCACGTACAGGGGGCCGCTGAATTTGCGGCCGTTGACCTCGACCGCTTCCCCCCGGTCGACGAACACCATCCGCTGGGCGGTCGCCCCGATCGAGGCCTGCCAGGGGAACCCGTTGTCCCCCGACTCACTCACCTCGCGGGGGATGATGCGACTGGTCTTCCCGCCGGTGCCGCATTGGCGCACGCGGTTGGAACACCCGGGCGAGCACCACGCTCCCCCTACTTCCTGAATTTCCAGCCCCAGGCCGGGTTCGCGGAACGGCACGGCAAGACTTCCGAGAATCGGAACTTGCGGGCGGAGAATGGCTGTGGTTCAATCACCCGCATGCCCTTCTTCTGAATCTGCGGGGAGGAGCGCATCATGACCACCTCCCTCCCACACCGACGAGTACCGCTGGGCTTGTTTCCCGATAAGTCAGCGCCTCGCCTCTACGACCGGATCGTCGCGGTGCTGCGGGTGCGGCACGACAGCCGGCGCACCGAGGAGGCGTACCCGCACTGGATTCGCCGGTTCATCCTGTTTCACGACCGCCGGCACCCCCGGCAACTGGCGGAGAGTGCCCTGCCAGTGACGCTGCTCGCTGAGCACGCTCGGAACCGCGGCGGGCGCGGCGTCCGCAGCCCCGCCGACGGTTTGCCTTGCCACCCCGGCGCGCGCTAGGCGGAAACAGCCTATCACGCCGTGCAAGGCGTGGGAAAGGAGTAAACGATGGTTAAGACAGAAGTTACAACAATCGGGCGTCCGCGCGCTAGGCTGCAAAGTGGCAGCCGACAAGGCATACACTGACCATTCTAACGCGAAGTTAGGCGCGAGAGGGAGTACCGAGAATGCCGTGGCCAGCTGATCTCTACGAGCTCGTGTTCATGCCTCACACGAACGAGAAACTCGACGAGTTGGCGGGCATGGCCGAGCCTGAGGAGTGGGACTACCGCCGGACGACGACAGACCACCACAAGCCGATCCTCTTCAACTACCTCCGCTACACGTACCGCCGGCTCGCCGAGGAAGACAAGATCGTCGTTGCCGATGACGGCAGCGCTGTCGCATTCAACACTGGTTTGGTGACGCCGGCTCAAGAGCCGATCTTCTGCTATTGCACACAGAACCGATTGCCGGATCGTCCGCAATCTTGGCACTTCCACGCTTGGCGGCGCCAGGGCGAGTACGACCTGACTCGGTTCTCCGCGCTGCCGGATATGGCTCATTATTTCGACGACCCGTCTGGACTCGTCCTTGACACGCGTAAGGAACTCCGCGTGAACGTGGAACACGTGATCTCGGAGAACCGGGAGCGGTTTCCGGAGCCCTACTCGACGATGCCCGAGTACCAGCTGCAAACCTTCCTGAAGGGCGCCATCGACAACGCGAAGCAACGAGTGCGGCGAAACTACAAGACGGCGATTCCGCAGTACTACCGGGGGCGCATCCAACTCTTACTGCCGCTCTGCCTCACGGCACCCGACGCCGCCGACCTCGCCCTGGTCGTTGACAATCACGACACCTTCTACCGAGCCGCGACGTGTCTGACTCTGGACATGGCCTACAACAATGCGCGACAGCTCGCGAGACCGGACCGTGAATGGCTTGTACCGTAAGGCGCCTAACAACAGCATGCAGCGGACGGCGCTACGCGCGGCCGCTGAGCTGGGTCGATTGGCGTCACGAAACAACCTCAGTGGTATTCGAAGTCATGGCGCAGACTGCTGCGCTGCTTTTCGCGCTTATCTCTGCTGGGGTAGGTGCCTTTCAGATGGCGCTGACGCTTGGTGCGCCGTTGGGAGAGTTCACACTCGGCGGCCGTTGGAGAGGTCGTCTCCCCCTGAGAGTCAGGCTCATTCCAATGGTCTCCGTTCTTCTGCTGGGCATCTTCAGTGCCGTCATCCTTGCGCGAGCTGGGCTAGGACTTCCTGCCGTTCAAGAGCATTCGCGCCCACTCGCCTGGGTTGTTGTCGGCTACTTCGTACTCGGCTGCATCGCAAACGCCATCACCCCGAGCAAGCGTGAGCGCATGCTTTGGCTTCCCGTGGTCTTGGTCATGCTGCTCTTGAGCCTCACCGTTGCCTCTTCCTAAGCCCGACCCCCGCCAACGCCTCGCGGCGCGACGCCTAACCCCTCGCTCAAGCTGACCCGCTACGGCAGGCGCTGTAAGCCTGCCTCCGCGGGCAGCTTAGCTCGAACGTTGGGCGGTGGACAGCCGCACTGGAGGCTGTGAGATGGCAAAGTCCAGACTGATCACGTGCCTTACAGTTGCCGTCACCTGTGGCGTCTGCTGGTTCGTGGGCGCGACCAAGTTCAACGGGTTCTCAAACAAGGGGCTGGTGGCCGCTGCGATCATCACGGCCTGCTGCATGGCGTCCGCTTCCGTCGGTATGGCTCTGGGCTCGTTGGCCCGGCGGCCACGTCAGAACGCCGAACCAGGCGCTGCCGCCGACGGCAGGGCATGATTCGTTTGTCGTGGCCATCGCTCACCGGTGCCCCGCCCCGGCTGAGCTGGGTCGTGCGGCGAGGGAGGCTGGAGGTATACGTAGCACGCCTGGGCAACGCGCCGAGAGGCGGCGGCTCCTCGCGATCTCCGACGAGTTCGCGTACGAGGGGGCCACCCGCATCCACATGTGCGAGGTCATCCCGACGGGACCCCGTTTGCGGGCCGCCTTGCAGGCCGTCTACACGACGCCGGACTCGATCGACTTCGTGGACTACTGGTATCGCGAGCGGTTGGAATGTGGCAGCGACTCCCCGACCGCCGGCGTCGCTTTCCGGGTCGACGGCCGCCGGTGGAGCTGCTTCCGAGACGAGCTGACGTACCGGAAGGTGCCAGCCCTCAAGCGGCGGCCACTCAGGGTCCGCCAATACGTGTTCGAGGCCGCCGGGGCGCGGCTGGTGGTTCTCGCCTGCCGGCAGCCCGACGAGCCGGTGACCCAGATCGCGGTCACCGTGCTGGCCGGGATCGGCGCGCTGGCCGCATACCTTATTAATATGTCGGATCTCGGCGGGCAGGCGCTCGACTGGCTGGGGCAGCAGTTTCAGGCCCTCAAATCGACGGCGATCCGGACCTTCGGCGGGATCGGCGATGCGCTGGCGGCGGGCGCCCTAAGTCTGGCAGCCCGCATCCTCTGACTGACGCTCAAGATGGAGTGGCAGAAGGGGATCAATGCCCTCAACCAGCAGTGGGTCGAGGTGAAGCGGTTCTTCGTCGCCGACTGGACCGAAGCGGTCTACGGCACAGCGGGAGACTCTTCGCGCTCGATGAACGGCGGGTTCAGCCCGTCCGCCGTCGCCTGAATCCGGAAGTTACGGATCACGACAGCACCCTCAAGTCTGACAGACATGTTTCCGCATGAACTCAACGGCGGCCCAGCAGAGGGCGGTCCAAACATCGGGGTCCACCTCAGAGGGAGCCAGTTATCCGTGGTCTTCACTCACAATAGTGCTGCCGCTCGGTGCTGAATCCGGCAGGGCCAGCATTGACAACCGCCTGAGCAATCGAGATGGCCATAGCGACCCGCACCAACGAGCGGGAGCGCGGATCATGGCGTTTGGCCAGTGCTGTGAACAAGGGGGGCTGCCAGATGACGAAGAAACCACCAGCATGGCGCACCGATCAGGATCGACAAGCCGACCCGCGACACACGCAGGAAGGCGAGCGCTGTCACCATCGCAGCGACATCCAGGCCCAGCACGACCGACAGGAAGACCGCACCACCCTCCTGAGTGCCGATCGAACCGGGCGTGATGCCGACCGTTCCGCTGACCTGGTGGACGGCGGCGATCGCAGTGCTCGAGACTGGCGTCAGCGGCAACGACATGTTCCGAAACGCGAGATAAAATCCGCACGCCTGGACCACGGCGCAACCGACCAAGCTAGCTAATGCAGTGGCCGCTAGACGGCGCGAGGAGAGGATGGCGGAGCACTCCACCACGAACCGCTGCAGCCGCGAGGGGACACGGCCCGCGACGAGTGTGAGCAGACGATAGGCGACAACGACGCACAGCGCGGTCATCAGGCCCACCACGAGCAACAGCAGGGCAGGTTGGTTCACATCCCTATCGTTCATCTCCAATTGAGTCAGGCAGAGGAGGCCGAGCGTGCTCCATGCCAGCAGGCCAGCGAGGGTGAACAGGGACGTGCCGGCCGCCAAGGCGGAGATCGGCAGGGCATGCCGGCGCGAAAGGTACGCCGCGCGGTAAACGAACCCCGTGGCGGGGAGCGTCAACATGCCGAGCATGTTCGACGCGGCCATCAGGCAGAAGCATTCCCCCCACGCGACGGGGGAAGCCGTCTCGCGAGTCAGTTTTCCGAGCAAATAGGCCCGGGCGAGCAGGTTGCTGACCACAATCAGCGCCACCGGAGGGAGCCAATCGGGTGCGGCGGCAGTTACGCGTTGCAGACGCTCCCAGTCTGCACACACATACCGCACCCCCAGCCCAATCACGGCCATGGCCAGCAGATGGCCGAGGAGTTGACGGTGTCGGAATTGCGCCTTTGAGTCTGGATAGATTGCCTGCGGCGGCGTCCGAGGCTCTGACGCGGTGGTATCGTCGTCTATCGGCGATTTACCGACGCAGGGGAGTGGTGGATTCATGGTGGAACGAGGGGCGAATGTCCGCCGAATCGGCGGCCGGAATGTCCCGCGCGATTCGGTTCGGCCAGTAGAAACAGGTGCCGAAGAACTCATCGAGTTTGCGCTGCAGGGTCCGCAGCGCCACGACGCCGGCCAGGCGCCCATAGACCCACGGCAGCTCCCAGGCCGGGATCAGGCTCGTGGACGCTGTGCACTCGTAATGCAGCTCGCGCAGCGCCCACCCGCCCCAGCGCTCCAGGCCGGCCGCCTGTGTCTGAGACATCTCCCGTTTCCAAACCTCGGTCCGACCGGACGAGATTGGCTCCAATGCGCGGGCTTTGTAGGAGAGTTCATGCGGGCACACCGCCTCGCCGTTGCCGCCCCCTTCAGCCACCTGAGGCTCGTACTCCAATCCCAGGAACTCCAGCACCGGTTCCAGTTCCCGCGCGGGCTGACGCACCAGGTCTTCGTACCGCACGCAGATCACACGCTGCGGGTGCTCGCGCAGCAACCCCCGCTGGACGCGGTAGTAATGCAACCAGACCGCGAAGTTGAGCCGCACGTCCCGCGGCATCCACGGCACCTTCGACAGGCTCAGGGCGACGTCCCGTCCGTCGCGATAGATCAAGACGAACTTCGCCTCCGGGAACGTCTCGAGGATCGCTGCCGTCCGCAGCAGATGCTCCGGACTTTTCTCCCCCACATGCGTGGCTGACTCTTTCCCCACGCGCGCCAGGTACGACTCGACGATCCGCCAGAACTGTTCGCGCGCTTCGCCCCCCGGCCGGATGCGCCGTGGCGGCGGATCAATCGCGATCCCTAGTTTTCTGATGAGTCCCTCCCAGTGCCGGCGCTGTCCTCTCCGCGAGCGCGACGTCAGCGTGAAGAAGTGCGTTTCGGGAGGGGCCGCCACCCGGGAGTGCCGCCCCAGCGCCAACTGGAGCATCGTCGTTCCCGATCGCGGCGCACCGATGATGAAGAATGGCTGGCGGATCATGCTGGTGCATCTCCCGCCCCTGGTATCGCACCGCACTCGATCCGCTCGCCGTGGACGTGACCTTAGTGATAGAGCATCCGGAGCAGCATCCAACAGACGATCCGCCGCGGCAGGCAGAGCAACAGTCGTTCTCCGATCCGCCGGAGGGCCGCCCTCGCGTCCGCGTCACCCAGCCAGTACAGCTCCTTAACCCGCAACACGGCGCGAATCGCTTCGCGCAGTCGCGACAACTTGATCTGCCCCTCATGGATGCGATAGTACAGCAGCGGCTCCGGGACGTTGGCGAACCGCACCCCCGCTCGCAGCAGCCGGCTCCACAGCGCATATTCCAAGGTGAATGGAACCTCTCCCCACTCGTACCCGCCATGGATGTCGATCACCTCCCGCCGCAGCATCACGCTGGGCTGGCACAGCGGGACGATTCGCCGCGCGGCGCGAAAGATTTCCTCGTGCATCACCGGGAACGAGCGATACCCCACAACGCGGTCGTCTGCGTTGATCACGGCGATCTGAGATCCCACGACCCCGACCTCCGGGCGTAGACGCAGGAAGTTGAGCTGCTTGACGAGGCGGAACGGATGGGCCACATCGTCCGCGTCCATGAAGGCAATGAACTCGCCCCGCGCCTCTTGCAGCGTCCGGTTCCGCTGTGCGAGCTGTCCTGTCCGCGTTGCGTTCAGCATGTGACGGATCCGCGCGTCCTTGAAAGCCCGCAGTACTCCTTCTGCCGGACGGTCCGACGGGTCCTCGACCACCACCAGTTCCCAGTCTGGCGTGCTCTGCGCCACGATGCTGGCGACCGCCTTGCGCAGGAATTCGGGGTCCGCCGCATAGACCGGCATCACCACCGAGACGAGCGGCGACCGACAGTGATCCTGCCCCATGTGCATGGCTCACCCCGCAGGTGATTGACCCGTTAACGACACCTCGCCCGCACGTTCCGTTTCTTCCGCCGCAGCCTGCCCCAGATAGCCCGCCAGGCGTTCCCGATCGATTTGGTACAGGTCGAACTCGTTCCCGGATTCCAACTTTTCAAACACTCCCGCCTGTTTGCCCATCCAGTCGACCAGCCGTCGGCTCGTCACGGTCTCCGGGTGTGATCCGCCGCGGTGAACGACGGCGATCAGGTCGATCCTGTTGGCTGCCAAATACCGCAACAGATAGTCCAGCGACATCACCCGCAAGGGACGATGAACCCGAAACTGCCGTCGCGAACCGAAGAACGGGTAGTAGCGGAAGGGAAGTGCGGCGATCGACGGCAACGGCGGTTCCAGCGCTTCCAGCCGCGAAAACGCGTGCGTTCCGAACCGCAGGTCGTAGTGCCGGGCGAACCCGGCATGCCACCCCTGAGACAGCCATTGCGTGCCAGCCATCATGCCTCCCAAACCCAGCGCCAGGCATCCCCCCGTTCGCAGCCGCGTGAAGGTCCTGGGCAGTCGTCCGACCATGATCCACAGTTGGCAGAGGCCGAGAAGCAGCACGGCGGCGTCGATAGCGAGCAGCAGCACCAGCCACTCCCCATCAAACATGGGAATTGTCGCGCGGCTGAAGCCCCACAAGGCCGTCGCTCCGAACAGCCAAGGCAACAGTCCGCCTGCGCAATTCCCAGCACCACCCTCGATGTGCTGTGTGACCCAGGATTGAACATCTGAGAGGGCGATGGCGAGCGCCAGAACAGAGAGCGATTGCGGTACCAGACTGAATCGCACCACAAGGATCGTGCTGCGGAGCAGCGAATTATTCTCCGGATCAACCGTGAACGGCGTGGCGGCAAAACTCAGCCAGCTCACCACCGCCGCGAGCACTAAACCCACGCGGAGCCCCGCCGATTCCGATTCACGTCTGGCGCGCAGCGACGGAACCTCACTGCACATCAGCCACAGCAGCGAGCACGGCAGAACCAGGAGCGCCGCCGTCTGGCAAGCTCCCCCCTCCAGCCACACGGCATCGACATACCGCTCCCAAAGCTCGAGTCGCCCGCTCCCCAGGAACGACATTCCGGCCAGACTTCCTTGTAATCGACTTGCAACCTCGACCGCGTCTTTCCCTGAATAGCCCAGCGGGTAGAGGGGCGCACCGGTGTTCCACCAGTTCCGCGCATACCAATAGCCGGCCGGGACGAGCATCACGGCTCCGAGCAGCATGCCCCATTTCACAGCGGCCCTCCCCCCCTTCCGCAGCCCCCACGCGGTGATGAGCGCCAGCCATGCCGCACCAGCGTAGCCGAGGGCGTAATACTTCACCCCCGCCAGCAGTCCCAACGCCGCGCCGGCGAAGACCACGTCGCGCCGACGATCTTCCTCGAGTGCCCGGGCGCCATAGGCCATCCCCGTCACGAACAGCCCTGCCACAGCGACGTCATTCTTCGCATTCGTCATTTGCAGCAGCACAACGTAGCTCCCCACCGCGGCGAGTGCGCACGCGTGCCGAAGCAGTCGCGAGATCCCCAATCGTCCGGCGAACTCGAACGTCCCAATCGCCAGCAGCAGTCCGGCGGGGATGTTGATCAGCCCCACCCAGAAATCCCCCGAAAAGGGCGCCGCCCACCACAGCCCCCACAACTCGTTGTTCCCCGGTGTGTGCCAGACGGCGCACTCCGGCACATAGAGCGATCCCGACTGGAGCCACAGGTCGATCAGCGGGCGGTGGTACATCAGTGTGTCCCAGTCGTCCGGAAACCGCAGCAGCCCGTGATTCACAACCAGTCCCGCGCCGACCGCCGCCACGCTCCCCCAGACGAGCCACCCCACAAGCCTTCCCCAAGTCGACCACTCCTCCCTCGTCGGTGGCGGGTCAGCTTCGCGCTCCGAATCCCGGCACCGCCGTGACAACCAATAGGTCGTCCCCGCCAGAATCAGCACGCCGCCTCCCAGGCTCGACGCGCTCAGCCAGCCGCAAGCCCCCAGTCCGCACCCGCCCACCACGAGCCAAGTCCACGTCAGAACCACCGTGTGCATCACCACCTGAGGCACGGCGTCGAACGGATACAAACGCCGGGCCACGTTCCACGCCAGCCCGACCACTGTCGCGGTGACCGTCAACCAGAGGGCCGCGGCAAGAGCGTCCATCGCTTACGACTCGGCTCGTCTGCGCCAGTACCAGATCCCGCCGCCGATCAGCACCAGCACCCCCGTCGCGCCGAGAACTTTCCAGGTGGTCCAGGCATACTGGCCAGGCACCGTTGTCGGCCCATACGGCAATCCGTCGGCGCGAATGGACAATCGCGTCAACCGGACGGTCATCTCCTGCTGCGAGCCTCCCGTATCCCCCACGAACTTGACGGATTTCAGCGGGAAATCCCCGAACTGTACTTCCCGGATCAGCCGAAACTCGTCCGAACCTTCCTCTTTCACCAGGAATCGCAACAGAGTGTCGATCCGAACGATCCGCAACTCCCCGCGGGGACTCTGGGCCTCGTGGAATGTCTGGTCATGCTTCCGTTGTCCCCCGACCAGCTTCGAATTGTTCGCGTTGAACACCTGTGTGCCGTTGCGCTGAATCCTGCGTCCGAAGGCTGCGAAATCTTCTGAGTCTACCCGATTGAGACGCAGAATCACTCCCAATCCGTAACCGGTCTCCGGCGGCGGATGGTCCGGAACTTCGTAGCCCGCAATGATCTCGAAGTCGCCGCTGACTCCAAATCTCGTCTCGACTCCCGCTTGAGTCTTCCCTTCAGCCGGGAGCAACACGGTCAGGCCATCCTTTCCCGCCTTGAGCGCCTGCTCCGGTCCAATGCGCTTCAACAACCGCCGGTTGATCGGTTCCGTCCCGAATTGCTGCGTAAACTGCTCCGCCCCGCGGGCAGTTTGTGTCAGCGCGAGCATGGCCGCCGCCAGCAGCAGGGCAAGCTGCCTGTTCATGGTCCATCGTCCACAACCGAGAACTGGTCGGAAATCCCATCCGCGGGCGTGAGCCACTGTTCCATCAACATCCACGACACGCCATGCATGATCATTCGCACCGACCCGTCCGCGAACAGAAAGTGCGCCCCGCCCGGATGCGCCGCCCCCCATTCCCCCTGGCCGCCGCCGTGGAACCGGATCCCCGGTGCATCCCGCATCACCTTCAGCCCATTCCGCTGTGTCCCCATGCCCCCTCCCGTAAAGTACGGCGCATCCCAGTGCCACGTCGGACCCAATTGGATGGAAGGATCGAATGCCTTCTCCCCCACCAGGATCGTCTCCGACGAGCCATCCCGCAGGTCGCCCATCCGCAGCAGCCTCTTGGGACGGTTCGGAACGACCAGTGAATTCCCCGCATAGTCGGTCTTCCCCCACGTCCAGCCCCCGCCCTCGTACTCCCCGTAATCGTCCCGTCTCACCACCGGCATGGCCACCGCCGCCCGCCGGCTGGGGCAGTGATACAACCCGATCGGCGTCATCCACAGCCGCTGCTGATGCACCGACCGCTGTTCGATGAACGGCAGAATCGAGAAGGCCCACGACCCGACCTGCTCCTCCGGCCGCAGCGCGGGGTCCCCCACCCCCCAGTAGAACGTGCGCCCGTCGGAAGCCCGGCGGACGTAGATGTTCACCGGCGGCCCGCCGTCCGCCGCCGGGATCAGTTGATCCGGAGCTTCCGAGCCGTTCCCCGGAAACACCCCAAACGTCTCATGGTGCCCATGAAACGCGACGCCAATCTGCCGCAGATGACTCGCACACGTCATCCGCCGCGACGACTCCCGCACGTGCTGCACCGCCGGCAACAGAAGCGCTACCAACATCCCCGCGACCGCGATCACGATTAACAGCTCGATGAGCGTGAAGGCGCGATTTGCGCCCCCTCGCCGCTCATGAGCCGTGTGCGCTCGTGAAGCGAACCGGGCAGGTGACCTCGCCGAGATGATCCGTGTGGACAACGATGTTCGCATCTCTTCCTCCAGAGGCCGGCATGACCTGGAGCTTCAACTCATGGACGACCGCCTCGCGGTTCAGTCCTTCTGCGATTTGCACCCAGTCAGGGCAATCCACGCGCGTAATCCGAAACGCCCGGCCCGCAGTCGAAACCACTCTCAGCAGGCGAGCGCGAGGCATCTCTCCCGGCCAACGATCGACTATGACCTCGCTGGGCAGGACCTTCAAGGTTCCAACTCGATTGCCCAGGACGGGAACACACAACGTGGGATAATCCGAAGTGGAAAAGGTCAATGTCAGCGTGCCCTGAACCTCTCCGAGGCGAGAATCGTCTCTCACCGCGACCTCGAACACCAGCGCTCCAGGACTTCTCTCCCGCAAGGCGATACTGACGTGTGGACTCGAACTCCGCGCCTCTTGGAACATCTCCACGAGACCTGCGGCGGTGGACTCCACGCGCAGAACCCGCGTCGGGGTTTCACCGACCTGGAAGTTGCCGAACACGATCGACGTTGGAACAGCCCGCAGCTTGGCTTCCAACTCGGCTGACAATTCGAGGTATACGCTCCGTAGCGATTCGTCGCTGGAATCAGTGTGCAGACGGAGCCAGCCCCTGAGCTTCCCGCGCGTCCCCTTCGTTGGAACGCGGAACGGAACCTCCAGCACTTCGCCTGGGGCGACGACTGTCCCGATGCGAACGTTTCCCGACTGGCAACTGCACGACTTGTCGACATTCATGATCCGCAGCGGCTGATCCGTTGTATTCCTCACGCGAAACGTATGCGCCAATTCCACTCCTTCGATCACCCGCCCCACGTAGACTTCTCTCGCCTCGTCCGAGGAATCTGACGATCCCTCTTTGTCCACCAAACCTTCCCGACTTGCTGCCGACAACGACACGTCATTGCTCGCAGTACATCCTTGGACCAGCCCCATCAGGACTCCCAGGAGGCACGCCGCCGTGCCTCGCCAGACTCCGCGCCTGCTACGCAGCAAGGCGATCAGGCTCCCTCCGCAGACCGCCAGTACGATCGACCACAGGGCGAGCATCGTGGGGGAAACTCCTCGAGAAACGACCAGCGGGGACGGCAGCGCCTCGCGCGAAACAATCAGCGCCACTCCTGTATATCGTGCATTAAGCGCCTTTCGGGACTCCCAACCGACCCATTGCGGAGGGCTGAATAGCCGCACGGAGTCGCGCTGAGGATCATAATCCAGCCAGACGACGAAATGCCCCTCTCCGTTCGGGTGCCGCAGGCTGAGAATCGCCGGTCGACCAACCTTGTACAGGTTCCCAAGCTCGGCTTTGACGCCCATCACGTGCAATCCCAGGCGTTCGCAAGCTCGGCGGATGTCCTCCAGCGTCGTCCCCTGCGGGCCGGGAGCGCACCACGCGGCGATCTCCGCATAGCTCTTCTCCCTCCCCAAATAGCTCGCCAGGAACTTCACGCAATACACGCCACAGGCCCGGGTCGGCTCCAGGGCGTGCGGGTTCTCCGGGAGTCCCACAGAAAGATCCCCCACGAACGCCAGCCACGCTGCCGCGATCAGTCCCGCACACATCCCGATCATGCCGCAGTCTTTCTGCGATACCACCAGACGGCGACGATCGCGGCGACGACGACGACGACATTGATGGCGACCAGCCAAAACCGCAGGCCGCTCCCCATCCGCCGGCCGGACTTAGAAGCTTCCAACCTCTTCCGCTCGTCATCGATCCGTTGCAGGTTGGCTGCCTCCTCGGCCCGCGCCTGCTGCGCCAACAGCGTGAGCTGCTCGTCGATCGCCCCCTCGTCCCCCACGCGATAACTCGTGCCGTGCCGCATGTCATTGACATATGTCCCCGGTCGGATCGACGGCACGAACACCCTCTCGTCAAAGTTGGGGTCATTGACGACGATCTTCTCCACGCGAAACGCCCACTCCCATAGCGGCGGCTTCGAGACGTCAGGGGCAACACCCCAGGACCGCGCTCGCCCTGACGAGGGAAGCCACAATCCACTGGGGTCACTCACATATTCCAACTCCTTATGCCTCGCGAGCTGTCCGCTAGGAAGGACTTCCTTATGCGACACGATGACCCATCCTTTGGCTCGATCGACGAGGAGTATGTGCTCCAACTCCAACTGCTCGATCCCCAACAGTTTCTGAAACCGCACTTCGAGGAGGTCCGCCTCTTCGTCCGCGCTCCTCACCGATACTGTTCCCCCTGCGGAGAGAACATCCTCCATGTCGCGGATGCTGCTCATCCCGAATGTGAACGGGTTGCGGATACTCCGAGCATCCACCCGTTTAACCGAGGCATCGTAAATAGACGCGTGACGATATCGTTCTTGGCGGCGGCGTGTCTCCTCGGTCTGCGGTTCTGCCATGCGCGACAGATTGGGATCATCCACCGCTTCCAAAATAACCTCTCCATTGAACAGTGCATCCCGCCAACTTGGGAGAAGCCCAGTCTGTTGAATTTCAGATTCAACTCGAATCCGTCCCAGTCTGTCCTGATGGATTGCCTGACGTGACGTCGCCACCAGGCGGCCCTCCTTGTACTCACTCCAGACTGCTTCGAGGGTCAGGTTATCCACCTGCTCCGCTCGCCCTTGCACCAACGCGACAATCTCCTCGGCTGACGGAATGGGCGGCGTAGCCGTCATGAATACCCGCACTAGCAGCAGCAAGCAGCACATGCGCGCACCTTCTGTGTTTACCCATGAGGACGTTTCACAGCCTCGGTCGAATACTAACTATCGCACTCCGCGTCGTTCGCACACGGTTCCCCATAGAGATTAACGGCGCTCTGCACAAAGGTAACAGGCGACGGAGTCGGTCGACAGTCCTCACAGTCGACGTCGTAGCACACCCACTCGTAAACACACACGTCCGGGTTGATGCCATCCTGATTGCAGTCGCACGTTTTGCGTCCGGGCGATGTTCGATCACACCATCTCTTCACTTTGTAAGTGGGATCGATTTTCTTGTACAGTAGATTCGGGACGACAACTGCGCAGACACGTTCGACGTTGCAAAAATTTGCATCCTCCTTCAGGCCCCTACACGCCCCACCCACGGCGGCCCTCAACTCTCCCTCACCGACCGGCTCCAGGCGTGCGGTCACGGGCGTCGCCCACATCAACACCGTCAACACGGTCAGCAGCGCCAGGGCCAGCACGACTCGCTGTACAGCGATCCGCTTCATGGCTCTCTCCATGTCGTAATGGGGTGATTCCCGCCCGGAAAGCAGAACCGGGCAGGCAGGGACGAAACGGGAATGCATTCCGCATCCGCCGCGCCGCGCTGATCACATGCTGCGTGAAAAGGCGCGGTGGTCTGGGTCGCAATCGAAGCGGCTGGCAAGCAGCCCTCGCCAACCCTCAAGTGGGTCGCCAAAGAGTTCCGGGAAGCAGGCCCATGGCCGTGGCCGCCACGGTGCGCATGCCCCGCGGTCCCCAGCAGGGGGGGGGCGAGCAGGAGTCGGCTGACGAGGACGCCCATGGGGGGAACCCCCGCGAGACGAGATTGGTTGAGTCGACGCAGTTCTCCAGGTTCGGCAGTCGCGGCACTCGGGACGTGATCCCCCGAGCGAATTCAACCAGCCGGCACAAGGAAGTGGAATTACGCTGCCGTTGGCGTGAAGTGGGCTGCTGTTGGGGATAGCAACTACCAATGGCCGATCGGACAGTCAACGGTCAAATCGGCCGCTGGGGACATTTTGGGGAAATTTTCCCGGGACCGCGTTCAGGGCCATCGGCCCCTGACACGCCCCGGCTGTCACGACAGCACCCGGCTGGAGACGGTTTCATTCCGTCCGCGACGACGGTGATTGGTCGTCCGGCTTGGTGGCCGATGATCGAGTCGACGGAAGACCTCAGTCCGCAGCCGGCGGCTGAGCTTGACCGGCTCCATTTGCCGCTGCGCGGCGATGCTGGGCGAGGTGGCGGTGCTGCTGAGCCGCGTGCTCGGCCGGGGCGGACTCTCCTCCTTAATCAGGCGAAGCATCTCCTGCCAGGCCACTTCCTTGAATCGCTGCTTCTCCAGCGGGGTGGTACCGGTGAGCAGCTCGTAGAGGATCACCCCCAGCGAATAGACATCGGTCCGTGTATCCAAGTCGAGATTGTTCAGCTCCGCCTGCTCCGGACTCATGTAAAGCGGCGTGCCCAGCATCACTCCGTGGGCCGTGTGCAGCGTGCGCTCGGAGAGCGGCTGGTGCATCGCCTTGGCCAGCCCGAAGTCGATCACTTTCGGCACCGGCTTGCCGTCGTAGAGGCAGACCAGGATATTCGAGGGTTTCAGGTCGCGGTGGACGATGCCCTTCTGGTGGGCATGCTGCACGGCCTGGCAGACCGGAAGGAAAAGCCTCAGGCGCTCCTCGACGGTGAGGCGGGCGTCGTCGCAATACTCAGTCAGCGGCACGCCCTTGACGTATTCCATGACGAAGAAGGGACGGCCCTGCTCGGTGACGCCGCCATCGAGCACCTTGGCGATGTTCGGATGATCCATCAGCGCCAGTGCCTGCCGCTCCGCCTCGAAGCGGGCCAGCACCGCCTTCGAGTCCATGCCCGCCTTGATGAGCTTGAGCGCGACCTTGCGGCGGACCGGCTCGATCTGCTCGGCGACCCAGACTGTGCCCATGCCTCCCTCGCCGATCTCCTCCAGCAGCTTGTAGCGGCCGGCGATGACCCTGCCGACCGGCTCGCCGGAAAGTACGCAAGTGTCGGTGGTTTCGCCGGGCGGGACGACAGGGTTTTCCAGGAAGCTGCCTGCCCTGGGATGGGCTTCCAGCAGCCGCTCCACGCGGCGGCGAAGCTCCGGATCGTCCTTGCAGGCTTCCTCCAGATAGGCGGCGCGATCCTCGGGCGTGCCCTTTTGCAGGGCGGCCAGAAAGATGTCTTCGACCCGCGATACGCTGCTCACGGCATTACTCCTCGGGATTCCGGCGTCACCCAAGAATGCGAGGATTCGCGCCGAAACCCCTCAATCGCCTCTGGTTTTTTCCATGCCGGCCTCCGATGCGGCAGAAATGTGTCTTCAAGCATCGCTCAGCCGGGCGTAGAGCCAAGTCCGGGCATAGGTCCAGTACCGCTCGGCCGTCGCCAGCGAAATGCCGAGCGCCTGGGCGGCCTCGGCCATCGTCATGCCCGCGAAGAAGCGGAGCTTGACCAGCTCCGCCCTGGTCGGCGATTCCCCGGCCAACTCGGTCAGCGCCTCGTCCAGGGCGATCAGGTCCACGGAACCGGGGGCATCCGGCACCAGATCGAGGTCGGCATCGACGCGCTGCAGGTGGCCGCCATGCCTGGGACCTTGCTTCCGTCGCGCGTTCTCGACGAGGATGCGGCGCATTGCCTCGGCCGCAGCGGCGTAGAAGTGATTCCGTCCATCCCAATGGCGCTCCGCATCCCCGCCGACCAGCCGCATGTAGGCTTCATGCACCAGGGCGGTGGCCTGCAGGGTCTGTCCCGGCCTTTCCCCGGCGAGTTTCCAGGCCGCGAGCCTGCGCAGTTCGTCGTAGACCAGCGGCATGAGTTCGGCGGCGGCGTGCGGGTCGCCCTGCTCGATGGCCGACAGAATGCGAGTGACGTCGTTCATGGTTTTAGTAGGAATCCCGCCGGTCCTGCGTGGCGCATGGCGGTGCCACGTGATTTCGCTGGCGACTCACCCGTTGATGCCGATCACCCCTTGCCGAGAATCGCCTTGATTTCTTGCACCGTGCCGGCAGGCACGCCGAACACTGCGAGCAGGGCAGGCAGCAGCGCCTTGCGCTCGCCCACCGGGCACACTCGATCAACTGCCGCACCTGCGGCAACAGCACGTCGGAGGCGGTCACCGCCGCCTGATACGCAGTCTGCGGCGACCGCGACGCGACCAGCCCACGCCCTGACGCAGGCGGCGCACTCTGCACCTTGCCGCCCACGAGGCGCACATCTTTCAAAAGCCCCTTGTCCAGCGCCGAGCGCAGCGTCGAGGAGACGGTCGTGACCGCCGGGGCCTGCTGGCGGTGCCGTTCGCGGTATTCGCCGATCTCGCGGTGAATCTCCGACAGCCGCATGGCGTCGCCCTCGCGCAGCCGCCAGAGCACCTGGAGGATCTCCAGCTCGGCTGGGGTAGGAGGATTCGGCCGTTCTTTCTACACCTTTGCCCCCCGCCTTGACTCTCCGGTTACGATTAACGGGATACGTCGGGTGTCGTCGTGACACAAATGGTACGATGACTGACGCCGTTAGTTTTTATTCCGCACGCGAGCTTTTGCAAAGGAGATGAGCCACGTCCATGACGAACCATCAGGTCGACGATCTGAAGTTCGTGAAATGGGGCATCGAGGAGTAGGAACGCGAGCCGCGTCATGCGGCCTCCACCCTGCCGCGCTGCCGGACAATCCTGAACCGCCTCGAGAAGCTGAGGCTCGACGCCGCGAAGACTCAGGCGGCGTCCCTGAAAGCCGAGGAGAAGCTTCCGACACCGGCCTGGAAGCGGCTTGCGGCGCACGACCTCGGCCCAGACGAGCCGCTCGAGCCAGTCGAGGCTGTAGGTCACCCCGGGGGCTTCCGAAAAACTCTTCCGTTGCGTTGCAGACTTGACAAGTCTTGATTGACACGCCTTATCAATTTCCCCAAAGCGGATAGGGAAATTCTGATCGTCTGTGTCTGGGGAAAGCAGCATGGCGCAGACTCATCCCACGGTTGTTGGTGTTGCCCCCCCGCCGAGGTGAATGCCGCGCCTCTTTCGCG
>Ga0209381_1002943_pt1 | contig 19384 bp, 29 predicted proteins | sample DewCreD2012metaG_FD_184111 | JGI IMG/M metagenome (GOLD analysis project Ga0209381, IMG submission 184111) | Hot spring sediment bacterial and archeal communities from British Columbia, Canada, to study Microbial Dark Matter (Phase II) - Dewar... ...
ATCCGCGATACCGGGCGCGGGGCTGGCCAATCGGTTCGGGGGTGGTGGAGTCGGGGGTGAAACTGTTCAACAAACGAGTGAAGGGAACCGAGCAGTTCTGGAACGAGGACGGAGCGGAATCGATCCTGGCGTTACGGGCGCTGAACCTGAGTCAGGATGGACGATGGGACCACTACTGGTTGTGTGGCCAGCTTCTGCGGGGAGCCGCATAACATGCCACGCACCCGAACCTGCGCGAATTCGGCCCGGAAGGCGGTTCCCATAACCCCCGGCAGGGACAGGAAAAAGGCCGCCCTTTCAGAGGCGGCCCGACTGAATTCCAAGACGGCCAGAGGGCACCGGCCCGGCTTTATGCCTGCGCCGGGGGCTCGGCGGGCGTTTCCGGGGTCTTCTCCTCGGACTTTTTGAGCACCTTGGACGCGAACTGGTGCTTGCGCTCGTTTCGCTTGCGTCGCAGGCCCGCGCCGCGGCGAACGGTGCCCTTGGGGGGCGAGTCCTCGAGAATGAGTTGAAGGAGCACGAGGCTGCCGCCGTCACCGATCCGGTGCCGCGGGAGCTTGACGATGCGGGTATAGCCGCCGTTGCGGCCCTGGAACTTGGGGGCCACTTCGGTGAACAGCTTCTGGATGAGGGTCTGACCAGTGAACTCCTGCTGCTTGTCCACCAGGCGCCGATCGTTGAGGATGGAAATGGCGCGGCGGCGGGCATTGAGCGTATTGGTGCGGGCCAGGGTGATGAGCTTTTCGGCCATCGCCCGGACTTCCTTGGCCTTTGGCAGGGTGGTGCGCACCTTGCCATGCTCAAAGAGGCTCTGAACGAGATTGCGGCGCAGGGCCTTGCGGTGCTCGGTGTCACGGCTGAGTTGCCGGCCGCGGATCATGTGACGCATTGGAACTCCTCAGACTGCTGGCCCGCTCAAGCCGCGGGCGACGTTGTTGACGAATAACGGTTACGGCTGGGACGAAGCCGCCGGCGTCTCCCCGGCCGCGGGCGGCGCGGCGGTTTCCGCCGGCTGCATCGCCGCCAGGTTGTCCAGGTCCATTCCCAGGCTCAAACCCATGTCGGCGAGCTTCCGCTTGACCTCGCGCAGGCTGGTCTTGCCGAAGCTGCGGACCTTCAGCAGGTCCGCATCGGTCTTGCGGACCAGGTCGCGGACGGTCTGGATCTTGGCCGACTCCAGGCAGTTGTTGGCGCGCACCGACAGGTCCAGTTCCTGGATCGGCATGTTCAGCTTCTGCTGGACCTCCGGGTCGATCAGCGGCTGGTTGGCCTGGCGCAGCCCGGCCAGGGCCTCTTCGCTGGCCGTCTCGCTGCCCAGTTCGTAGTACTGCACGAACGGATTGAGGTGCTTGCGGAGGATCTTGGCGGCCTCGACCAGCGCCATTTCGGGGGAGATGGTGCCGTTGGTCCAGATTTCCAGGATCAGGCGGTCGTAGTCGGTTTTCTGGCCGACGCGGGCGTCCTCGGTGGAGTAGCGGACGCGGGTGACCGGGGAGTAGATGGAATCGACGGCGATCACGCCGACTTCCTGCTCCTCGGCATTCTGGTTCTGAAGGTGCTCCGCGGCGGTGACGTAGCCGCGGCCCTTGCCGACGGTCATCGTCATTTCAAACGGCACGTCCTCGGTGAGCGTCGCAAGGACCAGATCCTTGTTGACGATGGTGATGGCGGGATCCGCCTCGATCATGCCGGCGGTGACCGGGCCGGCCTTCTTGACCGAGATGCGCATTTCCTTTTCGTCGTCGGCCTCGAGCCTGACGATCAGGCTCTTGACGTTGAGGATGATGTCGGTGACATCCTCCATCACGCCGGGCAGGCTGGTGAACTCATGCTCGGCGCCCTTGATGCGGACGGAGGTGACGGCCGCGCCTTCGAGGCTGGACAGCAGGATGCGCCGCAGGCTGTTGCCGACGGTGGTTCCAAAGCCGCGCTCGAAAGGCTCGGCGCTGAACTTGCCATAGGTTTCGGTGGAGATCTGCGTGTCGCGAACGACGCGCGAGGGCAGTTCCAGACCACGCCAACGGATTCTCATAAACGTCTCCTTTGCCAGGCCGCGAATCGCGAAGGATTACCGCCCCAACCGTTAGGGGCCATCTGTCCTTCGCCTCGTCGCGCGAGGCGCTGATCAATTGCCGGTTTGCAGTTGCCGGGTGCCGGCGGCTGGCCGCCCGTGAAGGATCGGCGTTGGCAGCCGGCGGGTTCGCTTATACTCGACGTTTCTTGGGCGGACGGCAGCCGTTGTGCGGCAGCGGTGTGACGTCCTCGATGCCCGTGACCTTCAGGCCCGCGTGCTGGAGCTGGAGGATCGCCTGCTCGCGGCCGGCGCCGGGTCCCTTGACCTTGACCTCCACCTCGAGCAGCCCGTGCTTGCGGGCATCGGACGCCGCCTTTTCGGCGGCTCGGCCGGCCGCAAACGGCGTGCTCTTGCGTGCGCCCTTGAAGCCGACCGTGCCCGCCGACGCCCAGGCCAGCGTCTCGCCGGTCACGTCGGTGATCGTCACGATCGTGTTGTTGAAGGTGCTCTTGACGTGCGCGATGCCCCGCGTCACGCCCTTGCGGATCTTTTTCTTGGCGCCGGCCTGCTTGGCGCCGGTCTTCTGTTGTTGCTGTTCAGCCATATTGCATTCACCTTGTGCAGATCAACCGGTCGCTGGGCCGTCCCTGCACGAACATAAGGGCGAGGTCTGCTCGCCCGGTTTGGCGACGCGGGCGGGAAACCCCGCCCCTGCGACTTACTTGCCGAGTTCCTTCACGCCCTTCTTGCCGGCCACGGTCTTGCGCGGGCCCTTGCGGGTGCGGGCATTGGACCGGGTGCGCTGGCCGCGTGTCGGCAGGCTGCGACGGTGGCGCGAGCCGCGATAGCAGCCGATGTCGCGCAGCCGGGCGATGTTCTGCTGGATCTGGCGGCGCAGCGCGCCTTCGACCAGGAAGCTGCGGTCGATGATGCCGGCGATCTTGGCCAGTTCCTCCTCGGTCAGGTCCTTGGCGCGGCGCTGGCCGTCGATGCCCGCCTCCTTGAGGATCTGCCTGCTGTTGGTGCGGCCGATGCCGACGATGTACGTCAGGGCGATCCACGCCGGCTTGTCATTGGGAATATCAACGCCTGCTACACGGGGCATATCAGCTCCAAATATGACTCTTGATCCTGGGTTTCCGATCGCCCGGGAGCGAGCGCCGTCCAATCCCCGGACAACAATCCGAAATCACTACCTCTGCCTCTGCTTGTGCTTCACGTTCGAGCAGATCACCCGCACCGTGCCTTTCCGGCGGACGATCTTGCAGTTCTCACAAATGCGTTTGACGCTGGTTCTGACCTTCATGACACATCACCTTGCTCGCCGGACGGTTATCGAGCGAAACCGTCAGTATAGCACTTTACGGACCGCCGCTCAACCGGCGGCGGTCGAGCCGTTGGTCAGCACTTCCGCCCCGGTTTCCGTGACCGCGACGGTGTGCTCAAAATGCGCCGCCGGCAGACGGTCCTTGGTCACGACCGTCCAGCCGTCTTCCAGGAGGACCACTTCCCGCTTGCCCATGACGACCATGGGCTCGACGGCGAAGGTCTGCCCGGGCTTGAGCTTGAAGTCTCCCCGAAGCTGCTCGGGGGTGACGAAATTAGGGACCTTGGGGTCCTCGTGCATGCTCGTGCCCACGCCGTGCCCGACAAACTCGCGCACCACGTTGAAGCTGTTCCGCTCCACGTTCCACTGCATCAGCCGGGCAATGTCCGACCACTTCTTGCCGGGCTTGATGTTCTGTATCGCCAGTTCCAGCGTCTGCCGCGTCACATCCAGGAGCTTCTGCACCTTGCCGCTGACATTCCCGATCGGGATCGTCGTCGCGGTGTCCGCGCAGTAGCCGTTGAGCGACAGCGCCAGGTCGATTTTCACGATGTCCCCGTCCTTGAGGACGCGCGGCCCGGGAATCCCGTGGACCACCTCTTCGTTCACGCTGATGCAGGTGTAGCCGGGAAACGGCACGCCCGCTCCGCCCGACCGATAGTTCTTCGAGGGCGAGAACGCGCCCGCCTTCTCCAGTTCCACCCGGGCCAGTTCATCCAGTTCCCCGGTCGTGGCGCCAACCACGGCCGCGTCCCGCATCTTCCCGAGAATGGCGCTGGCCAGCACGCCGGCCGCACGCATCATCTCGATCTCGCGCCGGGATTTCAGGACAATCGGCATAGGGGCATTTTCGATTTCTGTTCGATCTGGGGTCTTGTTGCGTGCTCAGTTCTCCGGCCAATCGAAAACCCTCAACCGAAATCCGAACATATCCGTCAATACTGCCGGCCCTTGATCCGCTTGCCCTTGCCGCCGCCGGGCCCGCTCAGGAAGCCGCCGTAATTGCGCATCAGCAGGTTCGCCTCGATGCGCTGAACCATATCCAGCGCCACGCTGACGACGATCAGCAGGCCCGTCCCGCCGAGAAACTGGGATACCATGAACGGGATGCCCATCGACGCGCTGATGGCCGTCGGCACGACCGCGATCACGCACAGGAACGCCGCGCCGACGTAGGTGATGCGCATCATCACTTTTTCCAGGTAGTCGGCGGTGCGCTTGCCGGGGCGCAGCCCGGGAATGAAACTCCCGTAGTCGCGGAGCTGGTTGGCCATCTCCTTGGGCTGGAACTGCACCGTCGTCCAGAAGTATGCAAAGAAGTAGATCAGCGCCAGTTCCAGGATGATGAACAGGAACTCGCCGTAACCGAACTGGGCGTTGAGGAACTGGAAGAAGCTGTAGAAGAAGGACGATTCCCCCGACTGCGGCGCCGGGATGGTGCTGGCTATCTTGGCCAGCACGAAGCCGGGGAAGATCATCAGCGACTGGGCGAAGATGATGGGCATCACGCCGCCGTGGTTGACGCGCAGCGGCAGGTACTGGCGCTGTCCGCCGTAGATGCGCCGGCCGCGGGTGTGCTTGGCCTGCTGGATGGGGATCCGGCGCTGCGCCTGGGTGATGAGGATGGAACCGCCGACGATGAAGACGAAGGAAGCGATCAGGAACAGGATCTTGCCGAGGCTGATGTCGCGCGTGGCGTCGTCGGCGCCGCCCAGGGACAGGTCGGTCCGCTGGCCGAGCACGACCAGGGCCGCGGGCATGCGGGCGACGATGCCCGCCAGGATGATGAGGCTGATGCCGTTGCCCAGTCCGTACTCGTCGATCTGCTCGCCCAGCCACATCAGGAAGATGCAGCCGGCCGTCAGGGCGACGATGCTCATGAGCCAGAAGGAGAGGTGCCCGGCAAAACCGGGCAGGACCAGGTGGGCCGAGTCGCTGTGCATGTAGCTGACCCAGAAGATCGCCTGGACGACGCACAGGGGCACCGTGGCGTAGCGCGTCCACTCCTGGATCTTGCGGCGGCCGGTCTCCCCTTCCTTCTGGAGCTTCTCCAGCGTCGGCACGACCGTTGTCAGGAGCTGGAAAATGATGGAGGCGGAGATGTAGGGCATGATGCCCAGCCCGAAGATCGTGCTGGAGGACAAGTCGCCGCCCGAGAACAGCGCCACGTAACTGGCGATGCGCCCGGCGGCGGTGTCGTCGCCCTGGCTCTGGTTCCGCAGGATGGCGAAGCGCGACTGGTCCACGCCCGGCAGCGGCACGTGATACCCGATGCGGTAAATGGCCAGCATGAACAGCGTGAACAGGACCTTGTTGCGCAGCTCGGGGATGCGGAAGATGTTGATGAACGTCTTGAACATGGTTGTCCTGGGTCCTCCACCCCGGCCGCGACGGCCGACCGCTCACCGAATACCTGTTACTTGGCCTCCTCCGCCTTGGGGGCCTCGGCGGGCGCCTCGCCGCCCTTGGCCTTCTTGCCGCCCGCATCCTTGGCCCTGGGGACGAACTTCTTCTTGGGCTTGGGGAACTCAAAGGCCTCGCCCTTGACGTTCTGGGCGGCGCCGCCGGCGGCCGTGATCTTCTGATGCGCCGACCTGCTGTACCAGCCGACCTGGACGGTGAGTTTTCTGCTCAGATTGCCGTCGCCCAGGATTTTCACCGGCAGCTTGGTGTCGGGAATCAGCCCGGCCTGGCGGAGGGCGGCCACATCGACGGTCGAGCCGTCGGCGAAACTCTCGAGCTGGCTGACGTTGACGGTATACCAGTCGCGCGCCCAGCGGTCGTTGGAAAAGCCGCGGGTCGGCAGCCGCCGATGCAGGGGCGTCTGGCCGCCCTCGTGGGCGGGTTTCCAGTGCGGGCCGCCCGCGCGGGCGCCGGCGCCCTTGGTTCCGCGGCCGGAGGTCTTGCCGTGGCCGCTCGACTCGCCGCGGCCCTTGCGCAGGCCGCGCTTGTACCGGGGGGCCTTGGCGGTGATGTCGTGAATCATGCTCATGGTTCTGTCCTGAGTGCAAAGTGCTCGGCGGCACCTAATTCCGCTAGACGATCTCGCCGGCGTCGGCCGACAACGCCACGCCGCGCTGCTTTTCCACCTGCTCCTTGCTCTGGAGTTGGCGAAGCGCCGCGATCGTCGCCTTGACGAGGTTCTTCGGGCTCGTCGAACCGTAGGCCTTGGAAAGCACGTCGGTGATGCCCGCCAGTTCCAGGCACGGCCGCACGCTCTTGCCGGCGGTCACGCCCGTGCCCGGGCGGGCCGGGACGAGAACGACCGTGCTGGCGCCGCTGGTGCCCTTGACCATGTGCGGGATGGTCCCGCCCTTGAGGTTCACCTTGAACATGGCCTTGCGGGCGTCCTTGGTCGCCTTCTCGACCGACGGGGGAACCTCGTTGGCCTTGCCGTAGCCGATGCCGATATTGCCCTTGCGGTCGCCGGCGACCACCAAGGCGCCGAAGCTGAAAGTTCGGCCACCCTTGACCACCTTGGCGCAACGATAGATGCGCACCACCGACGACTCCACGCCCCCGGAGTCCTCGTCCGACTGGCGACGGTCGCGGTCGCGCGAACCGCGCTGCCCGCCCGGACGCCCGCCGCCCCGCCCGCCACGGTCACCGCTCCGGGTCACTTCCGCCGGCGCTTCCGGGGCCGCGGGCTCAGCGGCCTGAGGGGTCGCCGCCTGCGCAACCTCGGGAGCCGGCTGATTCTGCTGCTGTTCGTTGGTCTGTTCTTCGGCCATGGTATCTGCTCGTATAGCTTAAAACTTCAGTCCAGCCTCGCGCGCCGCGTCGGCCAGCGCCTTGATTCGCCCGTGATACATCCGCCCGCCCCGGTCAAACGCCACGGCGCTGATGCCGACCGCCTTGCCTCGCTCGGCGATCGCCTTGCCCACGGCCTTGGCCGCGGGGATGCTCGCCCCGAGTTTCAGGTCGCCGCGAACGTCCTTCATCGTGCTGCTGGCGGCGGCCAGCGTCCTGCCGCTCATGTCGTCGATCAGCTGGGCGTAAATGTGCTTGCTGCTGCGAAAAACGGACAGTCGCGGCCGATCGGGCGTTCCATACACCTTCTTGCGGATGCGCAGGGCGCGCCGCTTGAGTCGCTTGGTCTTGAGCTGGTTCTTGTCCGACATTCGATCAACTCCCGGGGGCGTCGGCTTGGTTCGACACCCCAGTTGACACTCATCCGTTTACGGCCGGCGGTTTGCAGTCGAGTTCCTCTTCTGCCGGTTGCCCGCCGCCAATTCCTCTCGATTACTTCGCGCCGCCCGCGGCGCCGGTGACGGCCTTGCCCGGCTTGATCTTCACGACCTCGCCGACGTAGCGGATGCCCTTGCCCTTGTAGGGTTCGGGCTTTCGGAGCCGGCGGACGCGCGCCGCGAATTCGCCCACCGCCTGCTTGTCGGCGCCGGAGACGTTGATCCGGGCGCCGTCCACGGTGACGGTCAGGTTGGCCGGCACGTCCAGTTTCAGCTGGTTGGCCAGGCCCACCGAGACCACCAGCGTCTTGCCGCGCAGTTCCGCCTTGTAGCCGACGCCCTGGATCTCCAGGGCCTTGGAATAGCCCGCGGTGACGCCGACGACCATGTTATTGAGCAGCGCGCGGGTCAGCCCGTGCAGCGCCTTGCTCTGCTTGAGGTCATCGTGGCGGGTCACCACCAGTTCTTTTCTGTCGGCATCCAGCTTGACGTCGATGGCCGGATGCACGTTCAGTTCCAGCTTGCCCTTGGGGCCCTCGACCTTCACCAGGCGGTCGCTGACGGCGGCCTTGGCGGCGCCGAGCGGGACGGGTTTCTTGCCGATACGACTCATAATTCCACCAGTTGCCAGTTTTTCGTTGCCGGTTGCCAGTTTCCCGTCGCCGGCGCCTTGCCCGGCGACCGGCAACTGCACACTGGCAGCTTTCTTAGCAGACCGTGCACAGCAGTTCGCCGCCGACGTTCGCTTCCCGCGCCCGCCGGTCGCTCATCACGCCCTTGCTGGTGCTGACGACGCAGATACCCATGCCGTTGAGCACGCGCGGCAGGTCGTCCACCTTCTTGTAGAGGCGGCGCCCCGGCTTGCTCTGGCGATCCAGCTCGTGGATGACGCGCTCGCCGTTGCTCGCGTAGCGGAGCTTGACGCGGATATGCCCCTGCTTGGCGGCATCCTCGATCAGGTCGAAGTCCTCGATGAAGCCTTCGTCCTTGAGCACCTGCGCGATGCCCTTGCAAATCTTGCTGTGGCGGACCAGCACCATTCGCCGGCCCACACGGTTCGCGTTCCGGATCCGTGTCAGCATGTCCGCGATGGGGTCTTGATTGTTCATCGCTTCTGTCGTCCTCTAATGAGTCGTCAGCCGCTGGTTGCCGGCTGCCGGTGAATCTTTCCCGGCGACCGCCAACCGCCAACCGCCAACTTTTCTCTTACCAGCTTGCCTTCCTGAGTCCCGGGATCTGTCCCGCCAGCGCCAGCTCCCGCAGCGTGATGCGGCAGATCTTGAACTTCCGCAGCACGCCGCGCGAGCGACCGGTGATCTGGCACCGGTTCCGCGACCGCGTGGGGCTGGAGTCGCGGGGGAGCTTCGCCAGGGCGGCGTAGTTCTTTTCCTTCTTGAGCTGGCGGCGCAGGTCCGCGTACTTCTTGACCAGCGCCTCGCGCCGCTGCTGCTTGTTGACCCATGCTTTCGTGGCCATATTCGTCTTCCTACCGGGCGGAGACTTGTCCGCCCTTACTTGGCTGTGGCGTCCTGGAACGGCATCCCGAACTGCCGCAGCAGCTCGCGGCCCCTTTCGGGGCTGCCCGCCGTCGTGACCATCGTAATGTTCATGCCCTGCTGGAACGTCACCTCGGCGGCGTTGACCTCCGGGAACACGGTCTGTTCCGTGAACCCGAAATTGTAGTTGCCGTTCCTGTCGAATCCCGCCGGGTCCAGCCCGCGGAAGTCCTTCACGCGCGGAATCGCCAGCGTGATCATCCGGTCCAGAAACTCGTACATCCGCGCGCCCCGCAGCGTCACCTTCAGGCCCGTCTCCATTCCCTCGCGGACCTTGAAATTCGCCACGGACTTCTTGGCCTTGCACCGGATCGGCCGCTGGCCGGCGATCACCGCCAGTTCCTTCTCGGCCGCCTCCAGCTTGCCCTTCTCGCCGCTGGTGACGGCCTTGCCCAGGCCCATGGAGATCACGATCTTTTCCAGCCGCGGCACCGCGTAGATGTTCTTCACGCCGAACTTCTGCTGCAGCGCCGGCACGATCTCGCGGCGGTACTTCTCGTACAGCCGCGCCGGCGGCGCGGGCGCCGACGGCTCGGCGGGCGCTGCGCCCTGGGTTTCGGCCTCCGGGGCCTTGCCCTTGCGGGCCTTCTTGTCGCCCTTGGGCTCGCCCTGCTGCTGCTTGGGCTTCTTTTCCTTCTTTTCCTGATCTTTTTCAGCCATGACTGTCTCTCGTGTTCCAGGAGGCGGAATTGACCGCCCCGGCCTTTCACCGCCTGCCGATGCGGCCCAGGTCCGTGCCGCTGCGGACGGCAATCCGGTGCTTCTGTCCGTCGCGAACCTCGGTGCGCACACGGGTCGGCTTGCCGCCGGCCGTCGGATCAACCGGCAGGACGTTGCTCACGTGGATCGGCGCGTCCTTCTGGATCCGGCCGCCCTGCGGGTTGCGAGGCGACGGCCGGACGTGCTTCCAGACCCGGTTGATTCCCTGGACCACCACGCGGTCCCGACCGGTCAGCACGCGCAGCACCTTGCCGCTCTTGCCCTTGTCGCGCCCCGCGATCACCATCACCAGGTCGCCTTGTCGAATGTGTCGTGCCATTTCTTTGGTCCGTTGTCAGTTGTCAGTTGTCAGTTGCTGCCACCGGCCCGATGCCCGACAACGGACAACGGACCAAGGACAACTGACCGATCACACCACCTCGCTGGCCAGCGAGACGATCTTCATGAAGTTCTTGTCGCGCAGCTCGCGGGCCACCGCCCCGAAGATGCGCGTCCCGCGCGGGTTGCCCTCGGCGTCGATGATCACCGCCGCGTTGTGGTCGAACCGGACGTAGCTGCCGTCGCTCCGCCGCGTCGGGTGCTTGGTCCGGACGACCACGCACTTGACGATGTCGCCGTCCTTGACGTCGCCGGCGGGCATCGCCTTCTTCACCACGCACACGATCACGTCCCCGACCGTCGCGACCTTGCGCTTGAACTTGCCCCGGCTCGAGCTGCCGCGCAGCACCTTGATGCACATCGCCTGCTTCGCGCCGGTGTTGTCCGCGATATCGAGATAGGTCTGCTGTTGAATCATGGGTCTATCTCTCTTCCGGCGCCTTGCCGGTCATCACTTCCTCGGCCGATACCTGCACCGCCCGTTCCGGCGCCCGCTCGATGATCCGCACCAGCCGGTGGTGCTTGGTCTTGCTCAGCGGGCGGCACTCGGCGATCTCCACGCGGTCGCCCTCGCGGGCCTCGTTCTTCTCGTCGTGGGCGTGGAGGACCGTGCGCCGCTTGAGGTACTTGCCGTACTTGGGGTGCCTGGTCTGGTACTCCACCAGCACCTTGATGGTCTTGTCCGCCTTGTCCGACGCCACGGTTCCCACGATGGTTCGCAGGATCGGGCGGCGGGTCGTTGCCGTGTTGCTTTCTGCCATGTCTGCTCCGGGCCGGCATTCCTGCCGGCCGCCTTTTGTCGATTACCGCACCTGGGCCTTCTTTGCCGCCAGTTCGCGCTCGCGGAGCACCGTCTTCATCCGCGCGATGTCCAGCCGCGTCTTGCGAAGCAGGCTGGGGTCCTCCAGCTTCTCGGTCACCGCCTGGCTCCGCAGGTCGAACAGGTGCTTCTGCCGATCCTTGAGCTCCGCCAGGATGGCCTCGGTTTCCTTGTCGCGAATCTCTTTGATCTTCATGGTCCGTTCCTATGCGCTGTGCTTCCGCGAAACAAACCGGCAGCGGATCGGCATCTTGTGCGCCACGCGGGCCAGGGCCCGCTTGGCCGTCGGCTCGTCCACGCCCGAAATCTCGAACATGATCGTGCCTTCCTTGACCACGGCCGCCCAGAACTCCGGCTCGCCCTTGCCGGTGCCCATTCGCACTTCCAGCGGCTTGGCCGAGATCGGCTTGTGCGGGAAGATCCGGATGAAGACCCGGCCCTCGCGATGGAGGTAGTGGCTGACCGCCACGCGCCCGGCCTCGATCTGCTTGGCCGAAATCCACGCGTTCTCCAGCGCCTGCAGCCCGTACTCGCCGAAGGCGATGTAGTTGCCGCGGGTGGCCGCACCCTTCATCTTCCCGCGCTGGCTCTTACGGAACTTAACCCGCTTGGGCATCATTGGCATAAATCACCTGAATCAGTCAGTTGCCAGTTGTCACCAGTCAGTCGTCAGGATCAGCGCCGTCCGCGGCGCAGCGGGCCGCCGGGGCGCACATCCGTCTCCAGCACTTCCTCGCCGAACATGCCGCGGTAGATCCAGCATTTCACGCCGATCGCGCCGTAGGTCGTGAACGCCACGGCGTAACCGTAATTCACGTCCGCCTGCAGCGTGGTCAGCGGGATCGAGCCGACCACCGTGTGTTCCGACCGGGCGATTTCCGCCCCGCCCAGGCGGCCGCTGATCTGGATCTTGATGCCCTTGGCGCCGGCGGCCATTGTCGCGTCGGTCCGCTGCTTGAGCACGCGGCGGAAGCTGGCTCGCTTCTTGAGCTGCTCGGCCACCGCCTCGGCGACCAGCTGCGCGTTCAGGTCGGGATTCTTGATCTCGATCACCGTGATCGGCCCGACCTTGCGCTTGATCATGTCCTCGAGCTCTTCCCGGAGCTTGTCCACCTCGGCGCCCTTGGGCCCGATCACCAGACCGGGGCGGGCCGTCCGCAGGGTGATGCGGACCTCCTCGCGCGTCCGCTCGATGAGGATATCGCTGACCGCGGCGAACGGCGGGCGGCGGTTGAGCTTGTCGTCGATGTACCTGCGGATCCGGAAATCCTCGCCCAGGAAATCGCCGTACGCGTGCTTGGGGGCGTACCACTTGGACTTCCAGTCCTCCGTGATGCCCACGCGAAAACCAAGCGGATTGACCTTTTGACCCATGGCTATTCTCCTGCACGCTCGTCGACGCTGACGACCAGATGGCTCATCTTCTTGTGGATCGAGTACGCCTTGCCGCGGTCCTTGGGCTGGAAACGCTTGATGATCGGACCGGGGTCCACCCAGCACTCCTTCACATAGAGCGCGTCGGTGTCCGCCTCCTGCTCGGTGGCGTTGGCCACGGCCGACCGAAGAACCTTGTCGATCAGAACGGCGGCGCGCTTCTTGGAGAAGCTCAGGATCGCCATCGCGTCCTCGACGTTGCGCCCGCGGATCAGATCCATCACCAGCCGCGCCTTGCGCGGGGCGATGCGGGCAAACCGATGTTTCGCTGTGTATGCCATTTTCATTACCTCGGCGCCCGGCGCCGGCCGCGGGGGCCTTTGCCGGGCGCTCCGCACTTCGCACCCGGCGCGATCACTTCGCGGGCGCCGGGGCCGGGGCGCCGCCGGCCTCGGCCTTCTTCACGCCGCTGTGGCCGCGGAACACGCGCGTGGGGGCGAACTCGCCCAGCTTGTGACCGACCATGTCCTCCTGCACGAACACCCGCAGGAACTTGTTGCCGTTGTGGACCTCGAAGGTATGGCCCACAAACTCCGGCACGATCGTGCTCGCCCGCGACCAGGTCCGGATCGGCGCCTTGGCGCGGTTCTCGTTCAGCTTCGCCACCTTGCGGTAGAGCTTCTCGCTGACGAACGGCCCTTTCTTTGCGCTTCTGCTCATAACAGTTGCCAGTTGTAAGTTGCCAGTTGCCAGTATCCGCCGGCAACTCTTGTCTACACGCTCACCGTCTGCGGCCGCTGCTGGTGCGATCCGAACTTCCGGCGACGCAGGATCAGCTTCTCGCTGTTCTTCCGCGGGTTCCGCGTGATGCCGCCCTTGGACGGCACGCCCGTGCGGCTCACCGGCTGGCGGCCGCCGTTGGCCCGGCCTTCGCCGCCGCCCAGCGGGTGGTCGATGGGGTTCATCGCCTTGGCCCGCACGTGCGGACGGATGCCGCGGTGACGGTTGCGCCCGGCCTTGCCCAGCGACACGTTGATCCAGTCCAGGTTTCCAAGCTGCCCGATCGTGGCCCGGCAGGCGCTGCGAACCCGCCGCATCTCGCCCGACGGCAGGATGACCACAGCCCACTCGCCTTCCTTGGCGCCCAGGCGGCCGACGCCGCCGGCGCTGCGCACCAGTTTCCCGCCCTGGCCGGGATTCAGCTCGATGTTGTGGATTTCCAGCCCCACCGGGATGTTCGCCAGCGGCATGCAGTTGCCCACGTCCGGCGCCGATCCCGGGCCGCTCATCACCTTCTGCCCGATCTTGATCCCCTTGGGGGCCAGGATGTACGACTTGGTCCCGTCCTCGTACTTGATCAGCGCGATGAACACGCTGCGGTTGGGATCGTACTCGATGGCCTCGACCGTGGCGGGCATCCCGTCCTTGCGGCGCTTGAAGTCGATGATCCGGTACATCCGCTTGTTGCCGCCCCCGCGGTGCTTGGCCGTGATCACGCCCTGGTTGTTCCGCCCGTTGGCCCGGATCTTCGGCGCCAGCAGCGACTTTTCCGGGGTGAACTTCGTCAGTTCCGCCTTGTAGTCCATCACCTGGCCGTTGCGGCGACCGGGAGACGTCGGCTTGTATGACTTGATCGGCATGGTGTTTGTCCGTTGTCAGTTGTCCGTTGTCGGCCGCCGCCGACAACCGATCATCAGAACAGGTCGATCCTCGAATTCTCCTCCAGCACCACGATTGCCCGCTTCCAGTCGCTGGTCTTCGTCAGCCGGTAGCGCGTGCGCCGCGGCTTGCCCTTGCGGTTGAGCGTCCGCACATCCTTGACCTTGACCGAGTAGAGCTTTTCCACGGCGGCGCGGATCTGGTTCTTGTTGGCCTCCGGATGCACCTGGAAGGTGTAGGCGTTGAGCAGTTCCTGCTGCCGCGCGCTCTTCTCGGTGATCAGGGGCTTGATGATGATGCTGATGTTGTCCATGGTTCACCTGCTTGGCGGATCACGCCAGGAGCTGGTCCATTCCAGCCTTGGTCAGCAGAAGCGTCCGGTTGTTGAGAATATCCCACGCGTTGAGCTGCGCAACCGTCGTCAGCCTGGCGTTGGGCAGGTTGCGGGAGCACCGCTCGATCGTCGGGTCGTGCGCCGCCAGCGCCATCAGGCACGTGCGGCCGATGCCCAGCGCCTTGAGGATGCCGGCCACCTGCCTGGTCTTCGGCTCGCTGAGCCGGATCTCGTCCACCAGGCAGACCTCGTTGCTCTGGAGCTTGGCCAGGATCGCGCTGTCCCGCGCCAGCCGCCGGGCCTTCTTGGGCATGTCCAGCCGCCAGTCCTTGGGCCGCTTCTGCTTGGCGTGTCCGCCACCGACCTTGATCGGGTTGCGGATTCCGCCGGTGCGGGCGTTGCCCGTTCCTTTCTGCCGGTAGAGCTTGCGGGTGGAGCCGGCCACCTCGCCGCGGGCCAGCGTCCGGACCGTGCCCTGTCGCTTGTTGGCGTGATACATGACCAGCGCCTGCTTGAGCAGGTTGTGCCGCACCTCGCCGCCAAGCTTCTGCTCGTCCACCTGGTACTTGCCGACTTCCTGCCCGGCCTGGTTGTAAATCGGAATTTCAATCATGACTTTGTCCTTTGTCCGTTGCCCTTTGTCCGTTGTCCGCCGCCAGCCTCGGCAACTGACCACGGACCAGTGAGAACTGACAAAGCTCCTACTTCTTTTTCTTCCCGTCTTCCCTGGCCTCAACCGGCTGCTCGGCGCGGATTCGCGCCGTGATGCTCTTGCGGACCAGCAGCAGCGCCCCGTTGGCGCCGGGCAGGGCGCCCTTGATCAGCAGCAGGTTGTTCTCAGGATCGATTCGGACAAGGGGATGATTGCGGGTGGTGATCTGCACGTCGCCCATGTGGCCGGCCATGCGGACGCCCTTCTTGGGCTTGCCGCACTGGCCGCGCCAGGTGGCGCGGGAGGCGATCGAACCCGGGGAACGGTGCTTTCGCTCCGTGCCGTGCGACGCCGGCTGCCCGCCGAAGCCGTGCCGCTTCATCACGCCCTGGAAGCCCTTGCCCTTGGTCGTCCCGATCACGTCGACGAACTTCACCCCTTCAAACGTCTTGACATCCAGCAGCGCGCCGGGGGCGACCGTCGTCGCGTCCTTCAGCCGCACCTCCCTGAAAAACCGCTTGGGGCCCACGCCCGCCTTTCCGGCGTGCCCGATCAACGGCATCGTGCTGTGACGCGCCTTGCAGTCCTCAAAACCGATCTGCACCGCGTTGTAGCCGTCGGATTCCACCGTCTTGACCTGCGTGACATGGCACGGTCCGGCCGCCACGACCGTCACCGGCACAATCGTGCCCTTCTCGTCGTAGACGCGGGTCATGCCTACCTTGCGCCCGAGCAATGCTGGTGTCATGTGAACCTTTCGCAGAGGAGTCGGTCCGATACATCCGGCCGCCTCGTGCCGACAATAAATCATCCCGGAGCCGCGGCCCTTTCGGGCAACAGGGTTCTTGGCTGAACCCCACGCTCCTGTACATCCGAACAAAAATGCCCCTTGAATCAGGGGCATGTGGCGATGCTTAAAAATCAGGCCTTGATCTTCACGAACACACCGGCGGGAACAACCAGGCGATTCAGCGCCTCGATCGTACGCGCCGTCGGCTCGAAGATGTCAATCACGCGCTTGTGCGTGCGCATCTCGAACTGCTCGCGGGATTTCTTGTCGATGTGCGGGCTGCGCAGAACGGTGTACCGCTCGACCCGCGTCGGCATGGGAATCGGGCCACAAACACGGGCGTTGGTGCGCTTGGCGTGTTCCACGATCTCCTTGGCCGAAGCGTCCAGCGCCCGATGATCGTAAGCCTCCATCCGAATTCTGATCCGATCGCCGTTCATACCCGTCCTGTCTCTTCAGACGCAGCCCGAAACCGGGCGACAAAAAACCCTGCCACCATCCGGGGACAGTGGAGCGAAAGAATGTATCGTCTTCCTTCGGCGTGTCAAGCCGCCGGCAACGCGAAATTCTTGCGCGCGTTGCAAGACCCCATGATAGGCCCCCCGCGCCCGGTCCTTCAAGAACTCCGCTCACCGCCCGTCCAGCAACCGCTGCAAGGTCATCACCGCAAACGCCGTCCCGTAGGGCTTGTGGTAGTCCCACATGGCAAAATCCCACCAGGACCCGTCAGCTTCCTGATGCCCGATCACGGCCTCCAGAACCATATCGCCATAGGCGCGCCGCGCTTCCTCGCCGAGCTTCTCGATCAGCCGCGATGCGTAGTAGTAGTCATAGTAATAGTAGTATGGCGCGGTCTGATACCACGAGTCGTGGGGGTAGGGGCGTTTGCGGCCCATCTCCAGGTAATGCCCCTCGCGCCTGAGAATCTCCAGCCCTTCCATCGCCTGCTCCCGACCCACCCCTTCCACCTCCCAGAGCCACAGGGCATAGTTGCAGGGCTGGATCCGTCCCACCGCCCCCCGATGCAGATTGAACTCCGCCGTCGGCCGGTACTTGAACGGCAGGCTGTAAAGGTAGCTGCCGTCGGGGGTGCGCATCTCCCGCAATCGCCGGATTGCGCGGCCCACCATCGCCCGGTTGACCTGCACCCCCGCATCCTGCGCAACCCGCAGCGCCACCAGCCCGCTGGCGGTCCCGAAACTCGTCGGCTCGTAGGAAGGCTTCTGGGTCCGGTACAGAAAATCGTAGTAACCCCACCCCCCCACGTAGGTTTCGTACCGCTCCAGCATGTCAAGATGCCAGGCAATCATCTTACGCAGGCGCGGATCGGGATTCTCCGCCAGTTCCCCCGCCAGCGCCTCCACCGCGTACATGTGCGCCCAGGTGTTGTAAAGCAGCGAACCATCGTCCCGGCGCGCGTAACCCTGTGTCACCAGGTACTCGATCGCCTTTCCGTGAGCCTCCGTCTGGCCCGTTCCGCGCAGCGCCATGGCGCACAGGGCCGTCGTCGCCACCCGATAAGCGTCGTGCGACCCCGGGACCATGCTGTACAGTTCCAGGAACGAATCCTCCATCTGCCCCCTGCCCCAGGAGCCGTCGGCGTTCTGCGACCTGACGAGAAACGCCACGCCCCGCTCAATGGCCGACGCGATGCGCTGCTCCCGCCCCGGCTGCGTCGTCGGCGCGGGCGCTTCCTGCCGAGCCGCGCAGCCGGCCAGCAGCAGAACCAGACCGACCGCCCAGCACTTGTCCATTGCGCGATTGTTCATCTGGATGGATTCAGAAGGACCTGTTCCCCTTCGACCAGGCCGGACCTGACTTCGATCATCTGGCCGTCCGATTGTCCCAGGACCACGTCGCGTTTTTCGGGCGTGCCGTCCTGCCTGCGGACCGTGACCGAGCCGTTCTGCACCGTCCCGACGGGCACCAGCAACACCCCGTCCAACCGGCCCGCGTCGATCTTCACCGTCCCCTTCATTCCCGGAACCAGCCGCGGATCAGCATTGGCAACCACCACCGGCAAGAATGTTCCAAACGCCGGCGGATTGCCGCGGGTCCCGATGGCGGGTTCTCCGCAGGCCGCCGGATAGGTCATATACGGCATCGCTGCCGGGGTCACCGACGCCTTCATGCCCGGTTTCAACCAGAGGCTCTGCGCCTCGCTGACCGAGATTTCCAGCGCCAGCCGGCCCGGCGTGATCAGGCGCATCAGCACCTGGTTGGTTCCCACCTTCTCCCCGACCTTCAGCGCCGGCGGCTCATCGCCGCCGGGCCCGCGATCCGGGACGGTCGCGTACCACACCAGCCCGGCGGCCGGCGACGTGATCGCAAACAACCCCTGGTCCGCCTTGAGTTCATCAAACTTCTTCTGCGCCTGCTCCAGGGCGATGCGGGCGTTGGTCACGCCGGCCCGCCGCGCCACCGCCGACTGCTGCTGGGCCACCTTCAGCGATGCCAGCGACTGCCTGGCCTGCTCCAGCGAATCCAGGACCCGCTGCCGGGCGATCGGGTAGTTGTAATTCCTGCTTTTCTCATGCACCCCCTCCTGCATTCCCAGCACCTTCTTGGCATTGTCCAGTCGCCGCTCGGCCCGTTTCAGCACGATGTCGCGCGTCGCGCTGGTCAGTTCCTCGGACTTGTACATCTTCAGGAGCTGGTCCATCTCGTCCTGCTGATACTCCACGTTGTCGCGCACCTCCTTGAGGTTCAGATCCGCCTGCTTGAGCATGTTGGGACCATCCACGCTCTCCCACCACCGCAGGCCCTCTTCGGCGTTTTTCAGCGCATCCTCCTGCATGCGCATGGCCAGCGCGTCGGCCTTGGCGCCCAGGTCCGCGTCGGCCTCGGCCTTCCTGAGGTTGACCCGCGCCAGTTCGAGTTCCGACTCGGCCTTCTGCATTGCCCAGGCGTACTCGGTCGTCTCGCACTCCAGCAGCACGTCACCGGCCTTCACCGGCGCCCCGTGTCGCGCCGACGAGATCACCGTGAACGACCCGCTGTAGGCCCTGGGCTTGAGCTTCACTTCAAAAGGCTCGGCCGGTCCGAACGTCCCGTCGGCCTTGATCTCAAACTTCAGCGACCCCTTTTTGACCACGTGAACATCCCCGGCCGGCTGCGTCGCGGGCTGCGTGGCCGGCGTCGTGACGAACTCGGCCGCCAGGGCGACCCATGCGTGGACGGAAATCAGAAACGCCAGTAGCCCAAGTAGTCTCACGTCGTTCTCCTGTCTTCGATCGCGTGCGAACCGGCCGCCGAGCGGCGCAACCCGGCACGCGCGCGAATTCCGCCGGTTCCTCAGTTTCCCGCGGCCGCATCATAGCTGACCGGCGGGACAAGCCCAACATTCTCCCGCCTCGCGCCTCCGGTTCACCGATCCGCCTCCAGAACTCTGGAGTCTTCCCTGATTTGAATTGGGCGCGCAGGCCCCCTATGCAGTAGTAGGTCATCAACTGCAAGGAGGCTCTATGCGATGCGTCAGGGATGACGTTCAGCGCCTATCGACGCTGTTGTGTGATTATATCCAGCCACTGGGGATGTTGGTACGGGACGGTCCGTTGCGCGCCATGCGTGAAC
>Ga0209381_1002950_pt1 | contig 19344 bp, 18 predicted proteins | sample DewCreD2012metaG_FD_184111 | JGI IMG/M metagenome (GOLD analysis project Ga0209381, IMG submission 184111) | Hot spring sediment bacterial and archeal communities from British Columbia, Canada, to study Microbial Dark Matter (Phase II) - Dewar... ...
CGAACCCCTTGCCGTGCTCGCCGGCCCGCGCCGCCTCGATGGCGGCGTTGAGCGCCAGCAGGTTCGTCTGCGCGGCAATGTTGTCGATCGTCTCCACGATCGCCCCGATCTGCCCCGTGCGTTTGCCCAGGTCGCGCACCCGCTGAGCGAGCTGATCGGTAGCCGCGCGGACCTGCGTCATGCCGGTCGCGCTCTGAGCGGCCACGTGGGCGCCTTCGGTGGCCGAGCGGGCCGTCCGCCGGGCTGCAACCATCACCTCGCTGGCGGTCGTTTCCACCTCCGCGAGATTGTGGCCGAGGCTGACCTGTGCCGCCGTGGCGCGTTCCATGCTCGCCCTTTGCTCCTGCGCGCCGCGGGCCAGAGCGGCCACGGCCTCGGCCAACCGATTCATCGCCGTCGACGCCGTCTGCGCCGCCTGCGCCTGTTCCTGGGCGCCCTTGGCTACCCCGTCGACGGCCCGCCGCATCTGTTCGGCCGAGGCCGCCGTTTGCGTGACGCTCTCGGTCTGCTGCGCCGCCCCGCGGGCCACATGGCCAATGGTCAGGCTGATCTGGCGCGTCGCCTGGCCGGCGCTGTCCGCCGATTGCCCTAACTGCGCCGCCGCCTCGCGGAGATTGTGGGCGGTGTCCTGGACCTCGTGCATGGCGGCGCGCAGGCCGGCCACCATGCCCGCGAAGGCCCGGCCGAGCGCGTCCCGGTCGGAACGCGGCTGGACGGCGACCGTCAGATCGCCGGCGGCCAGGCGTTCGGCCGCGCGCGCCATCGACTGGAGATAGTCGATCATGTCCTGGAAGGCGCGCGCCATCACCCCGGTTTCATCGTTGGCGCTGACGGCAATCGTCTGAGCGACATCGCCGACGGCCAGGCGCCGGGCGGCGGCGGTGACGACCTGGATCGGCCGGGCCAGGCGCACCGCCAGGGTAAGGGCAATCGCCACCGCCAGCGCGATGACGACCAGGGCGACGAGCAGGCCCAGCCAGCCGATCCGGCTGACGGCGGCCTCGGCTGCGTCCAGGGCGGCGCCCGCTTCCTGCTCGACGGCGGCCGTCACCACGTCCAGCCGCGCCGCCAGTTCATCGCCGGCCGCATCAAAAGCTTCCATGGCCGCATTGCCGCCAGCCTGGCCGGCGTCAATATAGGCGTGGGCCATAACCTGGCCGTCCGCGTAAAATTGCTCAAACGCCGCCTCGAGCGCATCGAACTGCGCGGTCTCGTGGGGACGCAGCGCCTTGAGGCTGGCCAGGTGCTGGCGAAAGTCCTGGGCGTAGCGGTCGGCGTCGGCAAAGCCCGCCGCGTCGCGGGTGGCGCTGACATCCGTAAGCCACTGCCACACCTGGCTGATATCGTACTTAAGGCGCTGGGCCAGCATCATGGCCGAATAGCCGTCGCGGCGGGCCGTCTGCATCGCAGACTGGCTGCGTTGAACCAACATCCAGTTGATCAACAATTGCGCGACCAGCAGCGCCAATACCAGGCCGAAACCGGCCAGGATCTTAAACTTGATTGACCATTGCATGGGTATCTCCTTCAGTTCAGGCCTCAATGCGAACGTCCGTTGGGCGCCGGCCTCGTCAAGACCGGCGCCGACGCCTCCGGCCTCAGCGCCGGTCGCCCCGAAGCGCCGCCGTCGCTCCACGGCTGCCTGGTCGCTTCCGGCTCGCCCGCCAGCCTGAACTGGGCGACTACCGCCTGCAAACCGGCCGCCATCCCGGCCAGCGCGCGGGCGCTGGCCTGCACATCGTCCACCTGCGCGTTCATCTGCTCGGCCGAAGCCGACACCTCTTCCACGGCCGCCGTGTTCTCTTCGCTCACGCCGGCGATGTTCTCGATCGAGCGTGTCACTGCCTCTGCTCCCGCGGCCATCTCCTCCGTTGCGGCTGTATTCTCCTCCACCACCGCGCTGACGTTGTCCAGGCTGGCGACGACCCGCTCATTCCACTCGTTCATCTCGTCCGCTGCCCGCTCATTTCCGGCCGCCTGCGCCCGCCCTTCCGCCACCGACGCTTCCAACAACTGACCGGCCGCCTGCATTTCTTTCACCGCAGCTTCGATCGCCTGCGCCTGCGCCTGCATCGCCCGCGTCCCCTCAGCGATCGCCTGGAAAGCCGCTTCCGCCGCCCCGGTCGCTTCCGCCGCCATCCGTATGTCCACCCCGGCCTGCCGCATGGCGTCCACCACTTCGCCGGCCCCGGCCTGGACCAGGCGGATCATCGCGCCGATCTCCTTCGTCGCCGTCGCCGACCGCTCCCACCGCGAACCCCTTGCCGTGCTCGCCGGCCCGCGCCGCCTCGATGGCGGCGTTGAGCGCCAACAGGTTCGTCTGCGCGGCAATGTCATTGATCGTCTCCACGATTGCCCCGATCTGCCCCGTGCGTTTGCCCAGGTCGCGCGCCCGCCCCGCCAGCGTCTCCGCCGCCTGCATCCGCCCCATACTGGTCATGCTCTGCGTCACCAGCCGCGTCCCCTCCACTGTGGATTGCACCGACTGGGTAGCGGCCCCGCCTGCTCCTGCGCCCCCTGCGCCACGCCCTCAATCGCCCGCCGCATCTGCTCCATCGACCCAGCCGTCCTGGTGACCCCGTCCGTCTGCTGCGCGCTCCTGATCGCTATCTGCTGCATCGTCGCGGCGATCTGCGACGTGGCTTGCCCCGCCTGCTCGGCGATGACGGCCAGCTGGTCCGACGCGGCCTGCACCGCCCCGGCTTCGACGGCGGTCCGACCGATCATCTGCCGCAAGTTGCTCATCATCTCGTCAAAAGCGCGGCCGACGGCCTGCAACTGCTCGATCATGAGGTTAAAGACCCGGCCCAATTGATCGATCTCATCGCTGGACTCGAGCGGGACGAGTGTGGACCGGAGGGTGACGGCTTGCGTCAGGTCGCCGCGCGCGATCGCCTGCGCGGCTTCGGTCAGGCTTTTCAGGTCGACCCGAGCCGCCTGTCCAGCTCGGGCGGTCAGGCTGGCCAGCGGCCGCGTGAGGCTGCGGCTCATTAGGAGAGCCCACACGACCGCCGCCGGAAGGAGGATGACATACATGACGAGCGAGTTCACGAGCAGTTGCCGTTCGCGGGCGACCACGGTCTCGGCCGCAATGTCCAGGCCCACAACCGCCTGGATTGATCCTCCGGCGTCTGCAGACGAGCGTGCGCCTCAGCCTCCACCTGCAGCGCCGCCAGGGCAGCTAGGTCGCGCAGGCGGCCTGCCAGGGCCTGGCGCATCTGCGCGCTGGCAATCCCATACAGCACAAGGACAAACAGCGTCGCGGCCCCGAGGGTTGCAAGAATGTAACTGGCCGCCAGTCTGACCCCCCACGCGCATCTGACGAATGTATTTGATCCACATAGGCAAAGAGACCGCCCTAGGCGTGCACGGCCTGGCGCAGCACATCCGCCAGCCGATCCAGCGCCAGCGGCTTCACCAGGCAGGTATACGCTCCCAGGCGCGTTGACTCGAGCATGTCGCCCTGGCCGGCCTGGCCCGTGAACATCACCACAGGCAGGCCGGGCGCGATGCGTCGGATGAGGCGCAGGGCGTTGATGCCGTCGAGTTTGGGCATGCGGATGTCCATCAGCACGCCATCCCAGCCCCCGTCCAGCACCTTGAGCACCGCCTCGACCCCGTCCAGGGCGACGTCGGTCTGATAGCCCTCCTGGCCCAACGCCTCCGCAAGGTGGTCGGCCAGGTCGCGTTCGTCATCCACAACCAATATCCGCTTGGTCGGCATATTCGCTCTCCTTATCAGGCCGGGCGGCGCGCCGACAACGCTTCGCCGATCTCGGCCAATAAGTCGTCAATCGCTATCGGCTTCCCCAGGCAGGTGACGCCGTAACCGGAGGCCTGCGCCATATACCCGCGTCCGACGTGCCCGGTGAGACCCAGGATGGGGACATCGGGCGTGATCTTGCGCAGGATGCGGATCAATTGCGGGCCATCCAGGCCGGGCAGCAGCATATCGAGCAAATATAAGTCGAAGCGTTGGTCCATGGCCGCCAGGATCGCATCCGCGCCATTGCTCAGAGCAGTGACGCTGAAGCCGCGGTCCTCCAGCTCGTCGCGCAGGAAATCGCGCACGTCGGGTTCATCGTCGACCAGCAGTATCTTGGGCATCGCGAATTCCTCAGAGAGCCGGGGCTGGCGCGGTCAGCGCCGAGGGCACCTCGCCGGCGTCATTAAAACGGCCGGACGCCGGGGGCTCTGGCAGTCTGGGCCGATGAATGGGAAAAAGCAGCTTGAACGTCGTGCCGGCTCCGGGCTGGCTCTCCATGTTGATGGCGCCGTTATAGGCCCGCACAATGCCGGCCACGATCGACAACCCCAGTCCGGTCCCTTTGCCGACCGGCTTGGTCGTGAAGAACGGGTCGAAGATCTTGGTCCGGATCGAGTCCGGGATGCCGACGCCCGTATCGGCCACCTGCAACACCAGCTGCCGGGCGTCCGGGTCGAAACCGGTCGTAACGGTGATATCGCCGCCGTCCGGCATGGCGTCGCGCGCATTCGTCAACAGGTTGATCAGAATCTGGACGATCTGATTGCGGTCGCACTCCAGCGGCGGCAGGTTCGCGGACAGCTGAGTGTGGACGATGATGTTGGACCAACTGCGCAATTGATGCTCGATGAGCAGAAGGGTGTCCTGCACCAACTCATTCAGGTCGGCCAGGGCGATCGCGCCGCCGGAGACGCGCGCGTAGGTGTGTAGCGAGCGCACGATCTCGGCGCAGCGCCACCCGTTGCGGTGCACGACGTCCAGGTTGCGGCGCAGGTAGTCGGGGGCCAGCGCGCCTGACTCCAGCCGGCGCAGCAGGCTCTGGCTGACGCCGGTGATGACCTGGAGCGGCGAGTTCATTTCGTGCGCGACGCCGGCCGCCAGCGTGCCCAGGTCGGCCAGTTTCTGCACATGCAGGACCCAGTCGCGGCTCTGTTTTTGCTCGGTGATGTCCGTTTGCACGGAGACCCGCACGCTCCGGCCCTGGAGCGTGGCCAGGCTGAGGTGCGCCGCCGAGGTGAATGTTGTCCCATCCTTGCGCCGGTTGGGGAGCTCGCCGGCCCAATGGCCGCGGGCTCCGATCTCTTCCCGGAGCGTGGCCATCAGGGCTTCGTTTTCCTGGACGGTCAGCGCGTTGAGCGCGGTGACTGGCTGGCCGACCAGCTCGCCGCGCTCGTAGCCGAACATGGCGTCGAAGGCCGGGTTCGTGAGCAGGATGAGGTCGCTCTCAGCGTCGGAGACGCAGACGCCCTCGGCCATGTTAGCCAGCACGCTGGCCTGCATCGCCAGCGATTCCTCGGCCTGCTTGCGCTGGGTGATGTCCTGGCAGAAAGCCATGAACCGATCGCCGGCGACCCGGACGGCGCGCAGGGAAACCCAGATGAGTTCGCCGCCCCGTTTCTTGAGGCGCAGCTCGGCCTCGGCATAGCCCTGGTTGACGACCGTCGACAGACTCTGCCAGCCCGCCTGGCGGTCGTCGTCGGCCAGGACATCGGCGACGCCCAACCGTCCCAGGGTTTCCCCGTCATAATCCAGCAGCGCCTCGGCCGCCGGGTTGAACTCTACGCAGCGGCCTGCCCGGTCGGTCACAAACCAGGCCAGCGGCGCGTGCGTGATGTACGAACGGAGCTTGGCCTCGCTCTGGCGGAGCGCCTCGACCGCCGCCTGACGGGCGTTCTCCAGCTCCACCTGCCGGGTCACATCGCGCAGGACATGCACGGCGCCGGCCTGCTGATCGGAGAGCGTCACCGAGTAATTGCTGAGGTCATACCAGCCCCGGAGCCGCGGGAACTGCAGCGGGCCGGCCTGCGCCTGGTAGAACTCCGGCGTCGCTTGCAGTTCCCCGTAGAACAATTCCGCCAGGGTGCGCCCTCGCACCTCCTGGTAGCCCTGCTGAAGCTGGACGGTGACGGCGCGGTTGCAGCGGACAACCCGATCATCCGCGCCGGTCAACAGCACCAGGTCTGAGACGGCATCCAATGTGGCCTCCCATTCACATTTGGCCCGGCGGATGGCGTCCTCCACCTGTTTGCTGCGGAGCAGGTGGCGCAGGCGGCGGCGCACGGCCGTGTAGTTCAGCGGTTTGGTGAGGTAGTCGGTGGCGCCGGCCTCAAAAGCCAGGTCAATCAACGCGTCGTCGTCCAACGACGTCATGACCAGGATCGGCACATTGCGGAGGCCGGCGTCGAAGGCCAGCAACCGGCACGCGTCCAGCCCGTCCATGACCGGCATCATCAGATCGAGAAGGACCAGGTCGGGCTGCCAGGCCGCGTAGGCGTCGACACCCTGCTGACCGTCGCCAGCCTCGGTCACGCGGCAACCGTCCTGGGTGAGCATCAGACGCAGCAGTCTCCGGACGGCGGGGTCGTCGTCGACGATGAGGATGTGTGGTGGAGACGACGTCAACAAGAGGTTGCCCATGCTCAACAACAGGGTCGCTTTTCGAGTTTTGTGCAACTCCTCACCGAGAGGAGCACACGGCCATGCGCCCCAACGCCTTGACACCGAAATCGGGATACGGCCTGCAACAGGCTGTCCGAATTCGCCCTGGATGGGTTTAGGCGGGGGCGCGGACTTCCGAGAACAGACTCAGGTTTGCGGCGCCCGCAGAATGTCACGCTCGGGCGTCGGCGGCTGGCCATTAGCCGGCGGCGGCGGGCTGGCGGGGGCCGCCGCCTCGCGCTCCAGTTGGAACTGGGCCACCACGTCCTGCAACGCGCGCGCCATCTCGGCCAACGACTGCGCGCTGGCGTTGACCGCCTCCACCTGGGCGCTCATCTCCTCGGCCGCAGCGGACACCTCTTCCACCGCCGCCGAGTTCTCTTCGCTGACGGCGGCAATGCTCTCGATCGAACCGGTGACCTCGCCCGCGTTGGCCGCCATCGCGCTGGTCGCCATCCGGTTGGCGTCGGTCACGGCGCTGACGGCCTCCATGGCCCAGGTCAACTCGTGGGCCATGGCGCTCATGGCCTGGGTGGACTGGTGCGCGGCCTCAGCCTGGACTCTCACCGCCTCGACGGCGCGCAGGATGCGCTCCAGCGCGTCGCCGGCGGCCTGCGCCTGCTGGGCGCGGCCGGCCACCATATCGGCGCCCTGGTCCATGGCGTGGACGGCCTCGGCCACCGACTTCTGGATGCCGCGGATCAGGCCCGCGATCTCGCGGGCGGCCGCCCCGGCCCGCTCAGCCAGCTTGCGGACCTCGTCGGCGACCACGGCGAACCCGGCCACATTGAACCGATGCACGCGGGCCGTGTCGGCGCGCAGGCCCACCTGGACCAGGCCGCGCTGGTCCTGCCGCGAGACGCCCACAAACTTGAAGAGCGCCTTATCCAGGCTACGCGGCTGGATGCCCTGGCAGACCACGCCATCGGTCTCCTGAAGCAAGCGCCGAAAGGCGGAACTCTGCTGTTTCGGGTCGTCGGAGAAGCGGAAGCCGACTTTGCCGGCCTCGTTGCTGTAGACCACCACACCGTCGGCGTCGGTGACGTTGATGACCTCCAGCCCGGAACGCTGCGCCAGGCGGTCCCAATACTCGGCGCCGCCGTCAGGCTTGCCGGCGGTCAGCATCTGGGCGATCAGGCGCGCGGCCGCCGTCATGTACATGTTCAGCAGGTTCTCGACCTGCTGGCCGGACTGGGCCTCCACCCGCGCCGCTTCGATAGCGGCGTTGAGAGCAAGCAGGTTGGTCTGCGAGGCGATGTCGGTAATGGTCTCCACGATGGCGCCGACCTGCGCGGAATGCCGCCCCATCTCGCGGACGCGCTCCGCCGAGGCCTCCACCTGCGAACGGATGGCCGTCATCCCCTGCAGGGTCTCGGCCACCGTCGCGGCCCCGGCCTGCGCGGCCCTGGCGGCTTCGTTCACCTCGCGCGCCACGGCGTCGGCGTTGCCGGCCACCTGCGCCAGGGCGGATTGGATCTGCGCGCCGATGACGCCGGCCTTCTCCACGGCCTGCGCCTGCTCTTCCGACCCGGCCGCCACCTCGCCGGCGGCCTGCCGCATCTGCGCCACCGCCTGGGAGGTGCGCGTGGCGGCCTGCGTCTGCTGGGCGATGCCCTGGGCGATCTGCTGCATGGCGGCGGCAATCTGCCCGGTGGCCTGGCCCGCCTGGCCGGCCGCCGACGCCAGTTGAGCGGAGGCGGCCGTCACTGTGCGCGCGCCGGCCTCCGTCTGCTGGATCAGGCCGCGCAGGTTCGCGGTCATCCGGTCGAAGGCCTGCCCGAGCTCATCGCGCTCGGAGCGCGCCAGGCGCCGGGTAGTGAGGCGGCCGGCAGCGATCTGGTCGACCGCCGCCGACATCTCATGGAAGTACGCCGTCATCCGGCGGAAGGACGCGGCCAGCTGTCCGACCTCATCGCTGCCCCGGTGCTGCACGTCGCGGCGGATGTCGCCGGCCGACAACGCATCGGCCGCCGCCGCCATTTCCGTCAGCGGCCGGGCCAGGCTGCGGGCCAGGACGGTCGAGAGAAGGACACCCAACAGCAGCGCCATCAAACCCAGGCCCACATAGGTGAAGGTCATCGCCCGTTGACGCTCGGACAGGCGGGCCTGGAGCGCGCTGAACTCATCTTCGTAGGCGCCCACGCCGATGACCCAGTCGTACGGCGCGTAGTAGGCCAGGCGCGCCACTTTCCAGCGCGGCGCGGCCTCGCCAGCATTCTGCCAGCGGTAGCGCACCGTCGCCAGTTCGCCGGGCCCCAGCGCCACCGCCCGATTGACAATCTCCTGGATGATGAACCGACCGTCGGCGTCGCGGGTCTCCCAGATGTCCTCGCCGTCGCGCTCGCCCCGCCGCGAGAGGAGGTAATGCCCGCGGTCATCGCCCTGCCCGCCGAGCAGATACACGTAGCCGGTCTGCCCAACCCGGGTGTCCAGCAGCGCCCGGCGCAGGGACGTCACGCCGTCGCGCGGGAGGCCGACGTAGAGCATGCCGACCACGGCGCCGCTGGCATCCTGCAACGGCTGATAGGCGGTGAGATACCAGGCGTTGACGACAAAGGCAACGCCGCTGTAGGCCTCGCCTTTGAGCACACGCGCCAGCACCGGGTTGGCCGTCCCATCGGGCTCGAGCGCGGGGATATACGTGCCGATGGCGCGGCGCCCCTGATCGGTCAGAACGGTTGTGGCGACGCGCAGCATATCGCCGCGCTCGTTCATGCGCTGAAACAGCGTGGCGGTCCCCCCCATCAGGCGGGTCACCTCGTCCACCACGGGCATGACGACGTTCGGATCGTCGTTCGGCTCGAGGACCCGGCCCCCCACCAACGCGCGCGGCAGGGCCACGGTCTCGCTCTGCTGCGAGAACTGGTTGACCGCCTGCCATTCCGTGGTCGTCGCGGCGAAACGCAGACCCCCCTCCCGTTCCAGGATAGACGCGGCCACGCGCAGGCTGGCCGCCACCTGCTGGCGCAGGGCTTCGTCCTGCGCCTCGATCAGGTCGTAAACCCCGAGCGTGATGTGATCCAGGTCGGCGGCGATGAGGCCGTCCACCTCCTGGCGGGCCGCCTCAGTCAACTGGCCGACGTACCACAGCCCGGCCAGGACCAGGAGGAGCGACGTGGCGGCCACGGCGCCGGCGCCGAACAGGATCAACTTGACGCGGATTGAGAAAGATTGCCACCACGTCCACATGCGCGCACCTCTTCCGGCGGCTCACCCCGTCCATCACCGATCGCCGGGCAAGACCGGCTCAGACCGCCGTCGGCAGACGGGTCAGGTCGGATTGCTCGTTCAACGTCAGGACTTTGCTCAGGTCGAGCAGAATGACCAGGCGCTCGTTGATTTTGGCAATCCCGCGGATGAACGCCGAGTCGACGGTGGTGACGATGGGCGACGGCGGCTCGATGGCCTCCTCATGGACGCGCAGGACCTCGCTGACCGCATCCACGACGATCCCGACGGTGAGGCCGTTCATCTCCACCACGACAATGCGCATGTCGCGGCCGCCCTCGGCCGCCGGCAGGCCAAAGCGTTTGCGCAGGTCGATGACGGGCAGGACCTTGCCGCGCAGATTGGTGACGCCTTCCACAAACTGCGGCGCGCGCGGCACCACCGTGATGGCCTGCATCTTGATGATGCCTTCGACGGCGGCGATCTCGACGCCGTACTGCTCGTTGGCCAGGTCAAACACGACCAGCTGATGTTCCATGTGTGCCATATCCTTTCTGGGTAAATGGCCGCCGCCCCGGGGACGGCAGCCCTATGACTATCCGGGCGCGTCCAGCGTGACGCGGTTGCGACCAGCGAGCTTGCTCTGATACAGCAACGCGTCCGCCCGCTGGAGGATGGTCTCGACCGTATCGCCGGGTCGGCTGGTGGTTGCGCCGAGCGAGAGCGTCACCTGCACGCGCCCGTCGGGCGCAGAGAACGACGAGCGCTCGGCCAGGGTGCGCAGCTTGTTGGCGATGGCCGGGAGGTGCGCCGGGTCCACGTCCATCATGATCACGACGAACTCCTCGCCTCCCCAGCGCGCCACGCAGTCGGCGGCCCGCACGCCCAGCCGCAGGGTCTCCGCCACCATCTGGAGCACGCCGTCGCCGACGGCGTGGCCGTGGGTGTCGTTGACGCGCTTGAAATGGTCCACGTCGGCAAACAGCACGGCGCAGGCCATCCCGGTTTGGCGGGCCTCCCACAGGGCCGCTTCCAGTTTGCGCTCGAGGTAGCGCCGGTTGCCCAGCCCGGTGAGCGGGTCGCGCTCGACCAGTTGATTCAGCTGCATCACGCGATGACGCGCCGCCATCAGCTGCGAATTGTCGCTGAATGACTCGACCGCGCCGACCACGGCGCCATCCGGGCCCCGAAGCGGCGCGACCCGAACCCGCACCGGCACACGATGGCCGCTGGCGTGCTTGAGATAGACCTCGGCCTCGCGCACCTGGCCGTCTTCGATCGCCTGCGCCAACGGGCAGCGGCCGAGGCACAACACCCCCCCGGCCTCATCGACGTGCGAGAGCAAATTGTCCGAGCAGCGCCGGCCGGCCACCTCGGCCGCGCCATAACCCGTGATCCGCTCCGCGCCCTTGTTCCAGTACGTGATGCGGCGTTCGCGGTCCACAAAATAGACGCCGTCGTACAGGTGATCCAGGATGTCGCGGAAGAAAATGTCGTCGTCCGTCATGGACCCATCCGTGCCCCGGCCCGGGCGGGGTGTTCCGGCCGCGCTGTCCGCCGCCGAAGGAGTCGAACCTTCGGCCTCCGGCACCTGGGGCTTCCAGGCTTTTGCCCGCCCAGCGGACGGCGCGGCCGGATCCAGGTCCGCCATTGACCACTCGCAGGATAGAAGCGTCTGGTCCCGGCGTCAGTAAAGCGCTACTAAAGGGGCGGTAAAGAGCGACTTAAAGCCTGCGGCGGAGGCGCGCCGGCCTCCGCCGCAGGGCCGGGACCGTCGAACGATTTGTCAGGACCCGGCCAGGGCGGGCCGGGCCGGGACCGGCAGGGCGGCCATCGTCTGGCCGCGGTTCGCGCCTTCGCGCACGGCCAACTGGATCAGGACCCGGCCGCAGTCGCTGTCCAGCGGCACCACCAGGCGGTGAAAATCGAGCGTCGAGATGGTGGCGCCGCGGCCCACCAGGAGGGTTGGGGGCGAGATCGTAGAGGCGTAGCCGGCATCGGCCAGCTTGACCGTCGCCCGCCCGGTGATCACGTTGCCCAGCTCGGCCACCCCGCTTTGCGCCAGGCCGTCCAGCTCCCGCAGCCGTTCGCCCAGCATGAGCGAGGCCAGCGCCATGGCGGTCTCACGGCTCATGCTGTAGAAGACGGTCCCCTCGACCCGTCCCACCAGGCTAAGGATCACGGTCACGTCATCGGTCACGTAGGGGTGTTTGTCCAGGGCCAGATCGCCGCGCGCGACGGCGACGCCGGTCTCCGCCCGCAGGACCTCGTAGGCCGCCTCGACGAATGGGTTGAGAAATTTGACGTTCACGGGGCGCTCCTCCCGGCGGCGGCCAGGCCGACGTTGGCCAGCAGAGGCACGGCGCTCAGGCCCCGGCCGTCCGACGGGCTCTCGCGCAGCGCCAGGTGGACGGTGATCTGGCCAAGGTCGCACGCCAGCGGCACGACGATGCGCGAGAAGTCCAGCGTGGAAATGGTCACGCCGCGCCCCAGGATGAGAGTCGGCGGCGAGATGTCCGCGGCGGCCCCGGCGCCGGCCAGCTTGATGCTGGCCTGCCCGGTGATGACGTTGCCCAGCTCAGCCACCCCGCTCTGCGCCAGGCTGTCGAACTCCGCGAAGTCCTGCGACATCATCCGCGACACCAACGCCAGCCCGGTCGCCACCGACAGGCCGTACAGCACCACCCCCTGCACCTGGCCCACCAGGCTGATGAGCACGGTGACCTCGTCGGTGGTCAGCGCGGACTTGTGCAGCGTGAGATTGCCGCGCGCCGGGCTCACGCCGACCTCGGCCTGAAGCACTTCGGTGGCCGCTTCCACAAACGGGTTGAGGAACTTGACGTTCATCGCCTGTCACCTTTCTCGGCGCCCGGCGTCAGGCGCGCTGATAGAAGGAGATGCCCACGCCCCGGAAGCCGATGGCCTGGGCCTGGGGCACGATCTCCGTGCCGCCGACGAACAACACGCCGCCCGGGCGAAGCGCGCGATGGAACTTGCGGTACAGTTCCGCCTTCGCCGCCTCGGTGAAGTAGATGACCACGTTGCGGCAGACGATCAGGTCAAAATCCGCCTCGAACTCGTCGGCCAGCAGGTTGTGCTCGCGCAGCGTGACACGCTGCCCCAACGCCTCGCTGACATAGAAAGGCGGACCACCGGGCGCGAAATACCGCTGACGTTGCGCCGCCGAGACATTCCGGATGTCGTCGGCGCTGTAGGGTCCCCGGGCCCGCGCCCGGGCGAGCGCGCCGCGGTCCAGGTCGGTGGCCAGAAGACTGTGCCGGCGCCCGGGCGTCACTTCGTCGAGCAGGATCGCCAGGCTGTAGGCCTCCAGGCCGATGGAGCAGCCCGCGCTCCACACCTTCAGCCGCGGCCGGCCCGGCAGCAGGGCGGGCAGGATCGAACTGCGCAGCGTCTGCCAGCGCTCCGGATCCCGGAAGAAGGCGGAGACATTGATCGTCAGATAGTCGCGCAGGCGCTCCAGCTCCTGGTTGTCCAGGCGCAGCCGGCGGAGGTAATCCGGCCAGGAGGCGCTCCCGACGCGCACCAGCCATGAGTCCAGCCGGCGTTTCATCTGCTCGTCTTTGTAGTCATCCAGGTTGATATTGAGCAGGCTCCGCACGGAGCGCTTGATCAACCCGTAGGTCTCGGCTTCCATGCTGGACCTCTAGGCCTGCACGAGGCGTTCAATACCGGTCGCCACATCGGCGAGCGGCAGGACCGCATCAGCCGCGCCGGCCTCCACCACGCTGCGCGGCATCCCCCAGACGACGCTCGACGACTCGGCTTCGGCGATGACGCGCCCACCCGAGCGCCGGATGAGCAGGGCCCCGTTGGTGCCGTCGCGGCCCATGCCGGTGAGCACCACGCCGATGGCCGCCGTCTTGAAGCGCTGGGCGACGGCCATCATGGTCACATCCACCGCCGGACGCACGCCGTGCACGGTCGGGTTCTGGTTCAGGGCGATGCGGTCCTGGGCGTCCAGGGTCATGTGAAAACCGCCCGGGGCCAGCAACACCTGCCCCGCCTCAAGCGCATCGCCCGGCTCGGCCTCCTTGACGCGCAGCGCCGACGCCTGGTTCAGGCGCTCGGCCAGCGAGCGCGTGAAACCGACCGGCATATGCTGCACGACCAGGAGGGCCGCCGGCAACGTGGCGGCCAACTGCGGCAGGACCGTGTTCAGGGCGCGCGGGCCGCCGGTGGACGAACCGATGACGACGACCCGGTCGCGCGCGGTCAGGCGCCGGGTGGTCTTGACGCGCCCCGGGACGGCGGGCTCGGCCGGGGCGGACGCGGGCGGCGGACTGGTCAGCGGCCGGACGCGGGCGCGGGCGGCGGCCCGCACCTTGACGACGACTTCGTCCATGACGGCCTGCATGTTGGCCCTGGCGGCCGGCTTGGCGACGAAATCCACGGCGCCCCAGGTGAGGGCCTGCACCGTCTCGCGGGCCCCCTCGGTGGTCAGGCTGCTGAGCATCACCACCGGCCGCGGGTCGCTGGCCATCAACTGGCGCAACGTCGAGAGGCCATCCAGGCGCGGCATCTCCACATCCAGCGTCACCACGTCGGGCTGGAGGCGCGCAATCATTTCCAGCGCCTCGCGCCCATCGCGGGCCGCGCCGACCACGGACAGGCCCGGCGCTTCGGCCAGAAACTTGCCGATGGTGAAGCGCATGTACGCCGAGTCATCGACCACCAGCACCCGGATGGGGGCCGGCTGAGGCGCGGCGGCCGCGGCCGCCGGCGGCGCTGCCGGTGCGTGGTTCATGTCACGCCAGCGCCTTGCCCAGGGCCGCCAGGACGCGGGCCGGCTCAAACGGCTTGACGACGAAGTCCTTGGCGCCCGACTTGATGGCCTCCAGCACCACCGACTCCTGCCCGAGGGCCGTAAGCATCACCACGCGCGCGTTCGGATCCGAGGCCCGGATCTGCTTCAACGCCGCCAGACCGTCCATCTCCGGCATCGTCACGTCCATCAGGACGGCGTCCGGGCGGGCCGACTTGTAGGCGTCCACGGCGACCAGGCCGTTCTCGGCTTCCATCACCTCGTGGCCGTTGCTGACCAGCATCTTGGAGATGCGCACGCGCAGGAACTCGGCATCATCCACAACCAGAATCTTCGCCATCCTTGTTCTCCTTGCTCAAAGCTCACGCGTCTGGCTGCCCAGGACGCGCACCGTCATCCGGCCGTCCGCCACATACAGGCGCACCGTCCGGCCCTTGTTCCCGCCGACATCCTCGGCGGCCAGGCGCAGCCGCAGACCGGCCAGGGTGGACCGGGCCATGGCGATGTTCCGCTCGCCGATGTTCAACGCCAGGCCGGCGTTGGCCGACGCCAGCATGTTGGCGCCGCCGACCATGCGGACCCGCAGTCGGGAGCGCACCGCGCCCAGCTCTTCCAGCCGCGCCAGCAGGGCCGGGATGCCCGTGTCCACGTACTTCGGGCAGAGCGGCGCGGCCTCCCGGGGTCGCTCGGGCAGGACCGCATGCAGCAGGCCCGCCACCCGCGCCACCGGGTCATGCATGGCGACCGCCACGCATGAGCCCAGCCCATAGGCCACCAGCTGGTCCTGCGGGTCCCGGCTGACCTGGAGCTCCCCCAGCCCGACGGCCAGAGCGTTGCTTTCGGCGATCATTTCCATGGTCGGCCTAGGCCGTAAAGGCCGCGAGCGCCGCCGGGTCCGGGATCACCCAGAAATCCACCGCCACCTCACGGTTCTGGCGCAGAAACGCCCCCTCCAGCATCAGGACATGCTCGGCGACGCCGCCGGAGACCGCCGCCACGATGTCCAGGATCGCGCCGACCATGTCCACCATCACCGCCGGCGGCGACGGGCGGATATCCAGGCCCAGCCGCTGCGCGACCGCGTTCAGGAAAAAGCTGCCGGTCAGGTTGCCGACTTCGGCCAGCGCCGACCGCTCGAGCTGGCCGAGCTGATCGGTGGTGCCGGGCGGCAGTTCCATCAGCAGATCGACCAGCTCCAGCGCCTTCTCGTGCGGCATGATCAACATGATCTGGCCGACCCAGCCGCCCCGAATCTGCAGGTAGATGCCGACCGCCTCCACCTCCGGCCCGCCCAGCAGAGTCGGGATGTCGGTCAACGGCACCAGCCGCACACGCGGCTCGGAGACGACCACGGCTTTCCCCAGCATGCCGGACAGGCCGGCGGCGGCGCTGCGAATCCCTTCGGTCGCCAGGACGCGCAGCAGGCTGTACAGGCGGTCGTCAAACGTCGCCGGCAGTGTCGGCTCCATGCGCTACCCTCCACAATCCGGGCCGCCGTTCATACGCCGGCCAGCTTGAACAGTCCCGGCACGTCGGCGATTAACGCAATCTGGCCGTCGCCCAGGATGGCAGCGCCCGCCACACCCAGCGCCTCGCCGAAGAGCGGTCCCAGCGACTTGATGACAATTTCCTGCTCGCCGACCAGGCGGCTGACGCGCAGGCCCATCGTCGATTGCCCCCAGCGCACGGCGACGACGTATTCGCGCGCGGCCTCGCCAGCCTGTGGGCTGGCCGCGAACCCCAGGGCCTCCCCCAGCCGCAGCAGCGGCAGCACGCTGCCGCGCAGCAGCGTGACCGGGCGCCCGTTCACGGAGTGGATGTCGCCAGCCGCCAGGTGCAGGGCCTCCATGACGCTGGAGAGCGGGATGGCCAGGACCGGTGGGGCCATCCCGGCGCGCGGCGCCTCGACCTGGACGAGCAGGGCCGGGATGATGGCCAGCGTAAGCGGCAATGAGACCTGGAACTTCGTCCCGCGGCCCAGGCGCGTCTCGACCGCGATGCTGCCGTTGAGGCGCTCGATGTTGGAGCGCACGATGTCCATGCCCACGCCGCGCCCGGACAGGCCGCTGACCGTCCTGGCCGTGGACAGGCCGGGGGCGAAAATCAGATCGAGCGTCTGGGCCGCGGTTAACACGGCCGACTCGGCCTCGCTGAGCAGGCCCTTACGCACAGCGCTGGCGCGGACGCGCTCCAGATCGATGCCGCGGCCGTCGTCTTCCACGGTGATCAGAATGCGCCCCTCTTCGTGCCGGGCGGTGAGCAGGACCACGCCGCGCTCCGGCTTGCCGGCGGCCCGGCGCTCGTCCGGCGTCTCCAACCCGTGATCGACGGCGTTGCGCAGCATGTGGATGAGCGGATCGCCGATCGCCTCGATGACCGAGCGGTCGAGCTCGGTGTCTTCACCTTTGACCACCAGCTCCACCTGCTTGCCGGTCTGGCGCGCCAGGTCGCGCACCAGGCGCGGGAACTTGTTGAACAGGTTGGAGATCGGCAGCATGCGGATGCGCATGACCTCTTCCTGCAACTGGTCGGTCAGCCGGCCGAGGTGCAGGGCGGCCTCGCTCAGCTCATCCACCAGCGCCTCGCCCTTCCAGCGCTGATCGAAATGCCGGTGCAGCTGATAGAGCCGGTTGCGGCCCGTGATCAGCTCGCCGACCAGGTTCATCAGGCTGTCCAGGCGCTCGACGCTGGTCCGCACCGTCTGTTCGGCGCGGCCACGCGGCCGGTCGGGGGCGGGCTGGGCGGCCTGCGTGGATTGCAGCGCGGCCTTCAATTGCCCGATCTGCTGCGCGATCGCGCGGTCCAGGACCTCCTGGGTGAGGTAACCCAGGCGCACCAGGATCTGGCCGAGCATGTGGCGCGGCAGCGATTCGGCGGCCTGGTACTCGACCGCTGACTGAAGCTGGGCGGCCGACAGGTAGCCGTTACTGACCAGGAACTCGCCCAGCCGCTGGGCGTTTTCATCGGTCAGCGATGGGGCCGGCCCGGCGATGTCAGCGGCCGGCCGGGCCGGCGCCGGCTCATGCACAAGATCTCCGACAGTCAACCGAGAGACATCCGGGACGGCCAGCAGGGCAGCGAGCACGCTCTGGGCCGGCTGATCGGTGCGGACCTGGGCTTCAAAATGCTGGACCGGCGCCGAGGTCTCCAGAGCCGCCTGGTCCGGCGTCATCGCCACGATTTCGCCGCAAGCCTGCAGAGCGAGCATGAGTTGAAAGGCGCGCGCCGCCGAGGCGAAACAGTCCGGCACGAAGTCGGCGCTGACGGTCAGAAGCGGCGGCGCCGCAGGCGCGGCCGGCGCACGACGGCGCGTGTCGGCGCTGTTCCGACGGGCAGGCCGGCGGCGGCGCGCTGCTTTCGATTGGGTCTGAGCCGGGGCGCGCCCGTTCTTTTGGGCTGGCATCCGGCGCTGACCGTTGCGCGCCGGGGCCGCGGCCCCGGCCGGGGCCGGCGCGGAGGTCGCCGGCGCCGCGGCCTTGGTGAAACGCGCGAGGCGGGCGACCAGGGCCGGCACATCCACGCTCGCCTGCTGCCGTTCGACCACTTCATTCAGCAAGAGGCGCAACGCGTCCAGAGCTTCCAGCAGGGTGTCGGTTATCGAGGCGTCGGCAGCGTACAGCCCTTTGCGAACGCCGTCGAGCACGGTCTCCATGGCGTGGGTCAGGTCGGCCATGCGCCGGTGCCCGATGGCGCCGGCCGAGCCCTTGAGAGTGTGCGCGGCGCGGAAGAGTTCTTGCAGCAGCGGCTGGCCATCGTCGGCGCGCTCGAGGCGGACCAGGCCCTCGTCCAGCACCTGCAGATGCTCGTTGGCCTCCGCCAGGAAGATTTGCAGTTCGTCTTCAGCAATGTCAAACGTGATTTCCATCGACGGGCATCCTAGCATCTGAGCCGGGGCCTCACCGTAAACGGCCGATAAAAGAGCGCCAAAGCCGACATGAAAACTCGGCCCGCGCTCGCGGGCTAGTCCGGCGTTGCTTCGGGCGACCCGTCCAGTTCCGGCATCAACCGGCCCGCCAGCAGGATGTTATGCTGCCGCGCGAAGGCTTCCAGATCCTCCCGGCGGATGCGGATATTCAGGCCCAGCTGAGTGTTGTACGCCGGCAGGCCCTTCGTCCGGATCCAGCGCCGGATGGTTTCGGCGGAGACGCCGCAGTACCGGGCGGCCTCGCGCGTCGTCAGGATCGAGGGCGGGGAGGAAAGCGAGACGTCCATGGGCCACCTTCCGGCTACGCCGGGCAAAACCGGTTGCCGGCCAACAGGAACTGCTCCGACAACTGCAGGAGTTCGAGCGGGCTGAAGGGCTTGGTGAGGTACGCGTCCGCCCCGGCCGACAGGCCGCGCTCGCGGTCGGCGGCGCGGCCGTGGCCGGTGAGCATGATCACGGGAATGGCGCGCGTCCCGGCCTCGCGGCGCAGCCTGCGGCACACGGCCAGGCCGGACAGGCCCGGCATGGCGATGTCCAGCAGGATGAGGTCCGGGCGCTCGCGCCGGGCCACGCTCAGCGCCTCCTCGCCGTCCCGGGCTTCCAGCAGCGTCCGGTCGTCGTCCATCAGCGTGGTCACGACCAGGCGCCGCAGCGCGTCGTCATCGTCGGCTATCAGGACTTTCAGTTTGAGCGCCTCCGGTCGGTCTTCCATCACCTTATCTCCAGGTTGGCGCCGCTCAACCAGCCGCTGCCATCCCACTGCTCGTCCGCGGCGTCCGGGAACGCCACGCGGTACCACCATTCGCCGTCGCAGGTCTGGCGTTCCAGCACCCGCCCGGCCTCGCCGTCGTCCGCCACACCCAGCACCCCCATCCAGAAACCGGTCGGACAACCGCGCAGCACGCTGACGCTGGCCTGGCCGCCGCCCACGACCCGCACGGCGCTGCCCACCGCAAAGCGCGGCGACGTCGCCGGCGGGACCGTGCGCTCCGGCAACCACTGCGCCGCCGCCCACCACAGCCCGCCCACCAGGGCCACCAGGCC
>Ga0209381_1002953_pt1 | contig 19331 bp, 13 predicted proteins | sample DewCreD2012metaG_FD_184111 | JGI IMG/M metagenome (GOLD analysis project Ga0209381, IMG submission 184111) | Hot spring sediment bacterial and archeal communities from British Columbia, Canada, to study Microbial Dark Matter (Phase II) - Dewar... ...
CCGGGCCAGGGGGTGACCCCGCGGATGAAGGATTCCAAGCGGGCTGCCGGTTTTTGCCAGTCGATCAGGCCGTCGGTTTTCTTGAGGAGCGGGGCGTAGGTCGCCTGGCTGTCATCCTGCGGGATGGGCCGGATCGTGCCGGAGGCGAGGCCGGAAAGCGTGCGGGTCAACAGATCGGCCCCCTTGCGGGCGAGCCGGTCGTGGAGCGAGCCTGCGGTGTCCTCGGCCCCGATCGGCTCTTCCTCCTGGAGCAGGATGTCTCCCGTGTCCAGCCCGCGGTCCATGAGCATCGTGGTCACGCCGGTTGCGGCCTCGCCGTGGATGACCGCCCACTGGATGGGCGCCGGACCGCGGTAGCGGGGAAGAAGCGAGGCATGCACGTTGATGCAGCCCAGGCGCGGCATGGCGAGCACCTCTTCGCGCAGGAGGTGCCCGTAGGCGACGACGATGAAGAAATCGGCGGCCTGTTCCCTCAGGCGCTGCAGCACGGCGGCATCCCGCAGGGTGGGGGGTTGGATGACGGGAATCCCCAACGCGGCGGCGGCCGTCTTGACCGGGGGCGGGGCGATTTTTCGGCCGCGGCCTTTCGGCCGATCGGGCTGGGTGACGACGAGGCGGATGCGGTGTCCGGCGGCGGCGAGGGCGTTCAGGGAAGGGACGGCGAACTCCGGCGTTCCCATGAAGACCACGTCAAACGGCATGTTCTTCGCTCTCGCGGAGGGCTTTCTGGACCTTGCGTTTGTAGAGCTCGCGCTTCAGTCGGCTGATGCGGTCGATGAAGAGCACGCCGTTCAGGTGATCGATCTCGTGCTGCAGGACGATGGCGTGGAAGCCGTCGGCCTCGAGGCGCACGGGCTTGCCCTCGCGGTCGAACCCCTCGACCAGGATGCGCTCGGCGCGTTTCACGTCGGCCCGGTAATCCGGGATGCTCAGGCAGCCCTCGTTTTCCGAGAGGATCTCCCCCTCGGAGGCGACGATGCGCGGGTTGACCAGGACGTGAAGGCGTCTTCCCTCCTCGCGGGGGGCGATGTCGTAGACCAGAACGCTTTTTCCCCAGCCCACCTGGCTCGCCGCAAGGCCGATTCCCGGGGCTGCGTACATGGTTTCGGCCATGGCGTCGATCATCTCCTGCACCGAGCCGTCGATGGTTTCCAGGGGCACGGTTTCTTTCAGGAGAAACGGCTCGGGGTAGGTGAGGATGCGCAGCGGTTTCATGGTCACAACATGGTAATCATCGAAAGCGGCCGGTCGAGACCTGATCGCGGAGATCCCCCGGTTCGACGGCGCAGGCGCCGAGGGTGCCCACGGTGAGGATGCGGCGCGCCTGCTCGATGTCGGCGGCGATTTGGCGCTTGAGCGCATCGAGGCTCGGAAATTTTTCCTCGCCGCGCAGGCGCTTGACGAAGTTGACGCGGATTTTCTCCCCGTAGAGCGATTCGTGGAAATCGAGGATGTGGACTTCGACGGTGTACTGGTGGTCGGCGAAGGTCGGGCTGTAGCCGATGTTGGCGACCCCGAGGTGATGGCCGAAGCGGGTTTCGACCGTCACGGCATAAATCCCGGTCTTGGGGCGAAGTTCGTTTTGGACCTCCAGGTTGGCCGTGGGGTAGCCGAGCAGCTTTCCCCCGCGGTCGCGGCCGGGGACCACGGTGCCGCGGAGCTGAAAGTTGCGGCCGAGCATCTTGCAGACCTGCTGCATCTCGCCCGCCTGGACGAGTTCGCGCACGGCCGTGCTGCTGATCCGCTGGGGAATGCCCCGCACCGTGCGGACGAGCGTGGTGACGACCACCTCGAAGCCGAGCTCCGGAGCCATTTGCTCAAGAAGGGCGACGTTTCCCTCGCGGTTTCGCCCGAACGCGTAGTCCTCGCCCAGGACGATGACTTTCATCCCGATTTTGCCGGCCAGGATGTCCCTGACGAAATCCCGGGCCGTCATCGCGGCGAAGCGGCGCGTGAAGGGGATGCAGATCAGGACATCGATCCCCGAGCGCTCGATCAGCTCCGCCTTCTGCTCAAAGATCGTGATCAAAGGGGGGGCCTGGCCGCTTTTCAGGACGCGAAGGGGGTGGGGCTCGAAGGTCATGGCGATCGAGGTGCCCTGCACGGCGTGGGCCCGTTCGATCACCTCGTAGAAAAGGGCCTGGTGCCCGATATGCACCCCGTCGAAGTTGCCGATCGTGATGACGGCGTTCGGAAAAGGTGCTGTAATCTCCGAGAGATCTTGGATCAGGCGCATGGGCTCCCCGCTTCCGCTTCCCACAATCTCCTTGACAACGAAGCGGAATTTCAATAATTAATCCAGCTGTCCGGGCAAGTCAACGTGGGCTTCCGGCCCTCCGTGTCGCGCCCGGCGGCTTGCTTTCTTGCCGAAGTGGCGGAACTGGTAGACGCGCTAGGTTCAGGGTCTAGTGGGGGTTCCCCCGTGGGAGTTCGAGTCTCCCCTTCGGCACCAGCCAGGGAAGGCCATAACCGTCGAGGTTGTGGCCTTTTTTTTATCGATGATCAAACGGAAGGGGTCACGCGGCGTGTCTTAGTGATATAATAATGGACGTCCCCTACGATCTTATTACGGCCGGCACAGGCATTTAAGGCCGTTCCCTCGGTGTTCCCCCAAGCGGCCCCGGCTACCGCCTCCCTGTTTTAGAAGAACGGAAACCCGCTCTCGGTATGCGCATCGCGGGCGGAATGCCCCCATTCCTGCCGCGTCGAGTGTACCCTAGAGGCCGGACTCGCTACCGCAGGTTATCTCATGGATGCTTGAGCGTGGCGGCCGGCCATCGCTTCGGGGGCTTCCCAGCAAGAAAGCGCGGTTGAGTCCCCTCTTCGCCCGGTAGGGGTCCTCCTCCTACAGAGCCTCAACCCCCTCGGCCGAGGACCCTTTCGCGCCTGCGCTCGCGAGCGTCTTTCCGCGTGTCCGCCTCATGCGCTCGATGGCGATGCGGATGGATTCCTGCATGCGGCCGATCGCGGCGGCGAGCTCGCCGATTTCGTTTTTCGAGCGGACCGCGATCCGCACCTCGAGGTCGCCGGTTGAAATCCGTTCGGCGGCGTCGGTGAGGACCCGGATCGGCTTGACGATCGCCCGGCTCGAAAACACGGCGACGAGAAGCACCAGGGCCACGGTTGCCGCGAGAAGGGCCGCGGCGAAAATCATCGCTTCGCGGATGAGGGCGAACACCTCCTCTTCATCCTGCTGGATGGCGACCCTCCAGTTCCAGCGGGTCGGCTGGACGAAGCCCACCTTTTCCGATCCGTTGTCCTGAAAACGGATCATCCCCGCGCCTTCCGTCCTGGACCGCGCGATGAGCGGATGGCCGGCGAGATTTTTCTCGGAACGCGTGAGCGCCTCGTCCTGGTGGGCGACGACTTTGCCGGTCTGGTCCACCAGAAAGGCAAGACCGCTTTTCCCCTTTCGCCACTTGGCGATCTGATCCGAAATCGCCTCGACGTGCATGGCCGAGCAAAGCGCCCCAACCACCCGCTCCCCGTGCCGGATGGGCACCGCCAGGATGAGGGCGGGCTTGCCCGTGGTGCGGCCGATCAGGGTCTGCCAGGAGAAGGGCTTATTCTCCCGCACGATGTCCTTGTAGTATTGCCGGTCCGAGTAGTCCGTGAGCGGCTTGCCGTCGCTTCGCGCGATGTTTCGTCCCGCCTCGTCCACCGTGAACACGAGGTATTTCCAGGGGTAATTCGCCTGGATCGCCTTGAGCAGAGGTTCCTGGGTGCCTGCGGCCATGGACCGCATGGCCTCCAGGTCCGCGGCGGTCTGGAGAATGAGGAGGTTCTTGTCGACCCACTCGTCCACCTGGGCCGCGAGGCCGGAGACGATCTGGCGTCCCGTCTGGTCGGTCTCGGCCTCCATGCGCTGAACGGTCGCGAAGTGGATCACGACCGCATAGATCGAAAGGGGAAGCAGGCTCGCAAGAAGCATGAAGAGCGCCACCCGGCCGGTCAATCCCGAGAAGACCGAGCGGCGGCGCGGCGTTTCCTCGGGCAGAAGTTCCATGGAAGCGGAAGAGGGCGGCGACGGCTGCCGTCTTTCGATTGCGGCGACCTCCGGTTTCTTCGCCGCGACGGGGGCTTCATCCTTCGGCGTTGCGGCTGTCCTCGCCGCGGCCGCCTCCTCGCGCACGGCGCCGCGGGAAAGGCCGCGGCCCGCGAAGTAAGCGGACCAGCTTTTGCCCGGCTCCTTGGAGAGCGTCTCCTTGTGGCCGCAGGACGAGCACTTGAAGGCGAGCGTGTCGCGGGCGTCGCTTAGCTTTTTGGGGTCCACGATTTTGAATTGCTTGCCGCAATGCGCGCACCGGATGTTCATGACGCGGGGCTCCTTTGGTTACCCGGGCCGGCCCTCTCAGGCCGCGGGCGACTCCAGGGTTTGCATCAACTCGGACATACGACGCCGAAAGGCCGCGGCCATTTCGGGATTCTTGATTTCGGAGCAGAGATCGTCGGTCAGGGCAGGGAAGAGCCGCAAGGGGAAATCCTCGGCGTCATGGCCCATGGCCTCGATCTTCTCGATCAGCACGAATTCGCCGAGGGGCCCCAGGATCTTGACGATCAGCCCCTGAATCCGCTGCAGCCATTCCACGGGCACGCGCGGCTCGAAGAGGGCGACCAGATCCTGTCGTTCCAACTCCTCTGCGGCTCTAGCGACTTCATCCACCGGCATGCCAAGGCGACGGCCGATCTCCGCGAGATTCCGCTTGCCGTCGATTTCCAAAAGCACCCGCAGCGAAGCCCCCGAGATGAGCTTCACGTCGCTTTCATTGAAATTCGTCTTGCGCCGGTAGATGCTGTTGCCCGAAAGGGGTTGTTCCATGGATCCTCCCCCGCTTCCCGGGTGATGCGCCGGACGCTATCCCGGCGGCGCTCCGCCGCCATGGCCGTCCCGCTCCGCGCGAGCCTCTTTCCGGCAGGGGGCCGTTCGCCGAAGGACAAGCGGGTGTCGGCCTTCTTTCAGGACTTGAAAACAGGGCCGCCGGCGGCCTCCCGGATGCCCAGAGCGTCCAACAGCGCGGCATGCTCCGCGAACCACGCCGCGGGCTTTTCCTTGAACCGGCCGGTCAGGCCGAGCGAGCCGATGATCGCCTGCACGCACTCCAGGACCCCCGAGGCCAGCAGTCGGTCTTCGACCGGCACCTCCAGGCGGATCTTCCCCTCCGCGTAGTGGAACTCCTTGGCGAAGGGGTCGAGAAACCCGTAGCGGTCGGCCGCATGGAGCGCGGCTTTGCGCCAAAGGGCGCCGAAATCGGCCGATTTCCGCTGCTCCCGGCAAAGCGATTCGGCAAGGCGCAAAAGCTCCTCGAGAGCCGGGATCAAAGACTGCTCGCTTTTTGCGGCTTGCCGCGGGGGATTTGCGGCAGCCCGGTTTTCCCCCGGGGCGCCGGAGGCGCCGTTGATCTCGATCGAGCGGCGATCTTCCCGGTCCGGAATGGTGCTGACCTGAAAGGTCCCGCCTTTCGCCTTGATCGCCTCGTTTAAGCGCCCCCGCACGGCTTCGATCGACTGCGGGGTGCCGCTTGAGCTCAGGGCGCCGTGGACGATGTCGCCGGCATGGAAAAACAGGATGCCGCTGATCGCACCGTCGTGGGTTGCCGCTTCGATGAACCCGGTCAGGCGTTCCTTCGCCATTTTGGCGATCAGGCGGTCAAGATCGGTGATGTCGCTGGTGAGGTCCCGGTGAAGAAGGCGGGCGTTGATGGAATTGGCCCAGAGATGAACCAGGGCGGGGTCTATTTCATAAACGCTGATCTGGAAATTCTGCCGTCCGGCCGCATCGAGCAGGGAGGCTACCGCGGGCTCATCCTGCAGGGTCGTCGAGCCGCTGCGGCAGAAAGCCCCGACACACTCTCCCGAGTCGAGGTAAAGAACCCCTTCGCTGGCCGCCGATTTCAGATGGATCGCGCATGCCGCAACCTCGTTGCGATGATGCTCGATGAATTTCGGAAGATGGAGATAATACGACTGAAGACCTTTCAAGATCGGCTTTTCGTCGGGAATGACAGGCCGCATGGCTCCTCGTTCCGCGTAGCGATGATCGATCCGGGCTATCGTTCGCTATCGGTTCGGCGGCCGTAAAACTTTAGATGAATTTTCAAGTGCTACTAAGTGGTTAGGCAGGAGGAGAACCCCACCGGCGTGGGGGTGAAATCATGAAGGTCGGGTTTGGGGCCTGACCCCCCGTGAGATCGTCAAGGTGTGGTTACCGGCGGCCTTTTCGTTTCCAGCATTCCTTTGAGCGCGCCGGCGAGGTCGGCGAGGGTGAGGGGTTTATGGAGGAAGGCGCGGATGCCTGCGGCGGCGGCTGTTTCCTCGTTGGCCTTGTCGGAGAAGCCGGTGCAGAGGACGATGGGGGTGTCGGGGCGGGTTTCGAGGATTTTGCGGGCAAGGCTCATGCCGTTCATGTGGGGCATGGTCATGTCGGTGACGACGGCGGCGAATTTTTCGGGGTTGGCCCGGAAGGCGGCCAGGGCCTCAAGCGGGGAGGTGCGGGGCTCGGGGGTGTAGCCGAGGTGGGCGAGCATGTGGGCGCCCATGTCGACCAGGGCGGGCTCGTCGTCGACGAAGAGGACGATGCCGCTGCCGCGGGGGAGGGGGGAGGCGGCGGGTGCGGGGAGGGTGTCTTGGGCGGCGAGGGAGTCGGCGGCGGGGAGGAAGATGTGGAAGGCGGTTCCCTTGCCGGGGGTGCTCTCGACGCGGATGAAGCCGCCGTGGTGTTGGACGATGCCGTGGACGACGGCGAGTCCGAGGCCGGTTCCTTTGCCTGCGGGCTTGGTGGTGAAGTAGGGGTCGAAGATGCGGTCGCGGTGTTCGTGGGGGATGCCGCAGCCGGAGTCGGCGACGGTGAGGTGGACGAAGAGGCCGGGTTCGACGTCGGGCTGGAAGCGCAGCTCCTGGGCGGTGAGGCGAGCGGGTTCGAGGCGGATTTCGATGGTGCCGGCCTCGGAGTCTTCCATGGCGTGGGCGGCGTTGGTGCAGAGGTTCATGAGCACCTGCTGCATCTGGGTGGGGTCGGCCAGCAGCGGCGGGGAGTCGGCGGCGATGTGCTGGCGGACCTCGATGGAGGAGGGCAGGGTGGATTTGAGGAACTGGGCGGTTTCCTTGACCACGGGCTTGAGGTTGACGAGGATCTTTTCCTGCACCCCGCGGCGGCTGAAGGCGAGGATCTGCTTGATCAGCTCGCGGGCGCGGGCCGAGGCGGCAAGGATCTGGGCGACACTGTTGCGGTCGGCTGCGGCGAGGCCCTCGGAGAGCTCGAGCAGGTTGGCGTTGCCGACGATGACAGCGAGGATGTTGTTGAAGTCGTGGGCCACCCCGCCGGCCAGCGTCCCGATCGCCTCCATCTTCTGCGCCTGCTGCAACTGCGCCTCCAGCTTCCGCCGCGCCGCCTCGGCCTCGAGACGATCGCTTACGTCGGAGACGAAGGCATAGAGAATGTCTTCACCCTCCACCTGAAAATGGCTTGTTGCGATCTCCACGGGGAAGATCGTCCCGTCCTTGCGTCGGTTCAGGCTCTGGATCACCCGCGAAACACCCGACTTCAGCTGCCCGATCAGCCGCATCCACCGTTCGTGGGTCACCCGCGGATCGATCTCGAAGACCGTCATCCGCAGCAGCTCCTCCCTTTCGTAACCCAGCATGCGGCAGGCGTGTTCGTTTGCGTCCAGGATGCGTCCTTTTTCGTCCAGGCGGTAAATGCTCATCGCCGCCTTCTCGATGCAGAAGCGGGTCAGCAAGAGCTCATCCTCGGCCTTTTTCTTCTCGGTGATGTCCTGGACGAGCGAGATGAAATGGAGGGGATTGCCCTTTTCGTCGCGCCGGAGGCTCGATGAGATCTGCGCCCAGACGATCTCCCCGTCGCGGCGGATGAGGCGCCTTACCTGCTGGGCGGATGCCACCCTCCCATCGAGCAATCGGGCAAAGAACGTGGTTCTCTTCTCGATCTCATCCGGGTGGTGAAACAAGGAGCCGGGCTTCCCGATCAGCTCCTCCCGGCGGTAGCCCAGGATCGAGCAGAGAGCAGGATTGACGTCGAGAACGGTCCCCTCGGGCGATACGAGCGTCATGCCGATCGAGGCCTCCTCGAAGGCCTTGCGGAAGCGCTCCTCGCTTTGGGCGAGCTCCCGCCGCGCACGTTCCAGGTGCTCGATCTGATCGGCGATCTGCCGCCTCATCGCTTCGTAGGTGCGGGCGAGCTCGCCGATTTCGTCGGGCCGCCCCAGAACCGCGGCGGCGACGGCGGGCGGGGAAGGGGTCCCCCCGAACCGCGCCACCGCCTCCGCGAGGTCGCGGATCGGCGAAACGAACGTTTGCAGGGCTCGCCGGTTGAGGCCATAGAGCACAAGCAGCGTGACCCCGACCACAAGGCCGAGGGCGAAGAGCACCTGCAGGGTTTTCTCTTCCGTGTAGAGGGCGTATTCGCGCTCGATCGAGCGGCCGAGATCGCTTGCGATCCGCGCGGCCCACATGAACTCTTCGAGGTAGGTGGTCGCCGCCACCATCAGGGTGCGGCCCTCGAGCGGGACACGCACCGGGCAGACGGCCATGTACTTGCGGGTGCGGAACCCGTCCGGCTCGATCCACTCGTAGAAGCCCGCGTCCTCCTTTCCTTCCGGCGGGGCGTTGTAGATGCTCCACCAGTCGGGCAGCGTCGCGGCGAGCTCCGAAAGCGGGCGTTCAAACAGCGCGGGGTCGGGGTGAAAGCGCATGAGGCCGGTTCCGGCCTCGTAGAGCGCCGTGTAGCCGGTGACGCCGACGCGCTGCACGGCGATCTGGGCGAAGAGCTCGCTTCGCCGGAGCTCCGCCAGGGTCACACCGGGGTGTTCGCGGAGATAGGCCTCGACCTGCCGGGCGACGTCCTGCGCGCGGGCCTTGATTTGCAACCCGCCGTCGCCGGCGACCATCTGCTCGATCATGGCCTCGAGGCGCTTTAGCGAGACCGTGATCAGCTCGGCCACGTGGTGCCGGGCAACCCAGGCCGCGGCGGCGACGAAGACGAAAAAGGCGAACAGCGGGGCGAGCGAAAGCGCAAGCATGCTGCGCCGCAGGCTCTCCGCCAGCGACCGGCGCATTTTTTGAGGCTCAGGCATGGAACGTTGACCTCCTTGCGGAGAGATTCTCGTCCGCACTCCCGGCCAGAGGGGATGAAAGGCGAAGCGCAGGCGAGACGTCCGGCCGGTGCGGGCCGGCCGAGCCCCCTCCGCTAGCGGTATCGATCCCCCGGCGGGCAAACTTGAGGGGGGAGGCAAAGGCCCCGGGGGAGAGCAGACGGGCCGCCTCTGCGGATGGGCAGGAGGGGGGCGGCCTTCCGGGGGAGCGCGGTTCACGATCCCTGCGGTGACGGTATCCGGCGGTTTTCCTCTTCAAGGAGCGTTTTCAGGGCGTTTGCCAGGTCGGCCAGGGTGAGGGGTTTGTAGAGGAAAGCGGCCACGCCCGCGGCGCGGGCTCTGTCCTCGGCGCCCGGGTCGCTGAAGCCGGTGCAGAGAGCGACGGGGATGCCGGGGTGGATCTCCCTCAGGCGGCGTGCGAGCTGGATGCCGTTCATCTGCGGCATGCTCAGGTCGGTGACGACGGCGCAGTAACGCCGGGGATGAGCGCGGAAGGCCTCCAGGGCCTCGAGTGGGCTTGTGCGGATCTCGGGCGTGTAGCCGATGCAGGAGAGCATCTGCAGGCCCATCTCCGCGAGGGCGGGCTCGTCGTCCACGAACAGGACGACCCCCTCGCCGTGCGGGATCGCGACCGGGGCGGCGGGGCGGGCCGCGTCGGTCGCGAGCGGACGGGCGGCGGGCAGGAAAACCTGGATCTCCGTCCCGAGGCCGGGTTCGCTTTCGACCCGGATGAATCCGCCGTGGTGGCGCACGATGCCATGGACCACGGAGAGGCCGAGTCCGGTGCCCTTGCCGGCGGGCTTGGTCGTGAAGTAGGGCTCGAAGATGCGCTCGCGGAGGCGGGGATCGATGCCGCAGCCGGTGTCGGACACGGCAAGGCGCACGAAGTGCCCGGCCTCGATGTCGGGTTCGAAACGCAACTCCTCCTCGGAGAGCCTGACCGCCTCGAGCCGGATGCCGAGCCGGCGCGTCTCCGCTCCCTCCATGGCGTGGGCGGCGTTGGTGCAGAGGTTCATGAGCACCTGCTGCATCTGGGTGGGGTCGGCCATGACCGGCGGGAGATCGGCGGCGATGGTTTCGCGGATCTCGATCGCGGAGGGCAGGGTGGATTTCAGGAACTGGGCGGTTTCCTTGACCACGGGCTTGAGGTTGACGAGGATCTTTTCCTGAACCCCGCGGCGGCTGAAGGCGAGGATCTGCCTTACGAGATCGCGCGCGCGCACCGAGGCGGCGAGGAGCTGGCGGAGACAGCCGCGGTCGGCCGCGGAGAGGCCCTCGGAGAGCTCAAGCAGGTTGGCGTTGCCGATGATGACGGCGAGGATGTTGTTGAAGTCGTGGGCCACCCCGCCGGCGAGCGTCCCGATCGCCTCCATCTTCTGCGCCTGCTGAAGCTGCGTTTCCAGGCGCTTGCGGTCCTCCTCCGCCCGGCGGATGTCGGTCAGGTCGATCACGACCCCGCGGACGCCGACCGGGATCTCCTCCCGGAGGATGCTTCCGGCCAGGATCCTCACCGGAAACGGGGTCCCGTCCTTGCGGAGCGCGGTGTACTCGGGGGGGTCGATCTTTTGGCCGGCGAGAACTCTGCGGATGTCCGCCCGGACGCGCTCGCGGTCGGCCTGGGAAAAGGCCTCCAGCACCTGGAAGCCCGAGGCGAGGTCTGCCGGCTGGTAGCCGAACAGGGCGTGTCCCTTCTGGTTGAGGTAGAGGAGATTGCCGTCGGCGTCGATTTCGAAAATCCCCTGGGGGAGAAACTCCGCGAGCTCGCGGTACTTGCGCTCGGCCTCCTTGAGCTGCGCGTCGATCTCGCGCAGCCGGGTGATGTCGCGCGTGATGGAGAGGATCACCTCCTCTCCCTGGAGCTTGAACACCCGCGCCGACATGAGCCCGATCCCGGTCGATCCGTCTTTTCGGCGGAAGCGGGCTTCCAGGTTTTCCACGTGCCCCTCGCGCCGCAGGCCCTCCAGGAGCCGTTGCCGGTCGGCGGGGTCGTTCCAGATGTCGAGCTCGAGCGAGGTCTTCCCGAGGGTCTCTTCCCGGCTGTATCCCGTAAGCCGGGTGAACCCCTCGTTGATGTCGAGAAAGAGGCCGTCGGTGAGCCGGTTCAGGTTGATCGCATCGGGGCTCGTGCGAAAGGCGAGGCGGAATTTTTCCTCGCTTTGCCGCAGTGCCTCCTCGGCCTGCAGGCGCTGGGTGACGTCGGTGATGAACCCCTCGATCGCCAGGCAGCGGCCGGAGGGGTCGAAGACCCCCTGGCCTGCCTCCCAGACCCACTTTTCCTCGCCCCGCGCGGTGCGGATGCGGTAGGTGAGCTGAAAGGGGCCTTGCCGCGCGAGCGCCTCCTGCACGCCGACCCAGACGGACCGGCGGTCCTCGGGGTGGATGAGCTCGGCGTAGCTGACGCGGGCATTGCCGAGGAGATCCTCCGGGGGATGCCCCGTGAGGGGAAGGCATCCCGGGCTGACAAATTCCATGGTCCAGGAGGGGTCGTTGCGGCAACGGTAGGCCATGCCCGGCAGATTCGCCATGAGGGTGGCGAGCCGGCGCTCGCTCTCGGCGAGCCGGGCCTCGGCCGCAACGCGGCCCCCGGCGTCGTGGACGATCGCGCAAAGAAAGTCTTTTCCCTGCTGCCGGAGGCGGGCGACGGAGACCTCGACCGCGATCGAAGAGCCGTCCGCCAGCCGGTGGCGGCCGATCGCGGAGCGGCCGGGGGACAAGCCGCCCCCCGCGGCGTTGCCCGTCACCCCCCGATCCGCGGACAACTCTTCGAAGGCCATCGCCTTCAGCGCCTCCGCGGCCCAGCCGTACAGGCGGCAGGCAGCGGCGTTCGCCTGCGCGATCTTTCCCGTCTCCGCGTCCACCAGGAGCATCGGAACGGGCGCCTCGGCGAAAAAGCGCCCCAACGCCTCTTCCCCTCTTTCCCCCATCACGGCGGCTCTCCTCCGGTACGGCTCAGCCCCGCTTGCGGCGGGCGGCCGTGCCCTTGCGGACCGAGAAGCCGAAGCGGCCGATCGTCGGGCCCAGGGTCGCATACTCGCCGTGCACGTAAGCCATCAGGCCCGCGTTCTCGAGGGCGAGCCGGCCCTTCGCATCGAGCAGCGCAGCGCTCACCTGGACGGCGAGAATTTCGGCGAGAAACAGGGTGTGCGAGCCGAGGGCGAGCGTTTTCGTGACCCGGCACTCGAGGTTCACCGGGCACTCGGCGACGAGGGGGCAGGAGACCCGCGTCGCCGGCAGCGGGGTGAGCCCCGTTTCGCGGAACTTGTCGACGTCGCGGCCGGATTTCACCCCGCACCAGTCCACGTGGCGGGCCAGCTCCCGGCTGGGCAGGTTGACGACGAACTCGCCGGTCTTGCGCAGGATGGGGTAGGAGAAGCGCTCGGGACGCACGGCGATCCCGAGCATGGGCGGCTCGGAGCAGACCGTGCCGACCCAGGCGATGGTGATGAGGTTCGCCGGAAAGCCGCGGCTTCCGCCGCAGCTGACCAGCACCACGGGCACCGGGGCCAGGAGGTTTCCCGGTTTCCAGGCGCGCTTGGGAGGTGGGCCGGGTGCGGCCGGTGCTTTGCGCCGGCGGGGGCCGGAGGCGGGCTTGCGGGTCATGGTCGTTCTCCTACTGGTTCCCCGGGGGGCGATGCGATCGCGGTCAGGGGGAGGTTCTGCGGCAGTTTCGCCGCGGCGGTGCGAAAGCGCTCGAGGGCTCGGTGCACGCGGTCCGCCTCCGTGCCCGGCAGGGCGGCAGGCGCCGGCGCGGCGCGGCTGGCGCAGTCGAGCGCGGTGCAGACGCGCTCGAGGGTGAGCAGACGCGGGTCGAGGGCCGGGAGCAAAAGCGGGGCCTCGCCTGCGGGCGCGGCCGTCTCGCAGAGGATCCCCGCCTCCGTCAGGGCGACGGCTGCCTCGCGGGCCGCCCGGAGCGGGAGTCCTGCGGCGGCGGCGAGCCCGCGGAGATCGCCGGGGCCTTCCCCCGCCTCAAAGCGCAGGGCCGCGGCGCGGGCGAGGCAGCAGGCGGCGATTTTCCGCTCGGCAACGCTCGTCAACCGGCCCCCGCGCGGAAGCCCTCCCCCCCCGTCGCTGTGCTCGCAGGCATAGGTGATTTCGGCCCCGAAGAGAAAAATCATCCAGCTCGCCTGCATCCAGACCAGAAAGAGGGGGACGGCGGCGAAGCTCCCGTAGATCGCGTTTTTCTCGGCCACCCCGACCTGCAGATCGATGATGAGCCACTGGACGGCGAGATAGAGAACGGCCGCCACGGCGGCGCCGCAGGAGGCCGAGGAGAGGCGGACGGGGGTGTTCGGCATCGCCTTGTAGAACAAGGCGAAGAGCGCCCACATCAACGCCGGCGGCATCAGGCGCAACGCGGCCTGAACGAGGGGGCCGAAGGCCGCCAGCGCCGCGAAGCGCGCCGCGATGGCCTCGAACTGGTCGCCGGCAAAGACGCTCGCGCTGCCGGCGGCAAGAAAGAGAAGCGGGGCGCACAGGAGCACGGCGAGGTAGTCGGCGAAGCGGCGGGCGAGGCGGCGCGGCCTCTTCACCTCCCACATGGCGTTCAAGGCGGACTCGATTTGCCGCATCACCTTGACCGCCGACCAGAACATCACCAGGACCCCCACCCCCGCGATCACCCCGCCGCGGACGTTTTCCAGAAGATTGCGGGCGAAGCCGAGGATCCGCTCGAGTGCCTCTTCCTGGCCGGCGAGCTGCTCGACCAGCCGCTTTTCGAGCGTTTTCTCCAGGCCGAACCCCTTGGCGATCCCGAAGAGCACGGCGAAGAGGGGCACAATGGAAAGGAGGCTGTAGAAGGTTAGGGCCGAGGCGCGGAGCGTGCCCTGGTCGGCGACAAACTCGCGCAAGGCGGTCGAGACGATCCGGAGAAGGCGGTAGAAAAGGGCCCGGGGGCGTGAGAGCCCCTCACCGCTCCCGGGCCGCCAGATCTCCTCGGCGAAGAAGTCCCTTACGCGCCCCACCCGTTTTCGCAGAGCCAAGGCCTCCTCCGTAGCGTGTTCTGCCTCAGAAGCTGAGGACGGTGCTCTCGAGCGCAAGCTCGATCAGCTCCTCGCCCTTGGCCATGCGGGCACCGGGCACGAGGTCTTCAGGGGTGATCCGGCGGGTCACCGCGCAGGGCGTGCAGACGAGGATGGGCACCTCGTACTCCTGGAGGTAGAGCAGGTGGTCGGCTGCGGAATCGCCCGTCGCCGCCTGGAGGTGCTCGGCGATGCCGCGCCGGGCGAGGTAGACCCCCTCATCCAGGAGAAAGACCGTGCAGTCCACCCCCTTCTTCCGGGCGGTCATCGCGAAGAAGAGCGCGCGGGTGGCGCGGTTGGGGTTGTCGGTGCCGCAGGAGAGGACGACGAGGACACGGCGGTTCATGGGGAAGCCTCCTTCGGGGGCGGGCGGTTTCGATCACCCGGCGATCGACGGGGATAACAGCAGAAAGACGAAAAAAGCGCAACCCGCCCCCCCTTTCGGCTACCAGCCCCCTCCTCCCCCTCCTCCCCCGCCGCCACCCGAGGAGCCCCCGCCGCCCCCGCCCGAACTCGAGCCGGGGGCGGTCGAGGCCGAGGCGATCGCCCCGCTCAGGGAAGCGCCGAGGGCGTCGGCGAAATGGCCGGGGGCCGACCCGTCCCAGGAAGCGCCCGAATACCACGAGGGGTGATAGGCGTGCTTCCCCGCCGTTTGGCCGGCCGCGGCGAGGACGTCGGTGAACTTTTCCGCCCAGCGGTTTTCCACGCCCAAGGCGAGCGCGTAGGGCAGGTATTTCTCGAAGAGCGCCGGTGTGCGGCCCTCGGGGGCGAACCGCTCGAGGCGGTCGGCCTCGGTGGCGGCGAGAAAGGCGCGGAACCCCTCGATCTGGTCGAGGAGGCGGCGGCCGAGGAGGGTGGGGGCTTTGAGGAGGTGGAAAAAGAGCAGATTGACGGCCGCGGCGAGCACCGGAAAGAGGGCGAGCACCGTCGAGTGCTCGGCGAGCATCCACAGGGCGAAGCCTTCCCCGGCGAGAAACGGAAGCGAAAAGAGGGTCATGAGAAGCGCCGCGACCAGCTGGCCGATCTTCCGTTGCAGGCCCTGGCGGCCGACGAAGAGGGCCCGCCAGAGGGCCGCCGTCCGCTGGAGGAGGAAGAAGACCCCCACGCTCCAGACGGAGAGCCAGGCCCCGAGGAAGATCACCTCCGGCTGGGAGAGCGCGGGGAGAAAGGAGGCGCCCACGGCCGCCAGGGAAATCGCCGCCCCGGTGAGAAAGGCGCCGCGGTTCATGACGAAATGCGTTTTTTCGAAGGCCCCCCGCAGCGACGACTGCAGGGCACCGCGGGCCGAGACGATGGCGGGGCGGTGCTTGCGGTCGATCTCCACCGCCTGGGCCTTGCCGCCGAAAAGCTGCGTCAGCACGATCGCCTCGTCGGCGCTCGGGGGCTCCTTGCCGCGGGCGTTGCGGAGCAGGCGGAATCCGCTGCTGCGCCCCTCCTCGATCGTCAGGTGCCCCTTGACCGCGAGGTTGAGGAGACCGGCGGCGAACACCCCATCGTCCCAGCCCATGCGGGAGATGAAGCGCACGGCGGCGGGCGAGAGACCCGCGGGCGGGGTGTAGCGGGGAACGATGACGCCTTTGTCCGGGTCCTTGCCGACGGCGCGCCAGACGGAAAGGTAGAAGAAGAGGATCACGGCGAGCCCCGCGGCCGCGACCGGGAGCTCCAGATTGTCTTGCAGCAGGCGCAGGGCCTCTTCGGTGCCCGTGGGCGCCCGCACGTGGCCTTTCGGCCAGCCGACCACGATCGTCAACCCCTCGCGGGGGGCGAGCGGCCGCGTTGTGCGGAAGAGAGCCTCGCCGCGGGAGCTGACCGTGCTCGTGGAATCCGTCCCCCGGGCGCCTTGGGGACCGGTGTAGGCTTCCAGGAGAAGGAACTCGGGGACGGTCGCGGGCAGGACGACCCGGGCGACGGCCTGGTCGATCGGGAATTCCCAGCCGTTTCCGGTGACGTTCCAGTAGAGCTCGTCGTGGGTTTCGAAATGCCCGAGCTGGCGGTCGGTGCGGTAGACCAGCCGGTAGGTGTGCTCGCCGGGGGGGATGCGGCGGTCCTTGTGGCCGAGGTAGACGCGCACGCCGTTGGCCAGGCGCTCGGTGTGCCAATCTTCGGCCGCCCCGTTGCGGGCGGCTTCGAGCACCTCGAAGGCGACGGTGCGGCGGCCGCCCGCGCGGTCGCGGTAGCGGGTCGGAAAATCGCGGTAGATGCCGCGGCGGATCTTCTCCCCGGTGGCGCGCACCCGGATCGTCTCGGCCACGACCAGGCCGCCCCCCGTCTCGACCGTGATGCGGCTCTCGAAGGAGAGGATGCGCTCCTCCACGGCGCAGGCGGGGCCTGCCAGAAGGAGCGCGAGAAGCATCCCGGCAAGGCTCCGGGCGATGCGGGCCGAGGGGCCCGCCGGGGCCCGGGAGACGCAGGGGCGCGCGGGGTCCATCGCGGGGTGCCCTCTCAGAATGCCACGGCGACGGGTTTTCGCTCCTCGGCGGGAGCCTCGAGCTCGAAGAACTCGCGGCGGCCGAAACCCAGCCGGCCGGCGAGGAGGTTCGCCGGGAACTGCTCGATGGCGGTGTTCAGATCGCGCACGACGGCGTTGTAATAGCGCCGGGCCGCCTCGATGCCGTCCTCGATCTCCCGGAGCTGCTGCTGGAGCTCGAGAAAGTTCCGGTTCGCCTTGAGGTCCGGGTAGGACTCGGCCACGGCGAAGAGGCTCTTCAGGGTGCGGGCGAGACCGCCCTCGGCACGCGCGGTTTCGGCCGGTCCCGTGGCCTGCAGGGCCTGGGCCCGGGCCGCGGTCACCTTCTCGAGCAGCGACCGCTCGTGGCCGGCGTAGCCCTTCACCGTCTCGACCAGGTTGGGGACGAGATCGCGCCGCTTTTTCAGGTGGACGTCGATGTCCGCCCAGGCCGCATCCCCCGTGTTCCGCAGCCGGACGAGGCGGTTGTAGAGAACGATCGCGTAGATCACGAGGACGGCCGCCAAGGCGGCGGCGACGACGAGGGGCCAAAGCATCGCTTCTCCTCCCGGTTCCCGGCCGGATCGGGCTTTCCGCATTCTATCGGCCGGCTGCCGCCGATCCTAAAGGCGATTGCGCCTGGGGGCAAGGGGCTTGCCCGGCGGCGCACCCCGTCAAGTCCCGGCTCCCGGTTGCCGATATCGGACCTAGGGGGTCTCGCCGTCGCCTCCCCGGCGGGGGGGCGCGGAGAGGGAGCGGGAGGAAAATCGGCTGCGGCCGTGTCTTTGGAGGAAAGGTCATGAAAGTTTCGTTGTCCACACGCATCGTTTCGGCGGTCGTTGTCTCGGTGGTGATCGGAAGCAGCGCGGCGGTCATTTCCTCGTTCATGCTGCTTCGCGGCTTCGAGCGGCAGGCGCAGCAGGATGTGCAGAAGTTTTCGCTCGCCGCGCAGGAACAGATGGAAGCCCAGCGGGAGCGCTGCCGCGAGGCGGCCTTCCAGTTCGCCTCCCGGCCCGATGTCGTGGAGGCCGTCAAGGCCGGGGACGGCGAGTCGCTTCGGAAGATCGCCAAGGCGGCGCTTGCCTCGGGGGGCATCCAGGTCCTCACCGTGGCGGGCCCGGACGGGAAGGTGCTGGCGCGGGGCCATTCGGAGAAACTGGGCGATTCCGTGCTCAATCAGCTGAACGTCAAGAAGGCGCTTGCCGGCGAGGCGACCGCGGGCATCGAGGAGGGCACGGTCGTCAAGTTCTCGATGCGCGCCGGGCACCCCGTCCGCAGCGGCAACGCCGTCATCGGCTCCGTGACCGCCGGCATCGATCTCTCGGGGGATACGCGGTTCGTCGACCGGGTGAAAGAGGTCCTCGGGGTGGAATGCACGCTCTTCCACGGCGACACGCGGGTCTCGACCACCATCGTCCGCGAGGGCAAGCGGGCCGTCGGCACGCGCATGGACAACCCCGCGGTGATCGAAACCGTGCTCCGACAGGGAAAACCTTTTCAGGACGTCAACCGCATTCTGGAGCGCGAGTACAACACGAGCTACTGGCCCATCCGCGACCTGGAGGGAAAGATCCTGGGCATGTTTTTCATCGGCAAAGACCGCGACACGGCCCTCCGGGCGCGGCGCGACATGATCGTGACCGTCGCCGTCCTGGTCGCGGCCGTGATCGGGCTCATGACGTTGGCCGCCTTTTTCATCGCCCGCTCGATCGCCGGGCCCATCCAACGCGTGAGCGGCGGCTTGGCCGACAGCACGGGCCGGGTGGCGAGCGTTTCGACGCAGGTTTCGGGCACGAGCAAGATGCTCTCCGACGGCGCCTCCGAGCAGGCCGCAGCGATCGAGGAGACCTCCTCCTCCCTCGAGGAGATGGCCTCCATGACGAAGCACAACGCCGAGAACGCCGCCCAGGCCGACGGCCTGATGAAGCAGGTGGCGCAGCTCGTGGGCGAGGCGAACGGCTCCATGGGAAAGCTCTCCGGATCGATGGAGGAGATCCAGAAGGCGAGTGAGGAGACCCAGAAGATCGTCAAGACGATCGACGAGATCGCCTTCCAGACCAATCTCCTCGCCCTGAACGCGGCTGTCGAGGCGGCCCGGGCCGGGGAGGCGGGCGCGGGTTTCGCCGTCGTCGCCGACGAGGTGCGCAACCTCGCCATGCGCGCCGCCGAGTCGGCGCGGAACACCGCCGCCCTGATCGAGGGCACGGTGAAGAAGGTGAAGGGCGGGGCGGAGTTGATGACCGAAACGCGCGAATCCTTCTCGCGGGTCGTCCAGAGCGCCGGCAAGGTCGCCGATCTCCTGGCCGAGATCGCGGCCGCCTCGCGCGAGCAGTCCCAGGGCGTCGACCAGATCAACAAGGCCGTGGGCGACATGGACAAGGTGACCCAGCAGAACGCGGCCCACGCCGAGGAGACCTCCGCGGCGGCCGTCGAGCTCTCCACCCAGGCTTCGCACATGCAGGAGATGGTCGGCCGGCTGCTCAACCTGATCGGCGTCAACAGGGCGGCCGGGCCCTCCGAGAACGCCGCCCCCGAGGCCGCGGCGGAGCGGGGAAAACGGCCTTCCAGGCCGAACACCGCGAAAGCGAAGGCGAAGCCGGCCGCGGCGGCCCGCCCGGCAAACCGGGCCGAGCAGAGGATTCCCCCGGGACACGAGGAGTTCAACGACTTCTGAGCCGCCCGGTTGCAACGGGGGCCCGCCGCTCCTCAGGCGGGCTTTCCGTTTTGCGCGGCACGCAGCAGCGCGACCCCCTCGCGCTG
>Ga0209381_1002957_pt1 | contig 19316 bp, 19 predicted proteins | sample DewCreD2012metaG_FD_184111 | JGI IMG/M metagenome (GOLD analysis project Ga0209381, IMG submission 184111) | Hot spring sediment bacterial and archeal communities from British Columbia, Canada, to study Microbial Dark Matter (Phase II) - Dewar... ...
GCTCAATCCTATGACAAACTTTAAGTATCTGTTTGTGTAGAGTGCTCTCGTACTGGTTGTGGATTTGTTTTTGCATAACAAAATCTTCAGCCAGTATACCTATTTATTCTTTTTGGGACATAGCCTGCATGACAGAATTTTAATAGACCTATCGCTTTCCCTAGAATATGGACCGGGAATCTTTGTTGATTGAAGGGATGATAAGCGATATAATCTCTTACGGGCTTTATGATGAGGTCGTGTTTGATGCAATGCGGAATATCAAGCGCAGTATTTTTGCACAGAGTTATCCTGTTGAGGTAGTATACAGAGATCGGCCTTTGGATATAGGTTATGGCCAGACGATATCTCAGCCCTTCACTGTCGCTTTCATGCTTCATGAGCTGCAGCTGAAGAAGGGCATGTCTGTTTTAGAGATAGGTTCAGGATCTGGATGGGTCATAGCATTGATAAAAGAAATTGTCGGAGATGGGGTTGTGGTCGGTGTTGAGATAGAGCCTCATCTTGCAGCTGAATCCAGAGAGAGGCTAAGAGAGCTTGACATAGATGCTGAAATCATTTCAGGAGATGGCTCTATTGGTTGCCGGGCAAAGGCTCCTTTTGACAGGATCTTGGTTTCGGCAGCATGCCCTTCAATCCCAAAAAAGCTATACTCACAGCTTAAAGCCGGGGGATGTATTGTGGCACCAGTAGGAAAGGATGTGCAGGTGATGGTGAGGGCAACTTTTAATAAGCAGGGAATTGACTTGGAAAAACTCGGTGAATTCCGTTTTGTCCCATTGCGCGGCAGATTCGGGTTTCAGAGATGAACTAAAATGGGTTGTTGATTGAATAAGGAAACAGGGCCGGAGGGGTGAGTGTATTTCCTAGGCCCTGTCCCTTTGTCTAATGACTATGTCAATGCGCAGAGAAGCATTGCCTCGCTCCATGCTAAGGGCGTGTTCTCGTTCGGCTGGTCCGTGCCTCCATAATAGAGTTCCGGCAGCTCCATCTTCCAAGTCATAGCCCTATATGTCTTGTCCATATATTGTTTATACTTTTCCATTCTGCCAATCTGCTTGTATATTATTGCCAGCCACGGCAACCCGAAAGTCCATTCAGCTTCCATGCCGTTATTATAGTACTTATCACCCAGGTATCTTACTACTCCCCTTTTTCTAACCAGTTTGCTTTCCACATTTGCCAGGATCTGGTCTCTTTGCTCGTTGGAAACTATATCATATGGAAAAATTAATGAAAGAAGAGCTAGATCAACCTCTTTGGAAACTGATTCTCTGGGAAGAAGGCTGTCCAATGAATTCTGACCTTGTTCTATTAGATGCCTTGGCACGTCAACTATTCCCTGCACAGCTTTGAGCCCTGCGAGGCATGCACCTACGCTTGAGGCATGCACTTCCTCATTCTCTTCCCACATACCGTTGTCAGCATCATGCCAGTATTGTATGCTTGCAAGATAGTAAACAAGCTTCTGGATTATCCTTAAATCATCAGAATCCCTTATTACCATAATACCCTTCTTATTGAGGTCACCTATTTTGTATAATAAAGCGCCAATGGCATCATTCTGCTTGTTGCCCCATTCCTCATGAAACTCATTGAATGTCAGCGGATCGAATCTTGCATGGATGTATTTGTACTTGGCATCAGGCTTTTCCCTGATTGCCCAATCGATCTTGTACTCATGCTTCAGCAATATGTCAAGAAGCGCATGGTAGCATGCTTTTATCTCATCTATGCTCTTTGCAGCTTCAAGCCCTAGTGTGACATAAATGTTGTCCCTTATCCAGGCCTTGTTGTAGCCAGTAGTCACATTGATATGGCTTGCACTATACAGCCCAGTCTTATACCTCATCTTGCTTAGATTATGCTTTGTTACTGCTCTGTATATTGGAACTATCATCCACTCCCCCCATAATGTTATAACTATAAAGTAATAAAATAACTGATATATAAATGTTTCGTTACTAAATAGTAGCAATAACGCTTTTTCTGAAATTCGTTATTATGTCCCAAGGCAGTGAAAATGAATGAATAGCGACGGAAGAGAAGGCGTTATTGCAGCTTAGTACCGCTGCGCTTCCTAAGGAGAAAACTTAGGGCGTTGCACTCTAAAAGCAGGGTAACTATCCTGCATTTTTATTTTTTTGTTATTATGTTATGTTTATCTGGTGTTAATTATATATAAACTTCATGTGTACTCAGATATATCATGGCAAAGAAAAATAACGCTTCTTTCAACAAATTCAATCTTAAAAAACAAGATGTTGTTGAAGTTCTCAAGGGAGTTTCTTTTAGGATGCAGAAATTCAAGAAAGAATTAATGGACGAATACGACCTCAGTTTTAGCAACAAAAACCTTTCAGAAATAATCGGTAAGATAATGGAGAAAGTTTGTGCAGATACTTTCTCTAAAAAGTTAGGATATGAAGTCAGAAGAGCATTGGCAGATAAGGATCCTGATTTGACATTCACAAAAATAAACACTCCAATGGAAATAAAGATGACTTCTACAGATGGAAGCTGGACTGGTGGAGAATTCAGTAAACGCCCATTTGACTACTTGCTTGTTTCTTGGGGCGGTAATTTTGACGAATTTTTTTGTTGTTTAGTTCACCTTGAAAAAGAGGATTGGAAATCAAATTTCCAGAACAATTTTTATGGTCCCACACTCACTGCAAAAATAGTTTCTGAGAAGAAAGATAAGATTGTGTTTTTTGGTGGTTTTGAGACTACAAAAAGAGGCACTATAAAAATCAAGAGAGAAAAAGTAGTCCTATAAAAATGAAGTAATTGCTTCGATTTTGTGTGACTTTGTTTCTTTCGTTGAGTTTTTCTCGGAGAAATCATAGAGAGGTTTTTCGACTTTTGAAAGTCTCTCATTGATAATCTTACAATAATATTTATCGAGTTCGCACCCTAAATAATGTCGACCTAATTTTTTTGCAGCTACAGCAACTGTTCCAGAGCCCATAAAAGGATCAAAAACTAAATCTCCTTCATTGCTGCTGGCTTTAATGAAAGTTTCAACAAGAGCAATAGGTAACTGACAAACATGTTCTGTTTTATCTTTGTTCACATTTTTAACAATATTAAAATGAAATACATCATAAGGCGTTTTACCATTACTCCCATTTTTTATTCTCTCTAAAATCCTTTTATCTGTCTGATTCCTATAAGGTTCGGCAATTGCCTTCTTATTCCATGTTGCTTTATCTGTCTTTGTGTAAAAAAGGATACTATGTTGAGAGCGTGTATAATTAGTCGGTGACATTCCTGTATTTGTTGGATAATGCCAAGTCATCCATCTCTTAAAAACCATATTTCTATCTAAGAACGGCATCAAATAGGCATTATTTTCTGGAAAATTAAAAAGATATAGGCTTCCATGCGATTTAAGTATTCTAATGCACTCAGCAAGCCAAGTTTCACACCATTTGATATACTCTTCCTTTTTCATCCTATCTTTATAGGTTTTGTAATTCTTGCCTATATTGAAAGGTGGATCTGTAACTATTAAGTCTACTGTTTCGTCAGGGATAATTTTCATATTTTCCAGGCAATCGCCCGGCATGATTTGGTCAAACTTAATTTCCATTTTCTTTTGCGACTTTCTTACCTAGTTCTGATATTTGGTACAGTCGCCCTCTTTTATCTTCATTGTTTAAGCAAATGATAAGTTCATGATCTTTTAAGTCCTTTAAAAAGTTACTCACATGATTTAATCTTATTTTTGTCTTTTCAGCAATCTCTGATGGGGTCAAATAATTGACATCGACTAAACTAAGCAATATTCTTTTTCGATAATCTGAGTTTTTTATTAAACTTATACCTTTTATCATTGGTCTTTCCATGCATTTCTATAATGCACAGTTTTATAAATACTTAGCCACATAAAACACACTACTTAATAACATATATAAATTTATCGTTTTATTTCTGTCACCTTTAAAAACAACATTCTCGAATCGCTCAGGGACATAAGAAAAGCGGATTTCCGCTCGATTTTTTCTGGGAGATATTCATTTTTTCAGAAATCCAATATCTGATTAGTAACGCTTTGAATAAAAGCGTTATTAGACGATAACGCAAAATTTGGCTTAAAATCTGCTTTCACGATGTGGTTATAGCATTGTACACATTATAAATATTGTTATAATTTGTTGGGGTTTAAAAGTACTTTTATCACTACCAAAGTAAATATTTATATATTAGTATTCATTTATGTATATTAATGAAAAATACAAAAAATGCAAAGAGTGTCAACATGGCCTTATTTGTCATTGCAGCTGGAGTCACGCTACTAGTGGCAGTCTCAGGCTTTGTAATCAGAAATAATGATTTAAGAGAAGATAAGATTTGCAGATCAGTTGACTTCGAGATTGAATCAGTCTGCCTAAATCCTGCGGTTACTGAACTTAACAGCAAACAGCCAACAATTGACATAAGTTTAAAGAATAAAGGAATGGAATTGAATGGTCTCTTCATCACAGTTGATGGCAAGCCTCATACAAAGCTTTTTCGCACAATGGGTGAGGGAAGCTTCTCTTTGCTACAGATTCCTGTAAATTCAGGACAATCATTTAGTTCAATTGAGCTTCAACCACTTTTAGTTTTAGACAAGAAAGTGGTTTATTGCGAACTTTATGGAGATAGTTTCAAGGGAGACATAAAGTATTGCGTTCAAACTCCTTTGAGTTAGTTGGGCATCATTAAGGCCTTGCATCAGTGGATGCCGAGCGAATTAGCGGCACAGGAAAACCTGAGGTCCTTTGCGGGACGCCCTGATGCGAGCCTTTCCCTTTATATTGGTTTAAAGATACTGGTTTAAAGGCATCACCATGGATGCACGGCCAATTTATTAAAAAACCGTGTATATCTGATTTTTGCAACTAACTCTGAGATGATATTATTTTTTGCTGGACACAATGCAATAGCACATGGGAAACCTAAATTGCGCCTATTGAGCCAAGAGATTGTCCAATCTTTCAAATTTATACCCACAGACTGACAATCATCTTTGACCTTATGGTCCACCGAACATCAGCCAGTGTTCATGCATGGGTTGCCTTGCTATCTTCTTCATTGGCTGGCTCAGGACAATAGTCTTTTAGCGATATCTTCCTGTAATTTGGAAAGCTTGCAGGTCTTTTGCTGTAGTCATGCACTTTTGTCAAGGTGCTTCGTGATCTAAGCACAAGTAGGACAATCAACATGAAGGGTATGGCATTGGCCCATCCTGGAAGATGCAGGAATACTATTATCAAGGGCGATATGCATACGGCGCACACGATGCCTACTACAGCCAATAGGTTTTTCAATATGATTCTGCTACTTGCAAAATCGCTTGAGTTGGCATTAGCAATTATCAAGGCAAGCGAATTGTACATCTCATAAAGCAAACGATATACCTTATAGGCAAAGCATGTTATTATCACAATGAAAGCCAAGTTAACTGCATAAAACGCAATAGCCCCATGCGGCATGTCATGAAGGAATCCATACAACCTTCTCCAGACAATTATCATAAACAAGGCGAAAAGCCCATAGCTTATTGTACCGAAGAATTGCCTCTTAAAGCTTGCAGTCCTGGCATTCTCGACATCAATCTCATCAAATAGCATCTTGATGTATTTGGCAAGGCTTTTCGGCTTTGCATACCAGTGGCTTGGTGTCTTGTTCTCCAAGAGGTCAGTGACTTTGCTGTAGTATCCTACAGAAAGCGACATGATTATTGCAGTGATGAATATTATGAATGATGCTATGGATACCAGGTCAATCCCTAGATTGAGCTTTACCGCTGCCTGGGCTATGAGCAGAGAAAACTCGCCTATCGAGATGAATACAAGGCTGCTGAAGATGGTCTGCTCCCTGCTGAAGTTGGCAAAAAGGTAGCTTATGACTCCAACAGAGATGAACGGGGCAACAACTGCTATGAGTACAAGAACAATTATCAGAGGAAGATTAGCCATGATTGAACCGAAATCAACCATTGTCCCCACTGATATGAAGAATAATGAAGTGAAAGTCAGGCTGTAAGGCATTATGGCGTGCTCGAAAAGCTTGACTTCCTTGAGGTTCGCGACAATGCTTCCAGCAAGGAAAGCTCCTATTTCAGGCGATAAATGCAGCCAATGTGCCAGATAGCAGAATCCAGCAAGGATACCAAGCGCTATGAATGTGATTACCTCCTCTCCGCTGTTTTTCATTATCCAGTTCATGCTTCTCTTGACCAGCTTGAGCATGATGACGTATGTCACCAGCATAACAGTTATGGCAACAACCAGCTGCTCCAGGCCGGCAATCATACTCATGCTGCCCTGAGCGCTCGCAAGAAAAGTCAGCACAATAACTGATATTAGGTCTTCTACAAGCAGGATGCCAATAAGTATTGGAACCTCTTCCCTCTTATAGAGCCCTTTGGATTCGAGGATCTTCACGATAACCACCGTGCTGGAAATAGCAATCATCGAACCAAGCACCATAGATACTGCCCTGCTCTGCCCAAGCGCGAGAGCGATCTCATATGTAATGAAAAAAGCTATCCCGAATTTGAGGAACCCTAAGAGCAGAGCCTTGAATCCTATCCTCATCATTTTTGGTATCACGAATTCAAGCCCTATCACGAAGAGGAGGAGCATCGCGCCGAACTCTGCCATCATGTGAACCATTGCCTCGTCTTTCACTAGGTCAAGGGCATTTGGACCTATTATAGCACCAACAAGTAGAAGTCCAATCACTGCTGGCTGCCTGAACCTTGTGGCAATTATTCCTCCAACTATAGCAAAGAAGAAAAGGATGCCCAGGGTGATCAATTCATGCTCCATTGTTTTCGATGCTCCGTATTTATAATGAACTGTTTCCTTAAACAGCTCCATGGCTATGCCTAGTCGCTGCAACGGCAGTTGCCAGCTGTCACAGCAATCACTACATATCTGTATACATATTTGTATACCAATATAATAATTATTAAACTAGTATTTAAATATTGTGGTTAAATCTTGTTGATAGAGGCAGGACAAAAAAAAGAAATGGATTTAAAACCCATAATAAGGCTGAATTCGCCATCCCTGCGATTTTATTTTTCAGGAGTGATGACAGCAATATATGGCAATTCTCTATGCATTCCATCCAAATCCAGTCCATAGCCAACAACGAAGAGATCAGGAATAGTGAATCCAAGGTAGTCTATCTGTATGCCTGTTCTCCTTCTAGATGGTTTATCTAGCAAAGAGCATGTCTTGACTTCCCTGGCGCCTCTTGCTAGCATCTCTTCTTTGAGCTGGCTTAGTGTGGAGCCCGTATCAGCTATGTCTTCGACAATCAAAATGTTCTTGCCTTTGCAGTCAAATCCGATATCAATCAGCACATTTCCTCTGCTTTCCTGACCAACGTAGCTTTTGGCCTTAACAATGCCCAATGTGAGTCTAGACCCGCCATAAGAACTGATTGCTCTCATCAAATCTGAGCAGAAAACCATCGCACCCATCATCACCACCACAAGATTGAGCTCTTTGCCTTTATAATCTGAGGCTATCCTCTGTGCAATCTCCTGCACTTTTTCTCTTATCTCCTCTTCAGAGAAGAGCACTTCCATCTGCATAAGACATTCTGCATGATTATTTATTTGTTTTGGAAGGCTGCATTTGAGTCAAACTAAGCAGTTTATTTATTGCTGTAATGAATTAAGGCTGCACATGAACCTAAACATGGATATCTATGAGATGCCGGTTATGGCAATTAATAAGGAGATGAGTAAGGGGGGTGGCATGAAGCGAAATTCTGCTCCCGTAGAAAATAATTTAGGGATAAGGCATAGTATAACCTAAATATATGCAATTCTATAGCAATTCTATAGCCCTGCTCGGATTCGAACCGAGGTCTCAGGCTCCAAAGGCCTGAATGATTCGCCGCAAACTTTTACGAAAAGTTTGATCAAAAGAGGCGTGTTCACCGTCGGTGAGGCCCGCATTGACCCTTTTCGTAAACGAGGCTTTGGCCGCTACACCACAGGGCTGCTCCCAGTGATAGTTTGTTGAGGCGTATTTAAAGGTTACTGCGCATTTATATCTATTATCGCCTAGGATCTTATGAATCTATGCAACTTTAAAACTCATGTATTAGTCAATGTAACAATCTTGAAATTGAAATATCTAAGAAATCGTATATCTCATTGTAGATATAAAGCAGGTTCATACGAAAACCGCATTCATCTTTTTCTCAAAGATTATGTTAGTACAATTTAACCTCTGTTCTGGAGCTTCGAGATTTCGTTTAATGCCTTAATCATCGAATTCTTTCATGTATTCTTCATAGTTTATCATGAAGGACATGGCATCTCCCTCACCCAAAGATTCAAAGAAAAGCATGATGTCGGCATTGACTTTGCCAAGTCTTTTCATCCATTCCTTCCCTAAGCCGAAAGCTACGGCATGTCCGACAAGCTCATTTGCCAGCCTGTCTTCAGCTAAGGGGTATTTCATCATATAACTCCTTAAGAAACTTGCTTTCTCTTTCAATTCCTTGCCTTCACTAGTTAGTATCCAATTTAGACTCTCCCCATATCTATTTTCCATACGAGATGCAAAATTCTTATGTATTTTATGAACGATAAAAAATGCAATCACAAATGGAACCAGAGCCCATACCATTATCATACCTATATTGATGTAGAATATTAGAAAAAATACTACTACAATGAATATTACAATAGCTCCAGCCCAAATTTTCCAAGGCGCCAGTTCAATTGGTTTAAGTTTTACTGCGCCCGCATATCTAGTATGGGTACGTTGTTGGAATCCCATATCTGCAATTCTGGATTTCAACTCATGTACCATTTGCTTTTGGAAATCTTTATTCACATACCCCTCTTCCATCAATCCTTGCGCAATTATACGAAGAAGTTCTTTTTGATGAATCTTATATGCAGATTCCGCAATTTGCGAGATTTTCAAAGAATGGGAATTACCAAATATGACCTTGATGAATTTCTGCTCGAAATTTCTTGCAGGCCAAGCGTTAAGGATAAGCGAATCACCCACCACAGCTATATTGCCTCTTGATATAAGGTCAAGTATTGTAGAAGTGATCTCTCTTGCACCTATCTTCCAATCAGTCACAAGGCCTGCATAAGCTGGAGGTAAGTTCCTGTAATTATAGAAGTCCCTGCCTGTAATCTCCTCCATTAAGAATTTTCTAATCAAGCATTCTATAAAAACATTTCGAAAACAGAATTCTCCATTGGGTAGATGATAAGCGACGCTAACTGAGTTCAACACAATGGTGAAGAAAGGAATGTAATGGTGAAGAGAGGAGAATTCATTAGGGTGGAGACCTATCTGCTCCAAGTCCTAAATGAGTTTTCAAGTCTTTTACCCTATGGATCTTTAATATCATAGGGAAAATATACGATTAAAGAGCCAACTTAAGAAAAAATTCAAAGAATGGTTATAATCTTATATAAGTCATCAAAGATATCCCGGAAATGATAGCCCCGGGCGGATTCGAACCGCCGTCCTCGGATCCAGAGTCCGAGATGATTGGCCGCAAACTTTTACAAGAGTTTGATTGAAATTGGCTGTTTTTTAGCCCGCATCCATCCTCTTGCAAAAACGGCGTTGGCCGCTACACTACGGGGCTGCTGGCTAAAAAGAAAAGGCGAGGGTTTATAAAGGTTGCTTAGATTAGTTGTGGAAGGAAGTCAAGGTAGACAAATAGGGCAATGGTTCGCTTGCTCTTTAGGATGCATAAATTTTATAAACATATAAAGTCCCATGTGTCATAATAAGTATGATTATATATGACGGGGTATGATTTTATGAGGTGTAATCATGGAAAGGAATATAGGCCTTGAGTTCGTGAGGATAACCGAGTCTGCGAGCATAGCGGCAGCGAGATGGATAGGAAGAGGCGACAAGAATGCTGCTGACAGAGCAGCGACAGACAAGATGAGGTCTGGTTTTAATAACCTAGATATTGATGGAATGGTTGTCATAGGCGAAGGCGAGATGGATGAGGCGCCGATGCTTTTTATCGGCGAGAAGCTCGGGAAAGGCGGGCTTGCTTTGGATATTGCCGTGGATCCACTGGAGTGCACTAACAGCGTGGCTTACGGTAGGCCTAACGCCATCTCAGTCCTTGCTGCAGCACCAAAAGGTACGATGCTTCATGCGCCTGACACATATATGAACAAGATAGCAGTCGGACCTGAGGCAAAAGGCAAAATCGACTTGGACGCTTCTGTGGAGTACAATCTGCAGGCTGTTGCAAAAGCAAAGGACTTGAAAGTAAAGGACCTAATGGTAATATGCCTCGACAGGCCGAGGCACGAACAGCTCATCAAGGATATTAGGAGATGCGGGGCAAGAATTACTCTTATTCCTGATGGCGATATTTCAGGCGCTATTGTTCCCTCGATGCCTGGAAGCGATATTGATATATTGATGGGTATTGGAGGGGCCCCGGAAGGGGTGATTGCAGCAGCCGCTTTGAATGCGTTGGGTGGGGAGATGCAGGCAAGGCTTGTTGTCAAAGACAAAAATGAAAGAGAGAGGGCGATGTGCATGGGTGTAAAAGATCCAGATAGGAAGATGACCAATATGGATATGGTTAACACAGACAGGGCGATTTTCGTTGCAACAGGTATTAGTAGCGGAGCACTTCTAAAGGGTGTGGATTTCACATCCTTTGGAGCAGTGACGCACTCTATAGTCATAAGGCAGGCCTCAGGCACACTAAGATATATTGAGACAAGGCATAGGTTCGAGGACGAGCCAATGTATTAGAGGTGGCAAGATGATACCGGGAGACAAGATGTTTGAAGCGCTCAAGAGCGAGGAGACAATAGTCTTGGCTTGCAACACCAGGATAACAAAGGGGGTACTGAATGGAATTTTCAGGGCGGCAAAAGAGATGGATGCCGCAGTTATATTCGAGCTTGCGAAGTCGGAATCAGACCTTTCGGGAGGGTATACTGGCCTAACACCTCAGGAATACGCAAAGAGGGTTAAGGCTTCTGCGAAAAAGATAGGGCATGACGTCTGGCTTCTCCATGCGGACCATATAACAGTAAAAAACGGCACGCCAGAAGAGATTGATGATATAAAGAAACTCATAATGGCACAGATTGATTCAGGATACACTTCTTTTGCGATTGACGCAAGCTACCTCTTTAACCTGTCGGGAAAATCGGTCTCTGAAGAGCTTGCCGAAAACATCCGCGTGACAACAGAGCTTGCCAGGTTCATCCAGCAGAACATGGAAGAAAGCTTCGGGCTTGAAGTGGAAGTTGGAGAAATCGGGCGGAAAAGTGACAGTGGACTTGTTCTTACAACACCAGAGGAAGCAGTGACTTTCATAAAAGGCCTGGCAAGAAACGGTATAGAACCGAACCTTCTTGCGATAGCTAATGGAAGCTCGCACGGCAATACCTATGATTCAGAAGGAAACCTTATTGAGCAGGCGTCAATAGACATCGAGCAGACGATAGCAGTGGGAAAAGCCCTTGAGGATGCTGGTTTTGATGTAAGGATAGCGCAGCATGGCATAACAGGGACTCCCGTCAGGATAATTAAGGAGGAGTTTCCTAAGCGCTACATAAGAAAGGGTAATGTTGGTACCCACTGGCAGAACATAGTTTGGGAAATCCTTGAGAAGGAAGAACCTGTGCTGTTCAGGAATATATGGGACTGGACCCTCGCCAAGTATTCCAAGCCAGGCAAGAAAGATATAGAGGTATTCGGAAAGAACAGCAAGCAGGCTATCAAGGTATTCTTCAGGGAGATAGACACGATGAAAAGTAGCACTGAGAGATTAATAGAGCAGAGAGCATATGAGGATGCAAAAATATTTTTCGATGCTTTCAATGCAGTAGGTACAGCGCAGAAAGTAAGGGGTGCAATATAAATACGCATACAAAAGTATACAGTATATCCCAAATAGATAACTATCTTGTCTGCCAATCAGGATTTGCGAAAATCTGGCAGGCATTGAACCTCTGACTGCCCTAAAGATGCGGGTTGTTAAAATGCCCGCTTCGAGAAGCAAGTCGCTCTAATTTACAGAGTTAAGAAAAGCATAGGCCAAAAGAGCTTTGTCGCAAACCTCTGAGAACATTATTAGTCCATATCAGCAAAACGCGAAAGAGCCTTCTCCTCCATGAAGTGAAGGTTTGCAGGGATAATCAGGCATTGCGGGATCTTACTTAAATATCTCTCTGATATCTTTCTAAGCGAAGAATAGCAAATCTCCTGTCCTGAAGAACCAATGCCTGCGCAGGCTATGACCCTCTGTTCTCTATCGAAGCCATTTGCAAGAAGGTAAGCTGCTGCATCGCTTGACGTCATGTATTTCTCGTCTTTAGGCGATAGGTCAAGAAGGACAAGGGAATGGAGGTTCATTGAGAGGTTCTTCCTTATCATCTCTGCGGGACTTGACACATTTTTATTATGGAAAGGGATGCTCACTGTCCTTCCGAACTTGTAGAGGTCTATCCCTATCTCCCCGATGGCTATGAGAATGGACGTGTTGTGAATACAATGGACTTTGATTCCTATCTCCCAGGCCCTAAGAGCGATATCTATGTGGGTTGTGGCGCTGAATATGTCGCCGATTATCAGCAAGGCCGTATCGGAGGATCTAGCATCATCCAGTATTCTGTCAGCATTCTCCACAGTATCGCGGTCAGCGATTATTATCTTCTTTCCGTATAGGGCCTCAAGGTCTTCGATAGTGCAGCCAAGTTTTGAGGTGTATGACTCCAGGTAGACATGTTCACATCTCTTCACTGCTTCGAGACCTTTAATGGTGATGTCTGTGGGGTCCCAGAGGCCTATTCCTATCAGATACAATGACATTTCTGCAAGATAATTACCTTTGTTTAATAAGATTACTCAATTGCCGAAAAAAATGACCGCAGCAGAGGGCCACCCCTGCAAAGGGTTTCCTCTGACGTCCTATGGTTGGATGTTTATGCCCAAAGATTTAAAGCACTTATCACTTCTTCAGCCTAACTAGCATCACCAGGCCTATTATTATCATGGGCAGGCAGAGCCACTGGCCAAGAGATAGGCCGGCGATGAGCCCTATCTGTGAGTCGGGCTGTCTCGTGAACTCTATCATGAACCTGAAGCTGCCGTAAAGGGCAATGAATGTGAAAAAAAGAAAACCTCTTGGGAGGTTATGGTTCCTTATTGCCCAGAGAATTGAGAATATGACAAGATTCTTCGCTGACTCAAACAACTGAGAAGGATACCTGCAGCCTTCTGGTGGATTATGCATATATTGGCTCTTTGTGTAATCAATGCAGAAGGTTGAAACATTGATTCTGCCGTAGAGCTCGCCGTTTATGAAATTGCCTAACCTTCCAAGTGCAAGAGCTAATGCAAGCGGAAAAACAGTCACGTCTGCGAGATCAAGGAACCTCACCTTGTTTTTCCTGCAGAACAACAATCCAGCAATGGAAACACCTATCAGTCCGCCATGGAATGACATGCCACCCTGCCAGATGGCAAATATCTCCAAGGGCCTTGCCAGATAATATAAGAAATCGTAGAATATAACATAACCAAGACGTCCGCCCAGTATCACTCCAAAAGCCGCATATGTCAGGAAATCCATAACCTGTTCTTTCGAAAGCCTAATGCCTCTCTTCTTCGCTAGCCAAGGAATCATGTAATATGCTGCAGCAAAGCCGAATATATAGAACAGACCATACCACCTAATCTCAAGAGGCCCTAGATCAATTATTGTTGGGTTGATGTTGTGGTATATAACCATAAGCTGGCTGTGACAAGAATAGTCTATAAAAACATTCGTATTTCAGCAGCAATACAGCTCCTTTCTGTCCCAAGCTTCGCCATAAGGGTTGCCGTATTTCCTGATGTTCTCTATCATCTTCTTGTTTGCTGCTGTCTCATGGCCGGCCTTGACGAGCTCGCTTCTTAATGCCCTCATCTTCATGTCTACTCCGCCAGGGCACTCGACAACGCAGGACTTGCACATGGTGCAGGCATAGAAATGAGAATCCTTGATGTTCTTCTTCAGCATGATAATCTTTCCTCTGGGAGATGCTGATTCCTTCATCTCTGCCTTGAATATCGGGCAGTTCACCTTGCAGAGGCCGCAAAGAGAGCACTTCTCAAGGTCACTCATGGTACCACCTTGCCAATATTAAGTATGTTGTTTGGTTCATATTTCTTTTTCAGTTCAAGGATCATATTTATCCGCTCTTCTGTGACAAAAGCCTTCTTGGTAATCCCTATGCCGTGCTCTCCTGAAACATTGCCGCCTATAGATTTGACGAGCTCATGCATCTCAGCTATTCTGGCCTTTTGGTCTTTTCGGAATGCCGGATGAACGATGCCAAGGCCTATATGTCCAAAGTAAGGTATGCCGTTCTTGTCCAGCCAGTCAATAAGCGGATGAAGATTGTCTGCCTGCGGATCTTCCATCAATACGTAGCCGTTGCTGCTGACAATAGGCCAGCAGGCTTCGCGCTTCTCCCACCAGCGCCTTATCTCCAGAGCATCTTTTATCTCGCCGCCATGGCCAACAAATTCCACTATCAGATGATACCTCTCAGGAAGTCCGGACATCTTCGAAAGAAGCCTGTCCATGACCTCGATTGCCACCACATCGGCTATGCCCCTGAAGGATGCTAGCTTTGCGATGAGATCCTCTGATGTATCTGCAGTCGCAACCGTAAGGGTGGTGCTACCCAATGGTTTCGTGAGCTTTATTTTTGCCTGCGAAATGATACCCACAGTGCCTTCTGTGCCGCAGAACTTCTCAAATCCGCTCTTGATCTCATAAATCCTTCCTGCGCCGTCAACTACTTCTAGGGAGATAAGCCAATCCATCATCCTCCCGTATTTTATGGCCCTGTTGCCTGCGGCGTTCGTGGCTATCATGCCGCCTATTGTTGCCACACTACTGCTTGACGGGATTACCGGGAAAAAGAGCCCGTGCGGCTCTAGCGCCTTGTTCAGCGTGTCAACCACCACGCCAGCCTCTACAATCGCATAACTCTCGCTCAGGCTGACCTTGATGTCAGTCATCCTTGACAGATCCATCACTAGCGACCTGTCCGGGACAGCGCCGCCTGCAAGCCCTGTGCCTGCGCCTCTTGGGACTATGTTGAGGTTATTCTGGACAGCTATGGTAACAACTTTTCTTATGTCCTCAGTGGACCTTGGCCATACAACCCCCTTTACCTTACCCTCTATCATTGAGGCATCTGTGCTGTAAGCTATGAGATCTGCTGGATCATCAGAATAGTTCTCCTCGCCAACTGCCTTAATTATCCTGTTCATGTAGCAATGCCTCACTAAATTCCAGTACCCGCACACCTTCTTTAGCATACTCTTTAAGCTGCTGCCAGCAGAGCGGGCAGGTCGTGACTATCAGATTCTCCTTGCACTGGGAGAGCCTTCTTCGCGCCATCTCTGCAGATATGGAAGAGTAGTTGTTTCTTACTCCTGCACCAGCGCCGCAGCAGAGTGCCTTTTCTTTTGAAGTAGCCATCTCCATGACTCTTAAGCCTGCAGCCTCAAGCACTTTCCTTGGCTCCCTGTAGATCTCCGAATGCCTGCCAAGATTGCATGGGTCATGATAGCAGGCTTTTTCGCCGTTCCATCTGGCCTCTATCTTGTCCGTGTGCCTGTAGAGCGTTTGACTTATGTGTTCCACTTCGATATCCATATTCTCCCTGAACATCCTGTAGCAGGAAGGGCAGCTCGTGATTATCTTCCTTACCCTGTGCTTTTCGCACATGTCCCTACTCTTCTGCATCAGCTGCTCGAAATCCTCCTTGTAGCCTGCATTAATTACTGGGCTTCCGCAGCAGAGGAACTCAGGAGGCATGATGAACTCTATGCCTATCCCCTCCAGTAAAGATTTGTAGTTCTCCTCTATTTTTGGAGAGACAAACCTGGCGATGCAGCCAGGGTGGTACAGGGTGTTTCCACCGAGAGATGACAGCTTGCGGAATAGTCTTTTAATCATAGCTTATAAGGCTTTTTTAATGGTTTATATGGTTTTGCCTTTGCGCGGCTTTGCCCACATAGGCACTAAACCACACTTAAAAAAACCATATTGCTAAAAAATAAGCCAATTCTAAATAAGATATATAATAAACTATATAATAAAATATATAATAAATTATATAAAGTGCCTATCACTAAAAGAACAATATGCGAAGAACCATAATAACCTTCTTGATACTAATCTGTTGCAAAAGCGTTTTTTCCACCATCTACTATGCGTCACCTGCTGGAACTGGCACAGGAGCACCTAACAGCCCTTTCAAGATAGCTGACTTCTGGAAAGTCGCAAAACCTGGAGACACATTGATTCTTACAGATGGCAGATATTATGGTGACGGTTCAATGATTACACCCCCGGAAGGGTTGTCGGGCACACAAGAAAACCCTATAACTGTAAGGGCGCAAAATGATGGCAAAGCTGAAATAGACGGAGAGAGAAGCAGAGCTCCTGTATCATTGAAAAACAACCATTGGTTCATCCTCGAAGGGTTCAATGCCCACAGTGCCGGAGGTTCTGCAAGCACAAGCGTTGTTTCCTTGTCTTACTCAAGTAACAACATCATAAGGAGGGTATGCGCCTGGGATGCTACAGACGGCAACACAAATATTTTTGGAATCCATCATGGGAGTCATAACCTTCTTGAAGACTGTGCCGGATGGGGAATGGCAAGAAAAATTTTCAGCAATGCTCAAGAGGGTAATTATACTACATTCAGAAGATGCTTCGGCAGGTGGGAAGGAAGCCATGCCTCAGGCCGAAAGAAAGTCTTTGCTCTCAGTTATAACAGCTACCATACAATTTGCGAAAATTGCATCGGGACATGGGACTCCATTCTCATGAATGAAACCTATACTCTGATTGACTACTACGGTAATCCAATCGGTCCGATTTATACCAACTATGAGGTCAATATGGCCACAGGAATCTTTTCAAATGATGATTTTGATAGTGGCTATCCTGATAACGCAGATGTGAGGATCTTAGGATCTATCGCCTATCTTAAGCCGGAGCAGAGATACCATAACAGTTTCAGATGGTGGTTCGGGCCTATTAGCCTTTGGTTGAAAGGGATAAAAATAGAGAACTCAATATCAATAATTGAACCGCAGGGTCATGTTGATATTCGCAATACATACCTAGAAGGGGGTGATTCAACCAACAAAGCAACACGATTAACAATGATTGGCGGTAAAGACGTATCAATATCAAATCAGTGGCAGCCGAGCAATAACTACAGATCAGCTTCTTGCTCTCAAATAATCGCGAACAATGGAAACATTCTTAATCCAAACATCAGCGGCGTTAATACTGGTGCTACGATTATGAAGAGATATGTAGATGGAAAACTAACTTCAGAGAATCTCTGGCCATGGCCAATGAACAAAAGAATAATAGATGCAATGCAGCAGTCGGGAAGAGAACCTATTGATGTTACAAAAACTATTTTTGAACTTTGCGGTGGAACCCTCCCGGATGAATTCAAAACAAATCCGAATGGTAGCAGCATCGTTGAAGCAGCGAAGGATTGGCTTATGAATCCTGCAAAAAGAAGCCTCTATGAGGATTTGCTTAAGAGGCAGAACAGCGATACAGAACAGCGATATAGACACGATTATTAAACAATTAAGACCTAATAAATGGAACATGACAGGAACTGGTGAATTTCTCTATCAGAATTTCACTTATCCGCCTCTGATATACAGGAATCGCAATCATCAGTTTCACTATTATGTTCCAAGCCACTACTCTTCGTCTAAGCCTATTGGACTTATGCTCTGGCTGCATGGCGGAGGAGGACACTTCAGTGGAGAAATAGATTGGCTTTATAAAATGAACATGAGATACGAACCATACGGGGCTGATCCCGGCTATGCTAGACCTGAGACAGATAATTCTGATTACATCCTAGTATACCCTATAGCTCCTTTTGACCAACTGCTGCCAAGCGGACTTCCAAATGACCATGCCAGCAGATGGAATGTTCCTGCAGCAGATGATTACTTAATGGACATAATAACTGAAATGGGCACAAGATACAACATAGACTATAACAGAGTCGTCCTAACTGGTTTTTCGATGGGGGGTATAGGGTGCTACCATCAGGCGCTAAGGCTTAATGATAGGATTGCTGCTGCTCTCCTCGCTGCAGGCAGCTGGAAGATTTATAACTGGGAACTGATGAATCAGACACCGGTATTTATTATCCATGGGACTAATGATGAAACTCATGCAAAGTTTGAGTATGCCCTACTTGCACATGAGATAATGCAGGACCTTAATATATCACATGTATGGAGGCCTTACACAGGTGGACATGCCTGGACCACCAGTGCAGAGAATTCTTGGAAGGAGTTTGTTAATGGAAAAACTGGCTGGATAACTGATAAGTATAGAGACCCATACCCAAACCAGGTGTTGGCAATAAATCCAAGAACAAGCTATGAAACAGGAGCGAATTTCCAAGTGACATGGAAAGAGGACCCTTCTCCTCACACATATTGGGTAAGCATTAATGAGATCGGTGACGGAACTATCCCTTATTGGGATTCCGCTAATCTAACAAAAAAGCAAAGCAATATCAAAGGAGGTAGTGTACTAGCAAAAATTATTGATAGAAACAGAATAGAACTTAAGACCAGTAATGTAAAAAACATCTCTTTATGGCTACATCCAAAACTGGTTGAAATAAATAAACCAATTACCATCATTATTGATGGACGATCAGAAGAGCATTTCTGCAACCCTTCGCTGCTCGATGCTCTCAGAAGCTATGAAAGAAGAAAAGACTGGGAATTGATTTACAGCTGTGAGATAGTATTAGATAACCATAAAAGCATTCATCCTGCTGATAAGGATCAGGATGGGTGCATCACAGATACTGAACTTCTGAACTTCATAAACCTATGGAAGAGAAGCGATATTGGAATAGGCAGTCTTATTGGCGCAATCCGCCTATGGAAGGTTTGTTGATAATAATGACGAAATTCGCTGCTCGCTTCAAACCCAACTAATGGTAGTAGGATTTCCGTTCCTATAGAATCATATACGCGAGTTTGCGGAAGCCATTGCAGATAAAACCTTAATAACTATTAACTTGCTGTCGTAATACCTGATTGACCTTTCACACAATCAAGAAGTCGCAGCATTGGACACTGTTTCCAAATCAGCAGTCTAAATAATTTCTGCAAATCATTGCCCTTATCAGACTGTACCAATCCCATTTCCCAAAGCCTGCTGCCTGGGCAGGCGTTCTCCATCCTAATGAGGTATGGAGC
>Ga0209381_1002962_pt1 | contig 19277 bp, 9 predicted proteins | sample DewCreD2012metaG_FD_184111 | JGI IMG/M metagenome (GOLD analysis project Ga0209381, IMG submission 184111) | Hot spring sediment bacterial and archeal communities from British Columbia, Canada, to study Microbial Dark Matter (Phase II) - Dewar... ...
TGCTGCTGACATAACTGATCAGCATGTCCCCCACCCGGCGCAATCGCACCCAGGCGTTCGGATAATCGGTAGGCGTGGTTCCCGAGTGGCGCGTCGAACAGCCGGCATTAACAATGGGACGCTCGCCGCTTTCATAGGCGTTATTGCCAACCGAATGCAGGTCGGTTTTAGGCGGCGGCGCGCTGACCATGAAGAAGCGGCTGCCGGGCGCCCAGGTTTCGCGGGCCATCAGCCCCATTTTGGCGATATGATCCTGGTTTTGCGCGCTGGCGGTAAGGAACTGCTGGCGCATAATATCGCTAACCCGAACCCGGATGTCGTAGTTGCCGGTTCGTGGGCCAATCAGCAGATGGCCACTATCGTTGTTGTTCCAAATGTCGCCCCCCCCCGCCAGCATTTCAACCGCGCCGGGCGCCACGGTAATCGAAGACCCAGCTACCGTGGGCCAGCCGATATCGGCCGCACTCATGGCGCCACCCCAAACTTCGAGGTTAACTGTAGTGCCATTGGGCAGCGGGTTGCCGGAAAAGTCCAAGAGACTGTTGATGGTGACCGCCGCCCCCGCACCCGGCAATGTGGTGGTGTTGAGACGGACGGTTTTGCCATCCTCCAGCAGACTTGCGCTCAGGACGAGCACCCCGGGGATCTGGTAATTGGCCGGATTGCCGGCCGCGGCCGCATCCATGGTTTCGCTGAACCGAATCCAGGCGATGGTCGGATTCGCGGCAAAGGCCGCCGCGGAAACCACGGTCGGCGCCGCGTTATCAGCCAACACCGTCAACTGCGCCACCGCGCTGGTGGCCATTCCGAAAGCGTTGGAAACCACCGCCTGATAAACCGCGCCATCGGCCGCCGTGGTCAGCACCGGCGTAGTATAATAAAGTTGATTAGTGGTGTTGAGCACCTCCACGCCATTGGAATACCAGTAAACCCTTGGCCAGGAGGCGTTTCCTTCAAAGCCAACGCGCCAGGAGGCGGTTTGTCCGGCGGTAACCGTTTGCGGCCAAGGTGATTGAGTGATAAACGGCGGCACATAAGCGGTATAGACCTCAAAATTATCCACCAAGTCCGCCTGGGTTTCGTCATTGGCGCGAAACGCGGCATAAACCGTCTGGTCCGAACAAACGCTGTTGTTCGTAAGGGCGATTGGACCCTGAATATGAAGGATTTGCCCCGGAGTCAGCCCATCCTCGCCATAATCCACCACCGCCCCCCAATAGTTGTATCGCAGACTGGCGCCGTTGTCGCTGATACGCTCGAAAAAGCCCCAGACCTTATACCAACGATTGGAAGTGTGCCGCACCGTCGTGGACTCGCCACCGTTTTGAACGCCGGTGCCCGAAACTTCCTTGTTTTGGTATTGCATTGCCCCGTCCAAGACGCCCTTCGTGTTGAATCTTACGCTAAACCAGCCCATGGTATCGGTGGCATTGAAAACATCCGTTGGATCATCCAAAAAGCCGATGTGCAGGATGCGCTGGTCGCTGCCGGCGGTTCGGGGTTTGGTTTTGACCATCATGCTGATACCCAGGATGGTGCCCTGCTGGGAGAAATCAAAGCTCTGGTTGGTATAGGCGGCGGTGCGATCATTGATGTTGAGCATATCCACCGCCCCGCTGCCGGCCACGCCGCCGGAGCTCACCTGGGCATAAGACGATGCATCCGCATTGAGGGAAAACTGGTTGTTCAAAGCCCCTGGCGTGTTGAAGTCCACCCGGACTGTGGCTGGCGGGATGACCAGCAGGAACGCCATGCTGCTGGTTTTGGTTTCCACACTATCGGTGATCGAAACCTGGTATTGCCCGGCATTGGCAAAGGAAGCGGCGGGGATGGCATAGGAACTGCCATTCGCCCCGGGGATGTCCACCCCATTAAAACGCCACTGATAAATGATAGGCTCGCCGGTAATGACGCCGACGGAGAGCATGACGGGCTGCCCTAATACCGCCTGCTGGGATGCCGGCTGCGCGGTGATGACCAGCGGCTGCCGAATCGTGGTGGTCATGGCGACATCCGAATAGCCGGAAACGCCGGTGGAATTAGTCGCTTGCACGCGGTAGTAATAATCACGGAGGGAAAGGAGGCCTGAGTCGGTGTAGGTCCGGGCAGTCCCGGCAGCAACGCCCGCCACCACATAATCCACCCCGTTGGTGGAGCGTTCGATGACAAAACCATCCACATTGGGGTCCGGCAGAGTCCAATCCAGCACCAAATGACTGGGCAGGTTGTCGGAGATGGCCAACCCGGTAGGTGTTCCAGGCAGGGTGGCCGCGGTAACTTCGACAGAATCAGGCGTCTCTCCGCCGGCGGTCAGGTTGCCCACAATCACATAATAAAAGCGGGTGCCGTTGGCGATCGGGGTGTCGGTATAGGTGGTGTTGGCAAACGCTGCGTCAAGAGTGGTGTAAGGCCCGCCGGGGGTGCTGGAACGCTTGACCTGGTAGCTCGAAGCCGCGCCCATGACATCCCAAGTGACGGTGATCTGCCCGTTGCCGCCAGTGGCAACCACATTGCCGGGCGCCGGCATGGGCGTCGCCGAAACTTCCGCGGAGTTGTCGCTTTCCGAGGACTCGTATCCGAGAGTGGACACCACGTAATAATAAGTCGTGCCATTAATGGCGGTAGTGTCCACGTAATTGGTCACGGTAACGTTGACCGCAATTTCATCATAAGGTCCGCCGGAAACTTCCGCCCGCTTGATCTTGTAGCCGATGGCATTGGCCGCTGGCGACCAAGTGAGTGTCACCCGTGAATCGCCATTTTTCGCGGCGAGACCGGTTGGCGTCCACGGCCTGGCTGGATTGAACAAATTAACGCCGTTGGCATCCAAATAAACATCATCCACATAGAGGGGACCGGCGTGACCTTCCAAGCCTGCGCTGCTGCCTGATGTCTTGATGAAAAACCACATTAGATTGCTGGAGGAGGCGCTGTTGCGGAAAGCGAAGTTGCTAATGGTCCCGGAGACGCAGCGATCCGCCAAAGTGGCGTTGCTCAGACCGGAATTCAAATAGACATCATAGCGGTCAACGGTAGTGGTGTTGGTGGTGACCAGCCAGCAATTATACCAGGTGTTGGGCATGTTCGTCTTGATGTTTCGGGTCGAGCCGCCATCCCGGACCTTGAACCAGTTGGTCGCTTCGTTCATGTTGATCATGGTTTCGAAGGCATTGAAGGTGCTGCCATCAAGCGTGGCCTGGTCGGACATCCCCACCGCGAAGTTCTTGGCGCCGATCCACCGGAATCGGAAAAAGAGGGTGCCGACGGTGCCATTGGTGATGGTGGCCGATTTCCAGCACCGGCCATCGGTGGTGGTGACGGCTAAAACCTTGTTGGTAGCCGCCGCTGGATCGGCCACCACGTTGACCGATGCCGCATTGCCGCCGTTTCTGATCCAGCCGTTCTTGCCGGTGATATCGCCCAACGGGATCGAGGCGAAATCGTCAATTAAGACGTATTGGGCCGGCGAGGCAATAACTCCCGCCACCGTGAAGGCAACAGCGAAGATTAGTCCTTTGAGGTTATGCTTTTTCATGGCTCTTTTTTCTTTTTGTCATTCCTGTTTTCCACCCGCGAACCGATGGTCCCGCTTCCCGCATCCGCGGAAAAAATCCTTATTCAACCTACCGTCCATTTTGTCCAGCAGTCTCCTGCTTCAAGGTTCGAGTTTGTATGAATTATCATAACGAAGGCACAGGACTGATTCAAGATTTATTTCATTTTTTTAATTGGGAGGGCAACCGCGCCACACCCCACAGGATCGCTGGCGAGTCGGCTTCCGAGCGCCGGTTAATATTAAAAGCGGTTAAATTTTTATTGGCCGGCAGGCGTCAAAACCGGTTAATTGCGGAAATCTATGCAAAAAACAGGGGTTTGGTGGTTGGGACTGATGTTTTGTGGATTTTGGGCGTGGGGCGCTTCGGAGCCAAAATCGCCGGCGGTTCCGATTCCTCCTGGCGCGGAAATCCTCGCCCGGCTTAAAAAGGAGCACCCGCGACTGCTGGCCGCCCAGGCGGATTTTGTCCGGCTCAAACAGCAAATCGAAAAAGACGCGGCCATACGCGACCTCTACGGCAAGGTCAGGGAGCAAGGCCGAAAGATGCTCAAGGAAGAACCCGCAAAATACGAAATCCCGGACGGCCTGCGGCTGCTCAACACCAGCCGGCGCGTGCTGAACCGCGCGCAGACGCTGGCCCTGCTCTACCGCCTGGACGGGGACCGCGCGTGGCTGGCCCGCGCCTGGCGGGAGATGGAGGCCGCCGCCCAGTTCAAGGACTGGAATCCCCGGCATTTTCTGGACACGGCCGAGATGACGCACGCTTTTGCCATCGCTTACGATTGGCTTTATGATGCCTGGACGCCCCAGCAGCGGCAAACGCTGAAAACGGCGATGCTGGAGAAAGGGCTCAACCCGGCGCTGGAGATTTACCGCAAGAATTCCTCCTGGAGCCGCGCCCGCCACAATTGGAACCAAGTCTGCAATGGCGGCCTCGGCATCGGCGCGCTGGCGCTGGGCCATGAACTGCCGGGACCCGCGGCGGAAATCCTCGAAGCCTCGCTGAAATCCCTGCAACTGCCGATGGCCGAATTCAACCCGGACGGCGCGTGGGCGGAGGGGCCGGGTTATTGGAGCTACGCCACCTCCTACAATGTTGCCTACCTGGCGGCGTTGGACACCGCCTTGGGGACCGATTTCGGGCTGTCGAAAATGCCCGGCTTCTCCGAGGCGGGGATGTTCCCGCTGTACGCCACCGGCCCCACCGGCCGCACTTTCAATTACGCCGACGCGGGCGACGGGCCCATTCGCGCCCCACAACTGTTTTGGCTGGCCCGGAAATTCAACCAGCCGTTTTACGCCTGGTTTCAACGCCAATCCGGCAGCGCCGGCCCGCTGGACTTGCTTTGGTTTGATCCGCGCGGCGAAGCGCCGACGCCCGACCGGCTGCCGCTCGACAAGTATTTCCGCAACTCGGAAGTGGTTTCACTGCGGAGCGCGTGGAATGACCGCCACGCGCTGTTTATTGGCTTCAAAGCCGGCGATAACAAGGCCAATCACAGCAATCTGGACCTGGGACTTTCCGTGCTGGACGCCCTCGGCTGCCGCTGGGCGGCGGACCTTGGCGCCGACAATTACAATCTGCCCGGCTATTTCGGCCGGCAGCGTTGGACCTACTACCGCATGCGCGCCGAAGCCCATAACACCTTGGTGCTAAATCCCGGCCAGGAGCCTGACCAATCTCCATCCGCCGCCGCCAAGATCATCCAGTTCGGCGCCCGACCGGACCGGGCTTTTGCCGTGGCCGACCTGACAACCGCCTATGCCCAACACGCCACCCGCGTCCAACGCGGTGTCGCCCTCTTGGAACGCCGTCAGGTGCTCATTCAGGATGAAATCCAGGCCAAATCCCCGGCGGAATGCTGGTGGTTCATGACCACTCCGGCAAAGATTGCCATCGCCGACGGCGGCAAGGCCGCCCTGCTGACCCAAGGCCAAGCCGCACTCCGAGCGCAAATTCTGGCGCCCGCCAATGCCCGATTTTCTGAAATGCCGGCGGCGCCCCTGCCCTCTTCACCCAATCCTGACCAACAAAAAGTCAACACCGGCTACCGCAAGCTGGCTGTTCAACTGCGGCCGGTTTCCGATTTGCGGCTGGCCATTCTGCTGCTGCCGGAAACCGGCCCGTCCGCCCCGTCCATCCCTGCCTTGCGCCCGCTTGCCGAATGGAAATAAAGGTGGCTTTACCAAAGCGGACGGGGAGATTTGTTCATGAGCCTGGTCCACGTCCGCAGGCACCGCGCCGGCGAGATAATCCCCTGCCCGGTTGGTGAGTGATTAAAACGATTTAGACGGACGGGGGTTTCGGCTCCGAGGTTTTTTTGGCGAACTCCGATTTCCACTTTTCAAGCTGGTCGGCGGCAAATCGGCGTCCCCCCAGCCCGAAGGCCAGCGCCGCCGCCGCCGCCAAACCACAAACCAGGGCGCCAAAGGCCAGGTTGACAATAGACTCCGCCACGCCGGTCGCCCGCAAGGCCATCGCTCCAATCAACACACTGATGCTCCAGCGGGTCACCTGCGCCAGCAGCCGCGCCTTGGGTGAACCGCCCGCGCTAATGGCGTTGGCGACCACTTGCGCCAGCAACAGGCCCAGTCCGAACAATAACAATCCCAAGACCACCTGGCCCGCAAAATGCAGGAAGTCATTCATCACGGTCGCCACCTGGCTGAAACCCAGCGTCTCGGCCGCCGCCATCGCCGCCAGCAGCATCACCCCGATTTGCAGCAGCCAACCGGCAATGGCCGAAGGGCTCATCGGGCCCTCGGGCACCTTTTGCGTCAAACCCGTCTTCATGAGCACCCCGTCGAACCCACAGCCGCGCAGCAGGTTCGTTGCCAGCGCGCTCACCACCCGCCCCACCATCCAGGCAATGAACAAAATCAGCGCCACCCCAAACAGCACTGGTATCTTCGTCAATAAGACTCCCAACATGTCGCTCGCCGGCTTGGTCACCGCGTCCAAGCGCAACTCATCCAGCGCCGCGATAATGACCGGCAGCAAAATCAGCGCATAAGCCGCCAGCCCGACCACCTCGGACAATTTGAAGCGGCCCAGGGCGGGGCTCAGGTTCCACTGCTGGCCGACGTTGTCCGCTCCCGCGCTGGCCAGCAGGCTGCTCACCAATCGCTGCACAATCCGGGCCACGAACCAGCCCGCCGCCAACGTCACCCCCGCCGCCACGAGATTGGGCAGGAATCCGAAAAACTTGTTCAGCATGGTGTTGACCGGCTCGACCAGCGCTTCAATTCCCAAGGCCCCCAGGATCGCCGGCAGAAAAACCAGCAGCACCACCCAGTAAGCCGCTTCGGCAATCGGCTTCCCGAGGCCGGGCGGCGGCTCCCCTTCCCGTCCGGCCGCCTGGCCAATTCGCTCGTCCACTTTGGCCGAACTTAATACGCCCGCAATCAGCCGCCGGACAATCACCGCCAGTCCCCAGGCCACCAATCCCAGCACCCCGCCCGCCAGCAACCGCGGCAAGTAATTGAGCACCGAGCCCAGCATGTTCTGCAAGGGCTCCGTCAGCACCGTCAGCTTCAGCGTGTGCAGAAACGCCGCCAGCACAAAAAGCATCAGCAGGTAATACACCGCCCGGCTCGCGTAGATTTCCACCGGCACTTTCTTTCCCCCGCCGGCCACCCAATCCGCCAGCTTGTTGTCAATCGAGGTGCGCTCCAGCAGTTTGCGCAACACGAACGCCGCCATCCAGGCCACCAGCCAGCCCGCCACCAGCACCGCCAGCGCCGCCACCAGGTTGGGGGTATAAGCCGCCACCGCCTCCGTTATTTGTTTGATTAAATCGCTCATGGCATTGAGGTTTTTGCTTTTTCCAATTGTTCAACTCATAACCAAGGCCCCTGAAATGACAAGCTTTTTGTCAAAAAACTTGCGTTCATCGCCAAAATTCACATCCTGGACGCATGATAAAGCGATTATTCCAAATCAAGAACCTCATTTGCCCGATGGGTGTATTTTTCGCGCTGCTGGCGGCCGTGGCCGGCCTCCGCGGAGCATCCAGCGTGGAATCGTTTGACTATCCGGATGGCGCCACAGTGGTTGGCCAAACCGGCGGCACCGGCTGGGTTGGCCCGTGGACAGCGCCGTCCGGACCCGGAACCATCCTCATCGAAAGCGGCTCCCTGACTTATCCCGGCATCGTGTCGTCGGGAGGGAAGATGCATCTCACCGGCGTCGCGGGGAGCACCGTTTCCGTGACCAGCTTTCGAACCAACGCCGCGCCATTGACCAACGGCACCCACTATCTCCGTTTTATGGCGCAAAATCTCAACGGAAGCTACCGCTACTTTGGCGTGGCGCTGTTAAACGGCTCCACCGAAATGATGCTGGTAGGGCAAGGCAGCGGTCACGGCTCCTGGACCGCCAACCGCATCACCAACGCCCCCAACAACACCAACATCCTCATCAGCGCGGTGGCTTCCACATCCCCCGCCCTGCTGGTTTTGAAACTGGAATTGCGGGACGGACTCGAAAGGGTGACCTTTTGGGTGAATCCCGATCTGTCGCAACCGGAAAACCCCGCCACCGCGGTGGGCGGCGGCGCGTTTGAGACGGATCGCGATTTTGGCCAAATCACCCGGATACGCATCGGCGGCGGCGGCTACAGCGCCACCGCCGGCGGTGAAACGACAGAGCATTATCTTGATGAAATCCGCCTCGACACCGTCTCGCCGTTCACGCTGCCCCCACCGCCGTTGACCTGGAGTGGCAGCGCCGGGAGCCTGCGCCTGTCGTGGCCTGAGAATTATTTGGGCTGGATTCTGCAAGCCCAAACCAACGGGTTGGCCAAAGGCATCAGCGCCAATTGGACAGACCTGGAGGGAGCAAACCTGGTGATCACCACGAATATACCTATTCAACCGGGCAATCCCGCCATGTTTTTTCGTCTCCGGCAGCCCTAAGCTCAACGCGCTTTAAGCTGTTGATCAAGCACGACGGCTTTGCCCGGCGCGCACTCGACACGAGAACTGGCCTTCCCCAAGCGCACGGTGAAAATTCCCGGCTTTTCCGGATGCACCCGCGCCTCGGTCAACTTGCCGTCCTGCCAAGCCAGGTCCACCGTCAGCCCGCCGCGCGCGCGCAACCCGGTTACTTTTCCGTTGGGCCAGGCCTTGGGCAAAGCGGGCAACAAATGAATGACAAACGGGCCTCCCTCCCCCCCTTCGCGCACGTGGCTTTGCAGCAGCATTTCCGCCACCCCGGCCGTGTAGCCAAAATTCCCGTCAATCTGGAAAGGCGGATGGGCGTCGAAAAGGTTCGGATACATCCCGCCCTTTCCTTTTTGGCCGATCGGTTCGAGCAGGTTGCCCAGGATGAGGTAGGCATGATCGCCATCCAAAAACCGCGCCCAGAGATTGATCTTCCAGCCCATGGACCAACCGGTCGCCGCGTCTCCCCGGAAGATCAAAGATTGGCGGGCGGCGGCGAACTCCCGCTCGTTGCGCCAGGTGATGTCGTCTCCCGGATACACCGCCCACAAGTGCGAAACGTGGCGGTGCTGGTTTTTGGGGTCGTCCTTGTCCTCGACCCACTCCTGGAGCTGCCCGTGGCGGCCCACCAGGTTCGGCGCGATGCGCCCCGCCAATTGCTCCCATCGGGCCGCCAAATCCGCGTCGGCGCCGAGTAACCGAGCCGATTGGGCGCACGCCCGGAAAAGGGAGCGAATAATTTGGTGGTCCATGGCCGGTCCCATCACCAAGCCGCCCTGCTCCGGTGAATTCGAGGGGCCGCTGACCAGATAGCCGGTCAGCGGGTCTTCCATCAGGAAATCCACAAAAAACAGCGCCGCCTCTTTCATCACCGGGTAAGCGCGCCGCCGTAGAAATTCCTGGTCAAGGGTGAAAAGATAATGCTCCCAAAGGTGCAAACTGAGCCACGCGCCGCCGGTCACCCAAATGCCGTGGTTGGAGGCATTGATAGGCGCCGTGCCGCGCCAAAGATCGAAGTTATGGTGCAACACCCACCCGCGCATGGCGTAGTGGGCCTTGGCGGTTTCACGCCCGGAAACCACCAGGTCGTCGAGGGCGTCGAACAACGGCTCCTGGCATTCGGCCAGATTCCCGGGCAACGCCGGCCAGTAGTTCATCTCGGTGTTGATGTTGCAGGTGTATTTGCTGTCCCACGGCGGTTTTAACAGGTCGTTCCAGACGCCCTGCAAATTGGCCGGCTGCCCGCCCGCGCGGCTGGAGCCAATCAGCAGGTAACGGCCATATTGAAACGCCAGCGCCGCAAAGTCGGCGTCTCCGCCCTGCTTGAAATTGGCGAGGCGCTCATCCGTGGGACGCCGCGAGGCCTCCGAGCGGCCCAGGTCGAGGGTAACCCGCCGGAACAGCTTTTGGTGATCCACCAGGTGCTCCTGCCGCAAAGCCGCGTAGTTTTTGCCCGCCGCTTTGGCCAGGGCCTCGGCGCAACGCGCCGCCGGGTCCGCGCCCAAGTCCCGGAAGTTCCGGAAATTAGTGGCCGCCACCAGCCGCACCGTGACGGCATTGGCGCCGACGACCTGAATGCCGTCGGCCGCCGCGGTGATTTGGCCGCCCTCAGCCTCCACTTGCGCCCGCGCCTCGAAACGGATGCCCCCCGCTTCCACCTGGCCGGTAAGAACCAGCCGCCCGCCCGGCTCCACCGTGACTGCAGACCCCGGATGCGGCGAGGAAAGCCTCACCACACAATCCACCCGGCCCGGTTCGCTGGCGCTCACCCGGTGAACCAGGACCTTGTCGGGGTGCGATACGAAGGTTTCACGCCGGAACGTCGTCCCGTCCGCCTGGTATTCGGAATGGCAAACCGCCTCGTCCAAATCGAGCCAGCGACGATAGCCGGACACGGCGGCGGGCTGGGGAAATTCGAGCCACAAATCCCCGCACGGCTGGTAGGCTTTCTGCCGCACGGGGTCGCTCATGAATTCGCGCATGGCGAGGTCCTCAGCCTCTTTTTGACGGGCGCGGGCCTCGCCCAGGAGCCGCCGCGCTTCCGCAACCTTGGCTTTGGCGTCGGCGGTTTGGCCGGCGGCGCCCAACCGCTCAGCTTCAGCCTGCAGGCTCAAACCCTGCCGCTCCTGTTTCCGCCCCTCCTGCAACAAACGTCGCAATTCCGGCAAAACCCGCGCCGCCCCCGCCCGCGCATAACTGTGCGGAGCGCCCGTCCAAACGGTGTGCTCATTGAATTGGATGTGTTCGGTCCGAACATCGCCGAAAACCATCGCGCCCATGTGCCCATTGCCCAAAGGCAAAGCCTCCGACCATTTCTGCGCCGGCCGGCGATACCAGAGGCTCAATGGCGCGGCGGGCGCCGCCGCCTCGCCGGCATACGGCCCATCGTAAAATTTCGCCGCCGTATTGCCGGCCCGTTTAAGCAGCAACACCCCGGCTTCCGGTTTGATGACAGCCCCCGGTTCGGCGCTGAACTTCCAATCCCCCAAAACCCCGGGCAACGCCGCGGACTCCGGCGTCGCCGCGCGGGCGGAAATCTCCTGGGCGGAAAGGGCCCGCCCGTAAATGGCCGCCCGCAAAATCTGCCCCAAAAACCGGTTGTTCCCCTCGGGATCGGCTCCCACCGTCAATGGGACGGGGCTGATTTCCATGGGCGGAAAATCCGGCCCATCCAAGCGGGCGGTCTCCTTGCCATCCACATAAAGCTTCATGACTTTTTGGGACGCGCTATAGACGCCCGCCACATGGGTCCACCGGTCGCCGGGCAATTTGGCGTTAAACCGGCACATCCCTTGGCGATTGAGAAATCGCAACGAGTTGCCGGGGTGCGTGTCGAGCATGTAGCCGCGCTGAGTGCCGGAAACCGATTTATCGAGGATGCGCCCGCCGCCTGCTCCCATTTTGTCCGCTTTAACCCAGGCCTCAAGGGTCACTTCGTCGGTTAAATCCAATTCCTTGCCCGCCGCCGCATAAACCGCGGACTCCTTGGTTAAACGGTAACCTTCGGCGGCGGCAGCCCCGGCGCCGTTGGACGTGACGATTAGGACGCCCAAAGCCAGCCATCCCATTTCTCTTGTTTGTAACATAGTCGGCGCCCTCATCATGCGGGCAAAATTCCTCCCCGACAAGCCAAGGATTAAGAGGCCGGCGAAAAAAGGGCAAATTGTCTCTCGCCGGTCAGGGGGCGGTCGCGACGGCGGTGACCACGACCTTGAACTCCCGGGCCAGCGCCTCCAGCGCCTCGCGTTCGAGCAACAAGGTTTTCCCGGCCTCGACCGCCAAAACGCCAATGCCGGCGCCGCCGCAAACCTCGATCGTTTGCGGGCCAATGCAGGGAATGTCGAAACGCATGTCATGGCTGGGTTTGGCCACCTTTACGGCCACCGCGCCGCCGTCTTTGCCGGCCAATTCGCCGCCGCGCCGCAGGCACTTGTCGGTGCCCTCAAAGCCCTCGACCGCCAGCACCGTGCCATGCTTTACGACGACCGTCTGGCCAATGTCGAGCCGGGCCACTTCTTTGGCCAGGCGATGGCCAAAGGCCACGTCGTCTTCCTGTTCGGCGGTCAGCCGTCCTGTGCGGTAGCCCGCCGCCGGCAGACAACTCTTCAACCACGGGGTAGCCTCGACCAGTTCCACGCCCTCCTTGCGCAATTCCTCGGCAATGGCGCCGAAAATGGTATGCGCGTTCTTTTCCTTGAGGCGCAAAAGGATGGTGGCGGCCCGAAAATCCAGGCGCAAGTCGAACAAGTTGCGCGGCGCAATCTGCCCCGCCATCACACAACGGCGCACCCCGCGCCGGGTGAAGGCCTCGATCAGTTTGCCCAGTTGCCCGACCCGGACCCAGACAATCTCGTCCACCAAAGCCGCCAGCGCCGGGTCGGTTTCGCCCTCGAACGCCACCGCCACCAGGCGCGTAATCCCGGCCTGCCGCGCCTCCCGCGCTAAAATCAGCGGCAGCGACCGGTTGCCGGCAATGAGGCCCAAACATTCGGCGGGCGGATTCATGGTTGCAGTTCCCGCTGGTGGCGTCCCGCCGGCGGAGTGGTTGTTTTGGCAATCGGCAGGCGGGCCGCGACGCGCGTGCCCCCTTCCGGCATTCGCTCGATGACAACCTCGCCCCCCAAGGCCAGGGCGCGCTCGCGCATGCCCAGCAGACCCAGCGCGCTATGATCGGTCAATTTTTTGGGGGCAATCCCGCACCCATTGTCCCTGACCTCCAGGCTCACCGCGTCAGGCTCCTGCCTCAGCGTCACCTGGACGCGTGTGGCGCCGGCATGGCGGGCGGTATTGGTGAGGGCCTCCTGAAGAATACGGAACAGGGCGGTGGATTGCTCTTTGCCCAGGCGGGCAAGGCGGACATCAAGTTTGAGCCGGCAAGCGATGCCCGAGCGGCGTTCGAATTCCTGGGTTTGCCATTCGATGGCCTCAACCAGCCCCAACTCATCGAGCATGGGCGGACGCAGATCGCGGCTGATTTGCTGCACGGTTCGCACGTTGTCCTCCACCAGGCTGATCATTGCCGCGAGACGTTGTCCGATGTCCGGTTCACTTTTCCCCAGGTGTCGCGCCAGCCAGGCCAGGTCCAACTTTAGGGCGGTCAGGTTTTGGCCCAGGTGGTCATGCGCCACGCGGGACAACCGGGCGCGCTCCTCCTCGCGAATGCTTTCGATCCGCGCCGCCAGCGCGCGCAATTCCTCTTGCGATTCGCGCAATTTTTCCTGCGCCTGCTGGCGCTCGGTGATGTCCCGAACGATGGCCCACATGCCGCTGGGTTGTCCGCGCGCATCCCGCAGCAAAAAAGTGCGCAACTCCACCGGAAATACGGTGCCGTCCTTCCGGCGATACTCCTTTTCGTAAACGCGGGAATGTCCCTGCGGGAGTATTTGTTCCTCCACGATGCGGGTTTCCAATTGGCGCCATTTCGACGGGGTGAGGTCCTGGTAGGTCAATTGGGCCAATTCCTCCTGGGAGTAGCCCAGCATTTCCTGGTAGGCGCGGTTGGTTTCGAGGATGCGCCCGGCCATGTCCACGCGCGCAAAAGCGTCGCGCATGCTCTCGTGCAAATGCCGGTATTTTTCTTCGCTCAGGAGCAACGCCTGCTCCACCTGTCGCCGCGAAGTAATGTCCAACAAGACGGTCAATATGTGCGGCTGGCCGCCTAATTCAATCATGTCCGCCGCCACCAGGCAGCAAAAGGTCTGGCGGGCCTTGTTGGTCACGGCCAACTCCCGCGGCGTCCTCCACTCGCCCCGGCGCACTTGCTGCGCCAACATCTGGCGCCGAGCTTGATTGGGCAGCATGCCAATTGCCACACTGGTCCGGCCAATCAACTCCTCGCGAGTCCAGCCAAAAGCGCGCAAAAAACAATCATTAACCTGAACCATAGCGCCATCCTCAAAGCGCGAGATGGCCACCGCCACCGGCGTCAGGTGAAAGACCTTGGCAAAACGCTCCTCGGAGCGGCGGAGCTCGGCTTCGGCGTTTTTGCGCTGGGTGATGTCCAACACGCTGATAATCAGTCCCGCCACCTTTCCGCCGGCGTCAGGCAAAGGCGCTATGGACGCGGTGAACCAACCGCTTTTGCCCGTCTCCGGCACCAGAAAAGGAAGGTCTTGGGTTTGCGCCGTCTCGCCAGCCAATCCGCGCTGCAACATGGCCACCAGGCCGAATTCCTGGATAAAGGGAAAAAGTTCGGGAAGTTTTTTGCCTAACACCCGGTCGGCGGCGAGGCCGCTCACCTGCTCCATGTATGGGTTCCATAACTGGACGCGCAGTTCGCGATCCACCATCACCAGGCCGCTGCTTGCCTTTTCAATGATGGAACGGTTGAGGCTTTCGGAGGCAAACAACGCCTGTTGCGCCTGCCGCTGCCGCGTCACATCTCGCGCAAAAACGGTGACATGCGAAACCAGGCCGCCCCGGTCGAATACCGGGGTGATGACCGACTCGAAAAAACGTCCGTCGCGCTCGTCGCTCAAGACCTCGGTCTGGCCGGATTTGAGCACTCGCTCCACCGCGGCCCGTCGCCCCATCCCCACTTCCCCTGGCATAAAATCAAGCACCGGTTTTCCTTGCAGAATATCGGGGGTGCAACCAAGGCTCGTCGCCAAGGCGTCATTGCACAACAACATTTTGCCTTCGCGGTCCAGGATGAAAATCAACTCGCTGGTGCGATTGAAAATCGTCAGCAGCAAATCCAGGCTCGGTTTGAACCGCCGCGGGGCGGTCGGCAGGGGGGCCCGCGCCGGGCGGACCTTGCGCGTCCAAGCTCGCTGACTGGAACCTGATGACGCTTTTTTCATGCAAAATCAGGCGCGGTTCCGCTCAAAAAAGACTTCCTTGCGCGCCCGCCGTCGGCGCTTTCAAACCAAGGATTTTAAGGCAGAGTTCGGTGGCCACGCGGCCCTGCGGGGTGCGTTTGAGGTAGCCTTCCATGATCAAATAAGGCTCATAGACCTCCTCGAGGGTATCGGCTTCCTCGCCGACCGCCACCGCCAGCGAACTTAAGCCCACCGGTCCGCCGCCAAATTTGAGCACGACGGTTTCCAAAATGCGCTTGTCCATTTCGTCCAATCCATGCCGGTCAATTTCCAGGATGGCCAGGGCCTTGTCCGCCAGGCTGGCGGTGATGCGCCCGTCGGCTTTGACCTGCGCGTAATCACGCACCCGCCGCAGAAGATTATTGGCGATGCGCGGCGTGCCCCGGCTGCGCCGGGCTACCTCCAGGGCGGCGTCCTCCTCGATCACCACGCCCAACAGCCGCGCCGACCGCACGACGATGTGCCGGAGTTGTTCCGCCTCGTAGTAATCCAGCCGCTCGCGAATGGGAAACCGCGTCAGCAACGGCGCGGAAAGCAGCCCGCTGCGGGTCGTCGCGCCAATGAGGGTAAAACGCGGCAGGTTCAGCCGCACGCTGCGGGCGTTGGGCCCCTGGTCTATGATGATGTCCAGTTTGAAATCCTCCATCGCCGGGTAGAGGTATTCCTCGATGGTCTTTTGGAGGCGATGTATTTCGTCAATAAACAGCACATCCTTTTCTTCCAGATTAGTCAGCAGGCCGGCGAGGTCCCCCGCTTTTTCAATCGTGGGGCCGCTGGTGCATTTGATATTGCCGCCCATGGCCTTCGCGATGATGTGGGCGAGGGTGGTCTTGCCCAATCCCGGCGGGCCGTTGAGCAAAATGTGATCCAGGGCCTCCCCGCGCTGACGGGCCGCCTCCACGCCAATTTCCAATCGCTCTTTGACCTTGTTCTGCCCCGTAAAATCGGAAAAGAGCGAAGGCCGCAGCGTCATCTCCAACGCGGCGTCCGGTTTATTCAATACGTCGCTGACCATTCTCTGGGTCATCCGGCTTGAAGATGCTCCAAGCCGGAGTTGGCGACAAGCGGAAAGCGCGCCGGCCGGCATGGCCGAGGGCGGCCCGCCGGATCAACGGCTACGCTTCTTTTCTGCTTCCTCGACGTTTCCAGTGGAGTGCGGTGGCCAGCTCCGGCAGGAGCGGCATGTTTATAGCCCGGCCCGGCCTTAACACCCCCTCCGCCGTTTGGGGCGGCATGCCCTTAATCTCGCAGGTAACGAATATCTTGACCAAGCCGCCCCAAACGGCGGAGGTATCTTATGGGCGCGACTCAGCTACCCCCATGCCGCTCCTGACGGAGCTGACGGAGCTGCCGCCGGCAATTTTGGCCTTGGCGTTCAGGCGCCAGCGGTATCGTGTTTCTCGCCCGTGACGTTCCACTGAAAACGTCGAGGATCCTCTTTTCTTAATCGTTGCGGCCAAAGGGCTACCGTTGACATCTCTGCCGAGGCAAAACTTTTTCTTGTCAAGATTAACGAGATTTCTCCAAAATGGAGTTTTATATGAAATTATTTAATATGAAATCGAAACTGTGGACAACAATGTTCATGTTGGGCCTCGGCGTCGCCGGGGCGATGGCAGGCGAGGCGGACATCAAAATCCCCGACCTCGAATTGGTGAAATTTGATTACCTCGGGGGTCTTGGCGGGAAATTCCTGATGTATGCTGGCATCGTTATCTGCGCCATCGGGGCGGTCTTTGGTCTGGTCCAATACAATCAAACCAAGGCCCTGCCCGTGCATAGCTGCATGGGTTCGGTTTCCAACACCATTTGGGAAACCTGCAAGACCTACCTGTTCACCCAGGGCAAATTCCTGGCGGTTCTCTGGGCGCTCATTGGCGCCTGTATGATCTATTACTTCGGCTTCCTGTCGCACATGTCCGCCGGCCACGTGGTGGTGATTTTGCTGTCGTCCATCCTGGGCATCCTGGGCTCCTACGGCGTCGCCTGGTTCGGCATCCGCATCAACACCGTCTCCAATTCGCGCGCGGCCTTTTCCGCCCTCAAAGGCAACCCGCTGGCCACCTTGGGCATTCCTCTGCGCTCCGGCATGAGCGTCGGCCTGCTGCTGGTCGCCGTCGAGTTGTTCTTCATGATTTGCATCCTCGTCTTTCTGCCGCGCGACCTGGTCGGCCCCTGCTTCATCGGCTTCGCCATCGGCGAATCTCTCGGCGCCTCGGTGCTCCGCATCTGCGGCGGCATCTTCACCAAAATCGCCGACATCGGCTCCGACCTGATGAAGATCGTCTTCAAACTGCCGGAAGACGACCCGAAGAATCCGGGTGTGATCGCCGACTGCACCGGCGACAACGCCGGCGACTCGGTCGGGCCGACGGCCGATGGCTTCGAGACTTACGGCGTGACCGGTGTCGCGCTGATCGCCTTCCTGGCCCTGGCGCTGGCGGCGAATCCCGTCATGTGCGCCACCCTCATCATCTGGCTGTTCGTCATGCGCGCCCTGATGATTGTGACTTCGCTGGTTTCCTATTTCGCGAACGAATTCCTGAGCAAGGCCATGTTTGGCGGCAAGAAAGACTTCGACTTCGAGGCCCCGCTGACCCACCTGGTCTGGATCACTTCGGCCGTTTCCATCGGCGTCACTTTTGTCGCCAGTTACGTGCTGCTCGCCAAGCAAAGCGGCATGCACGGCAATCTCTGGTGGGTGCTCTCCGTCATCATCTCCTGCGGCACCATCGCCGGCGCGCTAATCCCTGAATTCACCAAAATTTTCACCAGCACCACCTCCCGGCATGTCAAGGAAGTCACCAACTGCTCGAAACACGGCGGCGCTTCCCTGAACATCTTGTCCGGCTTCGTGGCGGGTAATTTCTCCGCTTTCTGGAAGGGCCTCGTCATCATGGCCCTGATGTTCGTTTCCTATTACTTCTCCCAAAATCCCGCCGTGCTCGGCCTGATGCCGGAGAAATTCAAGTTTGCCGCCCCCATTTTCGCGTTCGGCCTGGTGGCCTTCGGCTTCCTGGGCATGGGCCCGGTGACCATCGCCGTGGACAGCTACGGACCGGTGACCGACAACGCCCAGTCCGTTTATGAGCTGAGCCAGATTGAGGGCCGCCAGGGCATCAAAGAGGACGTCGAAAAGAACTTCGGCTTCCAGCCCGATTTCGAAAACGCCAAATACCAGCTCGAAAAGGGCGACGGCGCGGGCAACACCTTCAAGGCCACCGCCAAGCCGGTGCTGATCGGCACCGCCGTGGTGGGCGCCACCACGATGGTGTTCGGCATCATTATGTTGCTCCAAAGCATGTTTGAAGCTCAGGTGGCTTCCGGGATCGCCGGCCCCTTCCGCGAAGTCATCAATGCCCTCTCCATCGTCCAGCCGGAAATCATCCTCGGCCTGATCATGGGCGGCGCGGTGATTTACTGGTTCACCGGCGCCTCCTGCCAGGCGGTCGTCACGGGCGCCTATCGCGCGGTCGTGTACATCAAGGAGAACATGAAACTCGACGCCAAGACGGCCTCCGACAAGGACAGCAAGGAGGTCGTCCGCATCTGCACCGAATACGCCCAGAAAGGCATGTGGAACATCTTCATCGTGATCTTCTGCTTCGCCCTGGCGCTGCCGTTCTTCAATCCGTATTTCTTCATCGGCTACCTGATCGGCATCGCCTTCTTCGGGTTGTTCCAGGCCATCTTCATGGCCAACGCCGGCGGCGCGTGGGATAACGCCAAGAAAATCGTCGAGGTGGACCTCCGCCAGAAGGGCACCGACCTCCACGCCGCGACCGTGGTGGGCGACACGGTGGGCGATCCGTTCAAAGACACCTCCTCGGTGGCCATGAACCCGGTGATCAAGTTCACCACCCTGTTCGGCCTGCTGGCCGTCGAAATCGCCGTGACGATGAAGGCGCAAAGCACCAAGACCGCCATCGGCGTCTGCTTCTTCCTGGTGGCGCTGTTCTTTGTTTATCGCTCGTTCTACGGCATGCGCATTCCCGAGACCAAGTAAGGAATAATTTCGTCATTTTTTCACGAAGGCCGCGTTATCAAACGCGGCCTTTTTTTCGGCCGAACGGAAATTAGTCTGCCTGCTCGGTTTAGCCGATGGGGGAAACGGTTAAAACCGTTGGGGATCGCCCTGCCGCGCCTGTCACCTTGCTAAAGCAAGGTGTTAATGAGATCGGCACAGGAATGAAGTGGTATTACTCCGTCCGCGTGTTCACCCAGGAATCATCCGGCGGACCGAAATGACTGGTAAGTTCTTGGGATAAACGACACGCGCCCCCTCACCCTGCCCTCTCCCCCCACGGGGGGAGAGGGAGAACGTCGCCCACGATGACAAAATGTGGTTCCTCGACGTTTCCAGTGGGTAAAGGCGGGGCAAGGAGCATCGGTCAGCCCGCTGTTTGACAACGGAAACCCTTCGTATTCGTTGGCGCCTTTTCCCCTCACCCTTGGTC
>Ga0209381_1002973_pt1 | contig 19196 bp, 14 predicted proteins | sample DewCreD2012metaG_FD_184111 | JGI IMG/M metagenome (GOLD analysis project Ga0209381, IMG submission 184111) | Hot spring sediment bacterial and archeal communities from British Columbia, Canada, to study Microbial Dark Matter (Phase II) - Dewar... ...
TGATCGACAAAAACCTGGCAAGAAAGGCTGCCTCGATGAGAACAGCTGCGAGCAAAAGCGCATAAAACCGACGTTGTCGGCTTGAAATAATAAATTGGTCAACCTCCCGGTTGACTTTTTATAGGAGGTTTTATGAAAAAGCTCGTAGCAGTCATGCTCGTGCTCGCCTTCCTTGTGGTCGGCGCGGATGTGTTCGCGCAGGCCAAGGCGAAATTCCACATTGGTGTCGTTACCGGTACGGTCTCCCAGTCGGAAGACGACCTGCGCGGCGCTGAACAGCTGATCAAGGAATATGGCAGCATCAAAGACGGCGGCATGATTCAGCACATCACCTATCCGGATGACTTCATGTCCCAGCAGGAGACCTATATCTCCTCCGTGGTGGCGCTTGCCGACGATCCGCTCATGAAGGCCATCGTCATCAACCAGTCCATCCCCGGCACCGCCGAAGCATTCAAGCGCGTGCGCGCAAAGAGGCCGGACATCCTTCTGCTCGCCGGCGAGCCCCATGAGGACCCGCTCGTCATCCAGGGTGCCGCAGACCTTGCGCTCTCCGCCGACTTCGTATCCCGCGGCTACACCATCATCTGGGCAGCCAAACAGCTTGGTGCGAAGAACTTTGTCCACATCTCCTTCCCCCGCCACATGAGCTATGAGTCGCTCGGCCGCCGCCGCGCGATCATGGAAGAAGCGTGCAAGGATCTCGGCCTGAACTTCTATTTCGAGACTGCTCCCGACCCGACCTCCGACGTCGGCGTTGCCGGTGCCCAGCAGTTCATCCTCGAGAAGGTTCCGCAGTGGATCCAGAAGTATGGCAAGGAAACCGCTTTCTTCTGCACCAACGATGCGCACACCGAGCCCCTGCTCAAGCAGCTGCTCACTTATGGCGGCATGTTCGTGGAAGCCGACCTTCCCTCCCCCCTCATGGGATACCCCGGTGCACTCGGCCTCGACCTTTCCAAGGAAGCGGGCAACTTCCCCGCCATCCTGAAAAAGGTTGAAGAAGCAGTGCTCGCCAAGGGCGGCAAGGGCCGCTTCGGCACATGGGCATTCTCCTACGGCTACACCCTGACTGCCGGTCTTGGCGAATTCGCCAAGAGGGTCGTGGAAGGCAAGGCCAAGAAGGACAGCTTGAAGGACGTGTTCGATGCGCTCGGCAAGTACACCCCCGGCGCCAAGTGGAACGGTGCCTACTATGTTGACGTCGGAACCGGCGTCCGCGCCAAGAACCAGGTCCTGATCTACATGGACACCTATGTCTTCGGCAAGGGCTTCCTGCCCACTACAAAACAGAAGGTGCCCGACAAGTACTACACTGTAAAGATGAAGAAGTAAGCATCGTGAGGGCGGCCACGCTGGCCGCCCTCTTGTCGTGATCCCGCCAGGCGGGATAAGGTACTTTGACGCTGGCCCGTATTCAGGCGTTGTCAGGATACGGGCCTGTTTTTCGTAATCCATTCCATCAACGGAACTTCTATGGCCAACGGCAGCCCCCTTCTATCCGTCCGGCATGTGTCCAAGGATTTCTATGGCAACACAGTGCTGCATGACGTGAGTTTCGATCTCCACGAGGGCGAGATTCTCGGCCTGGTGGGGGAAAATGGCGCCGGCAAAACGACGCTCATGCGTATCCTGTTCGGCATGCCAGTCATCGCTGAAACAGGCGGTTTCGGCGGTCAGATCATTATCGATGGGCAAGAGGCACATTTTTCGAGCCCCTTCGATGCGCTTGATGCGGGTATCGGCATGGTGCATCAGGAATTCAGCCTCATTCCCGGCTTTACGACTACCGAAAATATCGTGCTCAACCGCGAATCGATGCGGCCGAGCCTGCTCAACGATGTGTTCGGCGACCGGATGAGCATTCTTCAGCGCGATCTCATGCGCCAGCGCGCAGTTACGGCGATCGGCAAGCTCGGCGTAGAGCTCGATCCCGACATGCTCGTCTCCGAAATGCCTGTCGGACACAAGCAGTTCACTGAAATCGCGCGCGAAATCGACCGCGAACATACGCGCATTCTCGTTCTGGACGAACCGACTGCGGTACTCACCGAGAGCGAAGCGCAGGTCCTTCTCGCTACCCTCAAGCGCCTCGCCTCCGAAGGCATCGCCATCATCTTCATTTCGCACCGTCTCCAGGAAGTGCTCGACATTGCCGACCGGATCGTGGTTCTGCGCGACGGCCATGTCGTGAAAGACACAAAGAACGAAGGTGTTTCTCTGCGCGATGTGGCATCCTGGATGGTGGGCCGCTCGCTTGGCGACGCCGGGGCCCGCGAAGCCTCCCGGGCGCTCAGCGAGATAGCCTTCAAGGTCCGGAATCTCTGGGTAGACATGCCCGGCGAAACCGTGCGCGATGTATCCTTCGAAGTCCACAAGGGCGAGATTTTTGGCATCGGAGGGCTCGCGGGCCAGGGCAAACTCGGCATTCCCAACGGCATCATGGGGCTCTTCCCCGCCGGCGGAGAAGTCGAACTGCATGGCAGGCAGGTTCCTCTCAATGCACCTGCGAAGGCGCTCGCCATGGGCATGGCCTTTGTCTCCGAGGACCGGCGCGGTGTGGGGCTTCTCCTCGACGAAAGCCTCGAATGGAATATTGCCTTTACTGCCATGCAGGTGCACGGACAGTACCTGAAGAAAATCGCGGGCGGGCTCTTTACCCAGCGCGACGAAAAGGCGATGGAAGAGCTCTGCCAAGAATACATCGAACTGCTCGACATCAAGTGCACCGGCACCAAACAGAAGGCAAAGGAGCTCTCCGGCGGCAATCAGCAGAAAGTCTGCCTCGCCAAGGCCTTTGCCATGAAACCTGATTTGCTTTTTGTGTCTGAGCCGACACGCGGCATCGATGTAGGAGCCAAGAAGCTGGTGCTTGATACCCTCCACCGTTACAACCGCGAGTATGGCACTACCATCGTGATGGTGTCCTCCGAGCTGGAAGAACTGCGCTCCATCTGCGACCGCATCGCCATCGTGGACGAAGGCCGCATCGCAGGCATTCTGCCGCCCACCGCGGACATTTCCGAATTCGGCCTGCTCATGTCAGGCGCTCGTGCAGAGGAGGCCGTCAATGCGTGACCTCAAGACCTTCATCCAGGATTTCGGCTGGCCCCGCATCATCATTTTCCTGTTCCTCGTGTTCCTATTCATCATGGCGCCCTTCGTGGGAGTGCGCCTGGACGCGTCCATATCCGACGTGCTCAACCGATTCGGCCAGTACGCCATTCTCGTCCTGGCCATGGTGCCGATGATCCAGTCGGGATGCGGCCTCAATTTCGGCCTGGCCCTGGGCATCGTCGCAGGGCTTCTGGGCGCGACCCTTTCCCTGCAATTCGAACTGCGCGGCTTTCTCGGCTTTTTCGGGGCCATTGCGCTGGCTAGTCCCTTCGCGGTTCTCTTCGGCTGGCTTTACGGCAAGCTCCTCAACAAGGTCAAGGGTGAGGAGATGACCATTGCCATGTACATCGGCTTCTCCTTCATCATGTTCATGTGCATCATGTGGCTCATCCTGCCCTACAACAATCCGACCATGATCTGGGGATATGCCGGCAAGGGCCTCAGGACGACCATTACGGTCGAGGGATACTGGCTGAAGATACTCAATAACTTTCTGGCTATAAAAATAGGCCAGTTCTTCGTGTTCCCGACGGGGCTCATTCTCTTTGTTGGGCTCTGCGCCTTCCTCATGTGGGTTTTCCTCCGCTCGAGGACGGGCACTGCTATGACCGCTGTGGGCTCCAATCCCGACTTCGCCCGCGCTTCCGGCGTGGATGTTGACCACATGCGCACCATTTCGGTGATCATTTCGACCTTCCTGGGCGCTGTGGGCATCATTGTGTACCAGCAGAGCTTCGGCTTCATCCAGCTCTATACTGCCCCGGGACCGATGGTATTCCCCGCCGTGGCTGCGATTCTCATTGGCGGCGCGAGTATCAACAAGGCAAGCATGGTCAACGTCATTGTGGGTACCTTCCTGTTCCAGGGCCTTCTGACCATGACGCCCTCGGTCATCAATTCGGTGCTCCAGACCGACATGTCGGAAGTCATCCGCATCATCGTGTCGAACGGCATGATTCTCTACGCGCTCACGCGCAAGATAAAGGTGTCAAAATGAGCGCACAGAACACACCCCAGAACAAGTTTCTCAAATTCCTGACCCAGAACGCGGTTGTCATTATTTTCGTCATCATCACTGCTGTCGCGATTCCACCCTCGGGTCTGTCCCTGCCCTACATCCTGCAGGAAGTCATCACGAGGCTCGGGCGCAACTCCTTTTTGGTGCTGGCACTGCTCTTGCCAATCTACGCAGGCATGGGCCTCAACTTCGGTATGACGCTGGGCGCTATGGCAGGCCAGATCGGTCTCATCTTTGCAGTCAACTTCGGCATTGCGAACTGGCAGGGGCTTCTGTTCGCCCTGCTCGTGGGCCTGCCGATTTCGGTACTGCTCGGCTACATCTGCGGTCTTGTGATGAACAAGGCAAAGGGCCGCGAAATGGTGACCGGCTATATTTTGGCATTCTTCATCAATGGCATTTACCAGTTCTTCGTGCTGTACATGCTCGGCTCAGTCATCCCCATCCGCAATCCGGCGATTGTGCTGTCCCGCGGGTATGGCATCCGCAATACGCTCAACCTTGAATCGGTCCGCCAGTCGCTGGACAACATATTCATGCTGAGGATAGGTGGCTTTGCGATTCCTGTGGTGACCTTCCTGATCATCGCTCTGCTCTGCGTCTTCATCGTGTGGTTCAAGAAAACCAAGCTCGGCCAGGACATGCGAGCGGTCGGCCAGGACATGGGCGTTGCGGAGGCTTCCGGCATCCCGGTCGAGAAGACCCGCATCGTTGCCATTCTGATTTCCACCGTGCTGGCCTGCGCCGGACAGATCATTTTCCTTCAGAACATGGGCAACTTGGCGACCTACAATGCCCATGATCAGACGGGCTTCTTTGCCGTAGCGGCCATTCTGGTCGGCGGCGCCTCGGTCACCAGGGCGAGCATCGCCAACGTATTTATAGGCGTTATTCTTCTGCATGCAATGTTCATCGTGTCCCCGCTGGCGGGACAGAAGCTCTTCGGTTCCGCAATGATCGGCGAATACTTCCGCCAGTTTATCGGTTATGGTGTCATCGCCCTTTCGCTGGTGCTCTATGCCTACAGGACGAGAAAGGCAGCGGCCGAGGCCCGCCTGAGCCTGCGCGGCGGTCCGGCCGGCGCCAATGGTGCATCCAACGGCTCTGGCAGCGGCACGAACGGAGGTGCGAAATGAGCGCGAAACAAGCGAAAGCCGCCGCCCCTGCCAAAGCGCTCGACCCCGCTGTCAGGACCAGGCGGATGGTGATCCGGGGAGTTCTGCTGGCGATCTACGTCGGGCTTATGGTGCTCATGATTTTCTCCGGACGGCGCCACACCATTCTCATCGACAACAAGGATGCTCCCGACGGTTCCTATGAGGCCATCAACGGCATGGAAGTCGCGATCGACAAGCTCGAGGCATCGGAATACTGGCCGGGTGACCGCGACAAGGCGATCGTCCAGGGCCAGCGCCACACCATCAAGGTGAGCGTCTTCGACGACGGCACCGAAGTGACCAAAACCTTCACCGTGCCGCTTTGGACTGATATCGTGATCGTATCGGTGCCGAAGATGCTGAAGGGCATCGAGCCCTGGGTCGAACCCTTCACGATGGCACAGCAGATAGAGGAAGCCCAGGCCCAGCCTGCCATGGAAGGCATGAGCTATCAGAGTGAGGGACCTGCAGGCCCGGCAGTTGGAGAACCTACAGGCGGACAGCCTGCTTCGCCTTGATCCGGCAAGACTGCAAATCAGCAAAAAACAGAGGCCTGAACCGCGCGGTTCAGGCCTCGTTCTTTTTCAGGTTTTCGTCTGGGATTTGGCACCCGTTTCCTGATGATGCTGGGCAAGGGTTCTCTGCACTTTTTTCTCATCATAGAGCAGGAGCAGCACTAAACCCGCCACGCAGAATGCCAGCGCCAGAATGGCTGTAAGCCGAACGCCCTGCGCCCCGACGACCTCGCCGCTTGCGCCTCCCCTTGCTCCGATCATCACCACTGAAGGCAGAATGATGGCGCCGACCGACTGTCCCATCTTGGACATGAAGGTCCTGAAGCCGAAGAACACCCCCGCCTTGTGCATCCCCGTCTCGATCGCATAGGCCTCTGCCATGTCCGACACCATCGCATTGGGAAGAATTCCGAAAATCGCGAGAGGAACCGCTGCCAGCAGAGAAGCGATAACCGCCTGCGTCATGAGCGCAAGCGGCAGATAGCCAAACAGCGAACAGAACACGAACAGACCCGCGAAAATCCCGAACGCGATCATCAAAAGGCGTTTGCGCCCAACCGCTCTCGCAATGAAATTGACAGGAATGTAGAACAGAAAGCTCACCAGGAACATCAGGATGAAGAGGCTGGAGTAGGCTTCCTTCGGCAGACCCAGCAGTACCGTAATGTAGTACATGAGCCCGTTGTTGATGAAATAGAGGCTGATCCAGTAGGCAAAATCGCTCAGCGTGAACCGGAAGAAATTGCGGTCCCTGATCACATTGCCGATTGAGCGGAAAAAGCCATCATCGCAGGGCACTGATTCTGCGTAGCGGTGCTCGTCGATCACCAGTACCGGCAGCAGCATGAGGACAAAGGCTATGCCGGCGAAGACCCCCTCGGCCGCCTGAAAGGCCGCAAGCGGCGACACCCCTCGTGCCTGGAACATGCCCTGGAGAGCAGGAGCCTACGCGCCCAGCATTGCGCCCACCGCCCAGGTGATCGAAATCATGGTCGAAAGCTGGAGCCGCTCGTCGCTCGAATGCCCCAGTTCGCTCATCCATGCGAAGAAAGGTGTTACGTACATCGTCATGAACAAGTAGAAGAGCGTTACGGCAATGAAAAGCCAGACTGCGTTCGCTGTCGTGCGCGCGCCTTCGCCTGCCCCAAAGGGCGCGACAAAGACCAGTACCGCAAAGGCCGCGAAAGGCAATACCGCCAGCGCCATGAAAAAACGCCTGCGACCGAACCTGGACTTGCTGCGATCCGACAGCACCGCGATCAGCGGATCGGTGACTGCATCGAAAATCCTGCCGAACCACAGGATGAGCCCGATCACCGTCAGCACCCCGATGACATAGCCCTGATGAATCATCTTTGGGAAAAGCGCCGCCCCTCCCTCCTGCGGAGGAAGATAGAAGTAATTGAGGAAATTGGCTGCCCCGTAGCTCGCCAGAGACCAGCCAAGCTGGCCCAGCGCATAGACGATTTTCTTGGAAAAGGGCAGGGGCTCGACAGTACCGATCCTTGGCGCTCCGGCATTCAGTGATGAAGATGTACTCATTGTGCAACCTCGTTTTTTGGCAAAGGTTCTTCATCTTACCTCATGTTGCCTCGCACCGTCAAAGAAAAAAGCGGGGAACGCGGCGCATGTGCGCCTGTTCCCCGCTCCGTATCAGCTTGAACCTTGAGCCGGATTTAGCCTGCGGCCTTCAGCCCGGCCTTTAGCCTGACCTTCCGGCCTTTAGCCCGACCTTCAGCCTTAAATGAAAAGATTCACACCCGCCTGATTGGCCGCATCCATGTAGGTTGCCACGCCGCCGATTTCCACGCCATCGATGAGCTCTTCTCGCTTGACCCCCATGATGTCCATGGACATCTGGCAGGCGACGAGCCGCACACCCGCCTGGCGAGCCTGCGCCAGCATGGTCTCCAGCATATCGACCTTCTTCTGCTTCATGCGCAGCTTCATCATCGCACGGCCTGCCCCGCCAAAATTCATTTTGGAGAGGGACAGAGCTCCGGCGTGCTTCGGCAGCATCATGCCGAACATCCTGCCCATGAAATCCTTGGCCACACGGGGAGCCTGCGCTTTGCGGATCACCGACAGACCCCAGAAAGTGAAGAACATGGTAACCTTCTTGCCCGCTGCAGCTGCACCGTTCGCCAGCACAAAGCTCGCCAGCGCGCGGTCGAAATCATTGGAGAATACGATGATCGTCGCACCTTCGGGACTGTACTGGACTACCGGGGCGCCGCTCTGCATTCCTGTCTGCGCTCCGCCTGCAGCCATCCTTGCGGCCATGGAGCTCTGCCTGACCGCCTTTTCGATCATCGCAGTGTAGATACCCTTGGATTCTTCCATGGAGATCAGAAGGTTGCCGGTGACATTGCACCAGGCTGCCGCATCACGCACGAAGCCGGGATCCGTAGCCGAGATGACAACGCGTCCGCCTTCCGGCAGGCGATCGATTTCGGCCTTGAGGCGCATGATGGGGCCTGGGCACTGGAGTCCGCAGGCATCGATCTGCACGATGGTCTGGCGCTTCGCGGCAATCGATTCGGGCATGCCGGAGCCTTCCGCAAAGGTGGTGTGCAGAAGTTCCTGGGTGCCTTTTGCGCTTGAGCTCTGCAGGGCGGAGAGGCCGGGCTTGTAAACGCCCTTGTGCGACTGCGGCTCGCTAGCCAGCTCCCATGTCTTGTAGCCGCCCGAAAGGTTGTACACTTCGGTCCAGCCGTTCTGGCGCAGAATGCGCTCCGCCAGGTAGCCTCGCAGACCGACGCCGCAGTACACCAGCACCTCGCGGTCGCGCGGCACTTCCTTCAGTCTCTGGCGCAGTACATCGAGAGGGATATTCACCGCGCCGGGGATCGCACCGAGCGAGAACTCCTCTTCAGTGCGCACATCGAGCACAAAGCCGCCGCGTTCCCTGAATGCCTTCACCTCGTGCCACTGCAGATGCCTGCTGAGCCCGCTGAGCACGTTCTCGGCAGTCATGCCGGCGATGTTGACCGGATCCTTGGCGCTGGAGAAGGGAGGAGCATAGGCGTGCTCGATTTCTGCCAGCTCGGTAACTTTTGCCTTGCGGCGCACATAGTCCGCGATGAGATCGATGCGCTTGTCGACCCCATCGTAGCCGACTACCTGGGCTCCCAGCAGGGTTCCGTCGGGCGAAAGGATGGTCTTGATGGTAAGCGGCTGTGCGCCGGGATAATAGCCCGCATGGCTCGAACCGTGCGTGATGATCGACATGCAGGGGATATTGTTCTTTTTGAGCAGTTTTTCGGCGACACCTGCGGCGGCTGCCGTGATGTCGAAAACCTTGGCGATGGAGGTGCCGATGGCTCCCTTCCAGACGCGGGTGCCGAGGCCTTTGACGATATTGTCCGCAACGACGCGCGCCTGCTTGTTGGCCGGCCCGGCAAGGGGAATGGGCATGGCCATACCGAGCACTGGGTGCGGGAAGGCTATGGCATCGCCCAGGGCATAAATCGAAGGATCATTGGTCTGGAGATGCTCGTTGACGAGAATGGCGCCATTCGGCGAGGTCTCGATTCCGGCCGCCTTCGCAAAGGCAGTTTCGGGCCTTACGCCGATGGAGAGCACGATCATGTCGGCATCGAGGCGGGTGCCATCGGCGAGCACCGCCACCACGCGCGACCCGGCCGGCTCGAATTTCGATACCGCGGAGCTGAGGTAGAGCTCGACATTCTTCTGCTTAAGATGCTGATGCACGATCGCGGCCATTTCGAGGTCGATGGGGTTCATCACCTGATCGAGCGCCTCGACAATGGTGACAAAGGAGCCGCGGGCATGCAGATTTTCGGCCATCTCGAGCCCGATGAATCCGCCTCCGACAACGATGGTCCGCTCAGGGCGCCGCGTATCGAGGAATTCCTTGATGCGGTCAATGTCGGAGACCGAGCGCAGGGTGAAAATCCGCGAGTCATCGATGCCCGGAATGGGCGGCTTTATCGGATCACTGCCGGGCGAGAGGACAAGCGCATCATAGGAGACATCGTATTCCCGTCCCGAATCGAGTTCGCGCGCATGCACGCGTTTCGCCTGCCGGTCGATCGAAACGACTTCGGTTCTTATGCGGACATCGACGGCGAGCCAGGCCTTGAACTTTTCGGGCGTCATGACAAAGAGGCGCTCGCGCTCCTTGATGGTTTCGCCCGCATAATAGGGCAGGCCGCAGTTCGCGTAGCTGATATGCGAACCGCGCTCGAACATGATGATCTCGGCGTGTTCGTCGAGCCTGCGCAGACGCGCTGCGGTGGAGGCGCCCCCGGCAACGCCGCCGACAATGACATATCTGGCCATGATGATGCTCCTCTGCTGAAAATATGGTAATATTATAATATAAAAATATCTATATAACAAGTGGGGAATAGCCTGCACCACGCTAGCAGGGCCAAGCGCCCCAGCCCCAGCCCTGCACCCGCAAGCCCCAGGCCCAGCATCCAGCCCCAGGCCCAGCATCCAGCCCCAGGCCCAGCATCCGGCCCCAGGCCTCAGACCCGGCCCGCAAGCCCGGCCGCAAGCCCCAGCCTCCAGCCCCGCACCCTTGTCAGTCATGCACCTCTTGTATAGTATCCCAAGGTAATACAAAGGGCAGATTCGAAAGAAAGCTCAGGCATCAGGAGAAGGGACATATGGCCAAATATCCGTTCAGAGAAATCGAACAGAAATGGCAGCAACGCTGGGAAGAGCAGCAGACCTTCCGGGCAGCGGAAGACCCCAGCATTCCAAAGGAAAAACGCCGCTATGTACTCGACATGTTCCCCTATCCTTCAGGTGCCGGCCTGCATGTGGGACACCCCGAAGGTTACACAGCGACCGACATTTATTGCCGCTACCTGCGAATGAACGGATACAACGTCCTGCACCCCATGGGCTTCGATGCCTTTGGCCTGCCAGCCGAAAACTACGCGATTCAAACCGGGACGCATCCTGCCGTCACTACCTACGCCAATATCGACCGCTTCCGCAAGCAGATCAAATCGCTGGGCTTTTCCTACGACTGGTCGCGCGAAGTATCGACCTGCGATCCCGAATACTACAAGTGGACCCAGTGGATTTTCCTTCAGCTCTTCAAGAAGGGCCTCGCCTACGAAGCCGAAATGCCCATCAACTGGTGCCCCTCGTGCAAGACCGGCCTGGCGAACGAAGAAGTCAAGGACGGCCTGTGCGATCGCTGTCACTCCAGGGTAACACGCAAGCGTATCCGCCAATGGGTGCTCAAGATCACCGCTTACGCCGACCGCCTTCTCGAGGGTCTGGACCAGCTCGACTGGCCCGAGCCGATCAAACTCATGCAGCGCAACTGGATCGGCAGGTCGGAGGGCGCCTCTGTCGTGTTTTCCATCGACGGGCACGATGCAAAGCTCGAAATATATACAACCAGGCCGGACACGCTCTTCGGTGCGACCTACATGGTCATGGCGCCGGAACATCCGCTGGTTTCCAGAATCACCACGCCCGGTCAGCGCAATGCCGTCGAAGCCTATGTCGAAGCGGCTGCAGCCAAAAGCGATCTCGAGCGCACCGATCTCAACAAGGACAAAACCGGGGTATTTACAGGCGCCTATGCCATCAACCCTGTCAACGGAGCGCGCATTCCCATCTGGATCAGCGATTATGTCCTCATATCCTACGGTACCGGCGCAATTATGGCCGTCCCCGCGCACGATTCCCGCGACTGGGAGTTTGCCAGAAAATTCGGACTGCCGATTATCCAGGTCGTTGCGAAGCCGGGGGAAACCGGTCCCTTTGACCACGAGCCGGCCGAATGCTTCGAAGGAGAGGGAATTGCGGTCAATTCTGGCCAATTTGATGGCCTTGCTACCGCGGAATTCAAACAGCGCATTACCGCCTGGCTCGAAGAGCGGGGCATCGGGAAAAAAGCCATCAACTACAAACTGCGCGACTGGCTGTTCAGCCGCCAGCGCTACTGGGGTGAGCCGATTCCCGTGGTCCACTGCGAACACTGCGGCATCGTACCGCTTCCCGAAGAGAGCCTCCCCCTCACTCTGCCGGAAGTAACCTCATATGCACCGACCGGCACCGGCGAATCTCCCCTTGCTGCCATCGAGGACTGGGTAAAGACCACCTGTCCGAAATGCGGCGGCCCGGCACGGCGCGAAACCAACACCATGCCGCAGTGGGCCGGATCCTGCTGGTATTACCTGCGCTATCTTGACCCCCACAACCCGAAGGCCTTTGCAGACCGTTCGAAAATCGACTACTGGATGCCCGTGGACCTCTATGTCGGCGGGGCGGAACACGCTGTGCTCCACTTGCTGTACAGCCGCTTCTGGTACAAGGTGCTGTACGATCTTGGACTTGTGAATACCGACGAACCCTTCATGCGCCTGGTGAATCAGGGAATGATCCTGGGCGAGGACAACCAGAAGATGTCAAAGAGCCGGGGCAATGTCATCAATCCGGACGACATCATCCAGAACTATGGCGCCGATGCAATGCGCGTCTACGAGATGTTCATGGGACCGCTCGAAGTTTCCAAGCCCTGGTCGACCGCAGGCCTTGTTGGAGTTTCCCGCTTCCTCGAACGCATCTGGGCGCTGTCCGAGCGGCCCATCACCGATGCGCCCATCGATCCAGCGCTCGAAAAACTTCTGCACAAGACTATTCGCAAGGTCACCAGCGATACAGCCACGCTCAATTTCAACACTGCAATTTCGCAGATGATGATCTATTCAAACGAACTTGCCAAATTCGAAGCGATTCCGAGGGCAGCCTGGGAGCCATTCGTCCTGCTTCTTGCGCCCTATGCGCCGCATCTGGGCGAAGAGCTTTGGGAAAAGCTCGGGCATTCCGAATCGGTCTCCAAGGCTGGCTGGCCGACATGGAGCGAGGAACTTGCCAGGGATGACGAAAAGGAAATCGTAGTGCAGATCAATGGCAAGCTCAGGGGCAAATTCACCGCTCCGGCAGGGACGGAGAGGGAAAAGCTCATCGAAATGGCACGATCGGCAGTAAAAATTTCCGAGTGGCTGTCGGGCAAGGAGATTCTCAAGACAATTGCCGTGCAGGACAAGCTTGTCAACTTTGTAGTGAAGGGGTAAAATAGCGCTCGAATAACGCGCAGTATGGTTTTCTGACCGGGCATATCCCCCGGAACCGCGCGCTTGTTCAAGGAGGCTGGGGTTGTCTGTACCATGCAGACAATCCCATTTTCTTTAGATAAAGGCTGCCGCCCTCATGCCGCCCTCATGCCTGTGCCCAGACCTTCTGCAGAAGCAGGTCGATGTCGCGCACAAAGCTCTTCGGGCGCAGACCCTCGCGATATTCGATGATGCGGTCGTAGTACCGGAATGCCTGCGCGATGATTATGCCGAACCTGCCGGGGAAGCGCAGAGACGGCATGATAGCTGCCTTGGACAGGTACATGAGGCCTTCGAAGGTAAGCGCTTTTGAAATGCCTTCAATCAAAGCCAGTTCGGTAATGGCGAGCGGGCCGATTCTAGCAAGCACCCGTCCGGAGGGAATGAGCAGGTTTGCCGCAACAATGCCCAGACTGACCACCAGCGTCGAGCTGAGAGAAAAACGCTTGCCGGCAAGCCAGGCCCACAAGATGAAGCCGACGAGAAAGATCGTCTTGGGAAAAAGACCCCGCTGAAAGAGAAAGAAGACCGCGACGGCAATCCCGGCAAGTGCGGAATAGACCGCATTGATGCGTGCTTCGTAAGCTTCGCGCCTTTTCATGCGGCGGCTGTCGCGGCGCTGAGCGCGCGCACTTTTCTGTTTTGGCCGCCGTGCGGCAGTGTCGGAGGATTGCGTGCCGGAACTGGCCGGGGGCGAAAATTCCGTACCCTTGAGCGCGCAGGCATACCATTGCGAGTTCGCGGCAAAGTGCGCGGCGAACAGCCCCATGGCGGTGCCGGTGATCAGCCCCGTCGCGAGAAAGAGCGGTGCAATGAGCCAGGCAACCTCGCCGAAAATGACATAGCGGGCAATGAGCATCTGGATGGCATTGGAAGTGACTGCGCCTGCGATGGAAATGCCGACAGGGGAAACCGCCTGCCTGCCCGACTTTCTGATACCGCGCATGACCAGGGCTGCCACCATGGTTCCGGCCAGGCTGAAGAGCGCCACATACGAAAAAAGCGTGCCCGAAATAATGCTCATGCCGACCACCTTGGCCGCAGCGAGCAGCAAAAACCAGCGGAAGGGCAGAAGGTCCACTGCAAGCAGTATGGGCAGGTTGGCAATGCCCAGGCGCATGAAGGGCAGGGGCTTGGGCAGCATGTATTCGACGGCGGAAAGAAAAAAGCAGAAAGCAGCAAGCAGCGCGGTCACATCCGGCGTGTTGGAGAAGCGGGAGGCGACGGTCCTGCATGGTGCATTGCGCAATGTGTCAGTAGGTGCCTGCATCGATCGCTCCTTCATCGGTGGTTCCACCGCTGACAATACGAACGAAGACCTTGTTCGGCAGACAGGCGACCCACTGGTTCGGTTCCGAAATAGCTCCGGACAGGACGCAGAGCTGATTGGCGCAGGGCGATTCCACAATGGCTGCATGGCCGTCGTGTATGTGGACAAGGGTAGTTCCGATGGGTCCCGGTATGCGGTATTCGGCATCCCTGTCGAGCGGGGCGATCCATTCTCCGCTATCGCCTGAAATCTGGACATAGCGCGTGCCGCTCTGCCTTCCCAGCACGAGCACGGAACTGCCGATCACTGCCAGAAGCGCAAGCACGAATATCACGAAATCCAGAGGCCGCAGGTGTGCCTTGAACAGATTTATCTTCATGAAATACTCAGAAAAACCGGCGCAGCTGACTGCGCCGGTTCATCATTGCACAAGGGGATGAGAATCAGTTGCAGCAGCCTTCGTCGCAATCGCCGCTTTCGCAGTCGCAGTCTTCGCCGCAATCGTCGCCACAGCAGCCTTCAGATGCGGCATGGACATGGCCGTGTTCCAGCTCTTCCGGCGTGGCATCACGCACATCGACTACTTTGACATCGAAATGCAGGGTTTCGCCCGCGAGCGGATGGTTGGCATCGAGGGTAACATTGTCGCCATCGACATCGACGACCGTGACAATCTGCACCCCTCCCTCGCCATGTGCCTCGAACTGCATGCCGGGTGCTACCTCGACATTGTCGCCGAAATCTTTTTTGTGCACTTTGAAGACGAGGCTTTCGTCGCGCTCGCCATAGGCATCTTCCGGCTTGACACTGCAGGCAATTGAATCACCAGGATTCTTGCCTTCGAGCTCTTTCTCGAGCCCGGGGATGATGTTTTCGTTACCATGAAGGTAGGAGAGCGGCTCGGATCCCGCGGAGGTGTCGATAAGCTTTCCTGAGTCGTCACGAAGGGTATAATCGATGGTGACGACACGATCTTTTCTGACTTCCATATTCTGTCCTTGTAATGAAATTGGAGGATACAACCGCAACCGCGGACATCCTTTTTCTGTAGTGAATTATAATGGAGAATTTTCATTCTGGGCAATGGATGGGGAGGATAAATCGAACGATTTCTCATGCGGAATGCATCATGGCATGTCTTTGATCTGCCGATAATGAAAAAAGGATCACTGTCCGCATGGAAACAGGAATGGCTTCATCAGGGAAGAATACGCATTCGAAAACCCAGGAAAAGGCTACCGTTGTCGTTGCTGGCAAGGGCGGCGGACATTCGGCACATCGAAAAACTAATCGCGCGCCGGGTACCGGAAGGTTTGCTGTACTGAAAACTGCCCGGGGAATTGCAGCCCTCCTGTGTTCGATCATCGCACTGCTCGCTCTTGGATCGATGATCCTGTGGATCAACTTCCCGAAGCTGTGGAAACCGCTCATCCTGCCGGGGAGCGTGCTGTTTGGCCTGTTCTCATGGGCTGCCTGGTTTCTGCCGTTCTGGCTATTATGGGTTGCAGTTCTCGCCTTTGTACCGAAATTCTGCCCGCGCTTGACCTATCTGCTGGGAACATCGGCACTTCCCTTTGTCATCGTCGCTCTGTTTGCCCGGATCTCGACCAGCCCGGGCGGATTTATCTCACGCTTTCCATCTCTTGCGAAAGTAGGCATTTCTTCGCTGTATGCTGCCCTGGGATTTCTGTGCGCAGCGAGCCTGGCGCTGATCCTAGCTGGATATCTCAGGCTGAGCGATTGGCTCAGGGCAAATGGATACATCAGGACAAAACAGGAAAGGGCCCGCGAACCTGTAGGTCCCGGCCCCGGCGAACGGCTGGTACAGTGGTGGAAGAAACTTGCCCTGAGAAGGGAAGAACTCCGGCGCATGAAAGAAGAAGCGAGAGCGGCGAGAGCGCAGACTCTGGCTGAGCAGGATGTGTCTCTCCATATTCCAGAAGTGCCCGCGCCCGATCCATTGAAATCGGCTGATGCGATGCCTCAGCCTGCTTCATCCACCCCGAGCCGGCCTGCTGTCTCCAGTGATTCGATTTCCTTCACATCGGTGCCTCCCGCTGCCCCGGCTGCCAAGGTCGACGACAGCAAACGCGCCATAGTCGAGCGTATTCTGGAGCGAAAGGCCGCCAGAGCTTACAAGGTGCCCATCGATGGACTTTTGAATTCCTATCCCGACGGCCAGTACTGGATTATCGACGACAAGACCAGGGCAAGTGCCGCAATCCTCAAGGAAACGCTTGCCGAGTTTGGCATAGAAGCCGAAGTGACGGGCATCCGCAAGGGCCCTGTCATCACCATGTTCGAGATCCTCCCTGCCCACGGGGTCAAAATTTCACGCATCACCAACCTGAGCGACAATATCGCCCTCCGCATGGCCGCTTCGAGTATCCGCATCGTTGCTCCCATACCCGGCAGACACGCAGTCGGTATCGAAGTGCCCAACGAGCGGCGCGCCATTGTCTCCCTCCGCGAACTGATCGAAAGCGCAATGTTCCAGCAGAGCAAAATGGAAATCCCTGTAAGTCTGGGCAAGAACATTGCCGGAGAAGTCCAGCTAATCGATCTGACACAGACTCCCCATCTGCTCATTGCAGGTGCTACCGGCTCCGGCAAGTCGGTCTGCGTCAACAGCATCATCCTTTCGATTCTGTACAAGCGCACCCCGGAAGAGGTCAAACTCATCCTGATCGATCCCAAAATCGTCGAGCTCAAACTGTACAACGATATCCCGCACCTGCTTACCCCCGTCGTCACCGAACCGAAAAAGGCATTTCAGGCGCTCCAGTACTGCTTCTATGAAATGGATCGGCGCTATTCACTGCTCGACAAGGTAGGCGTGCGTGATATCCGCTCCTACAACCGGCGCATCAAGGAGAGGGAGCTGGCGCAGGAGCATCTTCCCTATATCGTGGTCATCATCGACGAGTTCGCCGATCTCATGCAGTCGACCGGCAAGGAACTCGAAGCAGTCATCACAAGGCTTGCGGCAAGGTCGCGTGCGGTCGGTATACACCTGGTCCTCGCAACCCAGCGCCCCAGCGTCGATGTCATCACGGGGCTCATCAAGGCCAACATCCCTTCGCGCATTGCCTTCATGGTCGCCAGCAAATTCGACAGCCGGACCATCATCGACATGGTGGGCGCTGAAAAACTCCTCGGAAGGGGCGACATGCTGTATTCGGGAGCGCAGGACCCATTCCCGGTACGTTTGCAGGGTGCCTTCGTGTCGGAAGAGGAAGTCGAGCGCGTGGTTGCCCATGTCAAAACGCTGGGCGAGCCCGAATACATCGATGACGAGATTTTTGTCGACGAGGAGGAAGCCGAGGAGCCGACACTGTTCGATGAGGATGGTTCCGATCCGCTGTTCGAAAAGGCGCTCGAGATCGTGCTCCAGCAGGGCAAGGCCAGTGTGAGCTACATCCAGCGCAGGCTCAAGATTGGCTTCAACCGGGCAGCCAGGCTTGTGGAAATGATGGAAGAGAAAGGCATTGTCGGCCCTGCCCAGGGGTCGCGCCCCCGCGATATCCTGCGCAATCCGGAAATGTTCGATGGAGGGAGCGGGCGCACGACGCGCGCGGATGAGGAAGGCTGATGCTCAAATAGGGCAATGTCGATAATCTTAGCATCCAGGGAGGAAGCGGAATGAAAAAGAACAATGGCGTATGGCCTGGGCTCGTACTTCTCGCGGTGATCGCGCTCATTGCGCTTGTGTCGTGCGATCTCAATGCGCCGCTGGAAACGCCGGAGAATGCCAACAGTACAGAAAAATCGCTGGTGGTGGGTGCAGGCGGGCTTGTCAAGAGCGAAGCGGCTGCATATCCAGTTGTCGAGAAAATTGTCGGGACTGCATCCATTGCCCCCGATTGTTTCTTCTTTGAGTTCGACATGACAGGCCAGCAGAAATTTGCCCGTGTCCTTGTGCCCGTATCGGCTGACGGCTACATAAAGAACGGGAAATTGCTTTATAAAGCACAGAGATATAGAATTGCAAACTTCAATTTCGACCCGTCCTCCGGATATCTGCAGGCCAGCACGGCCAGGGAAGGCGGTGTTTCGTATGCCATTGCAGGCATGTATTCGCAGGAGAGCGGCTTTTTCGGTACCATCTCGAAGTTCGAGGAGGGTGTTGAAACAAGCGGGCTCTTTATCGGTTCGCCTATGCTCGCCGGAAAAAACATAGCGAACTACATAGGGGTGGCAACATACCTCTTCCCCACGCCGACTCCCCAGACGCTTATATTCAATACCATCCTCGATTTCGATGCAGGAACCGCCTTTGGAACCTGGAGCGAGTCAGGAGAAGGGTGGAACTACAGTCTTCACGGCCCGATCGCAGGTACGGTCGCAGGCGATTCGGTCAACTTCAATGCCGCAGTATTGGACATGTTCAGGCCATACATGCTGTATGACATGACTGCGGTGGGATCGGGTACCTTCAACAGCGAAGGCAGAAAAACCGTTTCCGGCGATTTCACGATTTACTATGGGCCTCTAGTGCTGCCTTCTCTGCTGACAGCAACGAGAGAAATGCCCTGATCTAGGCAAGTCGGTAGTGCTCTCAACCTTGTGTAAAGATTTGAAGGAAAGAGGCCAGCCAGTGCGATACGCTCTATGACCGCTTCTGCGGTCAGGGAGGTGTGCTGTGCACTGGTTTGCTTTCTGTCCCAATCCTGACTGTGCCTACCACAAGGCTGCACCGGACAGGCCCTGGGCCTGGGCCACAGGCTGGTATGCCACCAAGGCCTTCGGGAAGGTGCGGCGCTATCGTTGCAGCTGCTGTGGCAAGAGTTTTTCCACGCAGACATTCTCCACCCACTATTACCTCAAGCGCATTCTCTCCTACCGTGAGCTGTTGTATCGGCTTGCGGCGGGGGAGAGCCTGCGGGGGATGAGCCGGTCTTTGGGCTGTTCGCTGTCGCTGCTTGCGAACCGTTTTGAGCGGCTGGCACGGCAGGGGATGGCGCTGCATGGGGAGCTTGTGAGGCAGGGGCGGCAGACTGAGGATATCTG
>Ga0209381_1002980_pt1 | contig 19113 bp, 16 predicted proteins | sample DewCreD2012metaG_FD_184111 | JGI IMG/M metagenome (GOLD analysis project Ga0209381, IMG submission 184111) | Hot spring sediment bacterial and archeal communities from British Columbia, Canada, to study Microbial Dark Matter (Phase II) - Dewar... ...
AAAGGATTATTTAGAAATAAATCCTGAATTTGGTAATAAATCAGACTTTAAAAATCTGGTTGATAAAATACACGCACTTGGTATGTATGTAATTATTGATTGGGTTGCTAATCATACAGCTTGGGATCATCCGTGGACTAAATCAAATCCTGATTTCTATACAAAAGATAAAAACGGGAATTTCATCCCACCAGTTGATGATTGGTCAGATGTAATAGATTTGAATTATGATAATAAAACTCTTTGGCAGGAAATGATAAATGCTCTTAAATATTGGGTTAAGGAATTCAACATAGATGGATACAGATGTGACGTAGCCGGAATGGTTCCTGTTGAATTTTGGATTGAAGCTCGCAAACAATTAGATGAAATCAAACCAGTTTTTATGCTTGCTGAATGGGACACTCCTGAAATGCACAAAGCTTTTGATATGACTTATGATTGGGAATCGCATAAGCTTATGAACAGAATTGCAAAAGGTGAAAACAATGTGTTGGATTTAATTAAACATTTGAAGTCTGATAGAGAAAGATATCCTTCAACCGCATTCAGAATGCAGTTCACTGACAACCACGATGAAAATTCCTGGAATGGAACTGTTTTTGAAAGGCTTGGCGACGCAGCAGAAGCATTTGCAGTTTTAACTTTTCTTATTCCTGATATGCCTTTAATCTATAACGGTCAGGAAGCTGGGCTTAATAAACGATTATCCTTTTTTGAAAAAGATCAAATTGAATGGAAGAATCACAAGTTTTTTAATCTTTATAAATCTCTATGCGATTTAAAGAAATCTAATGAAGTTTTACACTGCGGAGATAAAGGCGGAGATTTAAAATTCATCACTAATAATAACCAAAAAAATATTTTAACGCTCGTTCGAGTAAAAGATGATAAAAAAGTATTTGCCGTATTTAATTTTTCAAACGCTCCTTCGAAAGTTTTTGTAAATGATAATCAGATTTCGGATTTGTACATTGATTTTACTACAATGAAAGAAATAAGAATATCAGAATTATTTGAAACAGAACTTGAAGCCTGGAGTTGGAAATTATTTTTAACTAATTGAGGATTTTCAGATATGAAAAATTTCTTGTCAACTATTTTTATTTCTTTGTTACTTACTTCTGTATTTTTTGCGCAATCAGCATCAGTAAATTTTTCTTTAGCTTTTCCACAAGGGGAATTTAAAGAAAAGGTTGAGAATTTAGGATATGGTTTGAATGGTGATATTTTATTTATCTCTCCAAAACCAAAATCACCTTTCGGATTAGGATTAAATCTCTCTTATTACATTTATGGAAGTGAAACAAGAAGAGAGCCTTTGAGCACAACAATTCCGGATGTTTTTGTCAGAGTTGACAGAACAAATAATCTTTCAAACTTCCATCTGCTTTTTGTACTTGGCTTACCCACAGGAAGAGCAAGACCTTATATTGAAGGACTTTTCGGAGGCGCTTACATTTTTACCACTACTTCCGTTAAAAGTGAAAATACAAGCGAGGAATTTGCCTCAAGTACAAACTTTGATGATTTTGCCTGGAGTTATGGAGCAGGTTTTGGTCTTACTTTTCTTGTTTCCGGCGACCCTAATCAAAATGATAATTTAGTTTTTCTTGACTTTAAAGGCAGATATCTTTGGGGAACTGAAGCTGAATATCTCAAAGAAGGTTCTGTGAAATTTGTAAATGGAAATGTTACTTATGATGTAAGTCAATCAAAGACAGATTTGCTTACAGCTCATATTGGAATTAAATACTATTTTTCTTGGAAAATGGGTGATTAATTACGGAATTATTACATTAAGAAAAGGGAAAGAATCTATCATTAAATCAAAGCACCCGTGGATTTTCTCGGGTGCTATTGATAAAACGGAAAATATATCTGAGAATGGTCAATTAGTACTTGTAAAATCTCATCTGAACGAAACTTTAGCTATCGGCTCTTTTTCTGAAAGCTCTCAAATATCTGTAAGAATCTGGAGTTTCAATCCTTCAACTAAAATTGATAAAAATTTTTTTCAGCAAAGATTTGATAATGCTTTCAATTTGAGAAAGAATCTTTTCGATTTCAGCAAAACCAATGCTTTCAGAATTATAAACTCAGAGAGTGATTTTTTGCCGGGTTTAATAGTGGATTATTACTCGGGATATTATGTTGTACAATTTTTATCTGCTGGTGTGGAGTATTTCAGAAAACAAATTATTGAAATTATTTCTGAACAGAAAGATTGTTTAGGCATATTTGAAAGGTCTGACACTGAATCAAGGAAAAAAGAAAATTTACCAATCAAAAAAGAAAAACTTTTTGGCGATTTAGTTTCGGATAAGGTTCTATTCAAAGAAAATGGAATAAATTTTTACGCAGATTTATTAAATGGACATAAAACTGGATTTTACATTGACCAAAGAGAAAACAGACAATTATTACAAGAATTCTCCAGAGGTAAAAACATATTAAATTGTTTTTCTTATACTGGCGGATTTTCAGTTTATGCATTAAAGGGATTCGCAAATTTTGTAACGAATATTGACTCATCTGCTAATGCATTAAAATTATCTGAAGAGAACCATTTATTAAACGGTATTAGTTCGGATAAATTCAGAAATATTGAGGGAGATGTTTTCCAAGTTCTAAGGAATTTCAGAGACCAAAATAAAAAGTTCGACGTCATCGTTTTAGACCCTCCTAAATTTGCAGATTCAATAAGCAACGTTAATAAAGCAGCACGAGCTTATAAGGATATTAATTTATTAGCAATGAAGCTCTTAGATGAAAAAGGAATTCTTTTCACTTTTTCTTGTTCAGGTCATATCTCAAGAGAATTATTTCATAAAATAATAAATGATGCTGCTTTAGATTCAAACAGAGATGTCAGGTTTTTATCTATCTTGAATCAGTCAAAAGATCATCCAATACTAAGTAGTTTTCCGGAATCTTTATATCTAAAGGGATTGATTTGTTCAGTTAATTAGTTTGATTTGTATCTTTGTTATGTTCAAAAATTATTTTATAAACGAATCGGAGGTCTTACAATGAAGAACTATTTTATACCTGCCGTCATTTTATTTCTGGTTATTTTTGCTTTCAACACCTTCTCTCAAACTTATATAGGCACTTGGGCTGCCAAAGAAAATATTGGGAGCTACAATTTGCATCAGGGAAGCGGTGAAAGGATGACAACCTTTAGTGTTAAATTTCCACAGCCTTTTGAAAAAACTCCCGAGATTCTATTATCAGTTACTCAGGTTGACGCTTCTTCAAAAACCAATGTCAGATACAACGTTGAAGTTATGCACGTTGATACAAATGGTTTTAAAATTAAAATCCGAACTTGGGCAGACACTCAATTATACAGTATCAGTGGTTTCTGGTTAGCAAAATTGGATTAAACAATGAAGTTCAAAATTTATTTAATACTTTTTTTAGTATTGTTATTAATTGTTTTCGTACTTCAGAATACTCAACCGGTTGATTTTACTTTTTTATTTTTTTCATTTAAGATTACTCAGGTTTTACTATTGTTTTTAACATTTGCTTTAGGACTGGTTGTTGGAATTTTACTACCCGACTTTTTGAAGAAAAGGAAAGATGAAAGTAATTCGGCTGAAAATAATTAAAACATTACTGTTTTTTTCATTGCTTATTTTTCTAAGTGCTTGCCTGAAAGAAATGCCTGAGAAAGGGTTGCATATCTCTGTCCCTGAAAACAATCCTCTTGAAAATCTTAAAACACTTTTACGTGATGAAGAAAAAACTAAAATTCTATTGTTAGGAGTTCCACCTCTCAGCGTTTTGAGCAGTGATTTCTCTCCTGCACTTATTGATAGAGTAATTAAAACTCTCTCAGCTTTTGAGCCTGATATAATTTGTCTGGATGCAGTTTCTCCAGAGGAAATTGCATCCTCTATTGGTTATATAAAAGAATTAAATTTATCAGAAATAAATGATGATGATATTTCTTCCATTATCAAATTACGCCAGAAATTAAAACTTTACTCAGAAACAATGAATAATAAAATTGATTCTCTTTTGAGTCTTGCTGATAATAAATCTACTTTGAATTTGAAGATAAGAGAAGAAATAATAGAGTTGTTTATTTTGAATTTTGACTTCTACAGTGCTGCCTTAAATCTGAAATATTTGACTGAAAAGGAAATCAGTCAACTAAAAGTTGAAAAGAAGATTTTAGAGAAACTAAAATTATTACTTAAAGAAAGTGACGAAAAAACATCCATAGGTTTAAGATTAGCGCATCAGTTAAATTTGAATAGAATTTATCCTATTAGCGATAATTCAGATAAGAGGCAATTAAATAAAATCTCTGATAGACTTTACAATGAGATGATATTAAGTGATGTTTATAAAAACCATCGAACCGAAATTCTCAATCAAACAGCAGATAATAAACTTAAAGAAGGAATAACCAAACAAGATTTATTTGATTTTTTTCTTTATCTTAATTCTGATTCTTATGCAATTACATCAACTATCAATAACTGGTCAATCTATTATAAAATGTTTTTGGAATCTGGCTTAGACAGAGCAAGAATTGGATTATGGGAAATGAAAAATCTCAGAGTTGCATCTAATATAAGAGAGATCAGTGCTTTTTATCCATCTAAAAGAATTCTCGTAATCATTGATGTATCAAAGAAAGTCTTTGTTGAAGAGTACTTGAAAAATATGACTGATATAAAAATTGTTAAGTTAAACGATATTATAAATTAGTTATTTTGAATGCTTTTAGTAACTTCAATCCCAAGCTGTTCCATTCTATAACGAAGCTTAGAACGAGTGAGACCAAGTATTTTTGCTGCCCGAACCTGATTTCCATTGGTAATTCTAAGAGTATCTTCAATTAGTTTTCTTAACACCACATCAATCGAAACTCCTTTAGGAGGAATTTTTAAGATGAACTTATCTTCTGACAAATTATATTCGTTAATTGACGGCTTAAGAAACTGAAGATGTTTTTCTTTAACTTCGTCATCTTCGAGTAAAATAGTAACTCTTTCAATTACATTTTTTAATTCACGGATATTGCCTTTCCACGGATATTCTTTTAGTAACTCCAAAGCCGCTGGTTCGAATCCTAAAAATTTCTTCTCAAACTTATTACCAAACTCATTTAGAAAGGAATAAGCAAGGAAAAGAATATCTTCTTTTCGTTCTCTCAGCGGTGGAATGTAAACATAACCGACGTTCAATCTGTAAAATAAATCTTCTCTGAAATTACCCTTTTTTACTTCATCTTCAAGAGTTTTATTAGTTGCAGCAAGAACACGAACATCAACCTCTATTTCTTTTTCACCACCAAGTCTAAAGAATTTTTTTTCCTGAAGAACTCTCAACAATTTTGCTTGCATTTCTGGAGAAAGTTCAGCTATTTCATCCAATAAAATTGTTCCACCTGAAGCTAATTCAAATTTTCCCATCTTGGTCTTTTGCAACGCACCTGTGAATGCTCCTTTTTCGTGACCGAACAACTCACTTTCTGCTAACTCACGAGGAATCGCAGAACAGTTTATTCTAATAAAGGGACCATCTTTACGCGGGCTGTGTTGGTGAATAAATTTAGCAAACATTTCTTTTCCGGTTCCACTTTCACCTTCAATTAAAATAGTAGTATCATAACTTTTTGCGAGTTTCTCAACAGAGTTTACGATTTTCTGAATTTTATTACTTTTCCCAAAAAATTCTTTTGAAATGTAATCTTCTTTAATTATCTCCTGTAATTTTTCAACTTCTGCTTTGAGATTTTTTGAAGAGATAACTCTTTCAATAATAATCTTTAGTTGATCTAAGTCTAATGGCTTTAGTAAGAAATCAGTAGCTCCAAGTTTCAGAGCTTTTACTGCAATGTTAACATCTGCATAAGCAGTTATCATAACTACAGGCAGATTTAAGAATTTTGCGTGGATTGTTTTTAATACATCTAATCCATTTGCGGTGGTAAGATAAATATCTAATATCACAATATCGGGATCGTACTCTTCAATTTTTTCTATGGACTGATCTGCATTAGTGATAAATTCAGTTTCATAACCAAATTTTATTAAAATTTTTTTTAGAGATTGACAAACCAGTTCATCATCATCAATGATTAAAATTCTGTTATTCATAATTATTAGTCTTTAATTGGAAAGATTATAAAAAACTTGGTTCCGACATTTACTTCACTTTCAAAACCAATCGAAGCATTATATTCATCAAGTATTGACTTACAAACATTCAATCCTAGTCCTGTTCCCTTTTCTTTGCTTGTATAAAATTCAGAGAATATTTTTCCTTTAGCATTTTCGTCAATACCAACACCTGAATCCACTATTTCCCATATCAGAGACTTGTTATCTTTCATATAAGTTTTAATCTGTATGCTTTTTTGTTTATTCTTTGCCTCAAGTGCATTATATATAAGATTAAGAAAAACCTGAAGAAGTTTATCCTTACAGATTCTTATATTTGGAATATTTTGGCTAAGTTCACATTCAATTTGAATTCCCAGCATTCTTGCTTCAATCTGTGCAACCTTAACTGCAATCTGAGTTAATTCATTAATTGAAACAAGTTCATCCTCTTTAGGAATTTTTTTTGCAAAACTGGAGAAGTTTGAAATAATATAACTCATCCGATTTACAGATTCTTTACAAGAGTTAATACTTTCAAGAGTATCATCACTCATATTAGAATCATTCATTGAAATATAATCTAAGTTCATCTTTATAACAGAGAGCGGACTTCTAATTTCGTGAATCAGACTTGCGGCAAGTTTCCCGAGAATTGACAATCTATTAGAAAAAATTTCGTCCTTTTCCATAACTTTAGTTGAAATATAAACAATCGAACGAAAATAAAGAACTATTGTCTGTCGGATAAACTTAAAATCCGACAGACTAAAAAATATTAACTACATCCAGTGGTTGCACCACAGGTCAAACATTTCAGACAAGTGCCATTTCTAACCATTGTTATACTTTGACATTCAGGGCAAATGTCTCCAGTATAACCACTTTCTATTGCCTTTTTTACTTTAGATGTTAAACTAAATCCTGCTGTTTGAGACTGTTCAAAATCTGATCGAGAGATTGTAGAAAAAGTTTTATTAGAAGTCGGGTCTAATTCTACGACTCTTTCACTTACAATTTCTTCTCCATAAAAGTCGGGTTCTGTAACCTTTTTTACAATTCCTTTTGATGCTTTAGCATTTATTTCGTCATCTGTAACGTGAGCTAAGTCGTTCCTATTAAGGTATGTTACTGCTAATTCTCTGAAAATATAATCAATAACAGAAGTAGCCATTTTGATTTTGTCATTACCTGAAACAACTCCACTTGGTTCAAATTTAGTAAACACAAATGCATCCACAAACTCTTCTAAAGGAACGCCGTGCTGTAAACCTAATGAAATTGAAATTGCAAAACAGTTCAACAGACTTCTGAAAGAAGCTCCTTCTCTATGCATATCAATAAAAATTTCTCCAATCTGTCCGTTTTCATATTCACCTGTTCTGATATAAACAGATTGACCATTTATTTTTGCTTTTTGAGTATAGCCCGTTCTTCTATCTGGAAGTCTTCTTCGTTTTGCGATATAACGGTGAATTATTTTCTCAGCTACCTTAACAATATCATTCTTTTCTTTCTCTTCAATAATTGCTTCAGCTTCTTCTTCTGTTAATGAACTTAAAGGTTGAGAGAGTTTTGAACCATCTCTGTAAACAGCATTCGCCTTTGTTCCGAGTTTCCAGGATAACAAGTAAGCTTCTTTAATATCTTCAACTGTAGCACTATTGGGAATGTTTATTGTTTTAGAAATAGCACCGGAGACGAAAGGTTGAGCAGCAGCCATCATTTTAATATGAGCTTGTGGTTTTATAAACCTCGTTCCTTTTTTACCGCATTTATTCGCGCAGTCAAAAACTGGATAGTGTTCATATTGTAAAAATGGAGCTCCTTCAATTGTCATTGTGCCTGAGATGTAATCATTAGCCGTTGCGATTTCTTGTTTGGAGAATCCTAATCTTTGTAATAGATCAAAATCATAAGAATTAATTTCTTCTTCACTAAATCCTAATTTTTTAGTTAAGAATTCCTTCCCAAGAATAAAATGACTGAAAGCAAAAGAAATATCAAATAATGAAGGCAAAGCTTTTTCAATTTTTGAAATAGCTTCATCAGTGAAACCTTTTGCTTTTAATGATTGAGGATTTATATAAGGACATCCCTCGAGTGAACTTGAGCCTTTAGCATATTTAATAATTTCATTAATCTGATCTTTATTATACCCAAGTCTTTCTAATGCTGGTGGAATTGATTGATTGATAATTTTAAAATAGCCGCCGCCAGCTAATTTCTTAAATTTAACTAAAGCAAAATCAGGTTCGATTCCGGTTGTATCACAATCCATTAACAAACCAATTGTTCCTGTAGGCGCAATTGCCGTAACCTGGGCGTTTCTGTAGCCATAAAGTTCTCCTAACTCAACAGCTTTATCAGCATCTTCTCTGGCAGCTCTTAATAAATCCGATGGACAATATTTCGGATTAATTCCTACTGGATATATACTTAATCCTTCGTATTCTTCTATCGGAACATTATAGGCAGCTCTTCTGTGATTTCTGAGAACTCTTAGCATATTTTCTTTATTCTCTTCATACCTTGCAAAAGGACCAACTTCTTTTGCAATCTCTGCAGAAGTAGCATAGGCAACCATATGCATAATAGCACTAACAGCACCACAAATTGCAAACCCTTCATTGCTATCATAAGGAATTCCCTGAAGCATTAATAATGTTCCTAAATTAGCGTAACCTAATCCTAATGTTCGATACTCATAACTTAATTTGGCAATTTCTTTACTTGGAAATTGAGCCATAAGAACACTTATTTCTAAGACAATTGTCCATAAACGTGAAGCGTGTCTGAATTCTTCTATATTAAATTTTTGTGTTTTTAAATCATAAAATTTTGCGAGATTTAGAGAAGCAAGGTTGCAGGCTGTGTCATCAAGAAACATATATTCACTGCACGGATTTGAAGCCCTGATTTCTCCGCCTGCCGGACAAGTATGCCATTCATTTATTGTATCGTGAAATTGTATTCCGGGATCTGCTGATGCCCAGGCAGCATAAGAAATTTGCTCCCAAAGATCTCGAGCTTTAAGAGTTTTGCAAGGTTTGGGTTTTCTATTTTCTTTCTTTGCCTTTCGTTTTTCTGTTCGCCAATATAAATTCCAATCGCCATCATTCAATACTGCTTGCATAAATTCATTTGTAACGCGCACCGAGTTGTTAGAATTCTGACCTGAAACTGTCGCATAAGCTTCTGAAGTCCAGTCTGTATCGTATATTGGAAACTCTATAGATCTGAATCCCATTTTAGCAAGTTGAATTACTCTATCAATATAATTTTGAGGGATTTGAGCTTTTCTTGCCTCCAATATTGCGTGTTTTAATTTTTTATTTATATGTTTATTGAATCTATCATTTTCGGGATGTTCATCGTAGCAAGCTTTCATTATAGCATTCAAATGATAATTACATAATTTGGAACCAGCAACAAGAGAAACAACTTTTTGTTCTTCAACAACTTTCCAGTTTATATATTCTTCAATATCGGGATGATCTAAATCTAAGGTAACCATTTTTGCGGCACGTCTTGTAGTTCCCCCAGATTTAATTGCACCAGCTGAACGGTCACCAATTTTAAGGAATGACATAAGACCTGAAGATTTTCCTCCACCACTTAATGGTTCGTTATTTCCTCTTAAATCTGAAAAGTTTGAACCAGTACCAGAACCATATTTAAATAATCTTGCTTCACGAACCCAAAGGTCCATAATACCGCCTTCATTTACTAAATCATCATTTATTGATTGAATAAAACAAGCGTGTGGTTGAGGATGAGTATAAGCATCGGTTGATTTCGTTAATTCACCAGTTTCAAAGTCAACATAGTAATGTCCTTGAGAAGGACCGGTAATTCCATAAGCCCAGTTCAATCCTGTATTAAACCATTGAGGGCTGTTTGGAGAAGCCATTTGATTAGCGAGCATAAAAACTAATTCATCATAAAAAGCTTTTGCATCTTCTTCGGTATCAAAATACTTTGCTTTCCAACCCCAATAAGTCCAGGTTCCTGCGAGTCGGTGAAAAACTTGTCGGCTATCTTTTTCTGAAGTATAGCGATCGTGTTCAGGGAGTTCCTGCAATCTTTCAGTATCTGCTGTTGATGCCTGAAGCCAGTTAGGAATGCCTTTCTCTTTAACTTTCTTTAATAACTTAGGGACACCAGCTCTTCTAAAATATTTTTGAGCAATTATATCAGTAGCAACTTGCGACCATTGTTCAGGTACTGAAACATCATCCATCTTGAAAACAATTGAGCCATCTTGATTACGTATTTCTGATGTGCGTTTGACGAAATTAAAATATGAAAAAGGATCTTTCCCCTCTGAAGTAAACTTTCTAAAAATTTTCATTAAACTCTCCTGAGGTTTAGTGTTTTATTTTAAATTTTTATTGAATCAGTTAGTTAGTTTTCTTTAATTGTGGGTTGTAAACTATGAAACAAATTAATTTCAGGCAAATTAAATTTTTAAAATTTTTATGAGCTTGTTTTGAATGAGAATTTTTATTATACAAAATTCATAATTGCAACCAATTATTATTAAAATTTGTTCGAATAAAATAAGAACTTAACTTAACTATATAATAAAAAAAATTTAGGAAAGCCTGTGAATGAAAATGAAAAAGTCATCGAGATAAAAAATCTCACTAAAAGATTTAAGAATTTAACTGCAGTTGATCAACTTAACTTAAATGTTTATAAAGGAGATGTTTTTGGTTTTCTCGGTCCTAATGGAGCTGGTAAAAGTACGACAATCCGAATGCTACTTACTCTCATAAAACCGGATAATGGAACTATTAAAATTTTTGGTAAAGATCTTCAAAAGGAAAGACTGGCTATTTTGAAAAATGTGGGTTCAATAGTTGAAAAACCTGATTTTTACGGATATCTCTCTGCATACAAAAACTTGGAAATTCTCGGAAGAATTAGTGGAATAGAAGTAACCAAAAATCTAATAATGAAAAATCTCGAGCTTGTTGGTCTTGAATCGAGATATAAAAGTAAGGTTAAAACTTTTTCACACGGGATGAAGCAACGATTGGGCATTGCTCAAGCGTTACTGCACGATCCCGAATTAATCATACTCGATGAGCCTACAACCGGACTTGACCCAATGGGGATGAAAGAAATCAGAGATTTAATCATTCATCTTAGTAAAGAACTAAATAAAACCATTTTCCTTTCTTCACATTTACTTAATGAAGTTGAGATGGTTGCAAATAGAATGATAATTATTAACAAAGGCACTACAAAAGTGGAGGGCGAGGTAAAAGAATTGTTAAATAAAAACAGATTGTTTGTTACAATTGAAGTTGAAAATCCTGATACCGCATTAGATGTTCTTAAAAACTCGCAATGGATCTCTAAAATGAAAAACCAGATCAATGCTACTTTTGAATTTAATATTGACGCCAATGAAATACCTCATTTGAATAAATTTTTAGTTGAGCAAAATGTATTGGTTAATTCAATAATTCCTCGTCGCTCACTTGAAGAATATTTTCTCAATATTACAAACGGAGTTTCAAATGTTTGATTTAATTAGTATAGAATTATATAAAATATTCAAAAAATGGCGAACTTACATTGGATTTATAGCTCTTGGAGTTTTAGTTCCTTTAATTCACATTGCAATGGTACTTGAAGGAAAAAACACAATTGATTTTATGACCCGTAACATTCAGGAATCGTTTGTATTTGTTGGAAATCTTCTGAATACTTATTTAATCTCATATATCATTTTAACAAGTCTTGCCGTGCATATTCCTTTCCTAATAACTTTAGTGGCGGGTGATTTACTTGCCGGCGAAGCAACTTCCGGAACTTATAGAATGCTTATTACACGTCCGATTTCTCGAACCAAACTTGTAGTTGTAAAATTTATTGCTGGTTTAATTTATACGAATCTTCTTGTACTCTGGCTTGCATTTTTAAGTTTAGTAGTTGGATATTTTATCTTCGGAACGGGTGAATTACTAATCATAGATGGACAAATGATCATAATATTTGAAAGTGGTGATGTGCTGTGGAGATTTTTACTTGCTTACGGATTTGCTACTTTAGGAATGACTGCTGTTGCAAGTCTGGCTTTCCTTTTTTCATCTTTGGTTGAAAATGCTATAGGTCCGATTATTAGTACAATGGCTATTATTATTGTATTCGTCATTTTATCAGCTATTCAAGTGGAGTTTTTCCAAAATATCAAGCCATACCTATTTACTACTCATATTATGTCTTGGAGATTGTTTTTTGAAAACCCGCTTGATATAAATGAAATTCTTAAATCAGCAGCTAATTTAATTATTCACATAGTTGTTTTCTTTGGATTAACATTATTTATATTTAGAAAAAAAGACATTCTAACCTAAAAGAGGATTTTATATGATTTTGATTTTATTATTTATTTTATTTATTAACTTGAATGCTCAAACAACCGATCCAAATGAAATTGTTAACTCGGTTATTACTAAATTTAATCAGGTTAAAGACTATGAAGTTGATATTGAAATAAAAGTTGATGTTGAATTCCTGAAAGTTCCTGATTCCAAAGCAAAACTATATTTTAAGCAACCCGACAAAGTTAAACTAAAATCTGAAGGATTTGCATTACTCCCAAAAGACGGAATAGACTTTTCACCTTCTTCAATAATCAAAGGAAATTATACTGCTATCTTTGAAAGAACAGAAACTCTTGACCGTTATCAAACTTCCGTTGTAAAAATTGTTCCATTGAACCAAACAACTAACATTATTCTTAGCACAATTTGGATTGATAATAAAAACTTTATAATCCGTAAAGTTGAAAGCACAACCAAAACTCAAGGAACTTATACTATTGAATTATTTTATGATGATGAGTTTAAGTATCCACTACCAAAGCAAATGATATTCTCATTTAATCTTGATAAAATGAATTTGCCCCAAACATTTACTAACACTACTCCCAAATCAAGCAGGAAAAGATTCAAAGACGGTCCAGTTATCGGGAAAGTGTTTGTAAATTATTCAAACTATCTTGTGAATAAAAATCTAAGTGATAAAATTTTTGAAGATGAAAAAAAATGATTTGATACTATTTCGATATTCTAAAACAATTATTAAAAACCAATATTTAGAAATTTCTGCTGCCAAAAAATTAAGAAAAAAGTAAAAGCTTAAGAATTATCTGATTTCAAAGACCGTGATTTCAAGTTGAACTCAATCCCTTCTGTTATGCTAAAAAGGTAAAAGATTTTAATACGAATTATTTTGTGTTCTTTGTGCAGACGTTGTGAACTTGTATGCTCGATCCCTTTGGCGGTAGTGTTTCGTTTTATGATACTAAAGTAAAGTTGGTTAAAGTTTAGTTAGTTTTGTTTTGTTCTTGCAAAATATTTTCTCCGAGTTGAGGAGTCTAAAAAGATTTTATAACCACAAAGTTTCTATTAGATAAAACTTAAGGTCAAAGGAAAATCCGATGCTGTTAAGCTATAATTTATCCTTCAGTTAATTTTTCTTTAATTAGAACAAAATCCTTTTCAAAGGGGATTTTGTTTTTTTATTTTAAAACTAACAAATCGCATAATTATGTTACATAAAGAACTTATACTTATAATTGACTTCGGATCACAATTTACTCAACTAATTACAAGAAGAGTAAGAGAATCTAAAGTTTATTCCGAGATTTATCCTCATTCGATTTCTATTGATTTTATTAAAAATCTAAATGCAAAAGGAATAATATTATCTGGCGGACCGATGAGCGTTTATGACGAAGATGCTCCAACTATCTCAAAAGAAATTTTTCAACTTGATATTCCAATTCTTGGTATATGTTATGGATTACAATTTATATCTAAAACATTGGGTGGTATTGTTGAAAAATCTTTGGAACGTGAATATGGTAGAAGTATTTTTAGTTTAGTAAAGGAATCATCACTAACAAAAAATTTACCCTCCCAATCAATCGTTTGGATGAGCCACGGCGATATTGTAAAATCTGTTCCTGAAGGTTTTGAAATAATCGGGACATCCGATCTTTCACCAATTTGTGCTATTGAAAACATTGAGAAGAAAATTTACGGATTACAATTTCATCCTGAAGTTTATCACACAGAGCAAGGTGAACAAATAATAAGAAATTTTCTCTTTGATATTTGCGGTTGCATTGGCGATTGGACTCCCGAAAATTTTATAACAAGTTCTATTGATGAAATCAGAAACAGAGTTGGTAATTCAAAAGTTATATGTGCTTTAAGTGGTGGAGTGGATTCAACAGTTGCAGCAGTTCTTGTAAAAAAGGCGATTGGTGACAATCTTCATTGTATTCATATTGATACAGGCTTGATGAGAAAAAATGAAAGCAAGAAAATCGAGGAGCTTTTTAATTCTCAACTCGACCTTAATGTGAAATATGTTCAAGCATCATCAATTTTTTTAGAACGATTGAAAGATGTTTCTGACCCTGAACAAAAAAGAAAAATAATCGGGAATACTTTTATTGAAATTTTTGAAACTGAAGCAAAAAAAATCGAAGGAGTTGAGTACCTCGTTCAAGGAACTCTTTATCCGGATGTTATTGAATCAGTTTCGGTTAAAGGAAAATCTGCGACTATTAAAACTCATCATAATGTTGGTGGACTTCCAGAAAAAATGAATTTGAAATTGATTGAGCCTTTCCGGGAATTATTTAAAGATGAAGTAAGAAAGGTTGGATATCAATTAGGAATTCCCGAAGATTTTATAATGCGGCATCCATTCCCTGGACCTGGTTTGGCAGTTAGAATTCTTGGACCGGTTACTCCTGAGAGAATAAAAATTTTACAGGAAGCTGATGATATTTTTATTTCAGAATTAAAGAAAGCAAATCTCTACAATAAAATATGGCAGGCGTTTGCAGTTCTTTTACCTGTGCAAAGTGTTGGGGTGATGGGAGATGCACGTACTTATGAAAATGTTCTTGCTTTGCGTGCCGTAACTTCTGTTGATGGAATGACAGCCGACTGGTTTAATTTTGATGGAGAATTTCTGGCAAAAGTTTCTAATCTCATCATAAATAAGGTTGCTGGAGTAAATAGAGTTGTTTATGATATTAGCTCAAAACCACCTTCTACAATTGAGTGGGAGTAATATGAAAAATTTTTTAATACTAATCTGTCTTGTTTTTTCTTTCATTACCAAAGAATCTAATTCGCAAGACAAAAGTCTACCACAAGAAATAAATGAAGCAATTGAACTTATTGATTCTAAAGAATATTCATCAGCCCTTGTTCAACTTCAATCAATAAGAGATAAACATCCTGATAGACATTCTTTGATTGATTATCTGATTATTAAATGCTCGGATGAATTAAGTCATTTTGATAAAGTTGAAAAGATGGCAAATGATTTTCAAAAAGCTTATCCCGAAAGTAAATACTTACTTGATGTTCAAACTTTTTTAGTTAAATCATTATACAAGCAGGGCAAGTATGAAGACAGTTTTGATAATTCTATAAATCTTCTAAAGAAGACAACTTCTCTTTCAAAAAAAATCGAATTGAAAAACTTTATTGAAGAAGCAATTTCTGTAAAATTATCTCCATCTTATATCCAAAAGTTCTCTGAAAAAGAGAACGATAAGTTTGTTCTGCCTTTTGTTTTGTTTTTAACTGCAAAAAGTTTTTATCAGGTTGGCGATGTTGAATCTGGGGAAAAATATGCAAATAAAATCATTACCAATTACATAGCATCCGAAGAATATTTGCAGGCAGTTAACCTAAAACTTCAAACTACCAAGGACACTTCTACTGATAATGAAGTTTTAGTCGGAGTTATGTTTCCATTGACTAATGGAAATAACGAAAAGGATGTTTTCGTCGAACAAATTTTGGATGGTGTAAAGTATGCATTTCACGAATACAATAAAGACAGAGAAGATAAAATCGGTTTGGTAATTGAAGATACAAAAAATGATAAGACAGAAATCATCAGAATAATGAAAGAATTTAATTCTGATAAAAGAATCAAATGTGTTATAGGTCCTGTATTTAGTAGTGAATGTGCTGAGGTTGTTAAAAACATAAAATTAACTGATTTAATTTTTATTTCACCAACTGCAACTGATGAAGACTTGACGGAAAATAACGAACAATTTTTTCAAGTAAATCCTCCGTTTGATTTGCGTGGTAAAGCGTTAGCACAATATGCCTATTTTGTTGAGTCAAAAAGAAAGTTTGCAATAGTAAATTCAATAGAAGGTTACTCTGCAATTATGGCTAATTCATTTGCAGATGAGATGAAAAAACTTGGTGGACAAATTGTCTTCAAAGAGACATTTAAAAATATCGTTACTGATCTCCCTTCAACTATGACAAAGCTAAAAAATATCATCAATCAAATAGACGGAATTTATCTTCCCATTTCTCAAAGTAAAGATGCAGAAATTATAATTTCAGAACTTGAAAATTTGAATTTAAGAATACCAATATTCGGTACTCAGGATTGGTTAGAAGCAAAGGGATTAGAATCATCTACAACATTAACAAGCTTAATCAGAATTAGTTCAGATTTCTTTATTGATTATCAGGAAAGCCGCTTTAACGAGTTTAGTAAAGCTTACTCGGCAACTCTGAACAAAGAACCTAACAGATATAGTCTTTATGGATATGATGCTTCAAAGCATTTAATTACTATTCTTCGTGGACCTGTTCAAAACAGATACGGGGTCAGGATGAAATTAAATTCAGGTATTAAAACAGTAGGATTCAAAAACAACATAAGTTTCAGCAGCAGAAAACGAAACACTTATCTGAATATATTAAAATATTCTGATGGGAAATTTTCGCTTATTGAAAGATTTAAGGCAAATGAATAGGAGGATATATTTCTCTTAAAATTAAAGAACTTCCAGCAGAAGACAGACCAAGAGAAAAACTTATTCTGCGCGGTCCGCAAAGTTTGAGCGACGCAGAATTGATTGCTATCCTTTTGAGAACAGGCACTAAAGATAAATCTGTTGTAAGCCTTAGTCAGGAATTATTGTCTAAAGAAAATTTAGCAACACTTGCAAGTAAATCTGTTGCAGCACTGCAAAAGAATAAAGGAATAGGAAAAGATAAAGCTGCAACTCTCGCTGCTGCTTTTGAAATTGCAAGAAGAATTTTATCCCAGCAGAAAACTCTTTCCGATAAAAAAATAACTTCGCCGCAAGATATTGCTGAAGAGTTCATTCCAATTCTGCGTGATGAAATTAAAGAACAGTTTATTGTTGTTTGTTTAAGTACATCAAATAAAATCATAAGAAAAGAAATTATTTCAGTTGGTAATTTGAACTCAAGTATTGTTCATCCTCGTGAAGTTTTTAAGGTTGCAGTTGAAAATAATGCAGCAAGTATTATTTTAATTCACAATCATCCAAGCGGAAATCCAGAGCCAAGTAATGAAGATATCTCAATAACGAAAAAGTTAGTTGAAGCCGGTAAGATGATGGAAATTCCAGTGTTTGATCATATAATTATTGCGGGGAATAATTATACAAGTTTTGTTGATAGAAGGATTATCTGATTTTCAATAAAATTATTAGCCACTAATTACACTAATTAACACGAATTATTATTTTGATTTGATGTTTAAATAGTCATTCCAAATTTGAAATAATTTATAAGTTGCGATTATATCTTTCGAGCAATAAACAGCAATATCTTTTATTCTGCCTGCTTCATAAAGAGTTTTGACCTCCATTCCGGAAATATCTTTTGATTTCGGGGATTCAATTCCGAAAGAATGACAATAAAAATCAAGATTAAATTTTCTGGTTATTCCATAAAATGTAAACTGTTCAAGTAAATCAATATGCTTTTCATTATATCTGCTGCCAAGAAGATTAATGGAAGGTTTAATTTTTAACATTGCAGAACGAAGCATTAGAAAAGGAACATCGAAATTTCTGCCGTTAAATGTTACAAACTGATCAACTTTCTCTGCAATTCTCCAGAATGATTCAAGCATTTCTTTTTCTGACAGCCCTTTGTAAGAAGTTTTCTCGTCTTCGGATTTCCAGTTTTCCAACTCTTCCGATTCGTAATAAACATAAGATTTTTCTTTGTCAATATCATAAATTCCAATAACAACACATTTTGCAGTAAATGGATATAAACTTGTGTAACGAACTGCTTCATCAGTCATTTGTTGTTTTTTCTCAGGATCAGATTCCTTCTCAGCATATTTAAGAAGATATTCCTGCTGACTTGCAGATAATGTATTGAAAGGATATGAACAAGTCTCAATGTCAAATACGATTCTTCTCATAATTATCTCCAATTAATCTCTTAATATTTGAACCTGGCTATCAATCTTTTTAACTTTTTCTATAAAATCTTCCGGCAATGATGTTGATTTTCTTGTTTTAGGATCAACATATACCACAACTCCTTTACCATCAACTATAACTTGTCCTGATTTCTTTTTAATAATGATATGATCAAAACCAAATGATGAGTTTTTTATGTATGAAATTTTTGAATACACTTCAAGTTCGTCATCATAAAATGCGTGGTCACGATAATTTATTTCATTACGAACCATAAAAAATAATTTCCCATCAGAGAAAATTCCTCCTTGAGGAATGAGTCCTGCAGCTTTTACATATTCTAATCTTGCATGCTCAAAGTAATTTATATAAACTGCATTGTTGCAAACACCGAGCATATCAACTTCGTGAAAACGAACTGTTACGGTTATTTTATGATTGAAACCAGAAATATTCATAAAAACTCCTCCTCAAAATACTTTATCAATTATATCTGCGGCTCTTCTTATATCATCCATTGAAACATCCAGATGTGTAACTGCTCTGATTAAATCAACTTTTCCTACCGAGAGAAGTAATCCTTCTTCTCTGCATCGTTTTATTCCTTCTTCAACTGTCAATTTCAATGGCTTGAAAAGAATGATATTAGTCTGAACTGAATCAGGATTTATTTCCAGATTCGGATTAACAGCAATTCTTTGTGCAAGATATTTTGCT
>Ga0209381_1002984_pt1 | contig 19093 bp, 4 predicted proteins | sample DewCreD2012metaG_FD_184111 | JGI IMG/M metagenome (GOLD analysis project Ga0209381, IMG submission 184111) | Hot spring sediment bacterial and archeal communities from British Columbia, Canada, to study Microbial Dark Matter (Phase II) - Dewar... ...
GGAGGCTCAAATTTGTGCCCGGGCGTGATGGCCATGAAATCAGAGCCTCCTTACGTCGGCTCCTACGCGGTTCAGGGGTGGCAAGGCGCGAAACCAGTTTTCGGGGAAGTCTCTCCCCAAGGGAGAGTGATTTGGGAACGAACTGGCTTGTTGAATGACCTGTGTCCGCTTGACAAAAAATCTCACAGGGGAGAGGGAAACCCGTTTGGCGGCGCTCGCGAGATTCTTTGCCCCATAATTCGTCCGCAATTTTTTGCACTTCGGCGTCGCACTGCGGATAGCCGCTGAGGCTGGGGGATTTTTCCGGGCGCGGTCCGATCACCGTGGCGCCGGCCTGTACCAGGTCCCGCACCTTGCGCAGCAAGGCCGGGGTCATGGTGTCGCGCTCCGGCAGCACCAGCACGCGATAACTCATGCCGTGCGGCACCACCAGGCGGCCGTCCCTGACCGAAACCAATTCCCTCAGCGCCTCGGGGGCGATGGCGTCGAAGTTATAGCCGCGGCGATCGGGCGGATTGCCTTGCACGGCCGAGTTGGGCGGCCGAAAAACGTGCGGCGCGCCTTCCGCCCCCAGGAAAAGAACATCGGCCACCGGCAGGCCCCGGCGCAGCAGGTATTGGCAGCGGGCAAGATATTCATGATAGGCGGGAACCATGTCCCACCAGGTCTGGGTGCGTTCCCAGTGGACGCCGTAAGGCCCCATGGTCATGCCGGGGCGGCGGTTCAACTCGGGCTGATGCTGGTAGCGATGGAACACGATCCGGTTGACCCCCGCCGCGAAAGCCCAGTCGCCCAGCGTCTTCATCGAGGCCGGGTGCGCCTGCCACCGCTCGGCGGCGCTGGAGGTGAAGGCCTCCGCCGCCACTATCGGGCGGCCATGAGTGTGCGCGATGGAAGCCGCCTCGATCACCGTGAAAAAGCTGTTGAATCCATAAAGCCAGAACTCGCACATCGGCACGTCGGCCACCGCGCCCAGGCTCAGGTCCGCGCACGGGTTCATGTCGTAAGGCTCGATGGAGAGGCCGAAGCCATGCCGGCGGCCCAGGTCTTTGAGATGCCGCGCGTGGTTCTCGATCACCAGCTCCTGCGCGGTCTGGCGCAGGTCCCACAGGAACCGCTCGGATTGCTCCAGGCTCCCGGCCGCGCGGCCGGTCACGGCGGGCAGCCAGGGCAGCGGATCGTAGCCCCGGCGGCGGTGGAATTCCTCGCGGAACGCGCCGCTCCAGTTCTGCGCGCCCATCTCCCAACTGTCAATGTGGAGCATGTTCCAGCCGGCCTCCGGATATTTCCGGCGCGGCCCGACTTCGCGAAGCAGCGCGCCGACAAAGGCCTCGAAATGCGCGTCGAGCGCGGCTTGGTCAAACTTGTCGCATTCGAGCCCCAGCCCGGGGGCGGGCGCGGGCCGGGTATTGGCGCCGGTGCTGGTCCGGCCAAAGCGAAGAATGGTCCACTGGCCCTCGGGCACGTCCCAGGTTAAACGGCCATCCGGCCCCAGGCGGCCGGTGAGGTCCACCACGCGGTTCGTCGGTATCACCATCGCCGGCGGCAATTCAAAATGGCGGGCGGGCGCCGGCAGGAACGGTTTGGTGCCCGGTCGCGAGGTGTAAGGGTGCCGCAAGTAAAGAGCCTTTTCGTCCAGGTCCGCGATTTTCTTTTCCGTTTTGGGCACGGCCAGCACGGCCACATCCACATAAAAGGCATCCTTGGCTATCAGCAGCTCCGCCGGCAAACCCTTGCTGCCGAAATAGGGCGCGCGCGGCGCGGGCCGCGGCAGCGGTGCGTTGAATTTCGATGGGCCGGTGACTTCGACCTCGCTGGCGACGAGATGCTGCATGGATTGCTCCGGCTTCACCCACGGCCCGCCGCTGCCGGTCCAGCCCGGCCCGGCATTGAGGGTCAAATGCAGGCCCAGCCGCTCCGTCTCCCGCACCGCGTGCGCGAAGAGTTGCCGCCATTCCGGACTCATGAATTTCACCGGGCCGCGCGGGATGCCGACATCCACTTCCATCAGGATGACGCCGCCCAGGCCGGCGGCTTTCATCGCCTCGAGATCGGCGGTGATCCCCTCCCGGCTGAGGTTGCCATCCATGAAAAACCAGTAGGCCCACGGCCGGGCGGCTTCGGGCGGGTGGCGGAACTCCTGCTCCAGGGTCGCGGCGGCGGCCGGCGGGCTGGCAAAAACCGCGGCGAGGACCACCGCCAGCGCGGCGGCAATCAACATTGGCTGCGGGAGGCCCGCCGTTCTTCCAGGCCGCGATGGACGGCGCGGGCGGCGAGCGGATTGCGCGGTGACGCTATGGATTTTCACAGGCGTTCAGTCTTTGCCCACTCTAAGGATCGCGGCGCGCCAAAGCCAGCGCGAAAATTTCGCCTACCGTTCGCCAACCGGTTTTCGCTATGCTCCCAGCGGTCCGGTTTTGCTTATGAAAAAATTGCTTTGCCTGCTGAGCGGCCCGCTGCTGCTCGCCGCGGCCGTCACTTGGGGCGGTTCCGCTCCCGCGCCGGAAAAGCCGGAGTTGCGGTCGCGATTCTTGAATCCGCCGGCCGAGCATCGCATCCTCAAGATCATCCACGGCTGGCCGGACAAGCCGGAGGCCCAGGACGAGCGCATCAAGCGCCTGCAAGCCCAAGGCTTCGGGGGCGTGGTTTGCAATGTGGCCTTTGACGGCGGTTACGTGGAAAGCGAGGCCAAATGGGCCGCTTTCCTGCGCGGGGTGCGCGAGGCAAAAAAGGCCGGCTTCGCGATGTGGCTGTATGACGAAAAGGGTTATCCGTCCGGCAACGCCGGGGGCATTGTGCTGCGAGATCAGCCGGACTGGCAGGCGCGCGGGCTGCTGATCGCCGACGCCGAAACCAGCGGCACGAACGTGGCCCTGCCAGCGCCGCCGGGCAAGCTGGTGCTCGCGGCGGCGTTTCCCGTGTCGGAGGGGCGGATGAACCTCGCCGGCCGCCAGGACCTGACGGACCGGCTGAAAGCCGGCGCGCTGGAATGGCAACCGCCGCCCGGCCGCTGGCGCGTCATGATCGTCACGGAGGACAAACTTTACGAGGGGACGCACGCGGCGCACAACGTCTATGCCCATATTCCCTACGTCAACCTGTTGCAGCCGGAGGTGACGGCCAAATTTCTGCAAGTCACGCATCAGCGATACGCGGAGAAGCTGGACCGCAACCTGGGCAACTGGTTCATGGCCACTTTCACCGATGAACCCTCGCTGATGAGCCTTTTCCTGTCACCGATGCCTTACCGGGTGCTGCCTTGGAGCGACAACCTGAAGGCGGAATTTCAACAACGTCGCGGGCAAGCGCTGGAGCCGCTGATCCCCGCGCTGGTCGCCGATTGCGGCCCGGCCAGCCGGAAGGCCCGCCACGATTTCTGGCTGACCGTGGGCGAGCTGGTGGCGGAGAATTTTTTCGGTCAAATCCAGGATTGGTGCCGCCGACATAACCTTCCCTCCGGCGGGCACCTGCTGTTCGAGGAGACGCCGCTGAACCAAGTGGCCTCCTACGGCGATTTTTACCGCTGCATCCGCCGGCTGGACGCGCCGAGCGTGGACATGCTGACGAGCCTGCCGCCGGAAGTGCCGGCGCACATCGGGCGGCTGCTGGCCAGCGCGGGCGAACTGCGCCAGCGGACCTTGGTGATGAGCGAAACCTCCGATCATTCCCAGCGCTACCGCCCGGCGGGCGACCAGCGCCCCGTGCGCGTGGTCACCGAGGCGGAAATCCGGGGCACGCTCAACCGGCAGATGGCCGGCGGCGTCAATTGCTTCACCAGCTATTACAGCTTCAAGGATCTGGCGGACGAACAACTTCGCCGGCTCAACGAATACGTGGGCCGCTGCTGCGCCCTGCTCCGCCAGGGCCGGCAGGAGGCCGACCTGGCGGTCGTTTATCCCACCGAAAGCCTCTGGGTGCGGTTCGAGCCCTCGCGGCATGGCACGCGCGACGCGCGCGAGGCCGCGCCCGTCGCCAACTCGTATCTCGCCACCGTCAAAACGCTGTTCAACCGGCAGCAGGATTACACGGTGCTGGACGCCACCGCGCTGACCGAAGCCCGCGCGCGCGGCCGACAACTGACGCACGGCGCGCTGGGCTGGAACGTCGTCATTCTGCCCTGGGTGGATACGCTGCCGCTGGCCGCCTGGGAAAACCTGGCGGCCCTCGCGCGCGGCGGCGGCGTGGTGATCGCGCTGGGCCTTTTGCCCGCCAACAGCGAGACGGAGTTCCCCTCCCCGCGCGTCCGGCAATTGGGGCGCGAGATTTTTGGCGCGACGACCGATCGCCCCGCGGTGCAGGCCAGCCCCGGCGGCGGGGGCGGTATTTTCCTGCCCGAAGGCACGGAGGCCCTGCTGCCCCGGCTGCTCGAAAAATTGCTCGAAGCGCCCCAACTGCGAATTGTGGAGGGACCAAGAACCTTGCGGGTAACCCACCGCCGCGCCGATGACGGCGATACTTTCTTCATCGCCAACGACAGTCCCCTCGAGTGGTCGGGCCGGATTGACCTGCGCATTCCATCTTCGGCGATCTCCGGCGGCGAGTTGTGGTGGCCGGCCACGGGCCGCATCGAAAAACTGGCGGCCGCCCGCAATCTGCCCCTGCGACTGGGGGTTTATGATGCGGTCCTGGTGCGCTGCCCGGCCGCGCTGCCCGCTTCCCTGGCGCCGCTCCAAACCGGGGTGTTGCCGGGACTGGCGTTGCGGCCTTTGCCGGCCGCCGAACCGGCGGTCAGCGGCGGCGAGTTTGTCAAAAAGGAACTGGCGCCGGATGCCGCGCGCGGCCGTGCGGGGCTGCCGGCCTGGCGGGCTTTGGGCACGCTCACCAAAGCGCAGGTGGACACCCATCTGTTCACTCGCCTTGCCTACCCGCAAAAACTTGACCTGCAAAACGCGGAGTTTCTGGTCCTCGACACATGGACGCCCGAAAACCAAAAGACCAGCGCCAAGCTGCTGGTGATTTTGCACGAAGCCGGGGGCGCCGATTACCTCGCGGACACAGGCCGGTCCTTGGGCGGTGCGGGCTTTAAGCGGGTTTATGTGCCGCTGGATCAATTCAAACTGGCCGGCTGGTCCAAGGATCCGAATCAGCGGCTCGACTTGAATGATATTACGGAAGTTCGCGTGGGCTGGGGCGGCTATTTCGGTCAAAAAGAGGAGCAGGTGGAATTCAGCTTTGCCCTGCCGCAAGTCGCGGGTTTTCCCAGCCCCGCCAGGGGCGACAGGCCATAGCCCAGCGATTTATCGCTGGGAAAGGCGCCCCGAATATCCCCCCAGCCCCGCCAGGGGCGAAAGAATTCCGACCCCACGCCCCGCGCGCCATCGGGCACACCCCGCGAAAATATTCTTTCGTCCCGCCGGGACTTGGGGCTTCTTCGCCATTCGCAACCCACCGTTGAAACGGTGGGCTATTTTCGGTCGTCCCTTCGGGACTTGGAAATTCCAGCCCCGCCAGGGGCGACAGGCAATAGCCCAGCGATTTATCGCTGGGAAAGGCGCCCCCGAATATCCCCCAAGCCCCGCCAGGGGCGAAAGAATTCCGACCCCCGCCCCGCGCGCCATCGGGCACGCCCCGCGGAAATATTCTTTCGTCCCTCCGGGACTTGGGGCTTCTTCGCCATTCGCATCCCACCGTTGAAACGGTGGGCTATTTTCGATCGTCCCTTCGGGACTTGGAAATTCCAGCCCCGCCAGGGGCGACAGGCCATAGCCCAGCGATTTATCGCTGGGAAAGGCGCCCCCGAATTTCCCCCCAGCCCCGCCAGGGGCGAAAGAATTCCGACCCCACGCCCCGCGCGCCATCGGGCACACCCCGCGAAAATATTCTTTCGTCCCTCCGGGACTTTGGCCCTTCCCGCATTTCCAACCCACCGATAAATCGGTGGGCTATTTTCGGTCGTCCCTTCGGGACTTATCTTGGTTCCTCGCTTTTTGTGCCACCAATATTGAACTACTTCGTTTATTCCAGATCGCGTTCGACGTATTGCATCCCGTGTTTTTTCAAAAACATCTCAATTTCCTCCCGGAAGGTCATCTTCCGATGGTGTTCGGCCTGATTTTGGATGTATTTGATGGTATCGTTTATGCCGGAAATGCCGATGCTAAACTCGCCGTAACCCTCCTGCCATTCAAAATCCCATTCATTTTTGAAGGTTTCGTGAATCCATTTCGAGGAATTGCCTTTGAGCAATTGAATGGCCTTGGCTATGGAAAGCGTGGAAGGGATCGAAACCAAAACATGCACGTGGTCGGCCACTCCGCCCACCGCCAACGCCTTCAATTTAGTTTCTCGAGCAATGCCACCCAGGTAAGGCCAGAGACGCTCTTGCAATTCAGGTTTTATTAGAGGCCGCCGGCCTTTGACGGCAAACGTACAATGCATGAGACAGCTAACGAATGAGTGCATGAGTTATCCCTTTCTCGTTCCCAGCCCCGCCAGGGGCGACAGGCCATAGCCCAGCGATTTATCGCTGGGAAAGACGCCCCCGAATATCCCCCAAGCCCCGCCAGGGGCGAAAGAGGCCCGGCCCCAATCACGAGCATCGCCTTTCCCCACCGCATTCCTCCACGATTCCCGCCAGACCCCGGAAATCACATTCCCTGGCCCCAAGCCTTTTGAGGGCGGCCAAACCAATGGTCTTTTGATGCGCAGGCAGGATCGAAGCGGGCAGCACCAGGAATTTCCAGCGGTCCACAATTAACGGGTCCGCGTCGCGCCACTCCCGGTTGTCCAGCAAGCAGAAGACGTAAACCTCCGCATGCCGCTTGGGTGGACCAATCATCCGGTCGGTTTCGGAATCCCATTCGAGCTTGGGGGCAATTTCAAAAACCACTCGGGACAGCCGGTGGGACATCCACGCCTGGCGATAAGCAGCGCATTTTACCTCCACGCGGATGCCCGTCGCGGTGCGCAAATCAAAGGCTCCCCAACTATCGCGCACCGGCTCGGCGCATCCCAAAGCCCGGCTGACCAAGTATTCCGCCACCACGCCCCGCGTCGTATTGACTAATAAATCCGAAACACCCCAGCGCCAAAAATCGCCGACGGTAAATCCCAGCGGCGTGCCTTCCAAAACAAACGCCTCACTAGCGGAACGCGGGGTAATTTTCATTTGGCCGTCAACCCTTCCGTAGCTTCGGACGAAACAACCCCAACGCGCTTGTGACCTTATTGGCCTCCACCAGGCCCAGAAGCCGGCCATTGACGAAAAGGGCATAGTCCGCCGGACCATGAGCGGTAGGAAATTCTGCGACGGCATGGCAATGGAGGCTGGCAAGGTCAAGCCCTTCCTGCCAAGGCGCGATTTGCCATTGCAGAGCGCGGAGCCGCGTGTCAATCCGGTGCTTTCGGGTTTGCCATTCCCTTTCGTTCATTCGCTGGTGCCGAGAGTGTGAATGGTTGGCGGGGAAATAAAAAGATTTTTCCATGGGAATGAGAAAAGGCCGTGCCCGCCCTGCCAGGGGCGAAAGAATTTCGACCCCACGCCCCGCGCGCCATCGGGCACACCCCGCGAAAATATTCTTTCGTCCCTCCGGGACTTGGGGCTTCTTCGCCATTCGCAACCCACCGTTGAAACGGTGGGCTATTCTCTTTCGTCCCTCCGGGACTTTGGCCCTTCCCGCATTTCCAACCCACCGTTGAATCGGTGGGCTATTTTCGGTCGTCCCTTCGGGACTTGTCAAATTCGCGGAAACAGCAATTCTATCCAAAACGCCCCGGCTTGACGCGGGGCATTATCGCCAATGAATGCCGAACGAAAAATTAAGTGGAAGCGCTGCGCGTTGCTGGGCGCCGTCAGTGGGATGTTATGCGCGGCCACCGCCAGCCAAGGGGCGCTGCTGCTGCGTTATAATTTTGACGAGGTGCCCGGCGGCGCCGCCGAGGCAACGGACTCGGGATTGGCCCCCGCCGCCAACGGTGTGTTCATCGGCGCGGCCGCCCGCACCAACAACACGCCCGGCGGATTTTCGACCGGCGCGCTGGACCTGGCGTCCGGCGACAATGGCAGCTCGCATTACGTGACCGCCGGCAGCCCCGCCAAACTCGATAACCTGAGCGCGTTCACGCTGACCGCCTGGCTCAACCTGCGCGGCGCGCCGGCGGTGAACGACCGCATAGTGGATAAACTCAGTTCGACCGGCGGGTTCGGCTGGAAATTTGTCAATCCCACCAGCGGCACGCTGGGCCCGGCCAATTTCCGCACCGGCTTGCACATCAACAGCATTACCGGTCAGGCGGACGCCACCGCCAATCTGTCCGCCGACGGCCAGTGGATTTTTCTGGCGCTCACTTACGATGGCAGCCAAACCAGCGCCAACCTGAAGTATTACCGAGGCACGGTGGGCGGCGCGGTCGCCCAATTGGGCTCGACGGTGAGCTTCAACCGCGGGGTGGTGACCAACACGCCCAACGAATTGCGCGTGGGCGGCACGCCGGCCACCACCGCCGACCGCACGCCGCCCGCGTGGCTCGACGATGTGCGCGTCTATGATGCCGTGCTCAGCCTGGCCGAGTTGGAAAACGTCCGGCGCGAGAACGTGCCGCTGCCGCCGGTTTTCATCACGCAGCCCAAAAATCAGACCGTGGATGAGGGGGCGGAAGCGCGGTTCACCGCGCTGGCCGACGGCGCGGCGCCCATGGCCTACCAATGGTATTTCGGGAACACTCCCCTGCTCCAAGCCACCAATGCCGATTTGACGTTGACGAATGTGACCGCCGGCCAGGAGGGAGATTACCGGGTGGTGGCCAGCAATGTCTTTGGAATGGCCACCAGCGGCGTCGCGCGGCTGACGGTGCTGCCACCCCAGCCGCTGGCCCTTCTGGGCGCGGTCGCCAACGGCACCCGGCTGATGGTCACCCTGACCTTCAACCGTCCGCTGGAGGACGCGGCGACCAACACCGCCCATTACGCGCTGGATGGCGGTTTGAGCGTCGTCAGCGCGGCTCTCGACAGCACGCTTAGCAACGTCGTGCTCACCACTTCCCTGCAAGCGGCCGGCGCGGCCTACATTGTTGGCGTGAGCGGCGTGCGCGACCGGTCCACCGGCGAAACGATCGCGCCGGGCGCCACCGCCACGTTTTACGCCGCCGCGTTCTACGGACCCGCCCGCAACGCGCCGGAATCCGCCGCTTGGACGTTGCTGGCTTCGTTGAGCCTGGCCGACACGGCCAACTTTTCCGCCAGCCCGCCGGTCTATGACATTGACCACCGGCTGTGGGCCACGAATTACAGCCGGGTGGCGTATTACTTGGAATTGCAAGCGCCGCAAGGCCCCCTGCACTGGGTCTGGGCGGCCATGGATGCCTTCACCACGGACGCGCGGCGGCTGGTGGTTCCCACCGTTGACAGCGGCGCGGTCTTCCAGCAGCCGGTGACGAATCTTGACGTGCTTTCCAGCGTTCCGGGCCTGGCCGGCGCCGGGCTGAGCGGCATGATCCGGTTTTATCCGGGCAGCGACATCACGCCGGGCGTCGCCGGACCGGGCGCGATGGAGCTGTCCCATCACCCGTCCGGCCAACGGATTTTTGCCTTCAACGACTGGGGCGTGGGCGGCGAGCCGACGCTGGGCATCGGGACTAACGCGGCGGGGGCGCGGACTTGGGCCATCAAACGGCTGCTGGTTTACGTGCTGCCGCCGGCGAATCCGCCGCCGGTCGAGGCGGACATTGTGGTTTATGGCGGCACTTCGGGGGGCGTGGCGGCGGCGGTGCAAGCGGCGCGGCTGGGCAAACGCGCGGTGCTGGTGGCGACGGACAATCATTTGGGCGGATTGAGCAGCGGCGGCCTCGGCTGGACAGACATCGGCCAAAACGGCAACGCCTACATCGGCGGCCTGGCGCGCGAATTTTACGAACGCAACGGCGCGCGCTACGGGCAATCGGTGCGGTTCAACCTTGAGCCGCGCATTGCCGAGCAGATATTCGGCGAAATGCTCGCCGAGGCCGGAGTGCCGGTGTTTTTCAACCAGCGCCTGGTTTCGGCGCAAATGAACGGCCGGCGCCTGACCGCCATCACCATGGACAACGGCGCGGTGTACCAAGGAAAGATGTTCATTGACACCACCTACGAAGGCGACCTGATCGCGCAAGCGGGCGTCAGTTTCACCGTGGGCCGCGAGGGAACAAACACCTATGGCGAGAGTTACGCGGGCACGCTGACCCCCGGCAATGGCGGCTACAATTACGATGCCTACGTCGTGCCCGGCGACCCGGGCAGCGGCCTGCTGCCGCTGGTGTGGGACCGCGTCCCCGCGCCGCGCGGCAGCGCCGACGAAGGAGTGCAGGCCTACAATTACCGGATGGCTTTCACACAGCGGGCGACCAACTTTTTGCCCGTCGTGGCGCCCGACGGCTATGATCCGGCGCAATTCGAGGTTTTGGCCCGCTATATCGAGGCCCGCGTGGCCAAGGACGGCTCAACGACCTTGGGGCACTACATGACCCTTGACCGTCCGCCGGCCACCGGCAAATACGACATCAACAACAACGGCCATGTTTCCACGGACATGATCGGCTTCAGTTGGACGTGGGCAACCAACACCCACGCCGCGCGCGCCGCGATTGCCAGGGCGCATGAGGATTACATGCGCGGCTTTTTCACCTTCCTGGCCGCCAGCCCGCGGGCGCCGGCGAACGTGCGGGACGCGATGAACACCTGGGGCCTGTGCAAGGACGAATTCCTGGATACCGGCGGCTGGCCGCACGCGCTCTACGTGCGCGAGGCCCGGCGGATGGTCAGCGACTACGTGATGACGCAGCAGAACTGCCAGGGCTCGCGCGTGGCCGGCGACGGCATCGGGCTGGGCTCCTACCCGATGGATTCGCACGGAATCCATCGGTTTGCCAGCTCCAACGGGCTGGTGATGATCGAGGGCGGCATGTTCTTCAGCACGCCCGCGCCGTTCCCCATCAGCTATCGCTCGATCATTCCGCGCGCGGGCGAGTGCGAGAATGTCTTTTGCACCTTTGCGCTTTCCGCCAGCCACGTCGCCTTCGGCAGTTGCCGGATGGAGCCGGTGTTCATGATCACCAGCCAGAGCGCGGCCACGGCGGCGGCGTTTGCGATGGACGACGGCGTGGCCGCGCAGCAACTCGATTACGCGCGGCTGGCCCTCCAACTGCTGGCCGACCGGCAGGTGATTCCCGGCGCCGCCGCCGGCGATTCCGGCGTGATTGTGGACAACCTGGACGCCACCGGCGTCACAATCGCGGGCGAATGGACCGCCAGCAGCGCCACCGCGGGCTTCTGGGGCGGCGACTACCTGCACGACGGCAACACCAACCAGGGCCAAAAATCCGTGACCTTCACCCCCACGCTGCCAACGGATGATGTCTATGGCGTTTATGTGCGCTGGGCGGCGAATTCCAACCGGGCGACGAACGCGCCCGTGGACGTGGTTCACCCGGGCGGCACCAACACGTTCCTGGTCAACCAGCAAGTCAATGGCGGCGCTTGGGTGCTGCTGATGACCACCAATTTCACCGCCGGCACGAACGCCCGCGTGGTGGTGCGCAATGACAACGCCTCCGGCCATGTCATCGCCGACGCGGTCCGGTTTGTGCCCCTCAACGCCCCGCCCAGCACCGTGCAGGTGGTGGCCACCGACGCCGCCGCCGCCGAATCGGGAGGCAAAGCGGCCAAATTTACCTTTGTTCGTTCAGGCGATACCAACACGACGCTGACGCTGAACTACACGCTGAGCGGCACGGCCAGCGCGGGGGAAGATTACACCGTATCGCCGCAGCCGCTGGCGCTGCCGGCGGGGGCCATCGCGGTCTCGCTGGTGGTCACCCCGCTGCCGGACGCGCTGCCGGAAGGGACGGAAACCATCATTCTCACGCTGCTGCCCGGCGCGCAATACGAGGCGGGTTCGCTCAGCCAAGCCACGGCGCGCATCGCGGATTTAAGCGCCGCCACGCCGCCCTTGCTGGCCCCGCCGGTTTTTACCGGCAACGGCTGGAGTGTGGGCGTCAGCGGAACGGCGGGCCAGGTCTGCGAGTTGCAGCGGGCGCTCCAAGTGATGGGTCCTTGGACCAACATCGCCGCCGGAACGATCCCCGCGCCGGGCGCGGGCGCGCTGGTGGACACCAATCCCCCGCCGCACCGCGCGTATTACCGGGTGGTTTCGCCCTGAGGAGTCCGGCTCGAACTCCGCCAGGTTCTGAAAGCGGCAGAGGACTGCCGCACTCCACGACGCTGGCGCGCGGCACAGACTCATTCCTCCTTACGGCATGGTCTCCGGGATGCAAACCTGTCCCCGTGGGCGACGTTCTCCCTCTCCCCCTTGGGGGGAGAGGGCAGGGTGAGGGGGCGCGTGTCGTTTATCCCAAGCACTCACACCCAGCGTTAACGCTCGGCGGTTTTGTAAAACGCCGGACCGACCGGAGGCGCGTTGGGGTCAACGAAATCAATCAACCCGTAGGACGGCGCGGTGTTGGTGCTGATGACGGTCCAAACCGGCAGGTTGGTCGAGCGATACAGGAGGTAATCCCGGAAAGGTATGCCCGCAAAGCGGATGACGGCCGTGCCGCTGCCCGCGTCGAAGAAGGGCGGGGCAAGCTGATTGAAGTTGGGCACCGGCCCGGGCGCCTGCACCAACAGGGTGACGGTGGCGACATCCGCTCCACCCAGCGTGTTGGTGATCGAGTAGTGGAATTGATCCTGGCCCAGGAACCCGGCGGGCGGCGTGTATTGCACCTGGCCCGCGGCGACCGTGATGACGCCACCCTGGGCGCTGTAAAGGCTGGCGCTCCAGAAACCGATCGGGTTGCTGCCCGGGTCGGAATCGTTGAGCAGCAGCTTGGCGGTCGCCAGGCCGGTCGTCTGGTTCATGGTCACGGTGAAAGCGTCAGGCACCGCCACCGGCGCGGCGGCGGCGGTCGTCACGAAGATGATGCCCTCCACCGTCAGGCGGCTGGTGTTCCAAGTCAATCCCGGCGCCAAGGCCGGCAGCTCCACGAGGGCGAAGACCCCGCTGTAATTGGCGGCGTCAAACAACTTGAACACATCGCCCAGCATCAAGGCTTCGCCGATATTAGTCACCACCAGCGCGCCGCCGAGGGTCAGGGTGGTCACTCCCGCCAAGCGGTCGCTGTTCAGAAGGTTGGTGCGGTTAAGCTCCATTCGCAGCACGCCGCCCAAAGCGAGGGTGTTGTTGATGGTGAGCGCGCCAATGGACGCGCCCGGTTCGAGCGCGCCGCCCGCTTGGACGGTCACCGGAGCATTGATGACACCGTTGCCGCCGAGGATGCCGCCGTTGACGGTCACCGGGCTGCCGACGACGCCATTGACCAGCAGCGTGCCTTCGTTGACCACCGTGCCGCCGGTGTAGGTGTTGACACCCGCCAGCGTGAGCGTGCCCGCGCCGGCTTTGGTCAGCGGCGCGCCGCCATTGAGCTCGCCGACGTTCATCAGCGTGCCGCTGAGCAGCGACAGGTTGTTAATGGGGTTGGCGGCGGAGCCGATGGCGCCCGGACTGGCATCACCCGCCGGTTGCATGTCCAGGGCACCGCCGTCCAGCACCAAGGTGCTGATCGCGGCCGCGTTAGCCGAGCCGTCCACGATGTCGCCCGCCACCTGGAACAATCCTCCGGTGATTTGCAGCGTGCCTTCGGATCCCCCGATGGTACCGCCAAAAACGCCCAAGGTGACATTGTTATTGACCGTCATCGTGCCGCCGCCGAAGGACAGGAGGCCGCGGGTGACCCCCGCGCCAGTCGCGCCCCCGCTCATGTCGGCCACGATGACGTTGTTCGCATTGATATTGTTCAAAGGGCTGGGGCCAAAATGAACCTCGGCCTGGGCCGCCCCGACGCCGCCGCCATTCTTCAGGGCAACCTGCAGGGTATCCAGAGAGGCGACCACTGTGGCTTCACTGGCGTCGAACAAACCCAGCGGATTGGAACCAGTGCTGCCTTGATTGAGAGAAAGGCGCAAATTGGCGCGATCCACCCCATTGTTGAGGATGAGAGTTCCACCGGCGGGAACGCGAATTGCCGCATGCTCCTTGAGGCCGGCGACAATGAAATTGGTGGTTTGCACATTGTTCGAGCCGGAACCAAACACGATCCAGTTGGTGCGCCCGGTCCAATTGGCGATGCTGTAACCGGCCACTATCTGGTTGGCGATAATGTTGTTGTTGGTGGCCAGGTAGAGCAGGCCATGCGCGAAACGGTCCCCACTGCCGTTGCCGTCGGAATTGTAGCCCACATAGAGCCGGTTGACGTTCGCGGTGAGGCTCTCCAAGGCGGAAACATCCATCAGCACATTGGTGGCATTCACCGTTTGCGCGGTGCGATAGCCGACAAACCAGTCATGCGCGGCGCCCTGGCCGATGGACAACGTGCCGCCCGGCAGCGCGACCACCGTGCCGGTGGTGACGTTTTGCGCGACAGTGAAGGACTGGGCGAAAATGCTGCCGCCGCCACCAAGCGTCAATTGGCCGCCATTGACAGTGACGTTGCCGCCGGTCAGCAGGCCACCCGCGTCAATCTGCAAATGCCCCGCGGTGACCAGGGTGCCGCCCGCGCATTCATTGGTGCCGGCATAAACCGTCAACCCCTGCGAATACTGGGAGCTGACCAACTGCCCGGTGCCGCTCAGCCACGAGGAATTGTTGATGGTTTCGCCGATGTCGGCGATAAAGGCGACCATGCCGTTATTCAGCACGGACCCCGGCAGCGCGCCGGTTTCGTAGGCGTAGAGGGTGCCTTGTTCCACGAAAGTGCCGCCGGTCCAATTATTCCCGCCATGGTGGAGATGAAGCTGTCCGGTGCCAGTTTTGCGCAGCGCGCCGTCGCCGCTAATGGCGCCTTGCAGGTGCAACTGGCCGCCGCCCAGGCTAAAGGTGTTGCTGCCGGCCAGCGTGATCGCGCCGGCAAAGTAATTATTGCCGTTGTCATTCAACCAACGCCCCTGGTTCATCGTCACCACCTTGTTCATCGGGTCATTGGTGTTATTCAAACCATAGAAGCCCAACGCCGCGCCGGAGGCGATGCTGAGGGTGGCGGCGGGATTGCCAAGGATATTCGAGGAAACGCCCTCGAAGCCCAGCACGCCCTCAAGAATCTCGATGTCGCCCAGGCCCGTGTCGCCGGCGGTGGGGGCGATCCAAATTTCATTGGTGCCTTTCTTGGTCAGGCGATAGCCGTTGCCGGCCAGCAGGCCGGTGAGATCCCAGCGCTGCCAGCCGCCAACCGTTGTGTCGCCGGTGAGCGTCAGCGACCGCACCTGGTCCACTGTCAGATAAGCGGTGGCCAGATTGACAATGGCGCCATTGCCGTCCGGGCCGGCGCCGGCGGCGGTGATCGGCTCGTAGCCGACACCGAGGTTGTTCAAGTCCAGCGCGCCGCCGTTGATGATCGTGCCGGCATTGGTGCCGCCGAGGGCGCCGGGCGCGCCGATTTGTACCAGGCCCCCGTCGATGGTCGTCAGTCCCAGGTAATCGTTGGTCGTGTTAATCACCAGCACGCCGCTGTTTTGTTTGGTCAGGGCGGTGCCCCCGCTGATTTTGCCGACGCCGCCGAACACGTAAGCGCCGGTCGAGTCCACCGTCACCGAAGCGGGAACGACCGTCCCGGGGATGTTCACGTTGGTGCTCGATTCAAAACGCATATCGTTGAAGAGGACATGGTCGCCGGCGTAAAAATAATCGGGAATTTCGCCTTCGCCGGTGTTGAGCCAGGCCAGCGTGGTTCCCACATCCCAGAAGGGATTGTCGCCGGTGTCAATCGGGTCCGCCAGCCAGGTCAGCAGGCCGCCGCTGCCGGAAACCAGCAGTTGCACTTCCTTCAAAACGGGATTGTTGGTCACCGTGTAGGTGTACCGCGGATTGGTGGGCGCCACCAAATTCGCCGGATCGCCGGTGAAGCTGCCCGCGTATTTGATCAGGGTGTAAGCGGCGGGACTTTGCGGGCTGGCGGCCAGGAAAACCAAGTCGAGGGTCGTGGGCGCGCTCAGATCCACATCGCCGCCCACGATCAGCAGGTCGTTGACTCCCGCGCCGGGGGTATTGGTGCCGGAGAGGTTAAACCGGAAGACGCCGCCCGCCAGGGTCAAGTTGTTGCTGATGGTGAGGGTGCCGGCCACCGTGTCGCTGCCGGGCGAGAGGACATTGCCGGCATCAGCCTGGACCAGGCTGCCGGCGATCGCGCCTTGTCCCTGCAGTTTTTGGTTCGCGCCCAGCGCCAATCCGCCCGCCACTGCCGAGGCATCGAGCACCGCGTCGTTGGCCAGGGTAATGATCTGGCTGCCGGCAATGGAGCCGCCGGCGCCGAGAGCGAGGGTTCCGCCGCCGACCAGGGTGTTGCCGGTGTAAAGGTTGGCGGCGTTCAACGTCCAAGTGCCCGCGTCGCGCTTGTCAACCGTGGTGGTGACTCCCGCGCCCGTGCCATCGGTAATGACACCATTGATGACGCCCTGAGCCGCGCCCGCCAGGGTCAGCGCCCGGGTGGCGGTGTAGGTGTTGGTGATCATACCCGACAAGGTGAGCGTGCCGCCATCGGCCGAGTAGTAGCTCGAACCGCCGCCACCAACCAATTCGATGCGCCCTTGGATTTCATTATTGCCGCTGATATTGCGCAGGGCAGCCGGGCCGCGTCCGCCATCATTGCTGGTGCGGAAGGTCAATTCGGGCGGGAAAACGAGGTTGGGGCCATCCAATTGCAATTCAGGAGTGGACCCGGCGATGGTAACAATCTTGGGCCCCACCCCCAGCGCGCCGCTGTTTCGGACATTCAAAACGCCGGCGGACACCGTCACGTTGCCGGCAAAGGTATTGTTGCCGGAAAGAACATTGGTGCCCGAATTGGTCTTGGTGAGCGAAATGGTTCCGGAGGTGTTTTGGATGGTGCCGCTAAAATGACCCGTGGCGTCGGCGCCGCCGAGGGTGAGAGTATAAGCGCCCGTGCCGGCGGTGTTATCCACCAAACCGTTGCCGGCCAGATCGTTGACGGCCTGGTTGAAACCGCCCAAGTCAAGGATACCATTCACCGTCAGGCGGCCGCGGCCCGCGCCGCTGGGCAGAGCGTTATTGGTGCCCACAACCAAGCTGGCGCCCGCTCCGACGAATGTGTTGCCGCTGTAAGTGCTGGTTTTCGCCAAGGTCAGGCTGCCGCCGGTGACATCCAAGGCGATTTTGCCGGACCCCGCCGCCGGATTGTCCCGAATGAAGCCAATGAAGTAGGAACTGGCTGGCCCGGTGTAGGTGAGGATCGAATCGGCCGCGCCGCCGTTGGTGATGACATGGGTGCCGTTGGTGTTCACCGTCACCACCCGCGCGATTTGCTGGTTGAAGCCGTTCAAGTCCAGCCGCCCGCTGTCGGTGCCGGTGCCCTGGCCGAGGGTCACCAGGCCGGTGACGCACAGGGCGTCATGTGCGCCCAAAATCGCGCGGGCGTTGCGAATCTGGAATTCCTTCCAATAATTGCCGGTGGAATTGATTTGCGCGACCGAAGCGCCGTCCACCACCGTCAGGACCCCCTGTCCCAAGTCCACCTGGCCGTTGACGGTAATCAAACCGCTGTCACGCAGAAGCAGCCAGCCGGAGAAGTTATCGTTGGTAATCCTGCCGTTTAGCGTGAGATTCCCCGGCCCGCCGACATTGATGTTGCCGCTGCCGCGCGCGATCACCAGGCCATTCCAGACACTCGTGTTGCCCGCCGGATTGTAGAAGGTGGAACGATAATCGGGCGAACCGTTGGACGGCAGGGAAATCGCCACATCATTCACCGTGATGTTGTTCGTCAGGGTCACCCGCGTGCCGGTCATGCCTGCTCCGCCCGTGGCGCTATTGACATAAATAGTCGAGCCGCTGCCGGCCGCCTGGCTGGTGGCCAGCACCACCTGGCCGGCATTAGCGGTGATTGTGCCGCTGAAATCCGGACTGGCGCCGCCCAACGTCAGGACGTTGTTGTTGTTTTTGACGATGTCGCCGCTGCCGCTGAACGCGCCGTTAAAAACGGTGTTGATCGCGGGATTCAAAGTGAGCGTGCCGTCGCCCAGCAAAACATTGCCGCCAGCCGCGCCGCCGCCCGATAGCGAAACGATTGTCTGGCTGCTATTATTGAGATCAAGCATGACCCCGGGGACATCGGCCAGGGTGACCGCTGTGCCGGCGGGCAGGGTTTGATCGCCTCCGCCCAGGCGCAAGGCGCCTCCATTAATGATCGTGCTGCCTAAATAGTCGCTCCCAGCCAGGTTCAAAGTCAAAGAACCATTGCCGTCTTTGCTCAGTGCGCCTGGACCGCTGAGCCGGCCCGAACCGCTTAAAACGTAGTTGGCTGTGGCGTTGTTAAACTGCATCACCGCCGGCGAAACCGGCGCGGTGACATTGACGTTAAAGGTATTGGCGGTGTCGTCGAAAATTACCGCGTCGCCGGGCGGCGACAATTCCCCGTAAACCGAGTCGTTGCCGGACAAGTCCTTCCAATTGGCGGTGGTGTTGATGTCCCAGTCGCCATTGACCGTTCCCGCCCATTTGATCGAGTCATAGACCGCCAGATTGGTAATTACCAGATCAATCGAGGAATTGGCAGCGTTGTTGGAGAGATAGCCCAGGAGGCGCGGGGAAAGGTTGAAGTTGTAGCCGCTGCCGGCCAGGGTGGTGTAGGCCACCAGCACCATCTGCGTCGGCACCACGGTGATCGGCGGCAACTGGCCAATCGCAATGGTATTGCCCGCCCCGGCAGTGGTCAGGGTGGTCACCGCCACATTGGTAGTGTCGCCGGTCACATTCAACACCAGGGCGCTGTTTTCCATGTATAGATTGTCAATGCGCGAGGTGAGAACGCCGATGGAGCCACCAGCGCTTAAAGTGGCGTTGGTCAGGTTAATGGTGCTGGTGCCGCCGCCATCCTGAACGCTGCCCCCCACAATCACCCGTCCGCCATTTACATTGAGTGTTCCGGTGCTTGCATTGGCGCCGCTCAGGAACCGGGCAAGTCGCAGGTTGCCAGAGGCGCGGAGCGTGCCTAGTATCTTAACACATATATTACGAAACATAATGCCGTGATAATTTTCTATCGGCGTCCTGGCGCGTAAACTTCCATTCAATGCAACAACGTTCGTCATTCCGCCGCTTTTCCCAAGCGCCCACCT